>Ga0105252_10000106_pt1 | contig 65466 bp, 63 predicted proteins | sample EasRivMeERMZT100_FD_89675 | JGI IMG/M metagenome (GOLD analysis project Ga0105252, IMG submission 89675) | Soil microbial communities from meander-bound floodplain in the East River, Colorado, USA - East River MetaG ERMZT100 | ecosystem: Environmental > Terrestrial > Soil > Floodplain | place... | reverse complement strand
GCAACAGAGCTACGGCCCGACGTCTTCGCGCTTCTAATTGTTGAGAGGTCCCATGGGGTCGCATGCCCCATAGCATAAAGGATTCTTGAATGGATATCCATTATTTATACGAGAGTCAATAACAACATTGACAAGCCCGGTTACTGGTTGGCGAAGCCGCCCGAGGAGTTTACCTCTTCTTCGATTTGTTTCCAGATGACGTTCTCCAATTCCAAGAAACGCGGATCGGAGCGCATCTCCATGCTCCTTGGACGTCCGAGCGGAACCTTGAATTCAGAACGGATCGTGCCGGGGCGGTGGGTGAAGACAATAACCCGGTCCGAGAGCAGAATCGCCTCGGCGATCATGTGAGTGACGAAGATGACCGTCTTCTTGGTCTCCGCCCAGATTCTCAATAGTTCCAGCTGCATGAAGTTGCGCGTCTGGGCGTCGAGAGCGGCGAAAGGTTCGTCCATTAACAGGATACGCGGGTCGACGGCGAGGGCGCGCGCCAAATTGACGCGCTGCTGCATGCCGCCCGAAAGCTCGTGCGGATAGTTGTTCTCAAAACCAGACAGTCCAACAAGGTCGAGATATTTCCGCGCTATCTGCTCCGCTTCGGCGACGCCTTTGACTCGTCCTTCGAGGCCGAGCAGAACATTTTTTAGACTGGTTCGCCAAGGCAACAACGACGCGCCTTGGAAGACAAAGCCCATTACCAGTTGGTGGTCTAAGTCTTTCGATGACTTGCCATCGATAAATATCTCGCCGGCGCTGCGCGGCATGAGTCCGTTAATGACCCGCAGCATGGTGGTTTTGCCGCAGCCGCTTGGGCCGACAATGCTGACGAACTCGCCGTCGCGCAACGAAAGATTGAGATTCTTAAAAATCTGAAACGGTTCGGAATCCTTGCGTGGCAGTTCCTTATGCAAATTCTTTAGCTCCAACACCGGTCCGGCCATGCTCATACTCCCTGGCTGCTTTTTCGCCACGGCGTCATGAAATTTTCAAAACGGCGCACCAGTTCGAATCCGATAACGCCGAGCACGGCAAAGGTCGCCACGCCAACGAACAGGATGGGCACGTTCAAGGTTTGGCCGGCGAAGAAAACCAGATAACCCAAGCCTTCGGTGGCACCGAACCATTCGGCGATGGCGACGCCGGTGAGGCCGCGGCCAATAGAGAGGCGAACGCCAGCGAGAATAAAGGGGATAGACGCCGGCAGGAGAATTTTGCTGAACAGCGCCCAGCGATTTAAGCGAAACGAGCGCGCCAGTTCGACGTACTCGCGGTTGACCACCCGCATGCCGAAGTAGGAGTTGATCAGGATCGGAAACACGCAGCCGAGAAACACGATGGCGATCTTCGAACCGGCGCCGATGCCGAACCAGAGCAGCAACACCGGCGCGAAGGCGATGCGCGGCGCGGTGTAAAGGGTCGTCATCCACGGATTGACGTAGTCGCGAACCACGACGCTGAGCGCCATGACAAAGCCGAGCGGCACGCCGACCACGATCGCCAGGACAAAACCCCAGAAAAAAATCTGCGAGCTGGCGAACAGATGGGGGTAAAGCTCACCGGTGGTCACCAGCATCTCATAGGCTTTGGTGACCACGATTAGCGGCGAAACCAAGATCGCCGTGTCGTTGATCACGACGGTGGCGACAAAGTGCCAGATCAGCAGCCCGGCGATCACGGAACCGATCCGGAGCAGGGTAGGCGTGAGGTTTTGTTTGCCGTTCATTTACTTGCTGTAGCCGTTAACGGAATAAATGAATGTCTTTTGCGCCCATTGCGTCTTTGCGTGAGAAACTTCCAGCCGCAACGGATCCCAGCCCGGATTATTCGCGCTGAAACTGCGATCGAGGTGCAACCCTTCCGGAACGAAGGCAAAACAGTTGTGCCTTGAAGTTGCGAGCTGGCCGAGTCGCTTATGAGATCAGCAGCGAAAAGATCAAGCATGTGCCGAGCGCCGAGCACAAAATGAAACATTTGCGCTGGTGCCTTCGTTCCTCCAGGGTCACACCTCGATCTTCAGTGTCATAAGTTCCCCTCGTAGCATGAGTAGTCCGGGCTATGATTCCGACGACCACTCGGCGCTCTGGCGCCATGGGGCCATTTTTTGCTCGAAGCGTTTGATCAAGTTGAAACTCACCAGGCCAATGACCGCGAGCAGGATCACGGTGACAAATAGTTTGGGGCTGTCCCAGGTCTCCGATGAGTCGCGCAGCAAGTAGCCGAGCCCGGCGTTGGCGGCCATCAGCTCGGCAACGACGACGGCGAGGAGAGCGCGTCCAACGCCCAAACGCATGCCCGTGATGATGAACGGGAGTGCGCCGGGAAAGCGAATCTTGTAGGTGGTTTCCCAGCCGCTCAAGCGCAACGACTTGGCGAGCTCCAACCAAACCGGGTCGAGATTTTTGATGCCCGCCGCGGTATTGAGAATGATCGCCACCAAGGTGATTTTGAACACCACGATGATTTTCGAAATGATGCCGATGCCAAACCAAATGATGATCAGCGGCACCAGGGCGATCACCGGGATAGAGTAGAGCGTGGCGATCCAGGGGTCCATGATGTCATCGAACCATTTATACATGCCCATCAAGTAACCAAGCAGCACGCCGACGATACACGCGGCGGTGAAACCATAGGCAAACTCGATCAGCGTCGCTTCGAAGTGCTTGTAAAGCTCGCCACTGACGGTCAGACGCCAAAATGAGCGCATTACGCTGGTTGGCGGCGGAATGAGCAATTCGTTCTCGAGCAGCGAACGCGCGAGAATCTCCCAAAGCACCAGGCCGGCGAATATAGAAATGCAACCTCGCAGGATTTCCTTCCTGATGGAGTTTCGTATGATCGTCATGACTATCTAACTCGCCGAAGATGGAAGTTCGAGGATCGAGGATCGCAGTTCCGAATTTCCAGCTTCCATCCTCGGCTTTTCTTACTGCTAATTGAGAACGGTGCGTCGCCGTCAGCGATAGAGTTCCGGGTCGGCGCCGGCGTCCGCGCCGGTGCGAACCTTGGGATAGAGCGAGATGCCGCCGGGCCGGCCTTGGATCATGAAATCGACGGGGATAAAGCCTTCGAGCAGCGGGATCGGTATCTGCACGCCGGCGAAGGGGCTTTTGTGGTCGCCGCCGACCGCCAATTGGTTGCCCCAGAGTCCCGCCGGCATCGCGCCGTTCATGCTGAAGCGGCTCGCCGAGAAGCTGCCGGAGATCGGCGGGAGTTTATATTTGCTGCCCGGATCGCGCTCGTTTTCACTGAGCATTTGCGCGTCCAAGACTCTGGAATAGCTGCTGCCTGCTCCGGCCTCGCGGATGAGCGTAAAAGTAGTGTCGTTAAGATCGCCGCGCTCTGCGCTAGCCGCGCCGCGCCGCTCGCGCTCGGCGCGCACGACGGCGCCGGGAAGATTTTTGATGCCACCGACACTATCCTTGGCGCGTTGGTTGACGTCGGACATTGCGACCTGCAAGTTCTTCTCGCGCAGAGTGACGAAGAAACGGTCGGTGACAGTTTTCGGCAACGGATAGCTCTGACCGCGCACGCCCCAGGGAGTCTGATAGTAGATCAGCATCTCGTTGTCATTAACCAAGTTGATGCCACGGTCGGCGATCTCCAGATTCTGCGGCTTGCCGTCGAACAAACTGGCCTTCAATCCCAGACCGCGCGGGCCATGGAGATCCGGGTGCTCCAGCAAAAACTGTTTGCTCATGCGCATGCCTTGGTTCTCATCTTTGGCCAACTCGGCGAGTGTCTTAGTTGCCTCGGCGGCGGCGGGCGTGTCGGGATGCTGATCGATCACGCTGGTCAAATAATATTCCCGGGCGCCGCGTGCGCCGCTCTTGCTCGCCGCGTTGAGCAGCGCCTTGGCCGACTTATCTTCCAGGGCGGCGATTCGTTCTTTCGGCGACCCGGCAAGCTCATGGTACCTGATCGCCTTGTCGAACAGGCCGCGCTCTTCATAGGCGTCGGCGAGGACTTTGTAGATCTCCGCGGCGCTCTCGGCGTTTGGATGGCTGCGTACATAGGCGATGCCGGCGTCGATCACTGGTTGAGCTGATACCGGATTGTCGGTCACCACCTGATAAAAGTTGGTTCCGACCATGACCGCGTTGGCCATCCCTAACGTCGCCACCGCTCCAGGTCCCGCGGCGGCCATGGCACCGGCGGCGAACAAGAGATTTTTTCTGAGAAAATTTTCGCCGAATAGGACATACTTTACTGACTGCAGCCGGCGCTCGCTACGCGCGTCGTTAAACGGCGTCAGCAAGTTATACTCAGGACTTTGCAACAAGGCCGTGGAACGCTGCCTGATCTCGGGGTCGACTGACGACTGGACAATCTGGGCGATCGCCTGCTTGGCGGCTTCATGCCAGCCTTTAATTTCCAAACCGACCGCTTCCGCATCCCGCGCCGCATCGGCAAGCGGTTTGCCCCGGTACTTCTTATCGAGCTCGACGGCGACGCGCTGGATCTGGTTGCTATCGCGCAATGACAAGGCTTCGAGCAGTCTAGCGACGTCCCGCCTTTGCTCGGCGCCGGTATTGGATTCGGTTGTGGCTTCTAGGGATGGTTTGCGCGCAGCTTCCGTTTGTTGTAGGGCGTTTTGCGCCTGCTGGCGGACGCTTTCGGCGTCGTTCGATTGCGCGTCTATGAACGAAGCCATCTCGGCGTGAAACAGGGCTCGGTCGAAATCGCGCTTGGCCAGAGCCTCGTTGGCTTTGTCGAGTTGCTTGCGCACCAGCGCGTTTTTCTTCTTTTTGTCGAGGGATTGGATCTCTCTGACAATCGTCGGGTTGCGTGGATCATCGGGAAATCGCTTCAAGTGATCGAGATTGCGCGCCAAAGCCCGCCGTTCTTCCGCCGGCATATCACGGTCCATCAAAGCGTAAAGCTGGCTCACGGTGGTTTCCGCGGCGGCGCCGATGAAATTGCCCGACGCGACGCCGATGAGATCGACGGAGCTTAAGACCCGGTTGGCCAGACCGCCCCAATAGTTGGTCGTGCTCTGGCGCATCAGCTGATCGGACTGATTGAGATCATCGCGGTTAATGATTGCTTCCAAATATTTTTTGCGCGGTGGCGCCGCGCTGTTTTTGAGCGCGTCTTTTTGCGCCGCTAAATAGCGTTCTCGGTCTTGGATCGTGTTGTTGAGCAAATCCTCTGCGTGTTCGGTGAGCCCGGTGACCGTGCCCTGCTGGCTCTGCAAGCGGACGTCATCGGCCTGGAGCGATTTTAGATGATTGCCCAAGGCCGCTTGGTTGTTGGTCAAGGCATCGATCATCAGTTCACGCGCCCGTTTGTCGATATCGTCGGGAAAATACCGCGGCGCGCTTTCGGCTCTTTCGAAGGGATCGAAATCCGGCATCGGGTTGAGAATCTTTTCCAACTCCAATGCACGGTTTTGCGCCCCGGCAGGTTCGGTTGCTGCGGCGAGAAAGGCGAGCAGCAGGCTGATGGTAAATAGGGAAATTTTGCCGATAGCTGGCTGCATCATCGGTTGAGCCTGATCAATTTTTCGAGAAAGCCACGGGTCGCTTCGATCTTCCCCTGGGCTTCGAGTTTTTCGATGATACCGTCCACTTGTGCGACTTCGGAATAGAGTTTGAGTGCGGATTTAACGAACTGGTCGAATACCTTGAAATCGAACGCCAATCCTTCGGGATCGTACTGGGATGCATAGTCTTTTGCAAGGAGCAGGTAGAAGTCGCCGAAGTCGAGCAAATAGCGCTGGATATTCTTACTCTGCTGGTGTTTGGTGACTAGCTGGCTATAACCGACGATGACCAGCTGATTGCCTTCCTTGAGCCGGGCGCGGTTGGCTTCGACGAAGGCGACCTTGGCGCGGTCGATGCGCTCTTCCTCGAGCCGCGCCAGGAACTCGTAGGGCGTGCCCTGGTGCTTTTTGATCAGACCGTTCCAGGCGGCGACTTTCTCGTCCAGGCCGGCGATATACTTAAATGGATCGTCGCTCGGAATCGTGCGGTCGAAGATGCGCAGGAAGTTGTCGAGAATCTCGGCGTTCTTCGCCGCTTCACCGCCCAGCCGTCCGTCGGTCTCGGCGACCTTGCGGTAGAGCGCCGCCGCTTGGTCGTACTCGCGCAAGCGCTCAAGGGCGAGGGCCTTGTTGTATTGCACGATGTCGGTGAACTGGCCGCGGTTCTTGCGCTCGTAGTCGTCGAGGCGCACCAGGGTCGCCTTCATGATGTTGATGCCGGTGACGTCCTTGGGAATCGGAAAGCGATAGGTGTCTTCCTTGGCCAGCCGCTGAAAGTCCTTGACGATGTCGAGTAGATCTCCAGCCGCCGCGTAGCGAGCTTCGGGTGGCGCCGTGCGGGACGAACAACCGGAGGCGGAAAAAAATAGTGATGAAGCGAAAAGGGCGCTAACGAACGACCATCGTATTAAGCGAATTAAGCTCAAGATTGAATTCGGTGTGAAAAAATTTTCACGATCCGCATGATGGAATCTACAAGTATTTTCCGAGAAAACGGCGGCAAGTCAAGGGAAAAGTGGCAATAATCTAGGAGCGGATGGTAAAGTCGCAACATAATTCCAAGGCGAGTTTTCGCCACGAAGGACACGAAGGCTTTCGCAGTGTGCGCTGCGCGCACCAGATTAGCGAAAAACTCTTACAAAACTCCCCGTCCCGAGAACGTGTCACATTGTTTCAGATCGCCAGTCTGGATGCCGGCGCGAAACCAGCGCATGCGCTGTTCAGAGCTGCCGTGGGTAAAACCTTCGGGGACGACATAGCCTTGGGAGCGTTTTTGTAACATGTCGTCACCGATCATTGCCGCGGCGTTTAAACCTTCTTCAAAATCCCCTTGATCGAGAATTTTTCGCTCGCGGTTGGCGAAACTGGCCCAAATCCCCGCCAGGCAATCCGCCTGCAGTTCGAGTCGGACTGATAAGGCGTTCGCCTCGCGTTCGCTGGCACGCTGTTGGCGCGCCTGCACTTTGCCCATGATGCCGAGCAGGTTTTGCACATAATGGCCGACTTCGTGAGCGATGACGTAAGCTTGGGCAAAATCCCCCGGCGCTTTAAAGCGATCGCGTAGTTCGCGGTAGAAAGAGAGATCGATGTAAACTTTCTGGTCTCCGCCGCAATAGAACGGACCAGCGGCAGCTTGCGCAAAGCCGCAAGCTGACTGCACTTCGCCAGAGAACAATATGAGTTTCGGTTCAATGTATTGTTTGCCGCCGCGCTGAAAAATCTCGCCCCAGGTGCGCTCGGTGCTGCCGAGAACGCGCGCGACGAACTCGCGGCCTTCATCGCGGTCACTTGGTTGCCCCGCGCCCGGGGCGGGTTCCTGGACGTTGGACTGCAAGTTTCCCTGCAAGATGGCACTGGGGTCTACGCCAAAGAAGAGCGCGATTAGGACCAGTGCGATGGTGCCGATACCGCCACCGGCGACGCCTTTGGATAGGTGAAAGCCACGGCGGTCTTCGACGTTGTTACTTTCTTGTTCGTCATCGAGGCGTATGGTGATGCTCCGCATTCGCAGCGGTTTGGCGTGAAGATGGAAAGCTATCCGGTCAATACACAAAAAACAACCCTGCCGCCTGACTGCGAGAGGGGTTGTCGGAAGGTTGATAGCACTTACTTCTTCACGACTTTCATTGGGTCTTTCATGTCAGCGCCTTTCTCGACTCTTTTCAACCGATTTTTTCTCACTTGCTGACGATTTTAGGAAGCTCCAGTGCCAAATCCGATTGAGTTTGAACCAAAACCCAAAAGGGCTTTTTCTGCCCGTGCCAATACGCCACCGCTCGGTTCAGTACATCGATTGCGGTGTGGAATATTTCTTCATGCTTTTCAGCAAAGTTATTAGCGTTTGTCAGGATCATGACCAATCCCTTTCCGCTGAGCCAATCGAGATCGGTTAAGCAGTCATTGAGGGCGTCCCAATTTTTGCCGAAATGGGCCGGAAAGCGCAGTGCTTTGGCGAAACGATCGAGAAGGCCGTTTTTGCCGCCGGCACCGCTCAGATCGAGCCTGAAAACTTCGAGGCCGACGGTTTTAGCAGCGGCGACGATCTCATCCGTATGGATCGCCGTCTGATATACGCCGGCGCGTTCGCTCTTGGCAAGGAGTTTGAGCAACGAGGCCATTTGAATTATTGCCGAATACGGCGAAAAGTTTTGTAGTGATCTCCCGTGTAAAAATATTCGCCTTTGGCGCCGGCTACGATTCTTCGCGCGCCCCGGACGCGAGCGCCCGGCGACGGCACTGTGTATTCCCGATAGTAGCCGCGCTTTCGGGTCGGCAAACGCCGCTCATAATTGCCGAAGACCACGCCGTCACGCGGATAGGGGAACGGTCCGCCTTTTTTGATCAGCGCTAGCGTTGCGCTCGCTTCCCTGGGTAAGTCGGCGGCTTCGACCGCGGTAATGTTGGCCGTCTTATGATCGCGAGCTGAGGCGACTCCGACGCCCAGGTGAAACAAGACGGCGGCAATCAGCAGGAGCCAGGATTTGCTCATCGGCTAGGACGCAGCGAGGCGCTCAAGCGTTCGATTTGAATTTCAGATAAACCCACAGGACTGCGAACGCGCCGACAATGGAGCCGATCCAACCTGCCCCCTGCCCGGCTTGGTACCAGCCGATCAATTGCCCCGCGTAGCTTGCCCCAAGCGAACCGACGATGCCGAGAAAGCTCGTCATGATGAAGCCCATGTTCTCTTTGCCAGGCATGATGAGCTTTGCAATCACGCCGACGATGAAACCGACGATGATGGCGCCAATTAAACCGAACATGAACGCCTCCGTGAGACAAACCGGCAAATCTCGGACTGATCCGTCATCGGTTTAGTGTCGGTATTGGATTAACCTTGAGTTGATGAGCAAGGAACGGTTGAAAAGGAAAAAAACAACCCCGCCGGGTTTGCGCCGGCGGGGTTGTTTGATATCTCGTTAAGGTTATTTCTTCTCGGCCTTTTTCTCGTCTTTGGTGTCGGCGGCTTTCTTGGTTTCCGCTTTCTTTTCCGTCTTGCTATCGGCTTTCTTCTCCATCGAGCCTTTGGATTTTTCGTCCGCCTTTTTGTCCACGGCGCCCTTGGCCTTGTCGTCGGCTTTCGACTTCGCGGCGACTTGCTCTTTAGCTTTCTCCGCCTTGTCGATGCTCGTCTTTCCGGTGACGGAGAGTTGCGCTCGGAGCTGCTTCATGGTGCCAGGGCCGATGCCTTCTACTTTTTCAAGATCGTCGACGCTTTTAAAATCGCCATTCTTCTTGCGGTAATCGATGATCGCCTGGGCCTTCTTCTCACCAATGCCCTTGAGCGTCGTCAGCTCCTCTTTAGTCGCGGTATTGATGTTGACCACCGCCATCGCGGCGCCCGCGAACGCGAACCACAACGCCAGTACCAGCAATAGCTTTTTCATGAATCCCTCCTTAGGCTTGTTTGGGCGGGATTTCCGCCGTTTGCTTCGTTAGACGATATGCCTGACTGCATCATTCGATCAACCGGCGAGATAAACGACATTGAAACGGAAATAGCGGAGAGCGCCGGGTAATGTCAAGCGTGTTCTCGTCTCGGCCTGGGCGCGGTTCAATCGCTTACGAGCTTAGGAAGTTCTAAGTCCAACCGGCTTGAGTTTGAATCAAGATCCAAAAGGGCTTTCTGCGCTCGCGCCAATGCTCCGCCGAGCCGGTTAGAATTTAGAGAACCGTTGTGACATCGGCCGGCACCCGATTTCACACCCGACTACGATTCACCTAAATATTCGATGACAGAAGAAGAGTCAGTAGGGAATGTAATCACCATGCAACAGGGATTGTACTGCTGTGGTAATTTTGCTCGGGGCGGGGGCGGGAGCTTTGTCCCGCCACCGATTAAGCTAAAGCGCTGGAATAAAGGAAGCTGTATTGTGTGTTTGGTACAGAAAGGTTGGCCACAAACAGCCTCAATGACATTAAGGAACTACAGGAAAAGTGCCCCCACAACCGGTGCTACTCGTGATAACATTAGCCCGAACAATTTCGGACGATCCTTGGCAGAAGCTATATGTATTTCCTGTCGTGCCGATCTGAAAAATGCCGTCATAAGTAACGGTGACGTTGGGTGTATACCTGTTATAGACATACACAACTGAATTGCCACTTCTGTTCCAGGTGCCCACCTGTACGCGCGGATCAACTTTGTCAGTGAGCCCTTTCTTGTAGTCGAACAGGGCACCGCCAATATTATGTTCCTCTTGCCATCTGTCGTTCGCTGCCCCCGTGTAGCCAGCCGCCGGTCTGCCACAGACGAGTTTATTGGTCAGCAAGGTGGCGATCGCATTTCCGGTGACTCGATTGTTCGTGCAGTCCGCGGCTGCGTCGCCTATGGCGGCAGCCAGAAACAAGATGCTGAATAGTAATGTCCGCTTCATATTGATCCTCCGTTAGGATTGAATTTGCAAAAATATAATCGGACAGGTGTTGTTCCGCAAGCCTTTTTCCCTCGGCGGCGACACAAACGGTCTGCCGATTTTCCCCTCGTAAATCCACTGCACGACGAACATTTCTGAAGCAGAATGAGCGAAGCAAACGCCGTTATTTCACTTTGAAACTGAAGTGCAAGTTTAAGTAAGATTCTCGAATGATTTTTTGACGGTCGTTTTTGCGCCGCTTATATCGTGGCTCAGAGGCAGGTAAAACTCTTTCGAGTTCTTAGAACTGCCAATCACTCCACGGGCTTCGATCTTTGAGTTTGCTGGGCTCGCGGCGGAACAATGGGTGGAGCGATGTAATCCCTGAGAGTTGATGAGGTGTCCTAAGAAGATTCGATGCGGCGGCAATAGAACGATGACTTTTTGTGCAATGAGAGAAAATATTCGTCATTTAATTTTTTTTGCTAATCGCTTAAAGTTGACAAGTTGGTCAGCGAAAAATCTCAAGATCGCGCTTGCGGGAACGTATTGGCCCATTCGCGGAAAATCTATTTTCTTGCCGGTCTTTGCTATCTACTGTTTGTCGTTTACGGCAGTCTGGTGCCGTTGGATTTTCGTCCTCGGCCGCTCGACGCGGCGCTCAAAGATTTTTACAACATTCGCTACCTCAAGGTCGGCGCGGCATCGCGCGCCGACTGGGTTGCGAATATTCTGCTCTATATGCCACTGGCCTATTTATGGCTCGGTGCTCTGACTCGCGATGGACGAATCTTCCTGCAAGCCTTTCTGTCGATCATCGTCTTTGGTTTTTGTGTCGCGTTGAGCGTGGCGATCGAATTCACTCAGCAATTTTTTCCGCCGCGAACCGTTTCGCTGAACGATCTCATCGCGGAGGCGTTAGGAACCACCGGCGGGATCGTTCTGTGGTGGGCGAGTGGGCAAAGATTGCGCCGTCTCTTCGAGTTGGTCACTTCACAGGGACGAAGCGCCGCATACGCAGCATCGATTTTATACTCCAGTGCGTACCTGGCCTTCAGCTTATTTCCTTTCGATTTTTTAATCTCGGCGCAGGAGATTAACAGAAAATTAGCCGGTGATTATTTTTCCTGGATGCCCTCGCCGGCACGGTGCGGCGAGGGGTTGCGCTGCGGCGCCAAGATGATGGCGGAAGCGGCAGCGGTTGCGCCTTTAGGGTTTCTGCTCAGTCTTCTGTCGCCCAAGCGCGGTTTGCCGCTGATTAGGTCCGGCGCTTCGATAGGATTTTGGTTGGGGCTGGTGATTGAAAGCCTGCAGTTTTTTCTCGCTTCCGGAGTTACGCTCGTTGCTTCGGTGCTGACCCGAATCGCCGGCGTCGCTGGCGGAGCGGCGGCGGGCGAGTGGCTCCGGCGAACAAGTCCTTGGCCGCTGCTCTATCTTTTGGCTCCCTGGATGCCGATCGCCGGCGTGCTTTACCTGGCTCTGCTGTTTGCGGTTACCTTGCTCGGTAAGGGGCCGATGCTGAGCGTGGACCAAGGGCTCGGGCGCTTGAGTGAAATTTATTTCATGCCGTTCTACTACCATTACTACACCAGCGAGTCGGCGGCGATGACCAGTCTGATCGGCGTGGCGAGCATGTTTCTGCCGATCGGCGTTCTGTTTTGGATCTGGCGCGTGGTTCGTATTCGCGAGTTTGTCGCCCGCGGTGCGGTGCAGGTGGGGCTGCTGAGCGCGCTGCTCGCCGCTTCATTGGAAACCGGCAAATTATTTTTTCGCGGCGCGCGCCCGGATCCGACCAACTTCATTATCGCGAGCGTTGCCGCGGCCGTTGCCTTTGTCGTGGCCTCGCTTTGCACCCATGCGAGATTGAATGACGCTGTTCCGACGGACGATTTCTCCGCCCATGAATCAGGTTAACACCGTCGGTCACAGTGGGATGGGCCTCGGAGCCATGCTGCGACGCGCCGTCGCGATTTCGTTGGTCACGGCTTTGGGGGTGGCGTTGTTCCGCTATCCCGTTGCGCAGATTCCCCTGATTCTCGGTTTGATTTGTTATGCCGCAGTTCTTCACCGTTTTCCTAGTGCTTGGTTGATCGCCGTTCCCGCGCTCCTGCCGGTTTTCGATCTGGCGCCATGGTCGGGCTGGTTCTTTTTCGACGAATTGGATTTCGTGGTTTTACTGACTTTGGCGATGGGCCTATGGCAGAGTTATTCACAATGCAGCGAAGGGCGCCCCATGCCTCGCTTACTCACGTTGGCTGTAGTTCTGCTCGCTCTTTCCTATGGCGTGAGCCTGATGATCGGTCTCTTGCCGTTGGACCCATTGGATGCCAACTCGTTTTCCAATTATTACAGCCGCTACAACAGTCTCAGGATGAGTAAAGGTTTCTTTGAGGCGCTTGGCTTGTTTTTGCTTTTCCTGCTTCAGCGCCATGATGAAGGCATCGCGGCGCGGAATCTCGTCGTCGGGATGCTCTTGGGTACGGCAGGAACGGGCGTTGCGGTAGTGTGGGAACGATTCCGGTTTTCCGGTTTGTGGAATTTCGCCAGCGACTTTCGCGTGACGGCAACGTTCTCCGGATTGCACAACGGCGGCAACGATCTGGAAGCCTATCTTGTCCTGGCGCAGCCGTTCATCATCGCCGCGATGATTCTCTACCGGCACTGGCTCACGGCGCTCGGCGGTATCGGCTTGTTTCTACTTTCGACTTACTCGTTGTTTGTCACCTTCTCACGCGCCGGTTTGCTTGCGATCGCTGTCAACGGGGGGTTCTTGGCGATTGGCCTCGCCGTGAGTCTGCCTCGCCGGCGCGCCTTTTTGAATCCGCGGGCGCTGTTGATCGGGACGGTTCTCGCGACAGTCGTTTTGCTGCTGGTCTCATTGGTGGTCGGCGGGCGGTATTTTCAGGCGCGCCTGGATCGCGCGAAAAAGGATTGGGACTACCGCGTGATGCAATCGCAGAAGACCGTTGAAATGATGCATCCGGATTGGTCAACCGCTTGGTTCGGCATGGGGTTGGGGCGCTATCCGGTGACGGTTTATCAGCGCGATCTGCTCAAGAATCGGCCCGCCGCGTATCGTTTCGAGAGCGAGCGGGAAAATCACTTTCTGCGCCTCTATCCTGGCAACCGGCTCTATTTCGGCCAGCGGATCGGTGGCATGAAGCCTTTCGATAAATACCAACTCAGTTTCACTGCGCGCGCCCATGGCCAAGGTGCCCTCAGTGCTTACCTTTGCGAGAAAACCTTGCAGTACTCCTTTCAGTGCGCCAAGCAATCTTTTTCTATGGCGCCAGGCGACGCTTGGGTTGAACAAAAGGCTGAGATCGACGCCGGCTTGGTCGGCGCCAAAGACGAGGTCGGCGGTTGGCTCTCCGTTCGTCCGGTTGAGTTCGCGCTCGCCAACGGCTCCAAGGACGCGGTGTTCGACGTCGATAATGTCAGGCTGCTTGATTCGACGGGAAATAATTTGCTCGCCAACGGCCGCTTCGAGCGCGGCGCGGACCGGTGGTTCTTCACCGTTGACGACCATACACCATGGCAAAATTGGAATCACTGGGTGCATCTCTATTTCGAACAAGGATGGATCGGTGTCCTGGCGTTTCTATGTTTTGTGACGTATCTATTCGGCCGCTTGAGCAAACAGATCGTTGACGGCAACTGGCTCGCCAGCATCGCCCTTGCCGCGGTCTCAAGTTTTCTCGCCGTTGGGATCTTTGGTTTTTTGTTCGACACGCCGCGCATGGCGTTGATCTATTTTCTCGTCGCGCTAATCTTCGGGGGTGGGTTAAGCGCGCCGCTGGGATCGGCCGAGGAGCAAACCACATGAAACTCAAGGGTCTTCAGGGTTTCCTGTGACGCACGGCTCGGAGATTGCACCGCCGAGGCGCGGAGGGCGCGGAAAAAGAGTTGTTGATTAAGAAATTCTCCGTACTCTGCGAACTCGTGCCTCTGTGGTGAATTCTTGTTGACAGGAAACCTGAAATGACCAAACTTACAGGCAGCCATGAACACAGTACAAGATCGCGCCCAAGCGTTTATCCGTAGCTGGGCTGAAACCCATAAGCAGGCCGCGCTCTACGACGAGGCCAGTGCGACGATTCTCGACGTCGCGTCGGGCAAGTCGTTGAGACTTTCCTGGCGCGATTTGAACGCATTCGAGGAGAAAGTCCATCCCGAAACCCAGGAGAATTATCTGGTTTTGCTCTTCGAGAATGGCACGCAGGTCGTGTTGGTCGACCCAGGGGGAATTGCCTTTGCGCCGTCGACGGCAAATTCCGGGCCGGTTGAAAATCTGCCGGGGGTGGTTTGTCTGCGCGACTTCCTCACGCTCAAGCAACGGGTCGATCATTATCTCTACGATCATCCCGACCAGCCGCCGCCGCGCGAGTGCTTGGATCTGGTTATGATTTGCATCGCTACCTTGGACGGCGCACGCGCCGTGGGGTTCGACGTGAGTGATCTGGAAGGGGAGTTGGAAAAGTCGCTGGCCGAGATTGAACGGAGAGCCAATTAATTCCATGGGTCGGATTAGCGCCTTAGTTTGCCCCAAGTGCGGCGCCGCGGCAGCGAATGCTCGCGGCTTCCGCTGTCTGCGCTGCGCTTGTGTCCTGGAAGCCAAAGTCGATATCAGCCACCTGACCGCCGCTAATTTTGCCGCCATGCGGCAAAGTCGAGACGGATCGATTTGGCGCTGGTTCGACTTCTTTCCCGTCAATCATTGCGCCTCGATTGTCTCGTTGGGTGAAGGCAGCACGCCGCTGTTACACGCTAAACGCCTTGGTGAAAAACTTGGCATCGCCAATTTGTTTCTGAAGAATGACACGGTGCTGCCGACCGGCTCGCTGAAGGACCGCAGCAATAGCGTTGGAATCTCAGTGGGTAAAGAATTAGGCTTCGAGACCGCGAGTGTGATCTCCACCGGCAACGCTGCGGCTTCAGTGGCGGCCTATGCCGCGGCAGCGGGGATGCACGGCATTGTCATGGTGCCCAAAGGGACGGCGCTTGCGAAAATAATTCAGGCGCGCGCCTACGGCGCCACGGTGATCGTCGTCGACGGCCGATTCGACTACGAAGTTGCTGATCTCTATCGCAGCGCGGTGAAGGAGTTCGGCTGGTACGACTGCCTGTCATCGAATCCCTATCGGGTCGGCAAGAAATCCTACGCTTACGAGCTGGTCGATCAACTGGATGGCCGCGTTCCGGATTGGGTGATTCATCCGACTGCCGGCGGCACGGGTATCTTTTGCATGTGGCAGGGCTTCCAAGAATTTCTCTCACTCGCTTGGATCGACCGCGTGCCCAAATTGGTCGCGGCCCAGAGTGCGTTGGCCGCGCCGTTCGTCGCTGCCATTGAAAAGGATCTCGAAAATGTCGAACCGGTGATCGCACGCGAAACCGTCGCGGAGAGTATTCAGGTCGGCAACCCAGCTGCTTTGGGATGGCGCGCGCTTGCGGCGCTGCGCGAGTCGAGCGGCACTGCAGTGGCGTTGAGCGATGATGAGATTCTAGAAGCGCAGGCGTTGACCGCGAGGCTTAGCGGAATTTTCGCCGAGCCGGCAGCCGCGACGTCGGTTGCCGCGGCGAAAAAAATCCGCGCGGAGGGAACGATCAAGGTGGATGATTTCGTGGTGTGCAATCTTACAGGCCATGGGCTTAAACAGCCCGAGGCGATTCGCGTTACAGAAAAAGAGTTCGCGCCGATCGCGCCGACATTGGCTGCGTTGCGCGAGCAGATTCATCAATCCGACGACGCCATTCCAGCTTGACAGCAACCTGCCACCTACCATAACTTCCGCTCATCTCGTTCGCGACGGCAAGTTTCTTAGCTCATTGTCTTGCAGGAGGTGTGCGCATGACTCAAGAGAACGGCAAAACGGCGGCACTGCATATCGCAACCTATTCCGGCTGGTATCGCTTTGAACAGCGCGACGGAGGATGGGAGAAGACTCACAAGGCGCTGACTTTCTGGAAGATGACGTCGCTGCAGGTCGATCCGGAAGACGCTGCCCATGTTTACGTCTCGACGGAACATTCCGGACTGTTTGTCACTCGTGATGGCGGCGCGCAATGGCAGCGACCGAAGCCGAATGTGCCGCGCTTGACGACCAACGCTTTGCTCGCGCTTCCCGGCGCGATTTTAGCCGGCACCTGGCCGGCGGCGCTCTATCGCGCCCGCAACGGCGGCGCTTGGCAAGAATTAGACGGTGTGCGCTTGGGCGCCACTGGCGGCAGTTTCCCGCCCAGCCCTGAGTTGAGCGCGCGGGTGCGGTTTCTCGCCGCCGATAACGAGACGCCGCGCCGGCTGTTTGCCGCCATCGAAGTCGGCGGCATGCTGGTGAGCGACGACGATGGCGCGCACTGGTCCCAGGTGACGGCGGGGTTGGACGATCCCGATGTGCACCAGATTTTACCGAGCGCGCTGCACAAGGGTGTGGTGATCGCGGCCTGCGGCGAAGGGGTTTATCGGAGCGCCGATCGCGGCGATCACTGGCAGAAGATCACTCCGGCGGGCGGGCGGACGTTTGGTTCGTCGGTGAGCGAGGATGGCAATGGCACGCTGTATCTCGGCATCGCCCTCGATCGGCCCAACACTTGGCTGCGCAACGAGCGGGCAAACGCGGCCCTCTTCGTCAGCAAAGATGGCGGCGTCGAATGGAACGCGGCCATCGAAGGCGTGGACGGCGGCATCATGGCGATGTGTCCCGGCATTGCTGGTGACGGGGTATTCGCTTCGACATCGGAAGGCGATGTCGTGCAGGTGAACAAAACCGGCGCGCGCACGATCATCAGCGGGCTACCATCGATCACCGCGCTGGCGCTCGGCGCGTGAGCGATGGAGTCGATTCTGAATTCGCCTTTCGGCAGATCATTTGCGGGCGATTTCCTGTAGCGTCTTGTGCCACCGTTCGATCGTTTGCGCGTATTCGTAACTGCTCATTCCCTGTTCCGGATACCAGCGTTTGAAGCCATATTCCTTGCGCGCGCCGCCGTAACCGAGTTTGTCGACGAGCAGTTTTTGGCCATCCGGGCCGATGAGAAAATCGATAAACAGCAAGGCGGCGTTGGGGCGTTGGGTGTTCGCTAGCGCCGCGACGTTACCGGCATTGACCGGGACCAGGTCCATCGGTAACCACGTCACCGGCGCGCCGCGCGCTGCTGCAAGTCTGACGTTGCTGTCCACCGCCGTGAACGTCAGCGGCACTTCGCCGGAGACGACCAATTCATTCAAACCAAGAGCCGGTATGCTGTAAAGCCGGCTTTCCTGCGCCGCGAGTTTCCTCACAAACACTTCACCCTTGGCCCGCAGCATCGCGCCGATCACCCGCGCGCCAATTTCTTCGCCGCTGATGCCCATCTTGCCTTTGAGCGCCGGCTTGAGCAGGTCGTCAAAATTTTTCGGCACATCGACTTCACGAATCGCGTTTCGATTGTAGCCGACGCCGGGATAAGACTCACGGTCCACGGTGGCATAAACCAAACCGCCTGGGGCCTTCTCCTTGGACCCGTCGCGGAAGTCGGCCAAATGGGGTGAGTGATAGGGCAAGAGCAATTTGTTGTCGCGCAAGAGCATGATCGCGCCGGGCGTCGTTTCGATCGCATCGGCGAGATAACGGCGCGCCGAACTTTCGCCCAGGATGCGCGTCGCTAAATTCGTCGCCGGGGCGCGATAAAACTCAACGCTCACCCCTGGGTACTTCGATTCGAACGCTTTAGCTACTTCTTTGTAGGTGCTTAACGATGTGTACCAGACCAGCTTGCCTTCTTTCTTGGCGCCGTCATAAAGTAATCGCTCACGATCGGCGCCGGCATGCCTCGCCAGCTCGGGCGCGGTCGTCGGACGAGGATTTTGACACCAACCATTTCCCCATAGACCTGCAACGATGATGATGGCAATTAGCAACCGCGTCATGTCGCCTCCAGACTTCGCTCACGAGACGCGAAGAAACAAAATTTCTCTGCGACTCTGCGTCTCCGCGGTAAAACTCTTTCCGAATGCCGCATTCCTCAGACCTTGAAGCCATGCTCGCGGTACCATTTTTCAGCGCCGGGGTGGAGCGGCACGTCGCGCGGCGTGGCGTCGGTGTTTTCGCCGAGTTGGCCGATGCCGGTGTAAGAGTCTTCCCAAAACATTTGCTCTCTACGCTGATAAATGGCGTCGCAGATCTTGTAGGCGTCGTCGTCCGGCAATGAAGCGCGGGTGTAGAGCGGCCAGCCGCTGTAGTCGATGCAAGTATAATCTTGGTTAAGACCTTTGAAGCGGCCGGGTTTGATGGTGTAGCGGCGCCAGCCCAGATCGTCAACTAAGTATTTGAACGTGGAATCTTCAAGGGTAATCGGTTTCATGCCCGCCGTCAGCGCGGCTTCGAACCAAAGCGGTAAGCCTTCGTCGAAGATCGCGTCAATCGATTCATCGCCTAGTGCTTTCAGGCGCCGCGCGTCGCCGGGGCCGCCATTCAACTGCAAGCTGCCGCCCCAGGACTCAATATCATTCACCGTCATGCCATAGGCGGCGAGAGTTTGGTCGACGAGCACGCGAGTCGAGTGGGTCGGGTCTTCGCGGATCGACAGCCGCAGCGGATATTTTTTCGCTTTGATTTCGGCCAAAGATTTGAGCCCGGTTCGTGGATGAATCACGTAGACGAAGTGATCGAGGGACGGATAGACCGCTAAGATTCGAACCGGCAGCGGTTGCCGAAAGAGTCCGGTGCCGCGATGGGCTTGGGTGAGCAAGCCGGAGGGATTGATCATCGCCACTTCAAGCTCGCCACGGCAAATGCCATGGGCCAAGACCGGCGAGCCAGTCGACATGCGCAACCACGGCTTCATCGTCTCGTTGGAGCCGCTGCCGACGGTGATGCACATGTCGCGCGGGCCGTAGTAGGGCGTGTTGGGATTGCCGGCGATGTGCAAGCCTATTTCCCAAAGCATTAGGGCGCGCTGAAAATTCGCGCCGCGTGGAAGGGGTTCCATTGCGTTGACCTCCTGAATGTTTCGGCGATTTAACCACAAAGAGTGCAAGGGTCACAAGTGTAAGAAGATTAGGATTCGGAATGTTAACCGCAAAGAACCTAGCGCGGCGAAGCCGCAACCAAAATGAGAAAAGTCGGATTCACCACGAAGTAATTCATGTACCACTCGGTACAACACTGCGCATGAAAATTAAAACGTTACAAATCTACTAGCACTGTTTGGCTCTTTAAACCTATTTTCATAAGAGGCACGAAGGTTTTCGTAGGGTACGCTTTGCGCACCGGTTAGACTCTAAATATCTCTCGCAAAGGGCGCAAAGAAAAGATAATGATTTCCGAACTTGGCGTCCCCGGCGTAACTTGGCGCGCGATATATCCGGATCCGAGAGTCTTCGCCTCCCGGAAAATTTGCGCAGGCTGCGCAAATTTTCAACTATAGTAGTGCAAAGTACGAAAAAAAGATTTCCGAGGGGTAGGGGCGGGTTTACAATCCGCCCTCTTGGCTTCGTGACCTTACTGCTGATTTGTGTCACAACATTGAAGTCGCGATAACCCCATATGACTTTCGATCCACAGGCGATCTTTGCCAATCTTACCGAAAAGGAACGCTTGCACGGCCATCACTCGGCCGAAGGCCGGGCGATTCGCACGCTGAGCCGGGCGCTTAACGGATGGTCCGCCGGCAATCTCGCCGCGGATGACGTGATTGTGCTGTGTGATCAGGCGATCGAAGACTGGTTGAAAGCACGGCTAAAGGTCTCGGCTTGGGCGGCGACCAGTTTGCGCCAGTTGCTCGCCACGGCGGTGGCAACGGAATTAATCACGCCGGCGGAATTGATTCATCTCCAAACCATCCACGATTTGCGCGCTCAATCGACCGCGGACCCGGTCGCGGCGGACGACGTTGAAGCGGTGCTGGAGTGGGCCATCGAAATCATCGAGAACCATTGGTCATGACCGCTGAGCAGATCAACTGGCCGTTGCTGGCCAACGCGGCGCTCGGCAATTTTCTTGCCGGTACTTCGAGCCGCATTTTTGCCGTCTCGTTGCCGACGGTGGCGAATAGCTTGGAGACGACCATTGTTGGCATTTCTTGGGCTGTGATCGCATACCAGATTTCGCAAATTAGTTTGTCATTGATCTTCGGCAGGATCGGTGACATTTACGGCCGGCACACGCTGTTCGGTCTCGGCCTGATCGTGTCGTCGCTGGCGGCGCTCGCCTGCGGATTGTCGCAAAGCGCCGCCCAGCTCATCTTGTTTCGCATGTTCCAAGGCATGGGCGCGTCGATGACTCAATCCCAGGGGCGGGCGCTGGCGCTCGAGGCATTGCCGAAGGAATCTTCCGGCCGGGCGCAGGGGTTTATGACCACGGCGTTTCATTCCGGCGTGCTGATCGGGCCGAGCCTCGGCGGTTTGATTATCGACTATATTCATTGGCGCGCGGTGTTTTTCTTTCTGATCCCGATCGCCATGGGCGGCATGGTCTTGACGTTGATCAACCGAATGAAAGGTAACGTGCCGCAGCCGGTCGCGATTACCGATGAGCAAAAGAGTATCGATTACCTCGGCGCGTTGCTGCTGATCGCCGCGACGACGTCGCTGATCGCCTGCGTCGATCATCGCATCATGGAATCCTTAACGCCGGCGCTGCGCTTCGCGTTGGTACTTGCCTTCGCCGTTGTTTTCATCGGCTTTCTTTACCGCGAGCGCACGACGCCGAGTCCGATCCTCGACCTGTCGCTGTTTCGCATTCGCATGTTCACGCTGAGCAGTGTGGCGCTGCTCCTGGTCGGTGTGGCCCAGGTGATGATCGGCTTCGTCCTGCCGTTCTATTTGCAAGACGTGCTGCATCTGAAACCGTCTTTCATCGGCTTGCTGTTCGTCAGCGCGCCGATATTCACCGTGACGTTGTCGCCGCTGGTCGGTTGGGCCGTGGATAAAATGGGCCCGCGAGCGCCGGCGACTATCGGCATTTCATTCTTGGCCGGCGCGGGCTTCTTCGGCTCGTATTTGCGTTCGGACTCCCATTGGCTGGCGGCGGTCGGAGTCTTGGCGTTGTGGGGACTGGCCACCGCGTTGTTTTTTACTTCGAACCACACGGCGATGATCACTTCCGTGCCGCCCGAGCATCGCGGCGTGGCCACCGGCGCGATCTATGTCACCTTCGGTTTGGGCACGACATTCGGTGTGTCGCTCGGCACGATGCTCTTGACCACGGCGTTTCGCTACTACAGCGGTGATCCGACGGCGACGCCGACAGCGGCCAACCCGGAGATGTTCGTGCGCGCGATGAATTTTAGCTTCATGATCGGCGGTTCGATGGCGCTGCTCGCGATGCTCTCTTCGGCGTTGCGCGGCGAACGTAAAGCTCGTGCACATTAGCTTGTTAATTTTTCGGGTTCTACTGGGTCTGTTGTGAAGGAGAGTATTCACCACGAAGTAATTCATGTACCACTCGGTACAACACTGCGCATGAAAATTAAAACGTTACAAATCTACTAACACTGTTTGGCTCTTTAAACCTATTTTCATAAGAGGACACGAAGAGCACGAAGGAAAGAATATTTAACCGCAAAGCGCGCAAAGAACGCAATAAAGAATCGGGCGGGTTTGAAACCCGCCCTCCTGGCTTTTTATGGGAGGCATGAATGAAACGAATGAATCATTTGGCAGTGGTTTTCGTGCTGTTGTTGGCCGTCGGCTGTTCGAAAGAGTCGGAAGAAAAATCGCCCCCGCTGAAAGTGTCGGCGCCGGCGCAATCCGTCACAGCTCCGAGTGCGGCACCGGGCAAGAGCATCATCACCGGCAAGGTTGTTTTCAAGGGCAGCCATCGCCCCGGCATTTTGTCCGTCGGCAAGGATCGAGAAGTGTGCGGCGATGGTAAGCCGGACCCGTCACTGCTGGTCGGTGGCGATGGTGGGCTCAAGAATGCCGTCGTGCAGATCGCCGGCCTGCGCGAAGGTGTGGAGCCCAGTAAAGCCGCGGTGGTCGATCAAGTGAAATGTGAATATGTGCCGCACGTCACTGTGATTCCCGCTGGAGCGACTGTGACGTTCAAGAACAGCGACGGCATTTTGCATAACATTCACACCGTCAGTCAAATCAACTCGCCGTTCAATCGGGCGCAGCCGAAATTTTTGAAAGAGATCAAGGAAAGCTTCGCCAAGCCGGAAATTATTGGCTTGCGCTGCGACGTGCATGGTTGGATGACCGGCTGGGTCGTGGTCACGGACAACGTCTATTTCGCCGTCACGGAAACCGACGGTGCCTTCAAGCTGACCGACGTGCCGGCAGGCAAACACAACTTTGAAATTTGGCATGAGAAACTGGGTTCGTTGACGCAAACGGTTGAGATCAAGGCGGGCGAGACGGTGAACCTGACCCTTGAGTTCCCGATGAAGAAATAGCCACTTGCGCACCAAGCGGCACGAGGTCGCGTGCCATGGTGACTATTTCAATAATTCTTGTTCACCACGAAGCTCACGAAGGGTTCGGAAAATTAAAACTCCGAACTTCGTGCTCCCTTCGGCTCTGCTCAGGATATGCTTCGTGTCCTTCGTGGTGAATACTTTTCCACAATAAACCCGGAAGGCACAAAAGGTTTTTACTTTCCCTTAATATATTTTACCGCTTCGCTAGCGGCAACATGACCGGTGATGGCGCCGCGCATGAGGCCGGAGCCGCTCGGATAGTTGTGGTAAAAAAATCCGCCGGTAAGCTCGCCGGCCGCCCATAGCCCTGGGATCGCGTCGTCGTCGGCGTTGAGCACGCCGCATTGTGGGTTTATCTTCAAGCCGCCGTAGGTAAAGGTGATGCCGCAGGCGACCGCGTAGGCTTGATAGGGCGGCGAGTCGATGGGTGACGCCCAGTTGGATTTGTCCACGTTCAAACCGGTGGTGCACTTACCGTCGCGCTTGCTGGAATCGAACGGCGTCGGCGCCACCGCTTGATTGAATTGATCGATGGTGTGGCGCAGACGGGCGCGATCGACGCCCAAACCGTCGGCCAGCTCTTCGATCGTGTTGGCGGTGATCGGCCGAGCGCGCATGTAGGTGCTGCGCAGCAAGGGCACGGTTTTCTGATCGTAGACTTGATAGGCGATCTGGCCCGGCTGAGCGAGAATGCGCCGGCCGGTTTTGGCGTAGGTGTAAACTTGAAAGTCTTCGCCTTCGTCGACGAAGCGCTCGCCATTCATGTTGATCATCACGCTGTACGGGTAAGAGTAGCGCGTGCTTTCATCGGTGGCGGCTTCCACGGCGGCGGCCTCGGCATCGATCACCGAGGCGTGACAGCCACTCCAATGGCCGAAGGGGCTGGCGCCGAGGTCGGTTGCCATCTTGATACCGTCGCCGGTGTTGTAGCGCGTGCCGCGCACTTTAACCAAATCCCAGTTCTGGCCGAGATAGCGCGCGCGCATTTCCGGATTGGACTCGAAGCCGCCGCAAGCGAGGATCACCGCCTTGCTGCGAATTTTTTGCTTGCTGCCCGGCAGCGCTACCAGGGCCCCGTCGACGGCGCCGGTTTGGTCCTGCGACAGTTCCAGGGCGCGAGCGCTGTAGAGCACTTCGATGGCGCGGCTTTCGACATGTTTAAAATGCATTTCTTGCAGGCCGTGGCCGCCGCCGCGGGAGGACACCGGAATAGTGCCGGACCGCCAGACGTACTTTCCCTTCACTTTCGCGACGTGGCTCATGTGCAGTTCCCAGTCGATGCCGTGACGCGCCATCCAGGTGACGACTTCCTGCGACTTGTTGACCAGCATTTCCGAAAGAGCCGGATCGGCGAGGCCTTCGGTAACCCGCATCAAGTCGCTGTAGAACATATCGGTCGGATAGGGTTCCACGTCGACATCTTTAAAATCGATGCCGGGAGTGTCTTTGATGATTTCCTTGACATGTTCAAAATCCTTGAAGGCGAAGCGAAACAGTCCGCCGGAAAACGCCGAATTACCGCCGCGCCGCTGTTTGGGCGCGCGCTCCAGCGCGATCACTTTCATGCCCGCGTCATAGGCCGCTTCAGCTGCCACCAGGGCGGCGTTGCCGGCGCCGATCACTAAGACATCGGTTTCAACTTCATTCAAAGTAGCCACGATCCATCCTCCCAGGAGATAAGTTTAATAAAATAGTTGCTGTCAGCAGTGTACCTCTCGGATCAATATTCGTTGTTGAAGCGCTATGCAAGTCCGAAAGCCGATGGCAGCAAGCTGCGTATCTCGGGTTGTTCATCCAATTGGCGCAGCGCGGTCCGTAGCTCTTGCGCCTTGGCTCCGCCCAGGGCCGGCTCGGCGCAGCCGAGAAATTTCGCATCGACATCGGCGTCGGACAAGAACAGCGGCGCGCGGCCGCGCACCTCCATCGCGCGATGAGACAATTTGCGGCCGTCCTCCAGTTGCACGTCGACTTGGCCGAACGCCTGCTTTTTCGACGCCAGGGTTTCGAGCTCGGGATGAACGCCGACGCGGACTTTCTGCATCAAGGCGTTGATGTCGGCTCGGTTCAGCGTAGCGTTCGAGAAATGTTTCAGCTCCACCGAACCTTCGAGCAGCACCAGCGCCGTAGTGAAGTGCAAACTGAAGCGCGCCGCTTCGGCGCTCTCCACTTTCGGCTCTTTGCGTAGCGCTTGGTATGAAACCGCGTGGACGCGGCAATCGATACGCTTTATCATTTCGGCGCTGAGACTGTGCTGCTTCTTTAAGGCGATCATCGCTTCGAGGCAGTGATGGGTGGCCGAGCAGGAAGGGAAGCGCTTGATCGACACGCCGGGCGACTCAAAGTGAAAAGGCGCGGCCAGTTTTATCTCGCTTACTTCACCGCATTGAAAGACCTCGAAGAAGCCTTTCTTGGATTCCAAAACATCTTGATTGGCACTCCAGCCCGCCTGCGCCAACTGTGCCGCGCTGAGGCCATTGCGCGCGGCGAGGCCGGCGTGGAGCGGCTTGGTCATTGTGCCAAAGTTGGCGCGCAGCCCGCCGGTCATCGAGGCTGCGATGCCAATTGCAGTGCGCATTTGCGCTTCGGTAAGGCCGAGCAGCCAACCGGCACCGGCGGCGGCGCCGAAGGCGCCGAGCACACCGGTGGTGTGCCAACCATGATTGTAGTGAGTGAGCGAGATGGCGCCGGCGAGCTTGCACTCGACTTCCAATCCAAGGATGTAGGCGGCGAGCAAGTCGCGTCCCGGACAATCGATGCTTTCGCCGAGCGCCCAGAGTGCCGGCAGCACCGGCGATGACGGATGCATCGGGATCAGCGCCACGCCACCATCGTCAAAATCCAAAGCGTGGGCCAATGCGCCGTTCATCCACGCGGCGTCCGTGACCGCGGCTCGGCCCTGACCGTTCCACAAAAACGCCGCGCCATGCTGGGTCGGCACCGCGAGCCTTAGCAGGGCTTCCGCGATGGCACTTTGCGACGCGCCGATGGCGACGCCCAAGGTGTCGATCACGTTGCGTTTGGCCAAAGGGAAAACTTGAGGTGGAATATCCTGCGCTTTGGTGCCGGCGATGAAGTTGGCGATATTTTCAGTGGCGGACATGGGTATCGTGGGTCGGCTAACTCTTTTTAGCGGCTTCTTCCGGGTTTACTGTGAAGATGCTTTCACCACGAATGCACGAAGTTCGGAGTTTTAATCCTCCGAACACTTCGTGTCCTTCGTGGTGAACCAAACAAACTGAACGTGACACATTAGCCACACAAAAGCCTGAAGCGCCATTTATCGCTGCATCTGACCGATGACTTCGCGGCCCAGCAGGGAAATCTTGCGCAACATCGCCTGACGATCGCCGCCGGGGGAAGCGATGCGGAAAATAAAATGATTGATGCCGAGCTGGTTGTGATGTTGGGTGATTTGCTCGATGCAATCCTTTGGATCGCCGACGATAATGTGGTCGCGAATGTAGCCCTTGATGTCCTGTTCGAGGTTTACGGGATCATCACCCGGCAGCTCGGCGTACTGCTTCTCCGAGTTCAGGTTTTGCACCAAGCGCGGTACTTCGTATTCCGCTTCGGCCCAAGCTTGCGCACGGCTTTCAGCCACATAGATGTCCTTGCGAATCGCCAATTCATTGGGAAACGGATTGCTCTGTAGACGCAGCTCGTCGCGATAGATTTCCAATTGGCGGGCTAAAGTCGAGAACGCGGCGTGTGGGTTCATCATCAACCCATCGCCCATGCGGGCGGCTCGGCGCACCGCTTTATCGCCGTGGGCGGCGATCCAAACCGGCGGCCCCGGCCTTTGCAGCGGCTTGGTCGGCGTTCTCAGTTGGTCGAAGTGAAAATGCTTGCCGTGAAACGGCGCGGGCTGCTCGCTCCAGAGAATTTTCATGACCGTCAGCGCTTCTTCGAAGCGCGTCGCGCGTTCCCGTTTCGGCACGGCGAATCCATCGAATTCCCGCGGGCGGTAGCCCAAGCCGGCGCCAAATACAAATTTGCCGCCGGAAATTATGTCGAGCACGGCGATCTGCTCGGCGACAAGAACGGGATGGTGCAGTGGCAAAAGAAAAATACAGGTGCCGACGGTGGTATCTTTAATCTCGGGAATCAGCCGCGCCAGCAGCGGCACCGCTTCCCAGCGAACGCGCTCTCCGCCAAAATAATGCTGCCCGACCCAGATCGAGTGGAAGCCGGTGTCGCGGGCGGTCTTGGCGAAGTCGATGATCGTGTTGAGTTGCGCGACCGGATCACTATTCTCCGCCAGCGACATGCCCATGGCCGGTTTTAGACCAAACTTTATCATTGCGGTTAATCCCACAGATTCCATTCAACCCGCCTCGTGGGGCGGGAACAAGCACCACCGCGCGGCTTCGCGCCTTGCTTAATTTCCTCGATGATTATTCCGCTTGGGCTCACGGCTTTACTACCGGCCAGGAAGAAAGATTTCCCGATAGCGCTTCTCGTACTTGTCGAGATGCTCGGCTAGCGTCATGTCGACGGGAATCATCTTGACGTTGGCAAACTTCTGCTGGATGGAGTTTTTGATGCCTTGGCGCGCCGAGATCTTGAAAAACTTGCCGACCATGTAGTCGCGCTGAATTTCCTCCGACAGCATGTGATCGACGTAGAGACGGGCGGCGTTGGGATGAGGCGCGCGCGCTGCCACCCCCATCACGTTTGTCCCTGTTACGGTCGGGTTGGGAGCGTTCCAGTCGATGGGCGCGCCTTTGGCCTTGATAGATTGCGTCTGTGGGCCGTAGACAAACACCGCGCCCGGATACTCGCCAGCGGCTACCAACTGCGTCATGAGCGTGTGGCCGTGGCGGAAGATAAACTGTTGCGCCGCCAGTCGCCGCATGTAGGCCAAGCCTTTTTCTTCGCCCCAAAAGCTCATCATGCTGGCGAACCATTCGATCTCTTCGTCCTCCATCACCAATTTGCCTTTCCATTTAGGGTCGATAAGATCGCCGTAATCCTTGGCCGATTCCTGGTACGTGACCTGGCGGGAGTTGTAGGCGGTGACGATCGGATTGAGATAGTAGGAGCTCCACAGACCTTCCTTGTCCTTAAAGGCTGGATCGATAAACCGGCGCTCCGGCGATTCGTATTTGCCAATCAAACCGCGCTTGATGAGCTGATACATTTGAAAGCCGGATATGCCGATGACATCGGCGAGGTGAGTGTTGGCGCGTGCTTCGGTCTCGATGCGGGTGTACATCCGTTCGCTGGTGGCGCGGTAAAGCGCCACGTCGATGAAGGGATATTTCGCCTTGAAGCGCTCGATGATTTGGGCGTGGTCCGAAACCACGAGCAGGGCGTAAATCTGCAGCTTGCCCTCCTTCTTCGCGCCTTCGATCAAGGCTTCTCGTTTGATCTCCTGGGCGCTGGCGAAACCGGTGGCGAGGAAAATCGCCAAAGAAACTATTGTCAATCGTTTCATCGCTCCCTCCGCTTATTTGACGCCGACGAGGGCGTCGATGGATTGTTCAAGCTTCATTTCCGCGTCGGCTAATCTCTTACGCTTGCCCGCCAAGATTTCGTTGTCCCGCTGCAGACACTGGTAGCACTGATCGATTTGGCGCTTGACTTCCGCCGGCGCCGTGCCGCCGAACAATGTGCGCGCCTTGACCGCGCGCAGGGGATTGAGCGCTTCGCGAATGGCGGCGTTGCTCAAGTTGACGGGCTCACCGATATATTCCCTGGCCGCCTGGTCGACAAAGGCGCTGTCTATGTCGGCGGGCTTCTTGCCTTGTTCCAGCGCTATGCGGACGAGGATGGCGGTGATCTGGTGCGCGGTGCGCCAAGGTAATTTCGCTTCGCGCACCAGCGCGCCGGCGAGGTCGGTGGCCAGTGCCCAGAAGTCGGTGGTTTTTTGGCGCATGGTTTCCTTATTCACTTGCAGTGTTGCGATGATCCCGGCCCACAGCTCGAGCGCTTCGACGGTGGCGTCGAAGTTTTGCAAAACTGCTTTGATCGAGCCGGAAATGCTGCGCGCGTTGGTCAACGCCGCGGTTAGGGATCCGGTCAATTGGCTCGCCATCTCGGCGACATTCATCAGCGAGTGGGGGTTTTTCTTCTGCGGCATGATGCTGCTCGAGCCGCAGTAACGGTCGGCCATTTCGACAAAATTGAATTCGTTGGAGGAAAAAAGATAGATGGTGTCGGTGGCCCAGGCGATGTTGGTCATCAGAATCGTCGCCGCGCTCAGCGCTTCGAGGACAAAATCGCGCCCGGCGTTGGCGTCTCTAACGTTTTCGCACACGCCGTCGAAGCCGAGCAATTCACCGGTTCTCTGGCGGTTCAACGGAAAGTCCGAACCGGTGCCGATCCCCGCGCCAGCGGAGCTGAAATTGGTTCGCTTATAGGCGCCGGCGAGCCGCGCGAAGTCGCGCTCCAGCGGCAAGGCCCAGGCGACCAGATAGTGCGCGAAGGTGCCGATCTGCGCTTGCTGCCACATCGTGTAGGTTGGCAGCACCGTTTCCAGATGCGCTTCGGCGAGCTTGAGGTAGGCCTCACGGCAGTGCAGCACCGCACTCATCGTGTCGAGCAATTTTCCCCGCGCGCCGACGCGGGCGGAGACCGAATTTAGATCGCCCGAACTTCTGCCGAGATGAATTTTGCCGCCAATTTCTTCGCCGAGTTTTTCGATGAGATAGGCCTCTCCAGAGAACAAACCGTGGCCGCCTTCACTGCGAAGGCGCTCCCAACCTTCGGCTTCCATCTGGCGAAAAGCGCGCAAGATCGCGACGCCATCTTCCCTGGGAAGCAATCCTTCTTCGGTCAACATGACGACATGGGCTTTGTCGAACATGTGGTACGCGTGGAGCAATGGCAACGTACGCTGAGAGGTGCCGACCTTATGCGCGATCTGCGACGGATCGGCATCTTCTTTAAGTCTCGCACCGGCTTTGCGGTAGAATTCACCCGCGGCGACCTTTCCGTATAAACTTGACTGTGCCATCAATGGAACCCGTGATCTTGCCTTCCGCCCGTTGCAATCAGCTGCCGTGGGGCTTGAAGACTTGCTGAAATTCCTTGGCGACCTCTTGATATCTTTGCGCGATCGACAGGTCGAGGGGAATGACTTTGACGCCTTGCCAGCGCGGGTCTTTGGGCGTGACATCTCGGCGCGCTGAGCCCTTCCATGCGGCATTGACCCAAATCTCCTGCTGTATTTCTCGCGACAGCATGAAATCGATATACAGCTTCGCCGCGTTGGGATGGGGAGCGTTTTTGTACACGCCCATGCCGATGGCCGTCGAGAACACCGGCTGAAGCGCGGCCCAGTCGATCGGCGCTCCGTTGGCGCGCACGACGCTCACCCGCGGCGCGTAAGCGACACCCATGATGGGAAATTCGCCGGCAGCCAATAACTGAACCATCTGCGAATGTCCGCCGCGGTACTGCAAATCTTGGCGCGCAAAGCGGCGCATGAAATCAAGGCCTTTGTCGCGGCCGACGAGCTTAAGATAATTGGCATACCACTCGTACTCTTCCTCATAGAAGCCGATTTTGCCCCTCCACTTGGCATCGAGCAGGTCTTCCCAACGTTGCGGTGCGTCTTTCGGCGTCACTTGGCGGGTGTTGTACGCGGTGATTAGGGTGTTGACATAGTAAGCCGTCCAGAGGCCAGTGGCGTCTTTGAAGCCCTCGGCGATGGTGTTGGCTTCCGGCGAACGGTAAGGCACGAAGAAACCTTTCTCGGTGAGAAACGCCAGCTCAAATCCGCTCAGTCCGATGATGTCAACGGTGCTGCTCCGGCCCGTTTGCGCTTCGGTAATCAAGCGGGTGCGCAGCTTTTCCGAAGGAATGCGTACGGCTTCGACTTTTTTGATGAACGGGTATTTTTTCTTAAAGCGATCGACGACCATGGTCTGGAAGGTGATCTCGCCGACCGCCCAAGTAATCAGCTCGCCTTCCTTCTGCGCGCCGGCGATGATCGCGTCGGACTCGGCGGCGTGTAACGTCGACAAGCCAGGCACGCACAGCATTGCCGCAAGCGTGACAAAAAAACTAAGGTTCTTCAAACTTGTGTGTGGATAATGTGTCACGTTCATGTTGATTTCTTCACCACGAAGATCACCCTACGACTGCGTTCAGGGCGGGCTCCGGACACGAAGGGTTCGGATGATTAAGACTCCGAACTTCGTGCTCCCTTCGGCTTTGCTCAGGACATGCTTCGTGTCCTCTTATGAAAATAGGTTTAAAGAGCCAAACAGTGTTAGTAGATTCGTAACGTTTTAATTTTCATGCGCAGTGTTGTACCGAGTGGTACATGAATTACTTCGTGGTGAAAACGTTTTCACAGTAAACCCGGAAGAACCAAAACTAACAACAATTTTGCTTACTGCTTGCGTCATGCATTGAATTTTCACAGTTGACGAGAGCGCGATTTCGGAACGCTTAAACCTGCCAATGTTTGGCCAACTGTAACTTGTTGCCATCAATATCCTCAACTGCGAATTTACCAGCGCCTAGAGGCTTGTGGCGCGGAAATGCGCTGGCGGCGGCTTCGGGATCTTTGACTTCCATGCCCATGCTTTGGAGCTGGCAGGAGCCGCTGCCTTGATGTTTGGTGAAGGTCACGCTGACCGTTCCGTCTGACAAGACCACGTCACTGTCGCTTCGACTCAACTCTTTGAGTTCAAATGTATTCCGATAAAACGCTGCAGTTTTCGCCGGATCGGTGGCGCCGATATCGACGTGGCGTACCGTCGGCGGCGTAAGATCGCCGCTGGTGCGAAATCCTTCTTCGGATACGTCCACGGGATGGCCATTCATGTCGAGGAAGCGATATTCCGCGTAGCGTCCATCCTGCGGGCGTTGTCCCCACTGGCAATCGGGCAATGCCTCGGTCACCCGCTTCTTGGCTTCTGCCATGTTGTCGACATGAAAGCCGAAGTGATCGTAACCGATCCAACGCGCTTCGGACTGTGAGCGCTTTTTCAACATGGCATACATGATCAATCCGTCGGTGGTGTAGAGTGAGCCTGACGGCGAACGGCGAATCAGGCTGAAGCCCAAGTTCTTTTGGTAGAAATCGAGCAGACGATCCGGGTCTTCGGTAAATAGAGCGACATGTTTGAACGCGCCTTTCATGATGGTTTCCTCCGCTTCAAGATTTTCTCGATCATGGTACAGCTTTGTATTGCCTGTCAAGCGACAAAGGTTAGACTTTCGCCGCGGCGCGGGTTATGTGTGCGAGATTGCCATGATTCAGGAACCATCGAGCGAATCGAACCCGCTTAAGCGCTACGGATTAGTCGCCCTGGCGTTTCTGCATATCGCCGTCGGGCGCGGGTTGCACGGCACTTTCGGCGTGTTCTTCGTCGCCATGCTCGACGCCTTCGGTTGGTCGCGCGCGACCACAGCGGGAGCGATCTCGCTGGCGATCATTTTCGAAGGCGCTTGTTTGCCATGGGCCGGTGGCCTGATCGATCGGATCGGCGGCCGTAAGACGCTCAGCCTCGGCGGATTGGTGCTGCTCATCGGACTCGGTTTCGCCTCGACCATTTCTTCGATTTGGCAATTCTATTTCTGGATCGGTATCGTCAGCGCGGTTGGCATCGCGTTGATCGGTATGGTGCCCCACGTCGCGATCATCACGCGGGCGTTTCCGGAGCGTAAGGGCACGGCGCTTGGCATCGCTTGGGCCGGCGGTGGTGTCGGTATCGTGTTGCTCGTGCCAGTGACCCAGCTGATGATCGACAAATGGGGCTGGTCGCCGGCGTACGTCGGAATCGCGGCGATCACGGCGTTGCTGGTAATTCCGCCGACGCTGTATTTTTTACCACCGCAATCCAAGACCGCCCCGGCCGAAGCTGCCGCCCTCGAGGCGCCAAAGCAAGCAGCGAAAGATCACGATTGGACGGTTCGCCAAGCGCTCACCAATTCCGCGTTCTGGCTGTTGTTTGCCGCGCGCACGCTGGCGAGTTTGGGTAATCAGATTATCGTCACGCACCAAATCGCCCACGCGGTCGATGTCGGCTACGCCAAAGTTTTTGCTGCCTCGATTTTTGGCCTGATGGGTGTCGTCAGCATCGGCGGACGGATTTTGTTTGGCTATCTCGCCGACGTGATGAACCGCCAGATGGTTTTTACCTGGGTGCAAATTATTTCGGCGTTCGGGATTTTCGCTTTGCTCGGCATGCACGATGCGTCGATGCCGTGGCTGCTCTACAGCTACGCGGTTTGTTACGGCCTCGGCCAGGGTTCGCGCGCGTTGGTGTTGTCGGCGATCTCCGCCGATATTTTTCACGGCAAACATTTTGGCGCGATCTTCGGCTACTTTACCTTTAGCATCGGCCTCGGCGGCGCCATCGGCGCCTGGCTCGGAGGATTTTTGTTTGACTTGTCCCACAGCTACACGATTCCGTTCTGGGTCTCGTTTGCATGTTTAGTCGTTTCAGTGTTTATCGTTTGGGCGAGCGCTCGAGCCGTCAATGCGCAATCAGAAAGGAATTAGCAAATGATTCAACTCTACACATGGGGCACGCCGAACGGCAAAAAAGTTTCGATCATGTTGGAAGAAATCGGCATGCCCTACGAAGTTCACGCCATCAACATCGGCCAGGGCGACCAGCTGAAGCCGGAATATCTGGCGATCAATCCGAACAACAAGATTCCGGCGATCATCGATCCCGACGGACCCGGCGGTAAGCCCTTCAAGCTCTTCGAGTCCGGCGCGATTCTGATGTACCTGGCGGAAAAGTCCGGCAAGTTGTGGCCGGCGGATTTGGCCGAGCGCTACACGGTGATTCAATGGCTAATGTTTCAGATGGGCGGCGTTGGGCCGATGTTCGGGCAGGCAAATTATTTTTACCGCCTGGAAGAAAAAGTGCCTTACGCCATCGAACGCTTTTACAAAGAAGCCGTGCGGCTATACAACGTGCTGAACAAACAGTTGGGCGAGAGCGAATTTCTCGCCGGCGCTTACTCCATCGCCGATATCGCCACCTACCCATGGGTATGGCGCCATGAGGGTCACCACGTGAAGCTGGAGGAATATCCCAACGTTAAGCGTTGGTACGATAAGATTTCCGAGCGGCCAGCGGTGCAGTGCGGCATGGAGATTCCGAAGAAATAAAAGCCGTGTTCGTGGCTCGGGTTCGTGTAGGTGTTTCGGCGCAGGTCAATGGAAAGGCAAAGTTATGGCTAAACAACAGAAAATGGAAAAGTTTCGTGCCGAGTGGGGTTCGGATGTCGTCGTCGATGTTCTGAAGGCGTTCGAGTTCGAGTATATCGCGATCAATCCCGGCGCGACCTTTCGTGGTTTGCATGACTCGCTGGTCAATTACGGCGGCAATCACGCGCCGGAGATCATTCTTTGCAATCATGAAGAGATTGCCGTCGCTCTGGCCCATGGTTACGCGCGGGCCAGGGGCAAGCCGATGGCCGCCGCGGTGCACGACGTCGTCGGCCTGCAACATGCATCGATGGCGATTTACAACGCCTGGGCGGACCGCTTGCCGGTGATCGTCCTGGGAGGCACAGGTCCAATGGATTCCGCGAATCGCCGACCGTGGATCGACTGGGTGCATACGGCGAACGTGCAAGGAAACTTGGTTCGCGACTTTTGCAAGTGGGACGATCAGCCGGCGAGCGTCGAGGCGGTGCCGGATTCCTTCATCCGCGCCTATCGTTTGGCGACCACCGATCCGATGGGGCCGGTTTATATTTGCTACGACGGCGACGTGCAAGAAAAGCAGTTGACCGGCGAGATTCCATTCGACGTCTCGCGATATCCGGCGCCGCTGCGGCTGCAAGCGCCGGACGAAGGTTTTGCCAAAACGATTCAGATGATTTTGGCGGCGAAGCGGCCGGTGATATTAGCTGACTGGGTCGGTAGGCGCGAGGCCGGCTTCAACGCGCTCGGCGAATTGGACGAGATGTTAGGCGCGCCGGTGCTCGATCAGTTGGGCCGCTTCAATTTTCCCGTTCAACATCCGCTCAATTTGACCGGTCAGGCGGACAAGGTGATTCCGCAGGCCGATCTGATCCTGGCTCTGGATGTTCCCGATCTCGAAGGCGCCACTGTGCGGCGCGTGCAAGAACGGGGCAACCGGCGCGCCACGCCGCTGCTCGCGTCGAATGCGAAAGTGATTAACGTTGCTTTGGACGATCTATTGGTGCGGGCGTGGGCGACGGATTTCAACAAGCTGCGCGAAGCCGACCTGATGATTCTCGCCGATACTTCGGTGTTCCTGCCGGAGCTGGTGCGCCGGTTGAAGGCCGAGAAGAAACTCGCTGATTTATCAGACGACATCGCCACCCGGCGCGCCGATTGGGGCAATCTTTACGAAGACAAGAAAGCCGCGCTGGAAAAGGAATTGAAAACGAAGTGGGACGACAAGCCGGTTTCAATGACGCGCATCTATGCCGAGATTGGCGAAGCGCTCAAAGGCGAAGACTGGGTGCTCACCAACGGCAGCTCGCAGGGCAAAGAAAATCTTTATCTGCCGGCGACCAAGTTCAATCAGATCCTCGGCAAGTACAAAGGCGGGGGCCTGGGCTACGGCATGCCGGCATCGCTTGGAGCGGCGCTGGCGCACAAAGGCTCGGGCAAATTCTGCGTCAACATTCAGCCAGACGGCGATTTACTGTTCACCGTGAGTTCCATCTGGACCGCGGTGCATCACCAGATCCCATTGCTCAGCATCGTTTGCAGCAATCGATCCTATTTCAATGATGAAGAACATCAGGAGCGCGTCGCGCTGGCGCGCAACCGGCCGGTGGAAAACAAAACCATCGGCATCCGCATCGAAAATCCCAACGTCGACTTCGGCGCCATGGCGCGCACCTACGGATGTTGGGGCGCCGGGCCGATCACCGAGCCAAAGGATTTAATTAAGACCCTGCGCGAAGCGGTGAAAGTGGTAAAAGGCGGCAAGCCGGCGCTGGTTGACGTGGTGTGCCAGATGCGCTGAGCTGACCCTTCGGAATGCCGGCGGCGACGAGCGTCTCAATCAATCGCTGTTCGGTCAAAGAGCTTCGCTTGTCAGCTCACGTGAATGGGCGCAGACGTTACCATCTCAGAATAAAATGCCTGGTCCAGTCGGCAAAATTTGGCATTCATTGAAGCGGTATCCGCTGGTTCTGCTCTTGAGCGGGCTGGTTGTCGGGATTCCGATCGGATGGTTCATTGGACCAAGATCGGCGCCCGAACAAATCTCGATTCCGCCGGCGAAAACGACGACTTACATGACGCTCTCCAACGAAGAACTTAAAAACAGATCAGCCCAGCTGGTGACGGCAATTCGCAGTCTCACGCGTTCGTATCATGATGAAGATAGCCGCATGAGATCGGCAGCTGATGAGAGCTCCGGCAAGACCGATTCGCAAGCTGAGCGGGAACGAATTCGGAAGACGTGGCTCGATGACAGCGCAAAGCTGCACGACGCGTTTATGGATCGTTACAAAACTAACTATTGGGCCGACGCGCTGCTGTTGCGCGAGGCCATCGTCGCCAAGGTGGGTGGAGCGCCGGGGGCGCAGAATCCAATACTGTTTCAGCACCCGACGAATATTCTCGGAGTCGAACAGGTGGCGAACAGTCTCGACTTGCTGGAAAAATCATTGTCGGCCAAGGCCCCACCGAACCCATAACCGGCGCGCGGGTTGATCAGCTATTCAAGTTTCGCAGCTTGCCATTGGTCGAGAATCTCCCGCGCGCCATTGGTTGCCGGATTCATCGCTTGGTCATGGCCAGCCATTTTCGCGGTGAGCTCGACGACGTAGCCGTTGGGGTCTCTGAAATAAATCGAATGCACCATGCCGTGGTCGGTAACGCCGCGGGTTTCGATGCCGCGCTCTTTGCCTTTGGCAAACATCGTGAGCAGCGCCGGCTCGTCGACTTCCAAGGCGATGTGCAAATCGAAGTCGAGCTGGCGCTTGAAATCGAAGGGCATGTCCAACGCTTCAAAAAATGCCAAGCAAGAGCCATCGCCCATTTGGAAGAAGGTGTGCAGCACGTTGCTCTTGGTCGCGCGCGGATTGTCTTTGATGGCGAGCGTGCCAACCAGCTTTAAGCCGAGAAAGTCTTCGTAGAACTTGCGCGTCTCCTCCGAGTCGCGGCAACGATAGGCGCTGTGATGGAGGCCTTTGATCATGGCGTGGTTCTCCTCTAAATTTAAAGTCCTTCGAACGCCGAGTCTTTGAACGGCGCGACAAAGTGAGCGTAAAAGGCTTCGTTGGTTTTCGCCCAATAGGGCAGCGCTTTCATGTTCGCCAGCCAGCGCGTGATGTTGGCATAGCCGGAATAGTCGAGGCGAATCACCTCACCGAGCGTGACATAGCAGGCGCCCATGAAGTCGGCTAGCGTCGGCTCGGCGCCGCAGACAAAATTATTCGCCGGGCCGAGCTGATGCCGGTCGAGAACTTCCAGCCAATGCTTCGCCTTGGCGCGACTCCAGGCTAAATGCGCGCGGTGTGCCGGCTCGTCGCCTTTGCGGTAAGTCTCGATGACCTGCGGATAGATCAACCCATAGCCGAGGTCGCGGTAAAGCCCGGTGTTGAACCAATCCATGCGCTCATTGACGCGCGCCCGCGCGCGCAGGTCGGCGGGATAGCTCGCGGCATGAAACTTCTCGGCTAAATATTTGAGTATCGCCGAGCTTTCGGCGAGACGGAAGTCGCCGTCTTGCAAGAGGGGCACCGCGCCGTTGGGATTGATGACGAGAAAATCTGGCTTTAGATTATCACCGGCGAACAAATCCACCAATTGATAATCGAGTTCGATCCGTTCAGCCGCGGCGAGTAGCATGATCGGCCGGCAAGTTGTCGACGCCGGATGGAAATATAGTTTCATAGAGTTGATCCTTTCATTGTCAAACCGCATGCGCCCGCCGTTGGCCGGCTTACTCACGATGGCGCGGATGCGACGATGACTCGGCCTTGAGGGATCGGCGGGATTTACGGTGTCGGCCATGGGTTATATCCCCAGTTGCTGAGCGAGGTCGCGGAAATCCTTAGCAACAAAATCGTATCGTTCGGTTGGCGGGATTTCAGATTCCTTCCCCGCTCCATGCTCCGTCGGGCGATGGACGAACGCCGTGCGGAGCCCGAGTTTTCGCGCCGACTGGAGATCACGCTCGTGGGCGGCGACCATCATGACTTGCTCCGGTTTGAGATTGAAGAGTTCCGGCACCAGCAAATAAACTGCCGAGTCTGGTTTGTAGCGGCGCACGTTTTCCGCCGACAAGATGCAATCCCAGGGAAGACCGGCATGTTTCGCCATGTTGGTGAGCAGCGAAATATTGCCGTTAGATAACGTGGTGATGACGTAGCGTGATTTCAGCCGTTGCAGTCCCGGCACGGAATCCGGCCAGGGCTTGAGCCGATGCCAGACACGATTGAGACTTTCTTTTTCATCATCGCTGAGGGTCTGTATGCTGAATTTTTTCAGCGTCTCGGCGAGCATCATGCGATGCAGATCGTCGAGCTTGGTCCACGGCAATTCGCCGTTCTGCACTTTGTCCATGTACGGCCGATAGATAGCGCGCCATGCGTCGGCGAACGCAGCCGAGTCGATGTTGATGCCTTTTGATTGGCCAAGTTGCTCGCCCTCGGCAATCACGCCCGAGCGCCAATCGACGACGGTGCCGAAGACGTCAAAGGCGAGAATTTTGACTTGGGAGGTAATGTTAGAATTCAACATAGGGACTCCTTCTATCCACATACCGGAAATTTGAACGGATAGTTGTGCAGCGCTTCGCCGCCGTTTGGTTTGACCACCACGGCGGCGCCGAGTTGCAAACCGGCTTTGAAGTCCTTGGTGATCGGGTTGGGCTGGATGACGTGGACCATGTTTTCTTCCAGCGTCCATTTCTCCAGGGGGTGTGCCGCCGACTTGGTACCGAGCTCGGGCGATTTCCCGGCTTCGCCGTGAAAGACGCTGTCGTAGCTGGCGAAGCCGTTGTCTTCGATGGCTGAAGTTGCGGCAATGATCTGTTCGCTGGTGGTGCCAGGTTGGCAAATTTTGCGGACGCTTTCGTAGCATTCGAAGGCGGCGTCGAAAAGTTTGCGATAGGTCGGTGACGGCTCTTTGCCGATGGCGAAGGGCCGATGAATCTGCGTCGAATAGCCCCAGTAGCTTACGGTTAGTTCGGTGATGACGACGCTACCTTTTTCCAGCGCGCGTGAAGTTTGCCGCTGCCATGGGACGAAGCGGTCAGGGTTGTCCATGTTCGTGGTCGCGATGAAGTGAATGCCGGGATCGCCGCCATTTTTCAGATAGGCGTAATATACGATCGACAAAACATCTTGTTCCGTCAGTCCTGGTCGCAGGTTGTTTTCCAGAGCTTCGCAAGCAAGATCGGTCAAGTAGCCGCTCTTCCGCAGGTAAACCAGCTCTTCTTCGCTGCGGACTCTCCTGATCCGGACAAATTGCGGGCCGAACTCGGCGAACTCGGCTCCGGGAAACTGGCGCTGCAATTCCGTAACGTGGCCGTAAGCCATAGCGCGCATACTGGCCAGACCGATTTTGCTCTTGCTCAGGTTGCGTTTGTGAATCTCTTTTACCAACGTCGGTATCGGTGTCGGTCCGTACCAACGCACGTCTCCGACAATCGACTGCGCTTTGGCGCACGGTTGGTGGTTGAAGAAATGAATGAAGACAGTGGCTTCACCATCCCGTGGAAACAACAGCCAACAGGGTGACTGCGCCTGGTAGTTCGACAGATAAGCTACTTCCGACGAACCGCGCGTGCCGGAGATAAGAATCGCGTCGAGGTTTTCTTTCTTCATTGCGTCGCGAATCGCGCCATAGCGCCGAGCGTATTCGGCGTCGGAGAAACGGGGGAAAAGACAGTTACTCATGATGAATCCTCGCTGTCAGTTGTTTTTGATCCACCCTTGAGCATTGCAATCCGGCTCGCCGGAGACCGAGTCGGCTCTGTGGTCGGGCAGATTGAGCACGGTAAATGTCGCGCGGTTGTTGGGCATATGGGTGAAGCCGTCTTTGAAGAGAAACGGCCCGCCCCATTGCAGCTGGTCGCCTTCCTTATGCAACTTTTCGATGCCCTGGTAGATTGGCATGACGCGGCCCATCTCATCGCGAATGCTTTGCGTGTCGTCGAAGGGAAATAACTTGTCGCCGTTGGGCATTGATTTCCGGCCGATCTGCACCGGGATTTCCCACTCGGGCCGGGATTCGCCGATCGGGTGGCCGGGAATTTCCGGCGTGAAACGGATTCGTCTCTCCGTACTAGTCGACGTGCCGCCGCCGCGCTGCTCGTAGCGGGTTTGACCGGGCAACAAGACTACCGCTTCTTCAGCGTCGAGCAGCATGGAGGTATTGATCACGATGTCCTGGTGCACGCGCACGCGCACTTTGCTCAGTGCCGTCGCGACGAATTGGGAGTCGGGTATGGTCTCGAAAAGATTGCCGCCAATTGAATAGAGAAACTTGATCTCGCCCTGGTGCGCGGCTTCGATCATGCGCCGGACCTTCAGACCAGGGGCCGCCGGAATCGGATGATGCCAAAGGTTAGAAAAGCGCCGCGCGCCGTCGTCGTTGACGGCGAAGCCGCCGGGAAATTTGTCGGGTTCTGCGCCGCACTCGCCGCCGCCTTGGACGCCGCTGTGGCCGCGGATCGGCATGATGCCGCATTTTTCCCGGCCAAGCATGCCACGCGACAGCGCCAGGTTGACGATGGCTTTCACATTATCGACGCCGAACTCATGCTGGGTGAAATCCATACCGTAGACCAGGACCGCGGTGCGTGCTTGGCTGTACAGATCGGCGAAACGTTGCATCCGGCCGCGGGCGACGCCCGAACGCTGCTCCAGCATCTCCCAACTCTGTTGCTCGATCGCTACCTTGAACGTGCTAAATCCCGCCGTGTGTTTGTCGATGTAGTTTTGCTCGACCCGTTGCGATTGGATCAGCTCCTTCAAGACGCCGCTCACGAACGCGATGTCGCCGCCGTCGCGCACTTGGAAGAATTCGTCGATTAATTTAGTGCCGAATAATGCGCTGCCGACCACCGATGATCCTCTGTAGCGTTCCGAAGCGTACTCGCCGGTCGGATTGACGACGACGATCCGTGTACCGGCTTTCTTGGCGGAGTACATGTACTTGGTCGTCACCGGCTGATTGTTGGCGAGATCGGTGTCAAAGAGAATCAATAAATCGGTGCCGATGAAATCCGACAACGAGCAAGTCGACGCGCCGACGCCGAGCGTGGCTTTCAAACCGGAGACGCTGGCGGCGTGGCACAGAAGCGAGCAGAGGTTGACGTTGTTGGAGCCGAGCACACGGGCGAGTTTTTGAAAGACGTAATAGACTTCATTGGTGAGCCCACGTGAGGTGGCGAAGAACGCCATCTCATGCGGCGCGGTATCGTGTATTGATTTACAGACGGCGGCGACCGCGTTGTCCCAGTTAACCCGCGAGAAGCCGCGTTCGTCTTTGCGGCGGATCATTGGATAGGGCAATCGGCCGAGCGAGCGGAGCTTTTCCGGGGCCATTTGTTTCAAACGCTCGACGCTGCCCATCGCCGCCATGTCGAGGGCGGGCATCGTATTGAGTTTGAGCAACTTGAGCCGCGTCATGCACAGGTGTAGGCCGTCGAGCACGCTGTCGTGCAGGCCGTAGGGGCCCAGCGAGCAGCCGTCGCACACGCCGTGGTTGAGCACGTCCCAGGCGTAGGGAATCTCCTTGCGGTTTTCCCACAGGACGCCGAGTATCTCACGGTAACGTTGCGGCTTGGTTTGACCGATCAGGCCAATGGGCACGACGCGCGAGAGCAACGTGTTGTTTGACTTGATTGTCGCCATTGCTTTCAGCAATCAGCGCGCCCGAGAAGTTGGCTTAGGACTTGCTCAAACGCCTCGGGTTGGCTCTTCGAGACCGCCGTCTTGTATAGAGCATAACGATCATGTGCCGGCCAGCGGCGCCAACGATCGAGTGTGACGGTACGATTGAGCGCCGAACTCCTCTCGGCTACGGCTTGGGGCACGGCCTTTGGATGCCACAGCGCGCGGTCGAGTGCTTCCATCCGTTCAATCGGCGCGCTGGTATACTTGCGCGATAGGAAGTCGAGATAGTTTATGAACGCTACGGTTTCATCATCGGCGTCGCAAGGCAGATGACAAAGAACGGTTCGTTCTTCGAAGCTCAATGCCTGCCAATCCTTCAACGATAATTTGATGCCAGTGACGTCAAGCTTTCGACGGAGATCGAGCGGCAAGCGGCTCAGGGTCGGATAAAACTCGCCTTCGTACTGGTAGCGATGAAACATGATTGGCTTGCCTTTACACCCGGTGAGAAGCTATTTTCTTAAACGGAGACTAATTAAACGAAGCCGCTTCGCGGGAGGGGATTTAACCCCGCCGCTAATCAAAATATCGCAAAAGGCATGCTCGCCCCCTTTTTGGAAACCGCATAATATTGTGCCCGCTTCAAGAGCGGGGTTAACATGGAATTCAATGGTCAAACTAAACGGAGCGGGACGATGATTCAAGCGCGCACTGCGCTAACGCTAATATTGGCGCTTTTGGCCGGGTATTCATTCAGCCTGGCTCAGCCTCGACCGCAGCGAGAGATCGCGTCGATCAAAGGCGAGCTGTACCGCTTTCGCAACGCCGGCCATTTCTCGATTTTCCTGGTGACTCCCGCCGGCATCATCGCCACCGATCCCATCGATGCGGACGCGGCGCGCTGGCTCAAGGCCGAGTTGGCCAAGCGCTTTGCCAAGCCGGTTCGCTATCTGATTTACAGTCACGATCACGCGGACCATATATCCGGCGGCGAAGTCTTCGCCGACAGCGCCGTGGTGATCGCCCATGATGCCGCGAAAACGGCGATCCTCCGCGAACGGCGTCCGACGGCGGTGCCGGAGGTGACCTTCTCCGAGCGGCTGACGGTCGAGCTGGGCGGCAAGAAAGTCGAACTCATCCATCTCGGCAAAAATCATTCGGACAACTCCATCGTGATGCGCTTTCCCGATGAGCGGGCGTTGTTCGCGGTGGATTTAATTCCGGTCAAAAGTCTGCCGTTTCGTGATCTCCCAGACGGCTATGTCGACGAGTGGATCGAGTCTCTCAAAAGGGCCGAAGCGCTCGACTTCGACATTTTGGCGCCGGGCCACGGCGAATTGGGCAGGAAAGAAGAGGTGCGCTCGATGCGAATCTACATGGAAGAACTGCGCGACCAGGTAACGCAGCACTTGCGAGCGGGGAAATCCGTTGACGAGATCAAACAACTGGTGGCCATGGAAAAGTATTCGAGCTGGGGCAATTTTAAACAATATCTGCCGCTCAATATCGAAGGCATGGCGCGGCAGATTCAAACGCAGTCGAGCCCTCGATAACCAACGCTTAGCATTTGGCTTAAATCGGTAAGATCGACCGATTTAACCGGGACCAAGCGTTCGGAGAAAGTTGACCGGATTCATGCAATACGATCCCAGACAAACCAATTCACCGCCGGCGCCCATCGAGCCGACCGGGTTTTTTACCGGCATCCAATTTCGGCCGATTCTCATGGGTGTCGTTGTCGATACTATCGCAACTTTTGCGCTCATCAGCGTCTATTATGCCTTTTACGTCGAGCCGGGCGCGAGCAAGGGTGCGGCCTTCGGGGAAGATGCGGCGGCCTATTGGGCGACCGGCGAAGGGCTGCTGGCGACGTTGTTGCTCGGCGCCTTAGGCACGCTGATCGGCGGTTTTTACGCGGCTTACAAAGCCGGCATGCTGGAAATGAAACATGGCGCGCTGGTCGGTATAGGTTCGATCATTCTCGGATTGGTCTTGCAGGCCGGAACCGAGGAGAGTGCACTTCCTGAATGGTTCATGGCCCTGTCCGCCGCGGCAGCGATCCCGGCGGGCGCGCTCGGCGGCTTTTTCGCAGAGATGTTCAAGAAAGGGACGACCGGGCGGCATTCGGCGCCTTCGGGACGATGACCTGGTGCTAACTGATGCGAAGGAAGTGACCTGCTATTGCATGCGTACCTACAAAGAGGTTTTGCGCGTTCTTATCATCCGTGATCAGCTATTGCTAGGCTGGAAGATCGGCTTCCTAATCATCTGCGGAGCGCTGGTCATCGGATCGATGACACTGATGCGCGTCAACGTCCGAGCTGTCGAGATTAATGGAACAGTGACTTCACACCGGACCGAAACGACGGAGTCGGGCACCGTCGCTTACTTGATTGTCCGACTGGATAACGGCAAAACCGTCGAGGCACTCTATCGCGGCCCTCTCAATAATAGACCAGGCCAACGGGGCGTCGTGCGGGAGATCACGACTAACTTTTTCGGCCTCAAGAAACATGAGTTCAAGGGTTATCTCGATCAGAGGGGCGGCGATTAATTATGTCGAAGCAAAGGAATTCCGCTGACTTTTACGAATGTTGAGTATAGGCGGGCGCGTCCGCAAGATTATCTGGACATTCTGCGGCTGAACTCCGCTAACTTCATCGCCAAACTTGCTGAGGATGAACGCAAGGATGGCTTTCTCTCGGCTGTATTCACGCTGGAGCAAACGGCGGCGATGGCCGAAGACTTGGGGACGACGGTGGCCATCATCGATGGCGTGCTGGCAGGCTTTCTCTGCGCGTTTCGAAACGACTTCGATCACGGTTCCTCGGTGGTCGCCAAGATGATCGAGTCTTACGAACGTGTCCACTTCGAAGGGAAGTTGCTCAGTAGCTACAACACCTACGCGTATGGGCCAGTCTGCATCGATCGCGCGTATCGGCGCCAAGGTTTGCTGCGCGGTCTTTACGAAGCGCAGAAGAAAGAATTGGCCGGCCAGTTTGAGGTCGGTGTCGCGCTGATTGCGCGCAACAATTCGCACTCGATGCAGGCGCACGTTGCCGGACTCGGGATGACGGAAGTGGGCGAGTTTGAAGTCAACGGCAACCTTTTCGCGACGGTGGTGTTTCGCATTCCGCCGCGCGCTGGGTGACTTGCAGATTCGCTCTCGCTCCCATAGAATCGGTTCGCCAAGGCGGCGAAGGCCGCGGCAAATGCAAATACGCTTTGAAAGGAAAATTTCACATGGATGCCGATGCTAAGAAAACCGCGCTCAGGATGATCCCGTACGGAATTTACGTGCTGACTTCGGAGAGCAAGGATGGCAAGGTGGCTGCCGCGACCGTCAACTGGGTTACTCAAACGGCGTTCGCTCCGCCTCTGGTTGTCGTCGGCGTGAAGGCCGATTCCGGCGCGCACGCGATCATCAAAGAGACCAAAACCTTTGCGCTCAACATGCTGGGGAAAGATCAAAAGGGACAGGCGTTCACGTTCTTCAAGCCGCTCGAACGGGATGGCAATTCTATCGGCGGGGAGCCGTTCCGCAAGGGTTCGCTGGGCGCGCCGATCTTGGAAAAAGCGCCAGCCTTCGTCGAATGTGCGCTGGTCAACACGGTCGAACTGGGCGATCATTCGATCTTCGTCGGCGAAGTGAAAGATGCCGGCGTCGCGGTGCAGCCGGCGGGCCGGCCCGACGATGCCATCTTGGCGATGCGCGATCTGGGCGATAAGGTTTTTTATGGGGGATAGCGCGCGGTTCCGCGCGCACCGTTCAAGGTTCAAGGGCTCAAAGTTCAAGGTTGGCTGGGAAGAATTAAGAGGAGAAAACCAATGGCTAAGATACGACATATCGCGTATCGGGCTGTGGATGTTGACGCAATGGCTAAATTTTTCGTCGACGCGATGGGCATGAAGATGATCCAGAAGCGCAAGAACAACGCCATCGATTTAAGCGACGGCTCGGTCAATATCACCGTGCTTCCGCTCGCCGCTGGCATGGGCGGAAAAGCCGGGATCGATCATATTGGTTTTTCGGCGGAGAACGATCAGGAGCAGTTTCGTTTGTTAGAAGCGGCGGGAGCCGAGAAAGCCGGCGCGGTGAATCTCGGTACGGCTTACTACGAAGATAAGTATCGCGGCCCCGAGGGCATCATCGTCGACGTCGGCCACTGGCAGGGCGCGGCACCGGTGGACAAATAATTCGTTCCAAGTTTAAGGTCCAAAAGTCCAAGGTCGGATTTCCGACGTTGAACCGCGCGCCGCCAGTCGCGTTACCTGATCATCAACCGTTCGGCCTTGCCGGAATAGTTGATGAAGACGGTTTTCAATTCGGTAAAAAAGTTTAATCCTTCCACCGCCATCTCCCGTTCGCCAACGCCGGTGGCTTTTGTGCCGCCGAAAGGCAGTTGCGCTTCGCCACCGATGGTCGGCTCGTTGACGTGCACCATGCCGGTTTCAACTTCCTCGACGAAGTTCATGATCGTATCGATGTTTTCGGTGAAGATGGAAGTCGTCAAGCCGTACTCGACGCCGTTCGCGTATCTAATCGCGTCGTCGAGATTGTTCGCCGTGGAAACCGACAACACCGGACCGAAAATTTCTTCTTTGAAGATCCGCATGGTAGGCGCCACGTTGTCGAAGATGGTCGGCTCGACGAAATAGCCTTTGCCAAGCTGTTGCGGCGCTTTTCCGCCGAGCAATAGGCGCGCGCCTTCTTGCCGGCCGATGGCGATGTAATCGAGATCGGTTTGCCATTGGGTTTGGTCTACCGCGGGACCCATGTCCACCGACTCGTCCAATCCAGAACCGACTTTGATTTTTTTCGCCGCTTCGACGAGTCGCTCGACCAAACTGTCTTTTACCGCCGGCGCCGCGATCACGCGCGAGGTCGCCGTGCAGCGCTGACCGGTGGAACCGAAGGCGCCGCCGTGGATGGCGATGGCCGCCTTGTCGAGATCGGCGTCGGCCATGACGATGACGGCGTTTTTGCCGCCCATCTCACAGGTCACTTTGGCGCCGCGCTGCGCTGCCTTGGCGTAGAGCGCGCCGCCGACTTCGTTAGATCCAGTGAACGAGATCGCGCGAAGCACGGGCGAATTCACAATGGCTTCGCCGACGACTGAGCCGGAGCCGACGAGCATGTTGAAAACGCCAGGCGGCAATCCCGCCTCGGTGTAAATTTCGGCCAGCAGGGTCGCCGTCGCCGGCGTCAGTACAGCCGGTTTAAAGATCACACAATTGCCCGCGGCCAACGCGGGAGCGGATTTCCAAACCGGGATAGCCCAGGGAAAGTTCCACGGCGCGATCAGGCCAACGACGCCGAGCGGACGGCGAATCGTGTAAGTAAACGTATCGCGCGCTTCGGAGGGCAGCGTCATGCCGTGTATGCGAAAACCTTCGCCGGCGTAGAATTCCAACAGCGAGATGCCCTTCATCACTTCGCCCTTGGCTTCTTTGAGAATTTTCCCTTCTTCGCGGGTCAGCGTGCGCGCAATTTCGTCCGCCCGTTGGCGAGCGATGTCGGCGGCGCGCCAGAGAACGCGACCACGCTCGGGGCCGGGCGTCTTTTGCCAGCCGCGAAACGAATCCTGCGCGGCGTCGATCGCGCGCTCTACATCCTCAGCGCTCGCCGCGGGAAACTCGGCGATCACTTCATCGGGATTCGCCGGATTGAGATTGCGTACCAAACGATTCGACTTCGGATGAAACCATTTGCCGGCGATAAATGAACCGGTGTTCATGATGACCTCGTTTTGGAGTATAAAATGACCTAAAAGATATATACGGCAGGCTAAACAAAAACCAGAGCGGTGTTAATAGGCGCCACTCGCCTTTTCCGCAGCCCACAGCATGCTCAGTAATAGAACGCATATTGTCAAAGCCAGAAACAGGTACGGAGAGTGTGGACGTAGATGCGACACTCGTAAGCGTGAAGACGACGCGCAATCCCCGGGGAGAGCTGGCGATCTATACGAAACAAGAATCAAACAAAAGGCACAGGCGGCCTAGGAGTGTCTAGAAAGGGTAGCGGTCAGGCATCGACAAAAACCAGTTGCCGACGGTGGGTCCAGTTTGACCCGAGTGAAGACCCTAACGAGTCACGTCGGAGCGGATACATCAAAATAGATTTATAAGGGTCGAAAGAACTTTGAGGAAATGTACGGGAACCTCATTCCAATTGGTTTATAAGGTTCCCGTACTAAATTTACGCAGGGACTCTGATCGATTCAACAAACGGTTATTTCTAAATTAGCTTCCGTAGTCTGCTTTAACTTGGCTGGGCGTTATGACCCAATCGCCCGTGCAGCTGCGCCGCGCGGTTTCACCAATATCCCTACCATTCGTCCCGCCGTCGTAACTGCCTGGCACTCCGTAAGTGGCGTTATAGATGAGCGCTGAGCTGAATTGGGTGCCCACGCAGGTAACCAGCTTTGTCGGCACATGTAAGATCGATAATATAATACTGCCTACGACAAATATGGGGCCGGCTCTCTCACTAGTCTCTTGCGCGCGTCCGGTTACGGGCAGTGCCAAGAGCGACAATGTTAATAGAGCAGCTGAGCAGGTCGGGACAATTCTCTTTTTCATGGTTGTATCCCTTTCCTAATTTAGAGTGTCTTTTAATCAAACAGGGCTATTTTGTTCGGGAAATCCGTATAAGTCAAGTTCTGTTTATTTTCTTTGGTATTCAATCTGAATAATATGAATACATTGATTCTATTGAATCACATTAGCACGATTAATTGGGCTCGCCAAGTGCTTGCCACTGCCCGAAACACTAATCTGCCGATCCGTTACAGCTGCGGGGGGATCCATTAGGAAGTTTGTCATCATTTCGGCCGTAATTGGGCGGCACAGATAGTAACCTTGAACTTCATCGCACTGGAAGGTTCGTAGCAGCTCCATCGCTTGCGCCGTTTCGACTCCTTCGGCTACCACCTTGAGTCCTAGATTGTGCCCTAGGTCTATTATCGATTTGACGATTACCGAGCTGTCCCGATCCGCCTCAATGTTTTGTACGAACGATTTGTCAATTTTGATACACGATACCGGTAACTTGGTGAGGTAGGCGAAGGATGAATACCCGGTGCCAAAATCGTCGATGGCGAATTGTACCCCTAGATCGCGAATTCTGTTCAGAGTGCGAATAACTCGCTGCGGGTCATTCATGATGCTGGTTTCGGTGATTTCAAGCTCTAAATTTTCGGGTGATACGCCTGTATCCCTTAACAACGCTTCAATTTGTTCCGGCAGTTCTTGAGCTTCCAAATTCCACATCGATAAGTTGACTGCTACGGTGGTTTCCAGGTTCATTTCATTCCATGTGCGGCACTGAATCAGAGATTGCTGCAGCACCCACAAGGTCATTGGAATGATCAACCCGGTGCGCTCGGCAAATGGTATGAATTGGTCAGGTAGAATTATCCCGTGCTCACGATGCTGCCAGCGAACAAGTACTTCAACCCCCGTCACCTGTGACTGATTCAAACTTACCTTTGGCTGGAAGGTGAGAAAAAGTTGATCTTTGACAATCGCCTGGCGCAATTCGCTCATCCAAAGGCGGGAGGTCACGCGCCCCTGGGACTGTGGGTTATAGATGTTATGAGATCGACTGGTTGCAATGGCGAGGGCGAGGTCGTTACGCGCGTGCTCAAGCACCCCGCTGACGGTCTCAGCGTGGTCCGGGAAAACTCCGATTCCCATTCGTGGAACAATTAGCAGCGTCGTTTCTTCGGCTCGGGCCATTTCTGCCAATTGAGCTACCAATCGACCAACGACTAAATTAACATCCTTTGGGCTTTGCACGGATCGAAGTAGAACGCCAATTTGACCGTGGTCAAGCAGGGTTACCGTATCTGACTCGCGCAGGCCGCCTCTAAGCCGGAGCAGGACCGAGTTCTGAACGACTGTGGAGGTTCCAGAGCTCTGCGATTGGCCATTGATCGAGATCTCCAATTCGATAACCAACACGGCGACTTGGCTCGTGCTATACATAGCGGACTGAATTGCTTGTTGGATCCTCAATTCGAATTCAGCGCTGCTTGCTCCAGATGGTAATCTGTGACTCATTGCTTGAAGCTCAGAATCTTGGAAATATCGGTGATTGGTAGGCAACGTTGACCATGTTGTGTAAGGATGTTTTTCACAGAAACGGAATAGTTTTGAGCAATGCCTGTGCCAGCATCCAACTAAGGAATTCGGCAACACTGGTTTTCCAGGTATTTAACCTGCGAAACTTAGGGAAGGACAAAGTTGAAAAGCGGCTGAATTTGGCCACAAATCCGAGTTTGCGGACAAGTTTGTTGCACCCGTACCACTAGCTTGGATAGTGAAACAGAAACTGTCGCCGAGTTGTTTGGTAAGATTGTCCACCGTGTTTGTGAACGAACGAGCAACATTCGTAGGAAGTTATTTCACTCACCCCGATTATTATCGAGAGCTGATTGCCACAAACTGCAAAATTGTTACCCTGCTAGTACTCCTTTCCGCGATGCGTGGTATGAGCGCCGCAGACGGTCCTAGGTTTACTTTGCGATAGTTAACTCTATGGCGGGATATTTCGCCAACAGAGGGGCGTGATCGGCAATTTTTTTAACGAATATCGTCGCAACTTCATCACTATAGATGGGCCGCCAATCTCCGTCACCATTCAGGGCGGCAGTTAGAGCGGATTTTGTGTCAAAAATAACCCAGCTGATATCGTTTCGTGCAAAAACTTCCTTCCAGCCGGGCTGGAGGTTGGCTACCTGAAAATACGCGCTGCCTAGTTTTTCGCCATACATGTCGGACCGTCCGTCCATAAAGACTCGGTACTTCGGCCAGGCTGAAAATATGATGTAGTCGCCGAATTCGTCATTGTTGAACATATTCCCCGTAATTAGTTCACGATTTAGAAACTTTACCGCTGCCACGGGGAATCGCTTCTCATCAAAAGTGAACTGTAGACTGCCACCGAGGCCAAGCCCGATGACCAACAAGGTGGCGGCGATCGGCCAAACATAGCCACGGACTTTTTTGTCGATCGCCGCCAAGTTGCGATTGCGCGTCTGGAGGAATCTACCTACCTGCGCAGGTAGATTGCCAATCGCGCTCTCACCGCTTTTCAGCAACAGCGGGGCGACGATAATAGCGAAGAGCGACATATATCGCGCAGAGTAAAGAGCCATGTAAGAGAGCAACAGAATAAGGCCGGACTCGATTAAATTTAGTGGCGCTCGTGATAGTGCCAGTGCTCCAATCGTTGCGAGTAGCATATATTTGAACGGTAACGCTTCGTGAAAGTTGGGCGACAAAAATTCGATGACGCGATCCATTAGGAATCGGTTAGATGTAAGTTTGAGGGGAAAAAGAAGGATCTCGAAACCGAGCGGATTGATCCCACAGGCGGTGACCGTGAGGATTAAATAAGCAAAGAGCGTCTTTGCCTTTTTCTGATGTTCCTTCGATACTTGCGGTGAACTGAAAAATGACGACAGAAGATTGCCACCGAAATATAAACAAATTAGTACTAGGCCAAAAAAGTAGCCACCGTGTAGATTGACCCAGAAAATCATCAGAATCGGCAGGTAATGTAGGGTGGCGCGGTTTCCGTATTGGAATCGATCCAACAGATGGTAACAGACCATCGTGAACAAAAGTGAAAATACATGGGGCCGGGCGAGCCAGTGACTTGATGACGTGGCCGTCGCCAAGAACGTTGTGGTTATCACTAGAGTGAGATTTGCCGACTTTTGTGTGAGAATGAAATAGAGCAACCAATGAGTGGCCGCCAGCAACAAGGCAAAAAAAATGACGATCCCAGTGAGGCCTGAAACCTTGTGAACAGCAGCAAGGATGATCTCTGAAAGCCATTCATGTGCGGTCCATTTAAGTGGGGGAAGATGAGCTGAAAAGATGTCATGCGCCGGTACGCGCCAATGCTTTAAAATCTCTTCGCCCGTTCGTATGTGATAGCCCGTGTCACCATCGTAGAGCAGGCCATTGCCAGCGCCAAAGACCAGAACCATAAAAATCGAGACGAAAACCATGTTGCCAATGGAGGGCAGGGCAATGGTAAGCGCAAGGCGCATCCCCTGCGATGCTGATCGAATGTCACTTCCCATGGAGGAGTGGAGCCCTGAACGCTCGAACCTGACCGGGCCGGCGGCGCTAGAACTAAGTGAATTCTAGCCCATTGCGTGGCGAGTATCTATGGTTTTTTGTCTGGCAGATTCTAACCGAGGTGCGCCGACTGGCTGCTTGGGCCTAATGGCGAATGGGCGAAATCGCAGCAGATGACTGATCCAGCTTCTGTGTGACGATTGCTTGTCATAATTGCGTGGCAGGACGATCCGGAATGTGGAGCCTTTGCCGAGCTCGCTTTCGACGCTGATCACACCACGGATCTGTTCGAGATGTTTCTTAACGATGCTGAGCCCCAATCCGATGCCGCCGCGGGAATGGGTAGTCGAGGTTTTATGAGCCTGCATAAATGGGTCGAATATGCTTGTGATGTGTTGTTCAGATATCCCCATTCCGGTGTCAGCCACCTCAATCAAGAAAGAATCCTTTGTCGGTGCTTTTTCCATGCGGACAGTGACCGAGCCGTGGTCGGTATACTTCACCGCGTTCTGCAGCAAATTGCTGATGACTTCCTTGAGACGCATCGCGTCGCTACAAAGCGTCATGGGATCACGAGGCAGTTCCCATCTAAGGTCTAGGCCTTTTTGCCGGCATAAAAAGTCGAAAGTATCCCTCATGTCATTGATGATTTTTGTGAGTTGCAATTCCTCAATGCGCACCGGCTGTTTACCGGCTTCCAGCCGTGAGTAGATCAATATCTGATCGATCATGTTTTTCAGATGGGCCGACTGTTTGGCGACAACCTGGAGGATCTCCTGGTGTTTGGTTTCGATTTGTCCATAGAGCCCATCTGTCATGCACTCAATGTAGCCGATGATGACAGCTAATGGAGTTCGGAGCTCATGAGATACTTGGTTGAGGAATTCTGATTTGAGTCTAGCTAGATTTTCGGCCTTTTCCTTTTCTTGAATGAGGATTTCGAGTTGAGCTTCCGCCCTACTTTTGGAATTGAAAGCCGCACTACTGATCGCCAGTACCATCACGAAAACACCAATGGCTCCAATGCTGCCGTACAACGCGAGCTCTTTATTGATGCCAAGCGACCTAGACACGGCGTCAAAAAAGCTGTTGTTAGACTCGTCGGCGGTGGCCGGTTTGACAAGTGGACGCGCAGTAGAGGCTACGTTTAGGCCCAAAGGACTAATGTTGGATTTAACGCTACCGTAAACGTCATCCACCAAATAGATGCTTCCCAAGGCCACCGCGACAATTACGAAGGCCATGAGAGCACAGTTTCGTGACGACATATGGTTCAGGGATGTGCTGGCGCTTGGGGTGTGCTAGTTTTTTTTTCCGGATCCCAAGTTTCGATACGATCCTTGCCTGTGTTTTTCGCCACATAGAGCGCTTGATCCGCATCATCCAACATTTCGCGCCAATCAGAATAAAATCTAGTGGACGTTGAGCTCACGCCAATACTTACCGTTAGTGTAAATGGACGTGCAGTCGTACCAAACGCGCAGGTGCGAATCGCATCGTGGATTTTGCTGGCGACTTGAAGCGCATTTTCCTGGTCGGTTTCCGGTAACACCAGAACGAATTCTTCTCCGCCATACCTGGATGGAAAGTCGCTCTGTCGTGTTTTTTCGCGGAATGTCTCTGAGATCTTTACTAGTGCCGCATCGCCGCCGTGATGGCCGTAAGTGTCGTTGATGGTTTTGAAATTGTCGATATCTAAGATCAATAGGGATAGCGGGTTGTGGTACCGCTTGGACCGTTCGAACTCTTCCTGGATTTTTTTCTCAAACGCGCGCCGATTGAAAAGACCCGTGAGTGAATCAACCTGCGTCTGATACTCCAAGTGTTGCTGGTAATGGACAACGCGAGAACCGACACGTACGCGCGCGAGTAATTCGGAAAATGAAAACGGCTTGGTGATATAGTCGTCAGCTCCAAGGTCCAAGCCCCGCACGCGGTCACCTTCTTGTATCCTCGCCGTAATCAAAATTAAGTAAATGCTTTTTAATGCTGGATTCGTTCGAATACGTTTGATTAACTCAAAGCCATCCATTTTCGGCATCATAATGTCGGAAAGCGCAATTTGAATGTTTTCAACTTCTAATTTTTCCAATGCTTCCAGACCGTTCGCGGCGGTAACAACTCGGTAACCCTCCCGCTGTAGCACGATCGCCAAGAGTTCCCGCTGGTCAGGGTGATCTTCAATGACTAATACTGTTAACGGCGAGTCATCTATTCGCTCATTGTTCATTTTGGTGTCCTTACGAAATACAATTCGGTCCATACCTGATCAATCTACAGAATTGTTTCCGGCCCATCCGCAGTCTCAATTCGAATACTTGCCGTAAAGCAATATCTGTACCTTATTTGTTTCTCAAGGAGAGGGAGCTGACTTGTCGTTTCCTGTTTTAACTTCTATGTTCGCTCACGAATATTAAATCCGATGATTTCTACATGGTTGATTGTTTGCCCCAGTTCTACGTCACATTGTACGAAGACAAGCATTAGTATAAGAGTGTTAAAATGAGTGTGCAATTTATGACAGTCGTCCGATTTCGTCTGTCATATTTGTCAACTTGACATAGCCAATTTGTGGAGAATTGTATTTAACCCAGTGAATTTTTTGAAGTTGCGCTATTGGCATGCATTATGCTGCCTAGCCTGTACTGTCGATTGGAATGTAGCGGAAATTATATAGTTCAGATAGGAAAGGGGGTGAACGAAACATGGAGCTATTTAAACGTTTGTTAGTTGAGGAGGATGGTCAAGGTTTGGTCGAATATACCTTGATCGTCGTGTTGGTTGCCTTGGTTTTCTGGGTTGCAATTAAGAATACTAATATTGGTGCCCAGTTGGCTAGTGGCTGGAGCAAGGTTACTGCTTGTGTTACGGATCCTTCGGCTTGTAATTCAGCCTCTTAAGCTGCAGTTGTTATCTGTACAGATTGCGTGGCTGGCAAGCGAACCATGTGTCCGCTTGCCACGCCACGCAATCTCATTTTCAATTGGATGATCAGAATTTCATTGACAAACTATTTATTGAAGAGTAGCCTGCGCTACAAGAAAATAACGTTTTAAAGCTTTGACAATTTTAGATACTCTTGTGGTCTTGATTAGTTCGCTTTCGGCGTTCTTCGACCTGAAGATCCGCAAGATTCCGAACTGGTTGGTGCTCATCGGAGCGACTTCCGGGATCGTCTTGAATGGATTTTACGGCTTGAATGCATTCTATCAAAGTATTGCTGGCCTTGCGGTTGGTATTGCTGTGCTCTTCTTGCCGTTTGCTCTTGGATGGATCGGTGCTGGAGATGTGAAGTTTTTCGGCGTCGTGGGAGCGCTCTTAGGTGTGTCCTGGTTGCCGCGAATATTTTTTTATTCGGCGCTCGTTGCCGGCTTGATTGCGGTTGCCTATGTTGTTGTTGGGTCTACTCGGATTGCGAGCTTTAGAGTATTGTGGACGGATTTGAAGCTTGCAGTGGTGAGTTTGGGACAAGTCATTCCCGACCCGGTTCACAAGCGTAGTGAAGAGCGGGGGGGGCGTTCGGTCCCCTGGGGTGTGGCCTTCGCGATTGGAACGATAATCGCATACTATTTTGATCATACGGGTCAGTGGGCTGGTATTTAGGTAGCGGAGCGGATTTTTGGAAGTCCTTAACAGTTTGATTGAAAATAGTAAAGTGTCAAAAATCTTGTGATCTGACGAGGAGTTGGTATGCAGAATAGGTTAAAAATCGCCCTAGTAATAGCTGTTTTCTTCGGATTTATCGCTGCCTACGGAATTTACAATTTTCTCGGGCAGCAACAAAAAGCGACCGAATCGTTGCGTGCGGCCAATCAAGATATTGTTGTAGCGGGGCAAGACATCGCCCCGGGAACAACTATAAACGAGGAGGCGATAAAGAAGGGCCTCATTAAAACTACCCCTTTTCCGAAAAGTTCAATCCCTGCCGGTGCGTTTTCTTCAACACAGCAGGTTATCGGCAAGGTTAATAGAGTTAAAATTCTCGCCAATGAGCCAATTTTAGAGTCCCGTTTGGCGGGTGAAGGGGCTGGGTTGACGGTGCGTTTGGAGGCTGGAAAACGCGCTCTGGCCCTTAGCGTAAATGAAATCATTGGTGTGAGTGGATTTATTGTTCCGGATGACCGGGTTGACATTATTCTTACGACGACGCCGTTGGGAGCCCAGCAGGATGCAAAAGTTGCTAAAATAGTGTTGCAGAATAAGCGGGTTCTCTCGGTTGCGCAGAGCACTGAGCAGAAAGACGGCAAGCCTCAGTTGGCAAGATCGATCACCTTGGAATTGACTCCGGAGGAGACCGAGAAGTTAACTCTCGCGTCGTCGGAAGGTCAGATTGTCTTAGCTTTACGTGGTCTGGGTGATGACGCCGTAACGAAGACCATCGGCAGCAATAAGCGCGATTTGTTGTCTCTCGCCGCAGCGACCACCGGCAAAAAAACTGGCGCTGGACCGGTTGCGCAACCTCCACCGGATAAGTATCGGGTAGAGGTCATTCATGGTAGCAATCGAAACGTGGTGGAATTTTAATATTTGGAAGGGGAGGGGTTCATGAGAAACCATTGTTTAGTCAGGGGGCGGCTAAATAAGCTTGGTTTAGTTGCGTTCATTTGGTCTGTGCTTGCTGTATACGCAATTGCCGCGCAGCAGGCAGTTGTGCCGACCATTTCAGTAACTATTAATAAGTCCATGGTCTTTAGGCTAGCTGAGAAAGCTAAGCGGGTCTCGGTGTCTCAGCCTGCGGTAGCGGATGTCCTGGTGGTGGCGCCAAGCCAGCTTCTGATTAATGGCAAAGCGATCGGCACCACGTCTTTGATTGTGTTCGACGAGAAGGGTGATGTGGTTAACTACGATCTAGTGGTTGGACCAGATATATCCGCGTTGCGTGCACAGTTGCGGACGACTTTTCCCAACGAAAAGATTGAAGTGTCCACATCCGGACCATCGCTAGTTCTCAGGGGGGAAGTCGCAAACGAAACGGTGTACGATAAGGTTTTGGAAACGGTGATGACGTATATCCCGCCGAAGCCTCCTGCCACAATTGCACCGTCGGGAACAGCGATAACCGTAAATACCCCAAGAGCGACCCTGCCGACGGCTGGCGGCTCTAATTTTACCGGCTTTGAGGATGCCACAGATATGTACTCCCCGTACAGATTTCCCGACAAGGGGAAAATCGAAGGCATCGTGGATATGCTTGTTATTAGAGAAATTCGCCAGATCGAACTGGATGTAATCGTAGCCGAGATTTCGATGACAAAGGCACGAGAAATTGGCTTTGATTTTCAATATGGTGGACCGACGCAAGTCAGTTCAGCGACAAGTTTAATGCGCCAGGCTAGCCCATTCTTAGGCGGCTTTAACGGTGCGTTTACTTATATCAACGGTGCATATTCGTTAACATCGCTCTATCGATTATTCCAAAATAAGGATATCGCGGAGGTGCTGGCGCAACCAAGGCTTGTGATCAAAAACGGTCGCTCGGCTGGTTTTCTGTCCGGTGGTGAATTTCCGATAGTTCAAACCCTAGCGGATACCTCCACTGTTCAGTATAAGCCTTTTGGCGTTCGTTTAGACTTCGTACCTATTATCACATGGTCCGATCGGATTGATCTTCGGGTTTTTCCTGAAGTTAGCGAGCCAGACGGAGTCTTGGTTAACGGGTTTCCCCAACTTAAAGTGAACAGGGCAGTGAGCCGCGTGGAGCTGAAAGAGGGCGAGAGTCTTATAATTGGCGGATTGTTAAAGCGGGATATTGTGAAAGATTTGGCCAAGTTTCCGATGCTTGGCGATATTCCCATATTAGGCGCACTATTTAGAAGTACAAGATTCCGTAATGAGGAGTCGGAGCTGATGTTTGTCATTACACCGAGGCTGGTTAGTACCATGAAAGTCGGGGAAAAGCCAAAGCTCCCATCCATTGAAAAGTATGAAGATCCGGACATCAGGCAAGTGCCAATCCCTAATAGTGGGGAAGAGAAGAAACCAGCGGCGCGCGGCGCAACAATACCGTGAGCCGACTGGTTTTGAGAAGTGAAATTAGAGTATGCATCAGGATAACCGCGTGGAATGAAACTACCAATCTGTTTAATTGGCGAGGATAGTCTCGCGCTCGCGTCACTGCGGCAGCAGCTTGAAAAAGAGGTGTCGGTCGCGGTGGACTCGCGGGTCTATGGCTACGGGGAGGTTGTCGAGACGCTTAAGGGTCGCAACGGTCCAATTGTCGCGGTTGTCGATATCAATCGCGATCCAGAAAGGGCCTTCGCGATTGCCGAAGAGATTAAGCTTCGATTCTCCAACGTCCGACTGGTAATGACATCAGCAACTGGCGCGCCTGATTCGATCCTGCGTGCGATGCGGTCCGGTGCAGAGGAGTTTATTACTCAGCCGTTTAATTGGAACGAGGTCCTCAAATCCTTTGACACCATTCGTAAAAAAATTGATGTTCACACCACAAAATCAACTGAGCGTGGCCATATCATTGCTGTATCTTCTAATAAGGGCGGGGTCGGCTCTACCACTGCTGCCACTAACTTAGCCGCATGTTTGGTGGCAGAAAAAAAAACCGTCTGCTTGGTTGATTTGGTGTTGCAATTTGGTTCGGTGACTAGCTTTCTTAATATCGATGCGTCGTACACAATTCTTGACCTAGTCAAAAATCTTAAACGAATTGACCCGCTATTCCTCGACGGGTCGCTTGTCAAGCACGCCTCTGGAATACGGATCCTCGCGGAGCCGTTCTATGCGGAAGATGCTAGACGAATTACCCCTGCTGATATCGATGAAATTTTAGATGTTTTGGCGCAGTCGTTCGACTACGTGGTTGTCGATACGCCCAAAGAATTTGACGATATGTTGGCGCTTGTTCTCGATAAAGCTAATTTGATTTTCTTTATCACTGAAATGGATGTTCCTTCGCTTAAGAGTGCCCATCGCGCCTTAGAACTCTTTGAGCGGATGGGAATTTACGATAAAAAAATCCGATTGATTCTGAACCGCTATGTTAAAAGTAAGCTGATGTCTTTGGAGTCAGTGGAAAAAGCGCTTGGTGTTAAGGTGTTCTGGACTCTGCCTAATAACTATCCAGTGGCGATCGCTGCGGTAAATCAAGGATTCTCGATTCAAGACTGTGATCCTAAGTCGGATATCGCTAAGAGCTATTCGGGCCTAACCGAAGCAGTGATGAATACATTCATGCACGCAGGGTCGTCAAGAGGGGATGGTGAGGATGATAGAAGATCGGGCTTGTTCGGGCGATTTTTGCCGCCAGTGCGTGGTTCAAACAAGTAGGGAGTTCGGGCAATGAAAAATCCGTCCTTCGAAAACGACCGTGAACGTTGGGAGTCCGATAGAAATACTTCGGAGGGGCCACGCGCGCCATTTCGAGCTATGCAGGCGACCAGTCCCGATGTGATTCTACAAGATCTTAGGCTCCGTATTCATCGAAAGCTGATCGATACGTTAGATCTGACCAAGCTTTCGAACTTAGAAATGGAGCGAGTTCGCGTCGAAATTCGCCGCATTCTGGAAGACATGGTGATGGCCGAGGCGATTCCGTTAAGCCGAGCGGATCGCGACCGACTCGTGATGGAGGTCCAGCATGAAGTTTTCGGTTTGGGCCCCCTTGAAACTTTGATGAAGGACCCGGAGATCTCCGATATCTTAGTCAACTCGGCTAGCCACGTTTATGTTGAACGATACGGTAAGCTCGAGAAGACCGACGTGCGTTTCCGTGACGATGCGCACTTGATGCAGATCATCGAAAGAATTGTGACCCGCGTTGGCCGTCGTGTCGATGAAAGCTCACCGATGGTGGACGCGCGGTTGGCGGACGGGTCTCGCGTGAACGCCATTATCCCACCCCTTGCATTGGATGGACCGGTACTGTCAATTCGTCGATTCGGCGCTGAACGTTTGACAGTTAACGATCTAATCCAGTTCAATTCGATACCGCCGCAAATGGCGGAAGTCGCCGCCGCATGCGTTAAGTCACGATTGAACATGATCGTTTCCGGTGGAACCGGCGCTGGTAAGACCACCTTGTTGAATTGTTTGTCCAACTATATTCCGGAGAATGAACGCATTGTTACAATCGAGGATTCAGCGGAATTGAAATTACAGCAGGACCACGTGGTCCGGCTAGAAACTCGACCACCGAATATCGAAGGTCAGGGAAGTGTGACTGCGAGAGATTTGGTTCGTAATGCGCTGCGTATGCGCCCTGACCGAATTGTCATCGGCGAAGTGCGTGGTGGTGAAGCGCTTGACATGATGCAAGCAATGAACACGGGGCACGACGGCTCAATTAGCACGGTTCACGCTAATACCGGGCGCGATGCTATTTCACGTCTCGAAACGATGATGTTGATGGCTGGAATCAATTTGCCAGAACGCGCGCTCCGTGAACAAATCGCCTCCGCGATCGATATTATCGTTCAGCTCACCCGCCTGAGTGATGGGAGCAGAAAAGTTGTCGAGTTCTCCGAGGTTACCGGCATGGAGGGTAGCACCATTACAACCCAAACAATCTTTAAATTTGAACAACGTGGTGTGGAGAATGGCAAGATTGTTGGAGAGTTTGTCGCTACCGGCGTCATGCCGACATTCATGGAACGCTTAGAGCGCTACGGTTTTAGAATTCCAAATACTCACTTCTTGCCGGTTAACCTGGGAGCGAAGAGAAGATCTTTATGAGCTTGTTTATAATCGTAATATTCTCTTTTCTGGCTGCGATGTCGCTCATCGTAATCCTGTTCATGCTGCCCATGGCGGTGCAGGATTCAGCGCAAGCGAGAATTAAGCGTCGTCTTACGGCAATTGGCAAGCTGGACTATGCCTCGAAGTCAGAAATACAAAATTTATTAAAGACCGCGGTCTATAGCGAAGTCCCATGGCTTAACGCTTATTTTTCACGCATTCCGCTCATGCGACGTTTGGACCTTCTGCTCGAACGGGCCAACGTTGACATGACTCCCGGTTTATTCATGCTCTGTTCTCTGGGGGCATGTGGCGTCACCTTTTTTCTTGCTTCGATGGCTGGGCAACCTACCGTCGCGTGTTTCATATTTGCATTGATCGCTCTATGCACGCCCTATGGATACCTGCAATTCGTCATATGGAAACGTTTGCGAAAGTTTTTAGAACAATTTCCAGACGGTTTAGACATGATCAGTCAGAGTCTCCAGGCGGGTTTGGGTTTGACCCAAGCAATGGTGTTCGTAGCGAAAGAAATGCCGGACCCAATGGGCACGGAATTTTCTGTATTCATTGAAGAGGTTAATCTTGGGTTGCCGCTGGGAGATGCCCTAATTAAATTCGAAGAGCGAATGAACTTACCCGAAGTTAGGCTTTTCAATACCGCCTTAATGGTGCAGCGGGAGGTCGGCGGTAGCCTGGCCGAATTGCTTACCAAATTGGCCAACATCATACGTGACCGATTCCGTATCGAACGGTTGATAAAAAGTTTAACCGCGCAAAACCGAGTCAGTGCCTGGACGGTGTGTTCAGTTCCGCCGTTTTTGGCTGTGTTCATGTTTATGCGAGAATCTGAAATGATGGCTGAGATGATGCAAAACCCGACCGGACGCGGGATGCTGGCGGCGGCATTGGTATTGGAAGTTTGCGGAATTTTAACGTTTCGAAAAATAATCAAGATCCATATCTAGGTAAGAACCATGGAATTATTGATTGCCGTTGGAGTTTTTGGCTTGATCGCGGGGATCATTTATTTCTTAGTTGCTTCGAGGGCCCCGGTAACCGAGGATGCAATTCAACGCCGCTTGGAGAACATCGCGGTTCAAGCCCAGGCTAGAGGTCCGATTCGATTGCATGAAAGCGACGATGAGCTAACCTTGTGGGAACGAATCGCCAATTTCTTTTTTGGCGACAAGGAAATGCCGGCGCGTTTTAATGAGATGGGTCGACGACTGCACCAAGCGGGTTATCGGGGTAATCGTGCTATACGAATTTTTTGGGGATTACGGATTTTTCTTTGTATCGCATTTGGCTTCGGCGGAATGTTTATTTCCATCATGTCCGACTCCTCCATGAATGATTTCCTAATGTTAAGCAGCGTCGGTGTAGCTGCCGGCTATATGCTGCCGGCGTTGTCAGTCTTTCGAAAAGCGCGTGCGCGAGTTCGCGAAATGAAGGAAACGTTGCCGGATACCTTAGATCTAATTGTTGTTTGCGTCGAAGCCGGTATGGGGGTCGACTCCGCGCTCACGCGGGTGGGCAGAGAGCAAAATGCTCAAGGTCTCGCGCTAGGCGAAGAGTTCATGCTCGCCTCACAAGAAATGCAGGCAGGCGCTCCTCGCAAGGAGGCATTGCTTCGCTTGGCAGATAGAGCTGGAATCGAGGAACTGAAGGCGATGGTCACGTTCTTGACTCAGACCGAGGAGATGGGCGGCAGCATCTCGCGGTCGTTGCGGGTTTACGCCGAAACCATGCGCGACAAGCGTAGCCAAGCCGCTGAGGAAGCCGCGCGAAAGACCGTCATTAAATTGATTTTTCCGCTAGTGTTTTTTATTCTCCCAGCAATATTTATCTTACTGCTTGGACCTCCGGGGCTGGGAATCATGAAGACGTTATCGGATCCACTACAGTAGGATGGCTAGCGGTGCCGGTAATTAATCTAACGAAAAAAACCTGGCTTGCGACAAAAGTACGCAAGGCCGATAATTTTCTGACTCGTCTGGTCGGCTTGTTGAAGCGCACTCAATTGGGGCCAGAGGAAGCGTTATGGCTGATGCCTAGCAAGGGAATACATACGATTGGTATGAAATTCCCAATTGACGTTGTTTTCCTTAATAAAGAATTTTATGTGCTGGGCTTGATTTCTGGTATGCATCCGTATAGAGTAAGTGGCGTGCATATGCGAGGCTATAGTGTAATTGAGTTGCCTAACGGAACAATTAGAAAGTCACGAACGGAAATCGGTGATCAATTGGAGATTTCGTTAGCGGAGACTTCGCAAATTGATGATTTAAGAGATACACGTTTAAGCCAAATCGCGTAGCGTTTCCCTGGGGGGGGAGACGGGAGTGGTTTCACTTGGAAGGTTTTGATAAGGTGAAAACCATGATTACGCATGGAAATAAAGTATTAAAACTAGTTAATTTAACCTTTCCCCCCAAATCGCTTGCCAAATCAGCCCACCAACGAGGGCAAGCGATGGTCGAGTTCACCCTAGTCTTCATACTCCTATTAGTCGTCGCTTGGATTCCTGCCGACTTTGGTCTGGCATTTTACACCGGCCAACTTGCTCTTAACGCCTCCCGCGAAGGGGCAAGAATCGCCACCGCGACTACACCGTTCGATGCAACGGACGCTACCACTCAAACCTGCAAACGACTTTCGTCAGCGCTACTATCAGATCCTGGTTCCAGTTTCGGCACTAGCTGCGTGCCCTATTCTAACGCGCGTGTCGCTGTCATCGCGCCAGCCGGAACCGTCTGTAATCAACAGCTAACGGTAACCGTTACAGGCGACTACAATTACTCGTTTTATCACCTTCTGAGATATTTTGGCGCGCCCGTTCCCCCGTCAGTCCGATTAACACGCTCGACTATGATGCGCTGGGAGCATCAAAGCCCGTGTACATGAGGAGTTCAAATCTTGAATCGAGGATACAAATTTTATCGCTGGAAAATAGACTTATGAACACGAGAAAACTTTTACCCAATAAGCGCGGGCAAAGCGTGGTGGAGATGGCCCTAATCACGCCTTTATTGCTTGCCGCTTTATACGTAGCCATGGATTTCGGGATTTTGTTTTTCGCGGCCCATTACTCGCAAAACGCAGTCCGAGAAGCGGCTAGAATCGGCTCGATTATGCCGGATTGCGCGATCGACTCGGCAGTTCCCTGTGTCGGAACTATCGCGTCAGCGTCATGCCCGGGGGCTACAACCGGGTTGGGAACGATAGTTAAAGAAGCTTGCGACCGACTTCCTAAATTAATAACTGCGCCACAGGTAACCGTCACCTTGACTGGAACGTACAACCCGGCCATCTGTACGCGGGAGGTCAAGGTAACTGCATCCGGAAATTATGCTTATGGTCTTTACAGGGTAATGGCATTGATGGGTATGTCTGTTCCTACAACGACGACTGTAACTCGTTCAGCAGACGCGCGATATCAGGCGCAACCGGTGACTGTATCCGGCGCATGTTGAGAAAGATAGGAGATCGTAATGAATAAGCTTAGAAGCGACTCGGGATCCGTTATCGTATTTATTACCCTTATGATAGTGCTCCTTATGGTTATGGTTGGAATGGGACTGGATACGGGGTATCTCACGTTTAGCCGAAGTATGGGGCAGCGGGCCGTGGATATGGCCGCTCTCGCCGGAGCCGCCGGGCTTGCCCAGCGCAACGTAGCTGCGATCGAGAGTAACATTGAACAGCTAAATGCGGGGAATGATTATGTCAAAAGCTCGGGTAACCAAATCGACGGCGCTGTCAACGCCTCTACGGGTGTCGGTAAAAATGTAACCTTGGTGCAGTATGATACTAAAACTAGTACTGTGGTGGCTGCGCCAGTTCCGCTTAGTAGTGCCAATGCAGTTCGGGTGGCGTTAGAGACCACCAACCCTTACAGTGGCGCGAGCTCGATCAGCGCGATCAACACTCCAGCCTTTTTAACACCACTGATGAAATTGTTCGGTGGCGGTGCCTCTGCAGCGGGCGCGAACAACGTGAGCGTAAGTGCCATTTCAACCATGCAAGCTCTACCAGGGCTCCCCATCGCTTTAAATGGCTGTGATCCTGCTTGGGTCGGTACGAACGTACCAGTTCCTTGGAATCAAACTCCGAGCGGTGGTCCAAGTCCGAATAATTCCGGTTGGACGACTTACCTTGACAAGTCTGTAAGTAGCCCCGATGTAAAAGCCCTAATTCATAGGATCGCTGCATGCCAGGGCACTGGAGCAGTAAGCGTGGGTAGCGAGATTTGTCTTAACAATGGCAGCCAAACTCCTGACTTGCGGGAATTCGAAATCTTGATCGGTAACAATGATGACGGGACGCCGAAGTGTTATCTTACGCCAGTTGTTCCGTCAACCGTTAACTTTACCGGTTGCGGTGACGGTATCCCCAACAATCAGGCAGGCAATGAGGTCCTTGCGTACGCCCAGATCTGTCCTTTGGCGGTATGTGGTCCCGGCGTGAATGGCGCCATAAATCAAAGCTTATGCACGCAACCAAGCAGTTTTGGTAAGTATCTCTTCGCAACTGTCAAGACCTGCAATGTTGGGGATCTTACTGCGCCTGGCCTTGGCGCGTGTTATTCGTTGCGGCTTGTGAGGGAGTCAAAAGCCGGAATGTGACACGAGTTGACAAGGACTGGCTGCATTTCCTAGTGAAAGGTGCCCCGTCTCCTTGACCTAAAAGCCAGCTTTTGTAGTTACTCAAATTGCGAGAGTTTCTCGGACCCAAATTTTCCTTGCCTCTCTCATCGCTCTTTGCGTGATCTTTCAGCTTCGCTGTGGCGGCATCTCGAGGAGAACAAGCTTCCCGGAAATCGGCCAAACAAGCTAGCTGATATCGATGGATTAGTAATCATCGCTCCCCAAGTCGAGGCCACTTTTTGCCGCCAACGTTCACAGCTAAACCGACAAATTTAAAACCTAAATCGGCAGGAGCTCGATCAGCTGATCGAAGCGCAACTCCTGGCGGAGGAGGCAAAGCTGGGCTTTGTTTTTGCGGCGAGTCTCTTGGAGCGCGACGAATCTATTATGACCGTCAGAGTGAGTCTTAGCCCGCATTTCTCACGACCTGGCAATTGTGGTGGCCGCAAGGTCAGAGCAGTGAGATTTGCGAACAGAGTTAGGGTTGGGAGGGTTGGCAGAGGGGAAAATCCGCAAACCGTGTAGCGTG
>Ga0105252_10000104_pt1 | contig 66063 bp, 56 predicted proteins | sample EasRivMeERMZT100_FD_89675 | JGI IMG/M metagenome (GOLD analysis project Ga0105252, IMG submission 89675) | Soil microbial communities from meander-bound floodplain in the East River, Colorado, USA - East River MetaG ERMZT100 | ecosystem: Environmental > Terrestrial > Soil > Floodplain | place... | reverse complement strand
GGGAACAACCAGAGCAATACGAGACCGGTCAGGAATGCGGCGCCGAGGCGTACGACTTGGCGCACATAGAAGCCGACCGTGAGGTAGCGACTGCGCTGTTGCTCGCGCTCGACGACCTGCCGATCGACGCTACCGCTCACGATGGCGCCCGAGGCGATCTGCAGGTTGTCGGCATCGCCCGTGTGCACGGTGAGGTTGCGGCCCACGCGCGCCGATGGCAACAGCGTGACCTTGGCCGCGAACGCTTCGACGTCGCGCTGCACGTTGCCGGACACGGTGACGTTGCTGGCAAATCCTTTGAGATCGATGCCGACGCGTCCGGCCACGTCGACGTTCTCGCCAAATGCAATCGCGTTGCCGCTGACGTCGCTGTCTGCCGCCAGCTCGACGTCGCGGCCGAAGCCATAGAGATTACGTCCGACGCGCGTGCGCGTGACGGTCACTGCGCGGCCGAAACCGATGATGTTGCCGCCCACGGTGCCCTCGACGCGAACCGTTTCCGCGGCCGTGAGCAGGTCGCCCGTGACATTGCCGCGCACCGTGACGCTGCGGCCAAACGCCAGCAGATCGCCGTTGACGTTGCCGTCGATGGCGACGGTTTCGCCGGCGGCGATGAGGGTGTCGTCGATGGTTTCGCTGGCCGCCACGGTAGTGAGCTGCGCGGAGCGGCGAATCTCTAGAGCATGGCCGAGTGATGGCAGCGCGATCACGATCGCGAGCAGCGACAGCGCGATGGCCGCGCCTGCGCGATTGCGCGTCAACGTGACGACGCCCCAGGTAAACAGGGCCAAGATCAGCGCTGCGCCGACGAAGTTGATGGCGTTAGACCACATATCGGTACCCTCATAGAAGACGAACGTTGCTAGGTTCAGGGCGCGCTCGAAGAGCTCGCCCGGGTCGAAAGGGTTGAGCCAGCGAAAGCCGCTCGGCACCGCCGCGCCGACCGCGCTCCAGAACGCACCCGCCACGCCCGCCGCCGCAGTGGCACCGAGCGCCAGCAGCGCGAGCTCGCGTGCGCCGAGCGGTGGTGTGAACGGCGGAATCGGCGCCGCGTCGTCGAGCTCCAAAAGCGCGGTGCGCAGCGCGTCGCGCTCGGCGCGCAGTGCGGCGACGCGGCTGCGACAGGCGGCGCAAGTCGTAAGATGTCGCTCGATGCCGGCCGCATCCGCGGGTTCGAGCGCCCCGTCGGCGTACATCGAGCGGGTGAGGGGGGACGGGCAGCTCACGGTTGATTCTCCTCGGCCAGCGTCTTGCGTAACGTCTGTTTGGCGCGGCACAACAACGCACCGACGTGCGTCCGTGTGATGCCGAGCTCGGCGGCAATCTCTTCGTAGCTCGACTCGCCGTAATAGGCGAGCACGAGCGGCAAGCGATAGCGTTCCGGCAGCGCGGCGACGGCGGCCTGCACGGCGCGGGCGCGCTCCGCCGTCAAAAGCTCCCCGAGGCCATCGAGCTCGCGGTCTTCCGCGGCGGCCGTTTCGACGTCCTCGCTACCGAAGATGTCGTGCTCCGTCCCACGGCGACGGACGACGTCGAGGCAGTGATTGCGTGCGATCCTCATGATCCAGCCCGCAAAGGGTTGCGATGCGTCGTAGCTCGCGAGGTTCCGGTAGGCGCGGGCAAACGCTTCCTGGGCGGCGTCCTCGGCACGCTCGGCGGAACCGAGCAGCTGTCGGCAGAGTGCTCGCACCCGGCGGTAATGCGCTTGATAGAGCTCGGCAAAAGCCACCTCCGTCGTCATTCACGGTTCCTAGAAAAGCGCGGTCTCTGTGGGTAATACGAGCGGTCCCAAGATTTATTACAGTAAGCCATGCCCGAGCTACGAGAACTCAAGGACGCGCGCCGCCGCCTGGCCGAGGCCGAGGCGGACCTGCGTTCGGCCGACGGTCTCACCCGGTTGGCCGAAGGGCTCGGCCTTCTCGACGAGGTGATCGCTACGGGTTCTCCCGCCGAGGCGCGGACCGCGCGCAATCTTGCCACTAGCTATGCTAGTCGTGTCTGCGCGCGCATCGGCGGCGCCGTTGCGCAGGACCCGCAGTTGCCTGAGCCCGAGCTCGAGCACTATTTCAAGGTGGTGCTGGCGTTCGATCGAGTCGACGTCGAGCTGCCGGCTGCCGCAACCGACCTCAAGATTGCCGTCGTGCGGCGGCTCGTCGATCGCTACTACGAAGGTCACTCAGCAGAGAAGAAGCGCCAGATGCTCGAGCAGCTCGCGCAGCTAGGAGGACGAAAATGATGCTCGCCAAACAAGCGGAGATTATGGCCGCTTACAACCGGTGGATGAACGAAAAGCTCTACGCGGTGTGCGCCGAGCTTACCGACGAGGAGCGCAAGCTCGATCGGCGTTCGTTCTTTCGCTCGATTCACGGGACGCTCAATCACTTGTTGCTGGCCGACCGTGTGTGGTTCGGGCGGTTCATCGGCACGCCGTTCGCCGTCCGGAGCCTCGCTCAAGAGCTGTACGCCGATTTCGCCGAGTTGCGCGCGGCGCGTGTTGGCACGGATCGAGACATCGAAGCCTGGGCGCGGACTCTCACGGATGCCGCGCTGACGGCCAAGATCGAGTACCGCAGCATCGTCAATCCGCAGCCGCAGTCGAACGACCTGTGGATCTGTGTGACGCACCTCTTCAATCACCAGACGCATCATCGCGGCCAGGTTACGGCGCTGTTGTCGCAGTGCGGCAAGGACTATGGCGTGACCGATCTGATGTGGTTGCCCGAGTTGCGCCAGATCAGCGCGCGGTAACGACGTCGTGAGCGCCGCAGCGGTCAGCGTATGCCGGTGGCGCCGATGACCTGAATGCCGCCGGGCGCCATGCCGCGTTGAAACATGACTCCGGGCGGCATGCGCTCGAGGCTGCGCTTCGCTTGCTCGCGCATGGCGTCGTTCGTGAGATAGGTGTCGAAGAACCGCTCGGCGGCCGCACGATCGCGGCGCGTGCCGTGATGACTTCTGCGTAGACGCTCGATTCCACGCCGAACGCCACGGCCGCGGCAACCTGGCGCAGCGCACGTTCGTCGTCGCCGAGCACGGGCACGAGTGCCACCGCGATCGCGCGCGCGGCGACTGGATCGTCCAAATCCGCGAGTGCGTTCAGTGCGGCGGCGGGGTCTGTCACGGCCCACGCGGCGTAGAGCGGCGCGCGCAGCTCGGCCTCGAGCCCGGCTGCAGCCGCAATCGCCGCTTCGGGGTCCATCTCGGCGTACCGCGCGAGCAGCACGTCGAGCGCGAACGTGCGCGCGGCGCTCGGTTTTTGTGCCGCTGCGGAACGGATCATGGCGGTCAGCTCGCGAGCGTTGGCTGTGGCGGCCACTCGACAGAGCTCGGCGCGTGCGGCTGTCGTGCTGCCGGCAAGGGCGTTGGCGGCGGGGCGCTCCGGTGGAGCAGCATCGTTGCTCGCGGTCTCGTTGGCCGACTCGGCGCTGAGTGTGGGGACGCGTGGCTCGACGCGGTTTACTGAGTGCGTCAGGGCCGCGCCGACGACGGCCCCGGCCGTAGCGGTGAGAACGAGTAGCGTGCCGCGCATAGCGCACTCTCCCGAGGCTTCGAATGGCCCGATGCCGGTATAGCAGAAATTGCCATTCCAGGGAATTGTGCTGCTTGGACGGTCGGCGGCAGTGAGCGCGTCTCCGTGTGGCGCGACGCGGGTATCGCGACCGCCGCCGAGATGTCACGCCCCTGGACCACACCGCTGACAATATGCGAGCCTAAATCACTCGAACTGGAGAGACCCCCATGCTTGAACGCTTCTTGCAGCTTGCACTCCTGTCGCTCGTCGCCACCATGGGCGCAGAGGCGTCGGCCGATGTGGTCGTGATGCAGAACGGCGACCGGATCAGCGGCGAGGTCAATCGGATCTGGGGCAACGACCTCAGCATCGAGCCCGATTACTCGGACGAGTTCATCGTCGATCTCGACAAAGTCGCCTATATCGAGTCTGACCGAGAGTTCGACCTCACGCTCGAAGACGGCCGAGAGGTGACCGCGCAGCTGCTAGGAGCCGCCGCGGGCGGCCGGCAGACTGTGGTCTACGAGGGCGAAACTCGCGACGTGGCCGTCACCGAGCTGGCGCAAGTGGTGGAAGCCGACTCCGGCGCCTTGGATTGGGAGAGTCACATCGACTGGAACAGCACGGTCACCCAAGGCAATACGGACAGCACGATAGCGCGCCTCGCAGGCGATGCGGAGATAGAGATCGGTGATCACCGCCATTTCACGACGCTCGTCATTGCCGACGAGGAGGTAAGTGGCGTCAAGACGAAAGATCAAGATTTCGTGACCTATGCGTACAACTGGCGGTTCTCGGACAAATGGTTCCTCGGCGCCGGTGCGAGCTACGAGACCGACCCGATCAAGCTACTCGACCATCGTCGCATAGTCGGCACAGGCATCGGCCGCGACATCTGGGATTTTTACGATCGTTCGATGAACTTCGAGATTGGTCTTGGCGCGCTCGAGGAGTCGCTCGCCGGTGTCGCGGAAACCAGCACGATCGCGTATTGGAAATTCCGGTTCAGCTATGAGTTCGCCGGCACGGACTTGGAGCTCTATCACAACCATGAGGTCAACTCGTACTTGAGCGGTCGCGACAACCTCTTCGCCAAGTCGAGCTCCGGCGCGCGTTACGAAATCACGGACCTCTTGTATGTGACGATGTCTCTGAACGTCGACTACGAGACCGATCCGCCGCCTGGGGCGCAGACCAAGGACACTACTTGGGTGATCGGCGCAGGCTTCGAGTTCTGATGCTCGCTTCGAGGTTTCGTGGCAACGGCGATGGCGACGATGCCGAGCGTCATCTGCGCCGTCACGGCGCGGGAATGATCACGATCCGATTGCCGCGATACGATCCCGCCCACAGCTTGTTACCGACCTCGACCACGGCCGTGCCAGCGCCAAACTCTGCGGTGTCCGCCTGAATCACGACGTCGCGCACGGCGAGCGTGCGCGGATCGATCTTCACGGCCTTCCAGTTCGACGCGGCTTGGCCGACGGCATACAGCGAGCCGTCGCGCGCCCAGTGAATGTTGTCGACGCGGAAGCCAAGCGGCACGTCGTCGCGCTGTGGCGGCGTTGCGCCGCGCGACAGACGGAAGAACGATTGGCTGCCCCATGCCGCCACGTATAGCGTCTTGCCGTCGTCGGAAAGCTCCACCCCGTTCGCGCCGGCGGCTTCGCTGCCCGGCACCTTCACCCAGCCGCTCGCCGTGTGCCATTCCCAGAGCTCGCCGTTCTGCTCGCCTCCCATCATTTGTTGCGTGGCCTCGCGAGTGCCGCCGCGTGGCAAGAAGTTCGTGGTGATGAAGCCGCCGTCCGGCAGGCCACGCACGGAATTCAAACCGATCGGATCGGGCGCCACGACGCAGCCTATCCATGTCGCGACCGGCGTCGCGGAACTCGTGTCTACTTCGAAGATCTCGATCGCCTCGCGCGCGCCGTGTCCCACGACGAACAGCTTGTACAGCGGCCCATTGCCGGGCTGCACATAGACACCGTGCGTCAGGAACCGGTCCGTGCTCGGTGGGCCCGGACAGGTGGGGTAAATTTTAGCGTCGGGGCGATTCCTTGCGCTCGCTGCCGGATATGCGGTGAATGTCATGCGGTCGCTCACGCGAATCAGCGCCACGCCGCCCGTGCCGGAGTAGGCCGATGCCACGACCCATTCCGGGCCGAGCGCCACGAGATCCTCGGGCGCTTGCTGGTCGCAGACCACGTCGGCGGCGGGCGTGCACGGGGGCGGCGGCGGTTGTGGCGGCGGCTGCGCGGAGAGTCGCAGTGATCCTAAGCACGCGAGTGCAACCAACAGTGCGTTCGACCTCATTGCGATCCCTCCCAGCGAGCAATTGCGAACCGGTACGCGGCTCACCGTAGAGCGGCAGACGTAGCGCGTCAACTCCGCTCGCCGGTAAGCTAGGTGCGCCACGATGGCACAACGGGGGACGCTCATGCACGCTCGCTTCTTCAGTTCGACAGCCGCGAAACTGGCGATCGCGGTGATCGTCTTGGGCTCATACATCGTGCAACCGGCGCGGGCCGCCGATCTCGAGTCCTTGGCAGCACGCGTCCAGGTCCTCGAGGATCGAGAGGAAATCCGCGCGTTGATTCTCGCGTACGGCCAAGCGCACGACCATCGCGACTACCGCGCCTTCGCCAGCCTCTTCGCGACCAACGGCGAGTGGATCGGCGGACTCGGTTCGGCCACAGGCCCCGAGTCGATCTTTCAGCTCATGGACAAGAGCATCGGCCACAACCCCGTGCCGGCGGGCTCGGGTACCTACCACGTGATGACCAACGACCAGATCAGGATCGACGGTGACCGAGCGTCCTCCACCACGAAGTGGATCTACATCACTGCGGGTGACGATAATTCGCCGAAAGTGACCTACCTCGGGCACTACGACGATCAGTTCGTGCGCGAGAACGGTCATTGGCGGTTCCTACGGCGGCAGTCGATCTCGGACATTTCCCCGCTCAAGCGGTAACGTCGGCGGGCTTCTAGCCCGCATCGGGCGGCCAAGGTATCCTGCGCGCCTTCTCTCGATGTGCGCTGTGCTCGTTTTTTTGGACACCTTCACCCCTCAAGCCGGAATCACGCTCGCCGTTCTCGCCGGCGTGCTGCTCGCGCTCGTCTTCAACGTCGTCGGCGCCGAGGTCGTGATGGTCGTGGCCCTCGTCGTGCTGCTCTTCGCCGGAGTGCTGTCCACGTCGCAGGCGCTTTCGGGCTTCGCCAACGAAGGCATGATGACGGTGGCCGTGCTTTATGTGGTCGTGGCCGGGCTACGCGAGACGGGTGTCATGAGTTGGCTCGCGCAGCGTGTGTTCGGCCGGCCGACGTCCGTCACGGGTGCGCAGTTGCGCATGATGGTGCCCGTCGCAGCTTTGTCGGGCTTCATGAACAACACGCCGCTCGTCGCAGCGCTTTTGCCTGCGGTAATCGAGTGGGCCAAGAAAATCGAGGTTCCGGCTTCGAAGCTGCTCATGCCGCTGAGCTTTGCGACGATTCTCGGCGGCCTCTGCACGCTGATCGGGACGAGCACCAATGTCGTCGTCGCGGGCCTCATGCGCAACTCGGCGCAGGCGGGGCAGATCGATGCACCGATGGGTTTCTTCACGCTTACGTGGGTCGGCGTGCCGTGCGTGTTGGCCGGTATCACCTACATGGTGATCGCGAGTCGTTGGTGGCTGCCGTCGCGCGAGCCCGTGTTGAGCCAGTCCAATGATCCGCGCTCCTATACGGCCGAGATGCGCGTGGCCCCGAGAGGGCCGATCGACGGCAAGACGATCGAGGCGGCCGGGTTGCGCAGCCTCTCCGGCATGTATCTTGCCGAGGTCGAGCGTGACGGCGAAGTGATGGCCGCGGTCGACCCGCAAATGCGCTTGCGCGGCAACGATCAGCTCGTGTTCGTTGGCGTCGTCGATTCGGTGGTAGAGCTGCAGCGCATCCGCGGTCTTACGCCGGCGACGAATCAAGTTTTCAAGCTCGACGGTCCGCGCATGGGCCGCACGCTCATCGAGGCCGTGGTGTCGGATCGCTGCCCGCTGCTCGGCAAGAGCATTCGCGAGGGGCGGTTCCGCACGCAGTACGACGCAGCCGTGATCGCTGTCGCGCGCAGCGGCGAGCGCCTGCAGCAGAAGATCGGCGACATCGTGCTCCAGCCCGGCGACACGCTGCTCCTAGAGGCGCGGCCTGCGTTCGTGCAGCAGCAGCGTAACTCCCGCGACTTCTTCCTCGTGAGCCGGCTCGACAACTCGGCGCCGCCGCGTCACGAGCGCGCCGTGGTGGCGCTCGCGATCTTGCTCGGCATGGTGGTGCTCGCCACGCTGTTCGAGCAACTGCCGTATTTCGTCGAGCGCGGTTTCAGCACGCTGCATGCAGCGATGCTCGCGGCCGGGCTCATGCTGCTCATGCGCTGCTGCTCGGTGGAAGCCGTGCGCCGCACCATCGATTGGCAGGTGCTGATTATCATCGCCGCGACGCTCGGCATCGGCACTGCGATGTCGAGCACGGGACTCGCCGCGGCGCTTGCCGCAGGCATGGTGACACTCGCGGGGCCCGAGCCGTTACTGCAGCTCGCTGTGATCTATATCGCGACCATGCTGCTGACGGAGTTGCTCAGCAACACGACGGCCGTGGTGCTCGTCTACCCGATTGCGCTTGCGGCGGCAACGCGCCTCGGCGTGGATCCGCTGCCGTTCATCGTGGCGCTCGCGATCGCGGGCTCGTGCGGCTTCGCCACACCCATCGGTTACCAGACCAATCTCATGGTCTACGGCCCCGGCGGCTACCGTTTCACCGACTACCTGCGCTTCGGCGGCCCGTTGAATGCCGTGGTCTGTATCGTTACGTTGCTCGTGACGCCGATCGTATTTCCGTTCTAGGAGCTCCTCAGAACTCCACTTTCGCCGCGTCGGCCAAGAGCGTCGCGCGATAGACGGGTAGAGACCAACCCTGTTGCTCGAGCTCGTCGAGCCTTGCTTCGAACTTGCGCAGGTAGTCGCCCTTGCTGCCGTAGAGCTCGCGCAGCTTCTCCGCGGCGAACGGTTCTTGCCAGGCGCTCAACCGACACATGATCTGTGCCCCCTGCAGACCGTTCGTCGCCACGTAGGCGCTAGGATTCGCGATTACAGGCTCGACGGCCGTGTTGACGGCTGCGTACTTCGCCACCGGCACATCGACCCACGGGGTGCGAATGCCGCCGACCGGGTTACCGTGCACGTCGAGCACCATCTGCGAGCCGTCGTTGCTCACGTCGCGGTCGAGCAGCACGCGTGCAGCGCGTGGCGGCGCGATGTCTTGATCCACCCAGCGGAAGAGGTGGTGCAAGCCAACGGCGAAGTAAGCCTGCGTGAGCACCGGGCTCAACGCCTTCGTGCACGGATTCGGGATGAGGCGCACGTTGTCGCGCGAGTCGACGTGGCCGATGCCCGCCACCTCGTAGAGCCGGAACTGCTGGCCGGGCTCATCGCTGTCCTGGCGGCGCGGGACGTTTGTCTCGACCTCGTGCAGCGTCGGAACTTCGATGAGGGGCGCGTCGATCTCGCGGATCGTGGCGCCGATCGACGTCGGCAGGAAGCCGTCGTAGATGCGCTGCATCTCGGGCGTGCGGAATACCATGTGCGCGGGCAGGTAGTTGATCAGCGTGCCGCTGCTCATCGACGTGCCGGCTAGCACCATCTTGCGCACGTTGGCTCCCAGCGGACCGCGGTCGCTTTTCACGAGCGCGCCGACTTGCGCGATGATCTCGTTCTGTTGGCCGTCCTCGATTTTGAGGCGCGCGTAACGCTTGGCGTTGAAGTCGACGAACTGTTGCGGCGAGGTCGTCAGGATTTCGACGGCCGCGTGCCCGGAGTCCATGACGTAGGCCGCCGTAAACTCGAACGCGTGCGCGGCGCCGCTCACGTGCATCGACTCGGCGAGCACCAATCCGCTGAACCTGCCGTCGTCGCTCGGTTGACGTATGACCACGCGCGTCGCGAAAGGCTTACCGTCGGCTGTGCCGGAGGCGAAGTACTCCGTCGTCTTGTAGCCGAAGTGCGCTGGATCGAGGCTCTGCGCTTGCGAGGGTGCGGAGTCGAACATTGCGCCTGGGCCTGTGACAGCGACGGACAGTGTCGGTAGCGCGACGGCGGTCGGCGTACGCGGGATGCCTTCTATCTCGGGCTCGGGCCGCGGGCCGAATCCGGCGGGCGGTTGGCTGAACGTGGTAGCGGCGATGCAGAGCCCGGTGAGTACGGCGGCCGCTGCGGGCACGGAACGAATGCGCGTTGGCATGATTGGCCCCTTGTAGAGAGGGCAACACCATACGTGAGCGGCGCGCGGATCAGAAGCCCGAAGCGCCTCGGTCGGGAAATCGGGAGCCAGATCGGCAGCGGTGATTAACGCCGTGCAGCGACTGAATGAATGACGAGCTGGTACTCGAAGTAGACCGAGAACTCAGGATAGTCCCAGCGCGTGATCGGTGGTTCGCCGACGGCGGCATGCCGCTGACTCGGGGCGCCATAGCTGGACTCGACGGTCGCCATCGACAGGCCGGACTTCGGCCGTTGCGTCGCCGAGGGAGCCACTTGCTCGATGCCGTCGAGCAACAGCGTGTCGGCCCGCGCGGCGCCGCCGAGCAGCGTGAGCAGTGCTAACGTCGTGGGAATGGTTTTGGCCATGACCCGATCCTCCCTGAAGTGCCAAGGACTATAGCACCGGCCCCGGAGCCGCAAAATTTCCATACCGTCTTTTGTGGCCTTGGTCACAGTTCGCGTCGGGTGACCCGCGCGCCGGGCTGAAATCAGAGCTCCCGACCCGCCGTCTCGGTCGTTATGGTTTAATTCGCGCGACATGTTTCAGCCACTCGAATGGTTCATTGGTCTGCGCTACCTGCGCTCGCGCCGTCGGCGCGGCGTGGTGTCGTTCATGAGTGCCGCCTCGCTCGTCGGTATTGCTCTCGGCGTGGCCGCGCTGATCGTCATTCTGTCGGTCATGAACGGCCTCGAAACCGAGACGCGCACGCGCCTCCTCAGCATGAGTGCGCACGCGACGATCGCCGCGCGCCAATGTCGCGAACGAGAGAGCCCCGAATGCAGCGCCGGTTTGTCCGATTGGCGCGCGCTGCAAAGCCGGCTCGCGGCGGCGCCGGGGGTGGTGGGCGTGTCGCCGTTCGTGGCGCTCGAGTGCATGCTCGCCGCCGGCGTGAATCTGCGCCCAGTCATGGTGCGCGGCATCTTGCCCGGCGAGGAGCGCGATTCCGACATCAGTCGCTTCATCCGAACGGGCAGTCTCGAGGACCTCACGGCCGGGTCGCGGCGCATCATTCTCGGCCGGATCGTGGCCCTGAATCTGGGGCTCGAGCCGGGCGATACCGTCACGCTGCTCGTGCCGCGCTTCAACGACGGACGCATGACGCCGCGATTGGCAGCGTTCACCGTTGCCGGGATCTTCGAAGCAGGTATTCAAGATCACGATGCCAACCTCGCGATCGTGCACATGGCAGACGCGAGCGAGCTCGCAGGGCTTGACGGTGCGGCCGAAGGCGTGGCCGTGCGGCTCGCCGATCCGCTCAAAGTGGGCGAGTTTCAAGCGGCGCAGCTCGGTTCTCTCGATCCGGCCTGGCGTTACTCGGATTGGACCGAGGAACACCGTAATCTTTTCACGGCCATTCACATCGAGAAGCTCATGATGTCGATCATCTTGATGCTCATCGTCGGCGTGGCGGCGTTCAACATCGTCGCGTCGCTGATGATGGTGGTGATCGACAAGCAGAAGGACATTGCGATCCTGCGCACCTACGGCCTCGAGCCGCAACGCGTCGCACGCGTGTTCCTCGTGCAGGGCGCCGTGATCGGCGTCGTCGGCACGGTGCTTGGCACGGGTCTCGGGCTGCTCTTGGCGTTCAACGTGGATGTGATCGTGCCATGGCTCGAGACCACCTTCGGTTTTCAGATCATGCCGGGCGACGTGTACTACGTAACGGCCATTCCTTCGGAAGTGCACCTGTTCGACGTCGTGGCCATTCCGGCCGTGGCACTCGTCGTGGCCGTGCTCGCCACGATCTACCCATCCCGGCGTGCTGCGGCCGTGGCGCCGGGCCACGCGCTGCGGTACGACTAGCCATGCGCATTCGGCAGCCTTATGAGCTCTCTATTGCGGTGCGCTACCTGCGCGCGAAGAGCAGCAACAGCTTTATTTCGTTCATCTCGGCCGTTTCGATGATTGGCATCGCGCTCGCGGTCGCGGTATTGATCGTCGTGTTGTCGGTGATGAACGGTTTCGAGCACGAGTTGCAACAACGGATTCTCGGCATGGTGTCGGACGCATCGATCAGTGGTTACGAAGGGCCGTTGCAGAATTGGCCCGCCCTACGCGAGCGCGTGCTCGAGCGCGAGGAGATCGAAGCCGCGGCGCCCTACGTGGAGGGGCAAGCCATGGCAGTGGCGGGCGCAGCGCTCGCCGGCGTCAACGTGCGCGGCGTGTTACCCGAGCTCGAGCGCACGGTGTCGAGCATCGCCACTGTCATCAAGCGCGGAGATCTCGCGACACTCACGCCCGGCAGCTACAACGTGGTCATCGGTGCGAGTCTTGCCGAGCTGCTCGGCGTGGACGTGGGCGAGGAGATCGTGCTCGTGTTGGCCGAGGGCAGCGTGACGGTGGCGGGTTTCGTGCCGCGCCGGCGTACCTTCACGGTGGCCGGTGTGTTCGAAGCCGGCATGTTCGAGTACGACCGCGGCCTGGTGTTCGTCAGCTTCGAGGATGCGGCTCGGTTGTTTCGCACCGACGGTCGCGCCACCGGGCTGCGCCTGGCCATCACGGATCTGTACAACGCGCGCGAAGTGGCCACGACCACGGCCAAGGCGCTCGCGAACGAGGTTGGCGCCGATTTCTATATCGACGATTGGACGCGGCTGCACTACACGTACTTTCGCTCGATCCAGCTGCAAAAGACGATCATGTTCGTGATCTTGTCGCTCGTGATTGCCGTGGCCGCCTTCAATATCGTGTCGACGCTGATGATGGTGGTGCGCGACAAGCGCGGCGACATCGCCATCCTGCGCAGCTTCGGTACCACGCCGCGCAGCATCATGGCGCTGTTTGCGAGTCAGGGCACGTTCATCGGCGTCATTGGCACGTTACTCGGCGTGCTGCTGGCCGTGCTCATCACGTGGCAGCTCGGCAATCTGGTCAGTCTGCTCGAGAGTTGGTTCCACATCGATCTGCTCTCGGCCGACATTTACTTCTTGAGCGATTTGCCCACGCAGCTGCGGCCGCTCGAGATCGTCGAGATCTGCGGGCTAGCGCTGGCGCTGGCCGTCGCCGCCACACTCTATCCGGCGCTCAGCGCTGCCCGGCAGCCGCCGGCCGAGGCTCTAAGGTATGAATGACGACAGTGCCGTGCTCGAAGCCGACGGGCTCGTGAAGACCTTCAGCGACGTCGGGCGCACAGTGGAGGTATTGCGCGGCATCGAGCTGCGTGTGGCGAAGGGAGATCGTGTTGCGGTCATCGGCTCGTCGGGCTCGGGCAAGACTACGCTGCTGCAACTGCTGGGCGGGCTCGACGAGCCTACGTCGGGCGAGGTGCGCGTGGTTGGCGAATCGATGAGCAAGGCCAACGACGTTGCACGCGGGCGCCTGCGCAATCGTGCCCTTGGCTTCGTCTATCAGTTCCATCATCTCCTGCCCGAGTTCACGGCACTCGAGAACGTGGCGATGCCGCTGCTCGTGCGGGGCACGGCGCCGAAGGAGGCCGCAGCCGAGGCTCGCGGCCTGCTCGAGCGCGTGGGGCTCGGTGAACGGCTCGAGCATCGACCCGGGGAACTCTCCGGTGGAGAACGACAGCGCACCGCCGTGGCGCGCGCCCTCGTCACGCGGCCCGCGGCCGTGCTGGCCGATGAGCCCACCGGTAATCTCGACCGACCCACGGGGCTGCGCGTCTTCGAGCTGTTGCTCGAATTGAACTCGGCGCTCGGCACGAGCTTGGTGGTCGTCACGCATGACCCCGATCTAGCGGCGCGCATGGATCGCGTGCTCGAGCTCAAGGACGGGTTATTGAGGCCCGCCTAGCCAATTTTCCTCTCTTTGCCGCGTTGCCGCGCACCCGCTGTGCGCCGGTCAACGTGGTGGCGGCCGCGTGGCTGCTCGGCACGCTTGCCGTCCACCAATTGCCTGCTTTGCCTCCGCCCATGGCTAGCGTGCCGGCTCTGCTCGCCGTCTTGCTCGTGTTGCGTCATCGCACGCTCGAGCCGCTGCTCTGGTGCATCGCCGCTGTCGTCTGGACCGCGTGGTGCGCGCAGTTGCGGCTCGATGAGCGGTTGTCGGCCGACGTGCTCGCTCGCGACGTCGAGGTCGCCGGCTGGGTCGACGGCTTTCCAGCGCCGGCGCCTGGACAGGCGACGTTCTCGTTTCGCGTTGCGCCGCCGGTGCCCGGGGTGCCGACGCGGTTGCGGCTGACCTGGTATGAGCCGCCCGCCGACCTCGCGGCCGGCGTTGCGCTCACGCTCACAGCGCGCCTCCGTCCGCCGCACGGCGCGCGCAATCCCGGCGGCTTCGACTACGAGCAGTGGTTGCTCGTCAACGACTTCGGCGCCACGGGCTACGTACGCGCCGGGGCCATCGCCCCGGCGAGCGCAGGATGGAGCGCTAAGTGGCTGCGTTTTCGCGCCACGCTCGCGCAACGGCTCGCCGCGGCGGCTCCCGACGCGGACGCGGCCGCGCTGCTGACGGCGCTCGCCATCGGCGAGCGTTTCCGGTTCACGGAGCAGCACTGGGCCGACTTTCGCCGCACGGGCACGAGCCATCTCGTCGCCGTGTCCGGTATGCACGTGGCGTTGCTCGGGCTCGTGGTGTTCGTGGCGCTGCGTTGGTTGTGGTTGCGCCTGCCGGCGCCGCTCTGCTCGTTCGACTTAGAGGCTGCGGCGGCGGCGAGTGCGGTGGCAACGGCGTACTACGCGGCGCTCACGGGCTTCGCCGTGCCGGCACAACGCTCGCTCGTGATGATCGCGGTGGCGCTGGCCGTGCTCGTGAGCCGCCGCTCGATCGGGGCAATGCAGACGCTCGCTGCCACTTTGCTCGCCGTGTTGATCTGGGATCCGTTCGCGCCGCTGTCGGCGTCATTTTGGCTGTCGTTCGTGGCCGTTGCAGTGCTGCTAGCGCTCGCGGCGCCACGGCGCGTCAGCGTCGCTCGGCCGAGTCTCGTCGGACGGGCGAACCGCGCCGTTCGCGCGTTCGTCGCCTTGCAGTGGTCGATCGGCCTAGCGCTGCTGCCGATCACGGCGTGGTACTTCGGCGAGGTGTCGCTCGTCGGACCGCTGGTGAACTACGTGGCGATTCCACTGTTCAACTTCGCGCTCGTGCCGCTCACCGTCCTTGCGACCATCGCTGTGTCGTTCGATGTGCTCGTTGTGCCGGCTGCATCGCTCGTCCAGGCAACGGGCCATCTCGCGAGCGTGACGGTCGAGGCTCTGCACTCCGTGGCGGAGGCTCCGTTCGCGGCGCTCGCCGTGCCGCTGCCGCCTTGGTCGACGCGGGTGATCGCGGCCCTCGGCGTGACGTTTGCCGTGCTGGCACCGCCTTTGCCCGGACGTGGGCTCGCGTGGCTCGCGCTGCTGCCGATGTTCGTGCCGGACTTGCCGTTGCTGCGCCACGGCGAGGCACGTGCGGTGGTGCTCGATGTGGGGCACGGCCTCGCCGTCCTCGTGGAGACTCGCGGGCACCGTTTGCTGTTCGACGCCGGACCGGTCTTCCCCTCCGGGTTCGATAGCGGTGCAGAAGTCGTGCTGCCGGCGCTGGCCGCAAACGGCCGCCGTGATCTCGATGTGTTGCTCGTGAGCCATGCCGACAACGATCACTCGGGCGGCGCCGCGGCCGTCGCCGTAGCGTTCCCGCACGCCGCGATTTTGCAGGGCCCCGACGTCGTGGCTCTCGCCGGCCGACGGTGTGAGCGAGGGCAGGAGTGGCAGTGGGATGGTGTGCGTTTCAGGATCGTGCATCCCGACAGCGATGTCGCCGCGCGTGGCAACGACAGCTCGTGCGTGCTCAAAGTTGCAGCGGCCGGTGGCGCGTTGCTCATCACGGGGGATATCGAGCGGCGCGGCGAGGCGGCCGCGATGACAGAGCGCATCGCGGCCGACGTCGTCGTGGTGCCGCATCATGGCAGCGCGACTTCGTCGTCTGCGGGCTTCATCGCGGCCGTCGGCGCCGAGCACGCCGTGGTCTCCGCGGGTTTCGGCAATCGGTGGGGCTTCCCGAAGCCCGACGTGCGAGCTCGCTGGCAGCAGAGTGGTGCCGCGGTCGTGGTCACGGGCGAGTCGGGTGCCGTCACCGTCCTGCTGTCTCGAGCGGGCGTCACGGTTCGAGCCGAGCGTGACGGCCGTCACCGTTACTGGCGCGCGCCTTACATGGCCGGCTCGTAAGGCGATAATTTCCATGGTGAATCAGGTGTCAGCGCGCTATAGTTCGCCCAGTCTTAAAGGAGCGCGCGGGTTATCCATGCTCGAGATCGTGCAAGCCGGCGGCTGGCTGATGGCGCCGATCATCGCGTGCTCTGTGATCGCCGTCGCGATCGTTCTCGAGCGGCTCTGGACGCTGCAACGCAGGCGTGTCTTGCCGCCGAACGTCGCGAGGCAGGTTTGGGACTTGGTCAGCAACAACCAACTCGATGCGCAGCAGCTGCAGCTCGTGCATCAGAGCTCGCCGCTCGGCCAAGTGCTGGCGACGGGACTCACGTACCAGCACGCGCCGCGCGAAGTGTTGAAGGAAGCCATCGAGGACGCGGGCCGTCACGTGGTCCACGAGCTCGAACGTTATTTGAACCCGCTCGGCACGATTGCCGCCATTTCTCCCTTGCTCGGGTTGCTCGGCACGGTGTCAGGCATGATTCGCGCGTTTACGGCCATCACGGCGCAAGGCGTAGGCAACCCGACGGTGCTCGCCGGCGGTATCGCTGAGGCGTTGATCACCACGGCCGCGGGCCTGACGGTGGCGATTCCCTCGTTGATTGCGTATCGCTACCTGCGTGGCCACGTCGACGGCTTGGTCGTGATGATCGAAAAAGAATCGATCCGCTTCATCGAGGCGTTGCTGCAGCAACAGCGTTCCGGTGTGTTTGGAGTAACGAATGAAGCTGCAAACCCGCTCAAGAGAAGAGCCTGAGATCAACGTAATTTCGCTCGTCGACGTGCTGCTCGTGTTGGTGCTGTTCTTCATGGTGTCGACGAGCTTCCTACGCGAGACCGAGATCACCCTGCAGCTGCCGGAGGCCAGCACCGAAGTCCAACCCGCGACAGCGAACGAGACGCTCGAGATCACGGTGACGCAGGCGGGCACCTACCTCGTCAACGGGCGCGAGCTCGTGAACAGCGAGCGACGTACGCTGGTGGCCGCGATCGAGCGGCTCATGGGCGACAAACGCGACGTGCCGGTGTTGATTCGCGCCGACGCTGCCGCCACGCATCAGAGCGTGATCACAGCGATGGACGTGGCCGGGCAGCTCGGCTACGTCAAAATCAACATCGCCACCGTGACGCCGCCGGAAGCGTGAGCCCGTGAACGCCGCGCAGTGGTGGGTTGCCGCCGGGCAGAATGCTTAGGGCTCGTTGATGCCGGAGCTCGCCAATGCCGTGTCGATCTATCGACGGCTACTCCGTTACCTGCGCCCGTATTGGCTGATCCTCGCAGCCGCCATCGTGCCGGCGGCGATCTACGCCGTCGTCGGCACCGCGGTCCCACTGCTCATGACCGAGGTCATCGAGCGCCTCCAGGATGTAGCGCGCACCGCCGAGAACGCGTGGCAGATCCCGGTGGCGATCGCAGTGTTGTTCCCCCTTCGCAGCGGCATGGATTTTCTTGCGATTTACGGTCTCGCCTGGGTCGGGCGGTCGATCATCCGCGATCTGCGCAACGAGGTGTTCGCGCACTATCTGACCTTGCCCGCGGCTTACTACGATCAGAGCTCGTCGGGCGTCCTGATCTCCAAGCTCACCTACAACACGGAGCAGGTCGCGGAGGCCATATCCTCGGGCATATTGGTTTTGCTACGGGACACGCTGGCGATCCTCACGCTGCTCGTCGTCATGGTTCGTTTGAGCCCACAACTGACGCTGCTGATCGCCATCGTCGGGCCCGCGATCGCCTTGGTGGTCGGTGCCATGACGCGCGCGTTTCGCCGCTACAGCTCGCGTATCCAGGGCTCGATGGGTGACGTGACGCGAATCACCGAGCAATCCCTCCACGGTCACCGGATCATCAAGCTGTTCGAGGGCGGCGAGCGCGAACAACAAAAGTTCCGCGACGTCAGCGCGCGCAACTTCCGCTTCAACGTTCGTCTAGTGGCCGTCCAGGCCGGTGGCGACGCGCTCACCGGATACGCGATCGTGCTCGGCGTGGCGGCCGTGATCTACGGGTCGTTCTCCGACTTGAACGCGCCTTCGTTCATCGGTTTCATCACAGCGATGGGCATGGTGCTCACGCCGATGAAACGCCTGATCAACGTCAACGCTGTCATACAGCGCGGTATTACGGCGGCGGGCAGCCTCTTCGAAGTTCTCGACCAGCCCCGTGAGACCGATACCGGGACAAAGACGATTGAGCGCGCACGCGGCGACGTGGCGTATCGCAACGTATCGTTCACCTATGACGCCGCCAAAGGTCCGGTGCTGCGGGACGTGAGCATCGACGTGCCTGCGGGCAGCACGCTGGCCCTCGTGGGCCAATCTGGCAGCGGCAAGTCCACGCTCGTTAGCTTGCTGCCGCGCTTCTATGACCCTCAACAAGGCGCAGTGCTGCTCGATGGCGAAGACGCGCGCAATTACACGCTGCGCGACTTGCGCCGCCAACTCAGTCTCGTGAGCCAGGATGTCGTGCTCTTCGACGACACCATTGCCAACAACATTGCTTACGGCGCGCTCGCGCAGTCCTCGCGCGAGGAGATCGAGCGAGCGGCCGAGACGGCCTACGTCGCCGAGTTCGCGGCCGAGCTGCCGCAAGGGCTCGATACCCGAGTAGGCGAGCGTGGAGCGTTGCTCTCGGGCGGCCAGCGTCAACGTGTGGCGATCGCGCGCGCACTGTTGAAGAACGCGCCGGTGTTGATTCTCGATGAGGCGACGTCGGCGCTCGACACCGAGTCTGAGCGGCGGATTCAAGCGGCGCTCGCGCACCTGATGCGTGGCCGCACGACGCTCGTGATCGCCCATCGTCTGTCGACGATCGAGAAAGCCGATCGCATCGTCGTGCTTCGTGATGGTGCATTGGTGGAAACCGGCACGCACGACCAGCTCTTGGCGCGCGCGGGTTACTATTCCACACTGCATCGCATGCAGTTCGCAGGGTAGTCCTCGTGCAGAGTCCGGCGCTGGCGCAACTATTTAGCGACCTCTGGTACGGCGACAGTCCGCTACGTTGGCTGCTGTGGCCGTTGGCCGCGCTCTATCAATCGCTCTCGCGTTTGCGGCGCGTCGCCTACGCCCGTGGTTGGCTGCGCTCGGTGGAGATGGACGCGCCTGTGATCGTCGTGGGCAACGTGAGCGTGGGCGGCACGGGTAAGACTCCGTTCGTCATTTGGCTTGCCGAGCAGCTCAAACAGCGTCGCCGTCGCGTCGGCATCGTCACGCGCGGCTATCGCGGCAAAGCAGCCGACTGGCCGCGCGCAGTCACCGCCGACAGCGATCCGCGCGAGGTTGGCGACGAGCCCGTGCTGCTGGCGCGCCGCACAGGGTGCCCCGTGATGGCTGGCCCCGATCGCGCGGCCGCCGCCGCCGCTCTGCTCGCAATGTCACCCGTCGATGTTCTGCTGTCGGACGACGGATTACAGCATTATCGGCTTGCGCGGCAGTTCGAGATTGCCGTAGTCGACGGTGTGCGTGGCATGGGCAACGGCTTGTGCTTGCCGGCCGGACCCCTGCGCGAGCCGCCGGCACGGTTACAGGAAGTGGATGCGATCGTCGTCAACAGCGGCACGTGGGGTCACGCCGGCGTGTTTCGCGGCGAGCCTGTGGTTACGAAAGTCTATAACATGAAGACTGGCGCGGTACGGCAGCTCGAGTCGTTTCGGCAAGGTCAGGTGCATGCGGTTGCCGGTATCGGTAACCCACAGCGCTTCTTCGATCTGCTCGCGGACGCGGGTCTCGACGTGCTGCCGCATCCGCTCGAGGATCATGCCGAGCTCGGCCCAGAGCAGCTGCGCTTCGACGAGCCTGGGGCTGTTCTGATCACGGAGAAAGACGCAGTAAAATGTGAGCAGTTCGCGTCCGAGGACGTGTGGTGTGTGGTCGTCGATTTGGCTTTCGACGCTGGCCCGACTGCGCGTTTGATGCGCCTCGTGTTGCTCGAAATCGGAGCGCCCTCTGCGTGAGTGGTGGTTTCATCGTCGTGATCCCGGCGCGCTACGCGTCGACGCGCCTGCCCGGCAAGCCGCTGAAGGACATTGCGGGCAAGCCAATGATCGAATGGGTATATCGCCAGGCGGCGCTGAGCGGTGCCCACGAAGTCATCGTTGCCACCGACGATGAGCGAATCGCCGTGGTGTGCCGCAAGTTCGGCGCGCCGGTGGAGCTCACGTCGGCGGATCACGCGAGTGGCACGGATCGTATTGCCGAGCTCGCGCGGCGCTTCGCTTGGCCCGACGAGCAGATCGTCGTCAACGTCCAAGGCGACGAGCCGTTGATCTCGCCGCTGTGCATCGCGCAAACGGCGCGGTTGCTCGGTTGGCAGCCGCAGGCGACGATCGCTACACTCACTGCGCCGCTCGAGAGCGATGCGGAGTTTCGCGACCCGAATTTCGTCAAGGTCGTGACGGACAAGGACGGTTGGGCGTTGTACTTCAGTCGTGCGCCGATTCCGTGGCCGCGCGACGGTGGGATGCCGGCCGTGCGCCGTCACATCGGGCTGTATGCTTATCGCGCCGGCGGCTTGAAGGCGATCAGTGCCGCGCCGCCATGCCCGCTCGAGGAGACCGAAAAGCTCGAGCAGTTGCGCGCGTTGTGGCTCGGTCATCGCATCATCGTTGCCGACGCGGTCGAGCCGCCGTCGCCGCACGTCGACACGGAAGAAGACTTGCTCAAGCTTCGTCGCTACCTGGAAAGTAAGCACCCGCCATGAAACAATTGCTCGAAACTCTGAAACGCACCGCGGCGAGAGCTGTAGGGCGGGGGACCCCCGCGCGCCTCGCCGAGCGCCGCGTGCTATTCGTTTGCATGGGCAACATCTGCCGGTCGCCTACGGCCGAGGGCGTGTTCCGCAAGTTGGTGCGAGAGCGTGCGCCCGAGCTCGACATTCAGATCGATTCTGCCGGCACCCACGGCTACCACGCCGGGCAAGCTCCCGATCCGCGTGCACGGCGGGCGGCCGAACGGCGCGGTGTGGACTTGAGTGCGTTGAGGTCGAGGCGCGTCGAGGATAAGGATTTCCTGCACTTCGAGCTCGTGCTCGCGATGGATCGGCAGAACCGCGAGCTCCTGCTCGAGCTCTGCCCGCCGGAGTACCGTGGCCGCGTCCGGTTGTTCCTCGAGTTCGCGCCGCATCTCGGTCGCGACGAGGTGCCAGATCCCTACTACGGCGGTAGCCTAGGTTTCGAGTACGTGCTCGATTTGGTCGAAGAAGCCGGCGCAGGATTGCTCGACCATTTGCAGCGCACGCCGCCACCCGCGCCTCCCAAGCGCGACCACTAGTCAGCTGTTAGCTGATCGCCGCCGTGCGGAGCGCGTGGCAGCGGATCGTTTCGGCGACACAGCACGTGAGTCTGCGCGCGGTCGGGATATCCAGGAATTCATTCGGCCCGTGGGCATTCGACCCTGGGCCGAGCACGCCCGTGATCAGAAACTGCGCTTTCGGGAACCGCTTGCCGAGCATGGCCATGAACGGGATCGTGCCGCCTTCGCCCATGTAGCTCGCAGCGGAGCCGAAGTAGGTCAGTGACGAGTCGTGCAGCGCGGCCTCGAGCCACGGCGCCAGTGCCGTCGCGTTCCAGCCGTCATTGGCCTCGACCGACTCGAAGCGGATCTCGGCCCCGTAGGGCGGGTCCTCGGTCAGCAGGCGAGCGAGTCGTTCCTTCGCTTGCGTGCCGTCGACCGTGGGCGGCAGTCGGACGCTGACGCGAACGGCGGTGCTTGGACGCAGCACGTTGCCGGCTGCGCCGAGATCCGGCAAACCGGCGGCGCCCGTGATCGCGAGCTGCGGGCGCCAGGTGCGATTGAGGATCATCTCGACAGGCTCCTCGGTGACGGGCCGCATTGGTCCGCGCCATGGATAGTGATCCCATGCGGACCTGCCGAGGGCGCTCGCCATGGCTCGCGCTTGCTCGCTGCGCTGGTGCGGAATTTCTGAGTAGAGCCAGCTCGGCAGAATCTTTCCCGTGGCCTCGTCCTCGAGCCGGCTGAGTAGCATTCGCACGAGACGGAAACTCGATGGCACGATGCCGCTCGCGTCGCCGGAGTGCACGCCTTCGCGAAGTACGTCGACGTGCAGGTTGCCGATCACCATGCCGCGCAGCGACGTGGTGCACCATAGCCGGTCGTAGTCCGCGGCGCCCGAGTCGAGGCAGATGACGAGCGTCGGTGTGCCGATGCGCGCGCGCAGATGCTCGATGTAGTGGGGGAGGTCGAAGCTGCCGCTTTCCTCGCAGCCCTCAATGATCACGACGCAGCGCGCGTGCGGAATGCCCTGGTCTTGCAGAACCTTGAGCGCAGCCAGGGAGGCGAATGTCGAGTACCCGTCGTCGGCGCCGCCGCGGCCGTAAAGGCGGTCGCCGCGCAGGACGGGTTGCCATGGCCCCAGCCCCTCGCTCCAGCCGCTCATCTCCGGCTGCTTGTCCATGTGGCCATAGAGCAGCACGGTGTCATCGATCTCCCCCGGCACCTCGATGAAGAGCAGTGGTGTGCGGCCCGGAAGCTCGATGACCTCGAGCTGCATGCCCTCGAGGCGCTGTGCGCGGCACCAGGCGACGATGAGCGCCATGGCTCGCTGCATGTGCCCGTGTTGCTGCCAGTTGGGATCGAAAACGGGCGACTTGTTGGGTATCCCGATGTACTCGATCAGCGTCGGGACGATCGACTCGGCGAACAGCCCATCGACGAGCGTTCGTGCTCGCTTGGCGTCGAGCATGGGTACGGCCCTCATGACGCGAGCTCCGAGCGCCGGGCGGGGTCAGCCCGCCGGACGCTCGTTGTCGTTCGACGGCGGCGAGGGGCTCTCGCTACTCGCCGGCGCAGCCGACACCGCGGGCTCTGGCCGTTCCCGCGGCTCGTCGTGATAGGTCGGTGGGGCCGGCGGCGGCGGGGACCAAGCCTCGGGAGCCGGTGCGCGGTCCACTTGGCTTTCGGCGGCGGCGCGCGTGTCGCGCTCCTCGTAGCCGTAGTCGCGCGTTGGCTCGGGCGTAAACTCCGTGCCGCGCTCCTCGACCTGACGCGGTGGCTGGGGCTCCGGTGCCGAGGAGGGGCTCGGTGCCGCGTTCTCCGGAGGCTGGCCGCCGTTGCCGCCGCGGTGCGGGGCTTGGTCGTGCCGCTGCCCTTCCTGCCGTTGGCGATTCTGTTCCTCGCCACCGCGGCCGCCGCGGCGACTGCGTGATCGACGGCCGCCCCGGCCGCCGCCCTGACCTTGGCCGCCGCCCTGACCTTGGCCACCGCCCTGACCTTGACCGCCGCCCTGGTTCTGACCGCCGCCCTGGTTCTGACCGCCTTGGGGTTGCTGACCGCCCTGACCCTGCTGCTCAGGGCCGCGGGGTGGCCGCGCCGCTGTGTCGCCTTGCGGGCGTTGACCGCGGTTGCGATTCCGATCCCGATCTCCGCCGCGATCGCGGTCCCCTCTGTCGCGATCTCCGCCGCGCTCGCGACGATGATCGCCGCGGCCGCCGCGATGGTCGCGGTCTCGATCCCGGTTGCGATGCGAATGACGGTTGCGCTCGCCGCCGTCGGGGGCTTTCTGCGGCGCCGGCGCTTCGATCGGCGCTGGTGCCAGCCAGGCCATCAGCCAACTCCAGAACGACGGTGTCGGCCGTGGCGCCGCCTGCGGCGCAGCTTCCACGGGCGCCGCCGGTGGAGGTGTCGGCGCGGGCGGCGGCGTGGGCGCCGGCGTGGCTGGGAGCACTTTCGAGACGGCGGCTTCGTCCGTTTTCGGCTGACGCTTGATTTCTTCGAACGCCACGCTGGGGTCGGGTTTCGGTGCGACGAGCTTGTAGCTCGTGCCCGTATTTTCCGGCAGCGTTACTTCGTCATCGCGGACGCGCCGCAGTATGTAGTTCGGCGTTTCGAGATCCGGGTTGCCGATTAACACGACGTTGACGTTGTTGGACTCTTGCAGAGTCTGCACCCAGTCGCGTTTCTCGTTGAGAATGTAGTTCGCGACGTCGAGCGGCAACTGTGCGATGACCTTGGCGGTGCGTTCCTTGCGCGCCTCTTCGCCGACGAGTCGCAGAATCGCGAGCGCCAGGGACTCCACGCTGCGAATGTTGCCGGCGCCGTTGCACCGCGGACACGTGGACTGCGTCGACTCTTCGAGCGACGGCCGTAGGCGCTGTCGCGACATCTCGAGCAGGCCGAACCGCGAGATCTTGCCGATCTGGATACGGGCGCGATCGTGACGCACGGCTTGGCGCAGCCGCTCCTCGACCTCGCGTTGGTTACGCTGTGGGCCCATGTCGATGAAGTCGACAACTACTAGGCCGCCGAGGTCGCGGATGCGTAGCTGCCGGCCGATCTCGTCCGCGGCCTCGAGATTCGTATTGAGCGCAGTCTCCTCGATGTCCTCGCCCTTGGTCGAGCGGGCCGAGTTGATATCGATGGCCGTCAACGCTTCAGTGCGGTCGATCACGATGCCGCCGCCCGACGGTAGCTGCACCTTGTGGTTATAGGCCGACTCGATTTGGCTCTCGATCTGGTACCGCGTGAACAGCGGCACGGTGTTGTCTTCGTAGAGCTTGAGTTTCTTGATGCTCTGCGGCAGCACGCGCTCCATGAACTCGACGGCTTCCTGGTAGACGTTGGGGTTGTCGATCAGGATTTCGCCGATGTCGTTGGAGAAGTAGTCGCGCAGAGCGCGAACGATCGCGTTGCCTTCCTGGTAAATGAGGAACGGTGCGGGGCGCGTGACCACGACCTGCTTGATGGCTTCCCAAACGCGCAGCAGGTAGTCGAGGTCCCAGCGCAGTTCCTCGGTGCTGCGGCCGATACCGGCCGTGCGCACGATGCAGCCCATCCCCTCGGGGGCCTCGAGATCTTCGAGGGACTGGCGTACCGCGTCGCGTTCCTCGCCCTGAATGCGGCGCGACACGCCGCCCGCGCCGGGGTTGTTGGGCATCAGGACGATGAATCGTCCGGCGAGGCTTATGAACGTCGTAAGTGCAGCACCCTTCGTGCCGCGCTCTTCCTTATCCACCTGGACGACGATTTCCTGGCCTTCGCGCAGGACGTCGCGGAACTGGACGCGCTCGCCCGGCTCGGGCTGCTTGATGAAGTACTCGTTCGAGATTTCCTTGAGCGGTAAGAACCCGTGGCGTTGTACGCCGAAGTCGACAAAGCACGCTTCGAGACTCGGTTCTATCCGAGTGATGCGGCCCTTGTAGATGTTCGACTTACGTTGTTCTCGTGAGGGTATCTCGATATCGAGGTCATAAAGTTTCTGGCCATCCACCATGGCCACACGCAACTCTTCCCGCTGAGTTGCATTGATCAGCATTCGTTTCATAAATCCTCAGTGCAATAGGGGCGTGCACGGAGCTCGGGTGGATGACCGTGGTCTGCGCGGAACTGGGAGCGGCGAACACGCCGATGCCACAGAGCAGGAGAAGGAGAAGCATGGCTCGATCCGTTAACCGATCTATTGAGTTATGTTCGTTACGGAGAGCCATCGCCTTACGCAGATCGCGGGACCCGGGTTTCCGGTCCGCCAACAAGTGATGTTCCCAAAACTGGCAGCTCGCCTGTTTGAGCTACCGCCAGAATAAGGTTTCGGGAGCGCCCGGGTAATAACCCGAAATTAGCCGCAACCCGTTTCGGTACTATAACATATGAGTCCGCGCGCTCAATTCGTACCCCTTTGAATCGCCCCAAAAAAACCGAGACACCGCGCGTCCGCCAGCAGGAGATCGACGCTGAGACGGCGGGCCAGAGGCTCGACAACTTCTTGCTCGGGCAACTCAAAGGCGTGCCGCGCAGCCACGTTTACCGGCTGATCCGCTCCGGTCAGGTGCGCGTGAACTCCGGCCGCGTCACGGCCGGCCACCGCCTGCAGGCCGGTGATCGCGTGCGGGTGCCACCCGTCGCATCGCGGCCTACCGCGGCCCCAACGGCAACGCCGGACAGTTTGGACTGGCTGGCGGAACGCGCGATCTTCGAGGACGCGAATATCCTCGTTATCGACAAACCGGCCGGATTGGCCGTGCACGGTGGTAGCAGCATCAGCTTGGGCTGCATCGAGGCGCTGCGCGTGCTGCGGCCGGAAACCAAGGATCTCGAGCTCGCGCACCGCCTCGATCGCGGTACCTCCGGCTGCCTCCTGTTGGCCAAGCGCCGCAGCGTGCTGCGCGTGCTGCACGAGTTGCTGCGTAAGGGGTTGGTCGAGAAGCGCTATCTCGCGCTCGTGCAAGGCCGCTGGCCGGAAGGTACGACCGATGTGGATGCGCCTCTCGTCACGAGGCGTGTGGGTGGCGAGGCGCGTGTGAAGGTCGATCCCGAGGGTAAGGAGGCCCAGAGCTCGTTCCATGTGCTCGACCGGTTCGGCAAGACGGCGTCGCTCGTCGAGGTCTCGATCGCCACGGGCCGAACTCACCAGATTCGCGTCCATGCGGCTCACAGCGCCCACCCCGTGGCCGGCGATGAACGTTACGGCGACCGGGACTTCAACACCTACCTGCAGTCCTTCGGTTTGCAGCGGATGTTTTTGCACGCGCACTCGCTGGCGTTTACTTGGCCCGATAGCGCTGTGGAATTCAGCGCGAGTGCGCCGTTGCCCGAGGATCTACGGGCAGTATTGACGGCGCTCGAGGTCAAGAATCGGCCGACCGCAGCGGATCGGCGCCCATCGCCCTGAGGGCCGCGGCGACCCAAATCAGGGGTAGGCCGATGAGGGCCGTCGGGTCGTGCGAGTCGATGTTGGCGAATAGCGTGACGCCAAGCCCCTCGGCTTTGAAGCTGCCGGCGCAGTCGTACGGCTGCTCGAGTCTCAAGTAACGATCGAGCGCGGCCTCATCGAGCGTTGCAAACTGCACCTCGGTGCGATCGGTATGCGCCTCGATGGCGCCGCTCGCGGTATCGAGCACGACGGCGGCCGTGTGGAATAGCACGGTCTTCCCCTGGCAGGCCCGTAGCTGCCTGAGCGCGGCGAGATGCCCACCGGGTTTGCGGAGCAGTCGGCCCTCTAGGGAGGCGACTTGGTCGGAGCCGATTATGACCGCGTCGGCCGCGCGAATGCTGCGCGCCTTGGCCAGTGCCAGCCGCGCCGCCATGGCCGCGGGAGGCTCGCCCTCTATCGCGTCCTCCGCGGCGTCCGGCGCCTCGACCTCGAATGGCAGCTTGAGGCGGCTCAAAAGCTCGCGGCGATAGCGGGAGGTGGAGGCCAGAATCAGTCGGCGCATTGGTCGGTGGGACTACGGTTCGTAACTTGCGGTTTTGACGTTGGAAACCCGGTCACATATCATGCGCCGGTTATGTCCGGCTCGCTGCACGCCTGGTACAGTCTGCACGATCTGGAATCGTTGGCTGGCCGCGATGTCGCGCTCAGTGGGGAGCTGACGCTCGACAAGCTTCCGCGGCTCGTGAGCCTGCTCCACTCTGATGTCGGCAGTGTAAGAGCGTCGCTGCGATTTCGACAGCGCCGCGACGGCTGGCTGGCAGTCGAACTCGAGTACCAGGCTTCGGTGCAGCTCGTCTGTCAGCGTTGCCTCGAGCCTTTCCGCCACGATATGGCGGACCGGGTCGACGTGGTGCTGGCCGACGCAGGCTCCGTTCCGGCTATCGTGCCGGTTGGGTATGAGCCGTTCGAGTTGGATGACGGCCGGTTGCTGCCGACACAGCTGATCGAGGACGAGTTGATCGTTTCGATTCCACTGGTGCCGAAGCATAAAGGGATCGAGGACTGTGGTAGCCTGGCCCGCAATTTGGTGGGGCTGAACGCGGCGAGCGAGGCCGCCGATCGCTAGGGTAATTTCGAGGAGAATCGCAATGGCAGTTCAAAAAAGCCGCAAGACGCCTTCTAGGCGCAATATGCGTCGTTCCCACGATGCGCTGACCGGCCCGACATTGTCCGTGGATAGCACGACCGGCGTCACGCACCGCCGGCATCATGTGACCGTCGACGGTTTCTATCGCGGTAAGAAGGTTTTCGAAGTCCCGCAAGACGCCGACCAAGAGTAGCGACCGGGCCCGGCGCAGCAGGCGCTTGGCCCCCGTAGTCTCCGCAGCCGTTTCCCAATCCCAGTCCTCAATGAGTCGCAAGGTCACAATTGCGTTGGACGCCATGGGTGGTGACCGCGGTCCAGAGGCGGTGGTTCCTGCGGCCCTCGCGACGCTCGAGCGGGACGACTCGGTTAGTCTCACGCTCGTCGGGCTCCCCGACGTCATCGAGCAAACGCAGCGCCAGGCCAGAAACCGCTATGGTGAGCGACTTGCCTTCAGAGCCGCCACCGAAGTCGTGACGATGGACGAGCCGCCAGCCGATGCGCTGCGGCGCAAGAAGGACTCCTCGCTCCGGGTTGCGATCGAGCTCGTCAAGAACGGCGAAGCCGATGCTTGCGTGAGCGCAGGGAACACCGGCGCACTCATGGCGACGGCCCGTTACGTGCTGAAGATGCTGCCCGGCATCGATCGCCCGGCCATCATCTCGGCGGTGCCTGGGCTAGAAGGGCCGACCTACATGCTCGATTTGGGTGCGAACATCGGCTGCACGCCGCAGCAATTGTTGCAGTTCGCGCTCATGGGCTCGGTCGTGGCCGGCGACATGCTCGAGATTGCGCGGCCGCGCGTGGGTTTGCTAAACATCGGCCTCGAAGACATCAAAGGTAACGAGGTCGTGCGCGAAGCTGGTGAATTGCTCAGTCGCAGTGAGCTGAACTACGTAGGCTTCGTCGAGGGTGATGGGATCTTTCACGCGGATGTGGACGTCGTCGTGAGCGACGGCTTCGTCGGCAACGTCGCGCTAAAGACGATGGAAGGGGTGGCTCGATTGATGAGCTCGTTCCTCAAAGAGGAATTCCACCGCAATATCCTGCGTAATCTGCAGGGGTTGGTGGCGAGGTCGGCGCTCGATGCGTTGCGCGGGCGGCTCGATCCACGACGTTACAACGGCGCGAGCCTCGTCGGCCTGAATGGTGTCGTAATCAAGAGTCACGGTTCCGCCGATCAGCTCGCGTTCGAAACGGCAGTGAAGACCGCCATCGTGGAGGCTCGTAAGGGCGTTCCCGTGCAGATTGGCAAACTCATAGAAACGCAGCCCCAATAATGTATTCACGCATCATTGGCACTGGCAAATACCTGCCAGAGAAAGTCCTCACCAACTTCGATCTCGAGAAGATGGTCGATACCACCGACGAGTGGATTCGAACACGCACGGGAATCGAGCGCCGCCACATTGCCGCCTACGATGAAGCGACGAGCGATCTTGCCTATCGAGCGGGTCTCGCGGCCATCGAGGACGCAGGGGTGACGCCGGCCGACATCGACTTCGTGCTGGTCGGTACCACCACGCCCGACCTGATTTTTCCGAACGTTGCCTGTCTGATCCAGGAAAAGCTCGGGATACGGGGCGGGCCGGCATTCAGCCTGGAAGCTGCGTGCTCCGGTTTTATCTACGCTCTCGTCGTTGCCGATCAGTTCATCCGCACGGGGCAAATCCGCCGCGCGCTCGTGCTCGGCGCCGAAACGATGTCGCGGATCATCGATTGGACCGATCGCGAAACTTGCGTGCTGTTCGGCGACGGAGCGGGGGCCGTGGTCCTCGAGGCGGCGGAAGAGCCTGGCGTCATCTACTCCACGCTCGGTGCTGATGGTCGCTATCGCGATTTGCTCTATGCCTCGAGCGGGGTGTCGACCCGACATCGAGAGCACAGCGACATTGCCGCTCTACGGATGAAGGGTAACGAGGTTTTCAAGGTTGCCGTCAAGACGCTCGAAAATCTCGTCGACGACGTTCTTGCGAAGAACAATCTGGAGAAAGGCCAGATCGATTGGCTCATCCCCCACCAAGCGAACATCCGCATCATCAATGCGACGGCCAAACGCTTGGAGATGCCGATGGAGCGGGTCGTTCTGACCGTTCGTGAGCATGGCAATACGTCGGCCGCCTCGGTGCCGATGGCCCTCGATACGGCGATTCGCGACGGGCGGGTGAAGCGGGGCGACCTCCTGCTGCTCGAGGCCTTTGGCGGTGGTTTTACCTGGGGGGCCAGCCTCGTCCGTTACTGACGCCACTGTCGAATTGCCGACCAACTCTCATGGTCATCGCGCGCGCAATACGTATAATATCGTGATGTTACGCGCAGTTCTTTCGATCCTTTCGCTCTGGGCACTCGCTACGACGGCGCGAGCTGCCGAGTACTGGGTGGCCCCGGAGGACGAAGTTTTCGGCGAGCTGCGGGTTATCGCGGCCCGCTACGAAGACACCTTCGTGTCGCTCGCGAGAAGCTATAACGTCGGTTACGAAGCCTTGAGGCAGGCCAATCCGGGTGTCGATCCATGGCTGCCGGGCGAGGGCACCGAGATCAGGATCCCGACCCGCTTCGTGCTGCCGCGAGCGGCGCAGCGGGGGATAGTAGTCAATGTCGCAGAGCTGCGGCTCTACTACTTTCCAAGCAGTTCCGGCTCGCCGCCGGAAGGCGTTGCTGCCGGGTCGCGGCGTGTAATTACCCATCCGATCAGTATTGGTCGCATGGACTGGTCGACACCGCTCGGCACCACCACGATCACGGGCAAGGTAGTCAATCCGAGCTGGTATCCGCCGCAATCCATCCGTGACGAGCACGCTGCGCGCGATGACATTTTGCCGCGGATCGTACCGCCTGGCCCGGAGAATCCGCTCGGCAAACATGCATTGCGGCTTGGTCTACCGGGTTATCTGATTCACGGCACGAACAAACCATCCGGCGTGGGCATGCGCGTGACGCATGGTTGCATTCGCATGTTCCCCGAAGATATCGAAGCGCTATACAAGACCGTGCCCGCCGGCACCGTCGTGCAGATCGTCAACCAGCCGGTCAAGTTGGGCTGGACGAGCGATGGCAGTTTGTATTTGGAGGCGCATGCGCCGCCGCTCGAGAGCAATGTCGATGGCGAAAACGTCGAAGTGGCGAATGTCGGGGCGAACGAAGTATTCCAAGAATCGCCCTTGACCAGTCTCATGCGCGCCTACATCGCGGCTACCGAACAACGTCGCGTGGATCTGCACTGGGCTGTGGCAGAGGAAGTGGCGCAGTCTGGACATGGTATCCCCGAGTTCGTGTCGATTCCGGGTACGGCGAAGCCCGCTGTGCCTGAAACGTTAGCTGCAGAACCCGAGCCCACGGTTGTCGGCGCCTCCGGCAACTAACTCAAGCAAGCAAAAAAAAGCCGCCAACTGAGTTGGCGGCTTCTAAAACCAGGATGCAGCTCTAAACGAGCCGCATCCGGAGATTTGCGCTACTTCGACTGAGATTGCTCGAACATGCGATCGAGTCTCTGGTTCGTAGCGTCGCAGCAAGCCTGAGCTGCTTGCGCTGCTTGCAGAGCCTGATTCGCGGTGCTCTGAGCGCCCGAAGCGGCCTGCTGTGCCTGAGTAGCCGTGCGTTGTGCGGCATTAGCCGCGTTCTGCGCAGCGTCGGCAGTTGCTTTTACCGCATCGAGCTGTTCCATGGTGACAGATGCACAGCCGGTCACGATCACAAAGCCGCCGACGAGCGCTGCCCGCAGAGCAGCCTGGATTTTTGTGGCCATTGAATACCCCTGACTAGTAAGTGACAAACCGAGGGCATTATTTCCTAAAGCGCGGGCTACTGCAATTTGAAATTGGCTTCACGTCTGTGTTTGCAGACAAATGAATTTTTTAACGAGCGCGCAATTTGCAGCGGCAATGCTTGCTCAAGTTCGGTGCACTCACATTCGAGCCCGCACTTGACCGGCCCACCGAAGAAGCTGTATATATTACCAAGCTGTTTATATATACAGGTATCAAAATGCGCGATCTTACCCCGAGACAAAAGCAAATTTTGACGCTAGTTCAAAAGGTTATGAATGATTCGGGCATGCCACCAACGCGCGCTGAGATTGCCAAGACTTTGAAGTTTCGTTCGGTCAACGCGGCTGAGGAACATTTGCGGGCACTCGAGCGCAAGGGTGTCATCGAGCTTTTACCCGGCACCTCGCGAGGTATCCGCCTCAAAGATTCGCTGCGCGAGCAAATCGGTTTGCCACTGGTAGGTCGAGTAGCAGCGGGTCAGCCGATCTTGGCCGAGGAGCATATCGAAGCGCGGTATCAAATCGATCCGGGGCTTTTCAAGAAGCCACCGCACTACTTGTTGCGGGTGCATGGTATGAGCATGCGCGATGCCGGCATTTTGGACGGCGATCTGGTTGCGGTGCACCGTACCCCTGACGTACGCACTCGGCAAATCGTGGTGGCGCGCTTGGATGACGAAGTCACGGTGAAACGCTATCGACAAGAAGGGCACCGAGTTTGGTTGATGCCCGAGAATCCGGAGTTTGCCCCGATTCAAGTGGACTTGCGCGAGCAATCGTTGGCCATAGAAGGGGTCGTGGTCGGTGTCGTTCGCGACGCAATGAAGTGATCGCCTAGTGCCCTTCGGCCAAGTCCGTGCAACAGGACGAATTGCATACGCGCGTTTGGCGAGGCAGGGGCGCCTCTGCTGTGCGCGCCGTTATCGCAACCGGTTTCCCGGAGCTTGACCGATATCTTCCTGGCGGCGGTTGGCCGACCGGCGCCATCATCGAGGTATTCGTCGACGGTTACGGTATTGGCGAGCTCGCTTTGCTGATGCCAGCCGTAGCATCGTTGACGCAAGCCGATCCGCTCAAACCGAAGAAGTGGGTTGCTTGGATTGCTCCGCCGTTCGTGCCGTACGCGCCGGCGTTGCAGCAATACGGAGTCAACATCGATCGCCTCCTCATGATTCACCCCACCACGGGCAACAAAAATTGCCTTTGGGCGATCGAGCAAGTCGTGCGCTCGGGATCGAGCGCTGGAGTATTGGCCTGGGTTGCGGCGGCTGACGATGTGATCTTGCGGCGGTTACAGCTGGCTGCCGAGGATCAAGGCTGTTGGACTTTGTTGTTTCGACCGCAAAGTGCTCGTCTACAGCGCTCACCCGCGGCTTTGCGCATTCTGCTGTCGCAGCATGCGGCCGCGACGCGGATCCAAGTCCTCAAATGTCGTGGTGGTCGTCCTGGCGTTGTCGATATCACCCAGCCTTTCCATAGATTCGGCCCTGCTGAGGTGAGCCCGTAGTGGTTGCACGCTATGCCACGCTCTCTGCATTTCCTCGATCTGTTCCCGCCGGAGACGGTCGAATCGCCCCGCGCCAACTTTCGTCCGGCAGAGAGAAAGTCACAGCTGTGGCTCGCGGTGTGCTTGCCGAATTTGGCTTTTGAGTCTTGTCCTGGTGCGGTAGTCACCGGGCCTGCGGTAGTCGTCGAGCCACAAAACGGACAGCTCTGTGTCGTCGCGGCCAACGTCGTTGCTCGTAGCGCCGGTATCGAGTCTGGGGCCAAATTGAGCGCCGCGTTGGCATTGGCTGCTTCTTTGCAGGCCTTCGAGCGGGCGCCGCGTTTCGAGCGAGCGAGCCTCGAGTCGTTAGCTGGCTGGGCCCAAGCGCTGACGTCTACGGTCAGTCTAGAGCCGCCTGACGGTTTGCTGCTCGAGGTTTCAGGAAGTATCAAACTGTTTCGCTCTCTCGATGCCATCAAAACCAAGCTGGGTAATGAGCTGGCCCGTCGTCGGTTGGAATTTCGGCTTTGCTTGGCCCCTACAGCCACAGCGGCTTTGTGGTTGGCGCGAGCCGCAAGCGCGGATGTGCTCACGTTGCATGAATTGCCCGGTCGCTTGGGAGCTTTGTCGTCACAGTTCACGCGTTGGCCACAGCCCGCGCAAGCGCTGTTACGGGATTTAGGCGTGCGCACCATCGGCGAATGTGCGCGGTTGCCGCGTGACGGTTTTGCGCGTCGGGTGGGCGTCATTTACTTGCGCGAGCTCGATCGAGCTCTTGGCCGAAGCTTCGATTTGCGTGCTGAGTTCAAGGTGCCGGAAAGCTGGAACGCAAGGGTCGAGTTGTTCGAGGAAAGCGCCGATAGCGCGGTATTTTTAGAAGTAATCGAACAACTACTCGATGAGCTAGTGGTCGAGTTGCGCACGCGGCAGGCGCAGATAGGCCAATTGCAGCTTGAATTCGAGCACTTGCATCGACCGCCGACCGTAGAGAGTTTCGATTTGCTCGAGTCGACGCACGAACGCGATCGATTGTTGCGTCTCCTCCAAGACCGGTTGGAGCGCAGCGCCTTACCGGTTCCCGCCATTGCGCTGCGTATGAGTAGCGGTTTCTTGTTACCGCTCAGGCTCGAAGAAGCCGATTTGTTCGAGAAGGCGCCGGTAGAAACCTTGACGCAAGCATTGCTCGAACGGCTCCAAGAAAGATTCGGCTCGGCGGCTGTGTATCGAGTGCGTGCGGTCGCAGAGCATCGCCCGGAGCGCGCGTGGGCGCGGTGGGTCGAAGCGGGCAGCTACCCGTCTCGGCACGGCCAATGGCCGCCGGGGCGGTCAGACCGCCCGCTGTGGTTGCTGCCGGAGCCTGTGCCGCTGTCGTCATTGGCGGCGCGCAGCCACTATCGAGGCTCGCTCGAGATGTGCTCGGGGCCAGAACGCATCGAAAGCGGCTGGTGGGATGACCAAGATGTCGGTAGGGATTACTACACGGCCGTGAGCTCGCACGGTCAAAGATTGTGGATTTTTCGCGATCGGCACAGTCGAGCGTGGCATTTGCACGGTTTGTTCGGCTGAGCGTGGCGGGCGATGAAAACTACGCAACTCGCCGGCAGCGCCTATGCCGAGCTGCACTGTCTCAGTAATTTTTCGTTTTTGCGCGGCGCTTCGCACCCTCAGGAGCTCGTCAAAACGGCCGCTGAGCTCGGCTATGCAGGACTTGCGCTAACCGACGAATGCTCCATAGCGGGTGTGGTTCGGGGCCATGCTGCGGCCAAAGAGCTACCGCTCAAGTTTGTGGTGGGCAGCGAGCTCACTTGTGTCGATGGGTTGAAAGCGGTGGTGCTTGCTGAGGATCGGCGCGCCTATGCGGCGTTGTGTGGACTCATCAGCCAGGCGCGCCGTGCTGCGCCGAAAGGCGAGTATTTGGTCGGCAGGGAGGATCTGGTGCGCCACCTGCAGTCGAGTGGCCTACTGCTGTGGGTGCCCGATCCCGCGGCGTGCGACGAGCACGTTCGCACAGGTCGCTGGCTGAAAGAGCATTTCGACGGCCGGGTATGGCTCGCGGTAGAGCTGTTCAACGCCGGCAATGATCGTCAATGGCTCGCGGAGACGAGGGGTCTCGGCAAAGAGCTTGCCTTGCCGCTGGTTGCCGCCGGCAATGTGCACATGCACTGCCGTCAACGGCGGATGTTGCAGGACACGCTGACGGCTATTCGGCGCAAGACTCCGCTGGAAAAGCTCGGTTTCGAGCTGCACTCCAATGCCGAGCGATGCTTACGGCCTATGCCTGAGCTCGTGCGACGATATCCAGCTCCGCTGCTCTGCGAGTCCTTGGCCATACTCGAGCGCATCGAGTTTTCGCTCGCGGAGCTGGGTTACGAATACCCACACGAGCTCGTGCCACCGGGGGAAACGCCGGCAAGTTACCTGCGCTCTTTGACGGAGAGCGGCTGCCGATGGCGTTGGCCCGAAGGAGAGTCGCTCAAAGTACGCGGGCTCATCGAGCATGAGCTCGAGTTGATCACCGCGCTACGGTACGAAGCGTATTTCCTGACCGTACACGACATCGTGAGCTATGCGCGGAGCATCGACATCCTGTGCCAGGGCCGAGGTTCCGCGGCCAACTCCGTCGTTTGCTTCTGTTTGGGTATTACGGAGGTCGACCCAGCGCGAATGCAAACCCTGGTGGAGCGTTTTATCTCCAAAGAGCGCAACGAGCCACCGGACATAGACGTCGATTTCGAGCACGAGCGCAGAGAAGAGGTCATTCAGTACATCTATCGCAAGTACTCGCGCGAGCGCGCCGCGTTGGCTGCCACCGTCATCACCTATCAGCCTCGTAGTGCGATACGCGATGTCGGTCGGGCGTTGGGTCTCGAGGAAGTGCAGGTAGGTGCGCTCGCAAAGTCTCTGCAATGGTGGGACAGCGGCGGTGTCGACGAGCAGAGAATTCGTGAGGCCGGATTCGATCCGGCGAGCTTCAAGGTGAAATGCTGGCTGCACCTGGTGGGGGTGTTGCTCGGGTTCCCGCGGCATCTGTCGCAGCACGTCGGCGGGTTCGTCATCTCCGAGCGGCCATTGCACGAGCTCGTCCCAATCGAGAATGCCGCCATGCCTGAGCGCACCGTCATTCAATGGGACAAGGACGATCTCGAAGAGCTCGGTTTGATGAAGGTGGATGTCCTCGGCCTAGGGATGTTGAGTGCTGTGCGGCGTAGCTTCGAGCTCATCGAGTCCTTCTCCGCGCGGAAGCTCACCATCGCCACCGTTCCGGCGGAAGACCCCGGTGTCTACGAGATGATCGGGCGCGCTGACACGATGGGCGTTTTTCAAGTCGAATCGCGTGCCCAGATGGCGATGCTGCCGCGACTCAAGCCCAAGTGCTACTACGATCTGGTGATCGAGGTGGCCATCATTCGGCCGGGTCCCATTCAAGGCGATATGGTGCATCCCTATCTTCGCCGCCGCTCCGGCGAAGAAAAAGTGAGCTATCCCAGTAAAGAAGTGGAACAAGTGTTGGAACGCACGCTTGGCGTGCCGATTTTCCAGGAACAGGTGATGCAACTCGCGATCGTCGCGGCCGGGTTTACGCCGGGCGAGGCCGATCAGCTGCGCCGCGCCATGGCTGCATGGCGCCGCAGCGGTGATCTCGAGCGTTTCGAGCAGCGGTTGATTTGCGGCATGACCGAGCGAAATTACAGCGAAGAGTTCGCGCAGCGCATTTTTAGTCAGATAAAGGGATTCGGCGAATACGGCTTCCCCGAATCGCATGCGGCGAGCTTTGCGTTACTGGTCTATGTCTCGGCATGGCTCAAGCGTTACGAGCCGGCGGCATTTTGCTGCGCTTTGCTCAACAGTCAGCCGATGGGATTCTATGCACCGCAGCAGTTGGTTCGTTCTGCGCGCGAGCACGGCGTGGAGGTGCGCCCCGTCGACGTCACTTGCAGTGCGTGGGATTCGACGCTCGAGCGTATGCCGGATGGCGTTGCTGTACGACTCGGTCTGCAGTTGGTGAAGGGTTTGTCGAGTGAGGCCGGTAAACGCATGCTCGAAGCGCGTGGCGAAGCCCAATTCGCCAATGTTGCGGATTTGGCCGAGCGGGCTAAGCTCGGGTCCAAGGATTTGGGTGCGCTTGCTTCCGCAGGGGCGCTCAAGGAGCTCGTGCGCAACCGGCATCGAGCGCGTTGGGAGGTTGCAGGCGTAGAGCAGCCGCTGCAGCTGTTCGATCAGCTGCGCTTCGCCGAAGCGTTGCCGCTTTTGCGTCGGCCTACCGAGGGCGAGGATATCGCGGCGGATTACCGGCATTTGGGGGTCAGTCTCGGCCGGCACCCGCTCGCCTTACTGCGTGATCGATTGAGCGCACGGCGAATTAGCACCGCTCGGGCAATCGCCGCTCTGGAGCACGGGACGCGGGTACGGGCCGCAGGGCTCGTGATCACGCGGCAACGTCCGGGCAGCGCGTCCGGAGTTACGTTCGTAACTCTCGAGGACGAAACGGGCTATGTGAACCTCGTGGTATGGGACAAGCTCGCGGAGCAAGCACGGCGGGCCTTGCTCGGCGCGGCATTACTGGGAGTGTTGGGCACCGTGCAGAAGGAAGGCCAGGTACTGCACGTGGTTGCGGAGCGCCTCGTCGATCACACGGACCTACTCGGCAGATTGGTTACGCGGTCGCGCGATTTTCACTGATGCCTGGCTAGACGTCGTAGTCGTCGAAATCCTCGAGCTCGCGCTTGGCGCGCTTCTGCTCCATGAGCTCTTCTAGGCGGCGTTTCGCCGCTTGCTCGCGGCCGGGACGTGTGACGCCGTCGACTTCGAGGTCGTGAATGAGTTCCTCGACGTTGATCTCGACGGAAGGGTCGCCGACGTTGTCGGTTTCCGCAACCGGTTCGACCTCGGCCTCGGCCTCTTCTTCCTCTTCTTCGTCGGCCTCTTCTGCCAACTCCTCTTTGTCTTCCGACTCTTTGACCTTCATTCCTCCCTCCGTTGAGTCGGTGAATCCATCGAACCGCAGTCGGCGCCTTTATAAACCCGCCTTCACACCTTGGCAATACCCCCGGAATCGTGCTGTGAACGGAAGCACAAACGTGAGAAAAGTAGCCAGCGGGCGAGCGCCACGGCCCTAGTTGACGAGCTGATTCATCTGGAAGATCGGTAACAGAATCGCCATGACGATCGATAGCACGACAAGGCCCATCACCACGATCAGCAGCGGCTCGAGTACGCTCAGCATCGTCGCGAGCAAGCTATCCATCTCGCTTTCTTGGTGATTTGCCGCGCGCTCGAGCATAGTGTCGAGCTCGCCGCTTGCCTCGCCGCTAGAGATGAGATGGATGCTCATGGGCGGGAACAGCTTCGATTGGCTGAGTGCCCGGCCGATGGCGCCGCCTTCGCGGACGCGCACGGCGGCCTCCTCGACGGCGCTGCGCATCGGTAGATTCGCGACGACGCTGGCGCTGATCCGCAATGCTTCCAGCGCCGGTACGCCGCTAGCGGTCAGAATGCTCAGTGTGCGCGTGAACCGCGCCGTATTCAGGCCGCGGGTAACCCGGCCGAAAATGGGGGCCTTGAGGAGCCACCAATGCACGCGGCGACGGATGTGCTCCTGTTTGAGCAGACGGTGAGCCGTGTAGCCCGCCGCGATGATCGTACCGAGCAGCACTGGCCACCAGTTCTGTAGCAGGCTCGATAACCCAATCAGCAGTCGGGTCATGATCGGCAATTGCTGGCCCGTGGTCTCGAATACGCCGACCACTTTGGGGACTACGTAGACGAGCATCAAAGTTACGATGAAAAACGCGATACCTGTCAGCACGATCGGATAGACCATGGCCTGGCCGACCTTTTGCCGCAGGCTGTGTCGCGACTCGGTGTAGTCGGCCAACCGCTCGAGCACCGCGTCGAGCTGGCCGGCCTGCTCACCGGCGGTGACCGTGGCGCGGTAGACGGCGGGGAAGGCGTAAGGGAACTCATCGAGGCCGGACGCGAGGGAATGGCCCTCGAGGACCTTGCCGCGCACGCCGAGGATGATGCTCTTCAGCCGGGGCTTTTCCGTGTGCTCACTGACCGCGAGCAACGCCTCTTCGAGCGGTAGCCCCGCGCGCACCAGAGTCGCGAGCTGTCGGGTGAGTAGCGCCAGATCCAGACCGGAGATACCGCGGCGCAACGACCACCCGGGCCGTGACTTGCGTTCACGCGATTCGACCTCGGCGATTTCGACCGGTAGGAGCTGTCGATCACGGAGGAGTTGCCGTACCTGGCGCGGTGTGTCGCCCTCGAGGATTCCGCGGTGCTCCTTGCCGCCTGCGTCAACGGCCACGTACTGATACGCGCCCATCAATCGCTCCGCGTGACTCTGAGAACCTCCTCGAGGGTCGTGGCGCCGTCCAAAATCTTCTGCACGCCGTCGTCACGAATGCTCGGCGTCATGGTCCGGGCGTAGCGCTCGAGCTCGTGCTCGCCGGCGCCGTCGTGAATCATCGTGCGCATGGTGTTGTCCACCTTCACGAGCTCGTAAATGCCCGTGCGGCCTTGATAGCCCTCTTCCTCGGCTGGGGCTCGGTACAAGGTTGGCGGGTCGCTCGGGTCCACGTTCAAGAGTCGGCACTCATACTCGCTCGCGCGGTAAGGCACGCGAGTAGCAGGGTCGAGCACGCGTACCAGGCGTTGGGCAAGCACGCCGAGCAGGCTCGAGGACAGCAGGAAGGGCTCGACGCCCATGTCGCGCAAACGTGTTACCGCGCCAACCGCCGTGTTGGTGTGCAACGTGGACATTACGAGATGTCCGGTCAAGCTCGCCTGGACCGCAATCTCTGCCGTTTCCAGGTCGCGAATCTCGCCCACCATCACGACGTCCGGATCCTGACGGAGAATCGCACGTAGGCCGCGGGCGAATGTCATATCGACCTTGGTGTTCACCTGCGTTTGGCCGATGCCGTCGATGTGGTACTCGATTGGGTCTTCGACGGTGAGGATGTTGCGGGTCAAATTGTTGATGCGCTCGAGCGCGGCATACAGCGTGGTGGTCTTGCCCGAGCCGGTCGGTCCCGTCACGAGCAGGATGCCATGCGGCCGGTGGACCAGCTCATCCATCGCCGCTCGATCGGCGTCGGACATGCCGAGGTGGGCGAGCGTGAGTCGGCCTGCTTGTTTATCGAGGAGCCGCATCACGACGCGTTCGCCGTGTCCCGAAGGGATGGTCGATACGCGGACGTCTACCGCCCGTCCGGCAATGCGCAGCGAGATGCGTCCGTCCTGGGGTAGCCGTTTCTCGGCGATGTCGAGCTTCGACATGACTTTGATGCGCGACACGACGAGAGGCGCCACAGCGCGCTTCGATTGCAGCACCTCTCGCAGGACACCGTCGATCCGGAACCGGACGGTCATGCGGTTCTCGTACGGCTCGATGTGGATATCCGAGGCGTTGTCCTTGACGGCCTGCGTGAGGAGCGCGTTGATGAGCCTGATAATCGGCGCTTCGTCGTCGCTGTCGATCAGGTCGGATGGCTCTGGCAGTTGTTGAGCGACGGCAAAGAGGTCGGTTTCGCCATCGAGCCCTTCGACCATCGTCATTGCAGCGCCGCTCTCGTACGCCGTTTGCAGGCGTGCGTCGAAGGTCGCTACGTCGACCTCGGCAAACCGAACCGGGATGCCTGCGAAGCGGCGAACCTCGGCAAGGCTTTGCGGCGCCGCGCCGCTGCGATAGATCGCCTGCGCGACCCCATCGTGCAGGTTCTGAATCAATACTCCGTGGCGTTTGGCGAACGCGAACGGCAAGTAACGCAGTCCCGCGCCGACGTCGCGCGCTGCGTTAGCGACGGGCTCGGTCGGATTACTCGGGTTGGCTACCATCGGTGGCGCTGTCCGCGGGGGGTGTCTCGGCCGGTGTCTCGGCGGGCGTCCCGGCCTGATCTTCAGGCAATGGGGGTAGCACGGGCCGCGTCTCGTCGCGCATCAGCTTAACGGGCTCATCTTGCATGGCGCGCTGGATGTCTTGGATGAAGCGGTACTTCGCGTTGGTCTGAAAGCGGGCATCCTCGGCGTTGTGCAAGATCGTCGGTCGAATGAAGACCATGAGGTTGGTTCGGACGCGTTCCACTTTTCGTGCACGGAACAGCCAGCCGAGCCCAGGAATCCGACCGAGACCGGGGACGCGCTGCTCGGTCTCGCGCATCTGGTCGTCGATCAAGCCGCCCAGAACCAAGACGTCGCCGTCGTTGACGAATACCGAGGTGGTGATCGTGCGGCTGTTGGTCACGAGGTCCACGGCTCCGGCCGCTCCGGCGCTGATGCTCGACGTCTCTTGCTCGATCTTGAGCTTCACGCCGCTGCCTTCGTTGATCTGCGGCGTGATTTTGAGACTCGTGCCGACTTCCTCGCGTTGAATCGTCTGGAAAGGGTTCACCGAGCCACCGGCGGCGCCCGTATTGGTGAACTGGCCCGTGAGGAACGGCACTTCCTGGCCGACGCGAATCTCAGCCTCCTCGTTGTCGAGCGTCACGATTTGCGGCGTCGAGACTACGTTGGTGTCGGCGTCGCCGCGCAGCGCGGATAGCAGTGCCGCCCAGCTCGTGCCGGCGTCCGAGATGCTGCCGATTCCGAGCGTTAGGCCCTGACGGATGAGCGACGCGTCGGGGTTGTCGCCCGACGCCGCGCCTGCGAGCGTAATGAGGCTGCCGGTTGTATTGCTGAAATTGGTGATGCCTGCCACGTTATCGCCGCCGCCGTTCGAGAGCCACGTGACCCCGAGCTCGGCGGCTCTCTCCGCGCTCACTTCAACGATGATCGCGTCGACCTGCACTTGCAGGCGCGGAATATCGATCTGGTTGATCACGGCCAACATGTCTTGCCGCACGCGTTCCGGCGCGTTGATGACGAGGGCGTTGGTGCCGGCATCGGCCCAAATGCTGATGGGGCCGCTGGTCGCGGGGCTGCCGCCCTCTGCCGGAGCCGCGGCTGCGCCGGCCGAGCCGGAGAATTGAGCTTGCAGCTTGGTTGCGAGATCCTCGGCGTCCGCGTAGTTCAGATAGCGAACTAGAGTGTCGCCGCCCTGAGCGGAGGGCGTATCGAGATGAGCGATCAACGCGCGATACTGTAGACGGGGCGCGCCTGCACCGCTCAATAGCACGCTGTTGGTGCGCGAGTCGGCGATTACCTGGATCGGTGGTGTGCCACCCGCTGCTTGAGCCGCCTGGTTCAGCGAGCTCAGCATCCGCACGACCTCGTCGGCCGCCGCATTTTCGAGCGCCACGACCTCGACTTCTTGAGTACCGGCCTGATCCATGCGCCGGATGAGGCTCATCATGCGGTTCATGTTTTGCGGCGTATCCGCGATGATCAGCGCGTTCGACGGGGGGTGGGCCGCCAAATGCGCCGACTGCGGCAAGAGCGGTCGCAGGATCGGCACGAGTTGTGCGGCCCCGATGTTTTCGAGCACGACGGCTTGCGTCACGTAGTTGTCGCCGGAGCCGAAACGGGCGTTCGCGTCCGGCACGATCTGAATGGCATCGCCCGAATCGAGCGCTTGGTAGCCGTGTACTTCGAGCGTTGAAAGGAACAGCCGGTAAAACGCGTCCGGCGACATCGGTGCATTCGACAGCACCGTCACCTGCGCGCGCACGCGTGGATCGATGATGATCGTGCGGCCGATGACTTGCTGCACCTGGTCGGCGACTACGCGAATGTCCGCTTCGCGGTAGTTCGGTGTGAGTTGCGGACCTTGGGCTTCGGCCAGGCCAAGGCCGAGCACGCCAAACACGGCGCTCAGCAAGGCGGCTTGGCGCGGGCGCGAGAGGTGCGTTGCTGCGTTTCGCACCGACATACGACGGCCGCCGCTCGGGCGCGCCTGCGAAAGTGTCACTCGCGGTTCTCCTGAAGACTCTGCAGCTGAGTGGTGTCGATCACGATGACCTGCGGAACGCCCTCTCTGAGCACTGTGACGTTCGCCTGAGTGGACTCGCCAAGAGATTCGAAAACCTGCAGGCCCTGGCCCGGGTCGTCGAGCACGGTGCCGTTGATGTCCGTGACGATGTCGCCGGGTTGCAACCCCAGCGCCTCGAACGCGGCTCGATCGCGGCCTGGGTTGACGCGAAAGCCGACCACCTGGCCTTCCTGCACGTGCGGGGCGAGCCGGACGATGTCCGTGAGGCGTGACGCGTTGTTGCTGATGACTTGGCGCAGCGAGCCGCTCGGCTGATCCGCGGCCGGTGCCAACAGCGGTGAGGCTGCTCGTCCCACCGACGCCGTAAGCTCCTTCGGTAGCCGCAGTGTTTCGAGTCGACCGCTGCGGTTCAGTAGCACGCGATCCGCATGCACGGAATGCAGCGTGGCGCCGTCCGCATTTTCGATTTGCTGACCAACTTTATACGTCTTCTCTTGACCGCGATTGCTCGAGATGATGGCCTGGCCCGCGGAACCGTCCGCGTTGGCCTCGTCGTCCTCGTCCAATATGCCGGTAAGGGTCAGGCTCAAATTGGTATCGGGAGCATCGACGACGGTCTCGACGACCGGTGTCGTTGTTTCACTCTCCGCACCGAACAGGTCCGAGTTCACCAGGGTGTCGAGGTCCGATGACCGCTGTACGACGTCTACGCTGTCTTCGGTTGGGCGTGCGGCGGGGACCGCCGCGACCGGGGCTCCGGGCGTGAGCGTCCAGGTGATCGCCGCGAGCTGATAAGCAATTGCGATGACCAGCACTGCCGTGACGCCGGGTGGTAGGTGCCGATTGATGGCCGTCAGCCACTGCTCCGGGGGGTGCTCTCGCCACGCGGCGAGTCGCTTTGCGACGTCCATAGCGAAGGTTTTTCTTTCCGGTCGGCTCAGGCTCGATTCGCCATAATAGGGCAGGTCTCGCAGGCGTAACAAGTGACTGAATTTGCTGACACTGTCGACTAGGACAGCGTACTCCTCCCCAACAACGCCGGGCCGACGGCCGATGTTTGCGTTGCTTCAATTGACCTCCGAGGGTCGATAGAATTCCCTACTAGATGGCAAATGACCCCTTCAAGATCGATCGAGGTGTCGACAGAGGTGATGACCACGGGCTGGTCACGGAGGAGGCCAAGCCACGGCTGAAGCGCCCACCCCTGTACCGTGTCATTTTGCTCAACGACGACTACACTCCAATGGAGTTCGTTGTCGAAGTCCTGGAAAAGATCTTCTCGTTGGACCGCACCACCGCCACGCGGATCATGCTGGAGGTGCATACCAAGGGTAAGGGGGTCTGTGGCGTGTTTACGTATGAGATCGCGGAGACCAAAGTCGCCCAGGTGACAGGTTTGGCTCAGCAGCACCAACATCCGCTGCTCTGCACCATGGAAGAGACCTAATGCTGTCTAGTGAGCTCGAGTACTGCCTCAACGATGCTTTCCAGCGCGCCCGGGAAGAGCGTCATGAATTCATCACCGTCGAACACCTGTTGCTGGCGCTGCTGGATACGCCAACCGTGATAGAAACGCTTAAAGCGTGCGGCGCCGACCTGGCGCGGTTGCGGCGCGAGCTCAAGGAGTTCATCGACGATCAGACGCCGCGGTTGCGGCGCGACGACGATGACGAGACCGAAGTGCAGCCCACGCTCGGATTCCAACGTGTCTTGCAGCGAGCCGTTTTCCACGTGCAGTCGAGCGGTCGCAAAGAGGTGACGCCCGTCAACGTTCTCGTGGCCATCTTCAGCGAGAAGCAGTCTCAGGCCGTTTATCTGCTTGGTTTACAGGACGTCACGAGGCTCGACGTCGTCAACTTCGTATCGCACGGCGTACCGAAAACCCAAGAACCCGGCCCCAAGGTGGAGCCCGACGAGGCCGCAGCGGAAGGAGAGCGTGGCGCCGACGCCAATCCGCTCGAGCGCTTCACGACCAATCTCAACGCGCTGGCCGAAGCCGGCAAGATCGACCCGCTCATCGGCCGGCAGCTCGAGATCGAGAGAACGGTGCAGATCCTCTGTCGACGCCGCAAGAACAACCCGTTGTTCGTCGGCGAGGCGGGGGTGGGCAAGACCGCTCTTGCCGAAGGACTGGCCCGGCTGATCGTCGAAGCCAAGGTGCCGGAGGTATTGCGGCACTGCACGATCTACGCCCTCGACATGGGCTCCCTGATCGCCGGCACCAAGTATCGCGGGGATTTCGAGAAGCGTCTGAAAGGCGTGGTCGCCGGGTTGAAGAAGAAACCGGGGGCCATTCTGTTCATCGATGAGATTCACACGGTCATCGGCGCCGGGGCCGCCTCGGGCGGCGTGATGGACGCGTCGAACCTCATCAAGCCATTGCTTGCGAACGGCGAGCTGCGCTGCATCGGCTCCACCACCTACAGCGAGTTCCGCGGTATTTTCGAGAAAGACCACGCCCTGGCGCGCCGCTTTCAGAAGATCGATGTCACGGAGCCGTCGGTGGCGGAAACCATCGAGATTCTCCGCGGGCTCAAGAGCCGTTTCGAAGAGCACCACAACATCTCCTACTCCGACGAGGCCCTGCGCGCCGCGGCGGAGCTGTCCGCCAAGCACATCAACGACCGGCAATTGCCCGACAAAGCCATCGACGTCATCGACGAGGCGGGCGCCAACTGCCGGCTGCAGCCGGAGAGCGCGCGCCCGCGCGTAGTCGACGTCGAGCTGATTCAAACCATCGTGGCGAAGATCGCGCGTATTCCGCCGAAAAACGTTTCGGCGTCGGATCGTGACGTCCTGCGCAACATCGAGCGTGATCTCAAGCTCGTGATCTTCGGTCAGGACCGTGCTATCGGCGCGCTGGCGTCGGCCATCAAGATGGCCCGCTCGGGCTTGGGCGACGAGCGTCGGCCGGTCGGTTCGTTCCTGTTTTCCGGCCCAACCGGTGTCGGCAAAACCGAAGTCACGCGCCAGCTCGCGTTGACGATGGGCGTGGAGCTCATCCGCTTCGATATGTCGGAGTACATGGAGCGGCACACGGTGTCGCGCTTGATCGGTGCGCCGCCAGGCTACGTGGGGTTCGATCAAGGAGGCTTGCTGACCGAGGCCATCACCAAGCATCCGCATTGCGTGTTGTTGTTCGATGAGATCGAGAAGGCACATCCCGAGGTCTTCAACTTGCTGCTGCAAGTCATGGATCACGGCACGCTGACCGACAACAACGGTCGGAAGGCGGATTTCCGTAACGTGACGATCGTCATGACCACGAACGCTGGCGCTCAGGAGATGAGCCGTTCCTCAGTGGGCTTCACGACGCAAGATCACTCGACGGACGCGATGGAAGTCCTGAAGAAACTGTTCTCGCCGGAGTTCCGCAATCGGCTCGATGCCATCATTCCGTTCGAGGCGCTCAATGAGCAGTCCATCGCGCGCGTGGTCGACAAGCTGATCGTCGAGCTCGAAGCACAGCTCGACAAGAACCAAGTCACGATCGAGCTCGAGCCCGCTGCGCGAGATTGGGTAGCGGTGCGCGGCTACGACAAGAAGATGGGCGCGCGGCCGATGGCGCGCGTGATTCAAGAGCACATCAAGAGGCCGTTGGCCGAGGAGCTCCTGTTCGGCAAGCTCACGTCAGGCGGTCACGTTCGTGTCGAAGCGGCGCCGGGTGGTGAATCGTTACTGCTGACCGTCGAGCCCGCCACCCGCGAGCTCGAACATCTGCCCGAGGTTGCCGCAACGGATGGCGCGAGCGCGCGCAAGAGTTCGCGGCGGCCGCCGACGGATGCCGACCGGCGTCGCGACGAAAGCAAGGGTTCGGCCGATGATCGTGAGCTCGCCGAGCAAAAAGATCGCGGCGAGCCTTGAGGCGGGCCGCTAGCGCGCCCGGTAGACGATTCGACCCTTCGTGAGGTCGTAGGGAGTTAATTCGACGGTCACTGCGTCACCCTTCAAGATGCGGATGTAGTGTTTGCGCATCTTGCCGGAAATGTGCGCGGTGACGACGTGGCCGTTCTCGAGCTCCACACGAAAGGTCGTGTTCGGTAGTGTTTCCACTACCGTACCTTCCATCTGAATAGCTTCTTCTTTTGCCATTTAACAACAAGTTGGGAGCCCCGCGGGCGGCGCATTGTTGCATAACGAGAGCGATGGCGGCAAACAGCGTTGTGGTGGGTTCAAGCGTGGGCAGAACGCCACGACTGTGCGCTGCCGGGCGGGTTGCAGAGCTCGCCTAACAGCCGAATAAACGCGGCGCGGGGAATGGTCACGGCACCGAGGCTCGTGGTGTGGGCCGATGCCACTTGGCAGTCAATGAGCGCGAACTGTCGCTCGCGCAGGATCTCGACGGTGCGGGCGAGCGCCACTTTCGAGGCGTCCGTAACTCGGGTGAACATCGACTCGCCGAAGTAGACGCGGCCGATGGCCACGCCGTAAAGACCGCCGACGAGTACGCCGTCTTGCCACGTTTCGAACGAGTGCGCCCAGCCGAGTTGATGCAGGTGGCCGTACGCCTGCGCCACGTCCGCCGTAATCCACGTCCCACCGCCGTAACGACGCGGTTCGGCACATGCGGCAACAACGCGGTCGAACGCGGTGTCCACGCGGAGCTCGAAGCGATCGCTGTTGAGAGAGCGGCGCAAACTGCGCGAGACCTTCAGTCCGTCGGGCCAAAGCACGGCCCGTGGGTCGGGGCTCCACCACAGGATAGGCTGACCTTCCTCGTACCAGGGGAAGATGCCACGCGTGTAGGCGGCCAGTAGTCGGGCCGGCTGCAAGTCGCCTCCCGCAGCCAATAACCCGTTCGGCTCGGTGAGCGCTTCGCTTGCCGGCGGGAACGCGTCCGGGTCAACGGTTGGCGATAGCCAACGTAACGCTCGCATGGCTACGCCCTAAACCAAGCTCATGGCAGCTGTACCGCGCCGGCCGGAATTTCGCGGTAAGGGACATGCTCGTCGAGCTCGTCCATATACGCATCCACGTGCGGTGTCTCGCGGCGCAAGAAGTCGCCGATCGCTGCGTGGAACTGCCGGTCGCGCAACCAGTGGCACGACCACGTAGGCTGCGGCGTGAAGCCGCGGCTGATCTTGTGCTCGCCTTGTGTACCGGGCTCGAATCTCGTGAGTCCCTCGCGGATACAGTATTCGATGCCTTGGTAGTAACACGTCTCGAAGTGCAGGCTGTGGAAGTCGCCGAGACTCCCCCAATACCTGCCATACAGCGTGCTGTTACTGCGAAAGCAGATGGCAGCCGCGATCGGCGTGCGGCCGTGGCGCGCCAGCACGACGAGCAGACGATGCGGCATTGCCGCGACGATCTCGTCGAAGAATGCGCGATTGAGGTACGGCGGGCGGCCGCGGCGCAGGAACGTGCGCGAATAGAACTCGAAGATGGCATCCCAGTCCGACGGTGTGGGCTGGTCGCCGCTCAAATGCTCGAACGTGATCTCTGCCTCCGCGATGCGGCGCCGCTCGCGTTTGGCTTTCTTGCGCTTCTCCGCAGTGAATCGCCCCAAGAACTCTTCGAAGTCGGCGTAACCGTCGTTGTGCCAGTGAAACTGACAGCTCTTGCGCGTGAGAAAACCCGTCTGTTCGAGTGACTTGCGCTCAGTCTCCGTGGGGAACAGCACGTGCAAGGAGGAGGCATCGATCTCGATCGCCAGGTCGCGCGCTGCGCCGATCAGTCCTTCGGCGATCGAGGCGGCCGCGTTGGGGCGGAGCAATAGGCGCGTTCCGGTGGCCGGCGTGAACGGCACCGCGGCCACGAGCTTCGGATAGTAGGGGCGGCCGGCCCGCTGGTACGCATCGGCCCAGCTCCAATCGAACACGAACTCGCCGTGCGAGTCGTACTTTATATAGAGCGGCATGGCGCCGGCGAGGCCGCTCGCGTCTCGAGCCACGAGGTAAGCCGGGCGCCAGGCCGTCCTCGCTCCTACGCAGCCGCTGCGCTCCAGCGCCATGAGGAATTCGTGCTGGAGGAACGGGCTGTCGCCAGCCAAGGCATTCCAGGCGGATGCCTCGACGGGCTGCAAGCTTGCGAGTCGCTCGAATCGAACGTGCATGGGCAGGAGTGTGCCCCGTAGTGGCGCCGAGCGTCGAGTCGGCGGCGCGACGGCCGTTTGGTCACAACGGCGGGCTATGCGTAGCCCGAGTTATCAGTATAATCAGCGCATTAAGTAAATTAACTGCTGTTCAACTTGAATAAAGCCAAAGCCAGCAACGCGTTCGAGACATTTTTCGTCCCGCGTATCCGGGGGCTTCGCGAGTCGGCATTTTGGGTGCTCGCCGGGTTGAGCCTCATTTTGCTGCTGGCGTTGCTGAGCTATAGCCCCGTCGATCCGGCGTTCAGCGTGGCCGGCGGCGACGGCACTGTCACCAATCGCATGGGGCCGGCCGGTGCCTGGTTTGCCGACATCGCGTTTTTGCTCTTCGGCGCTTCCGCGTATTTGTTTCCCATCTTGGTGCTGATCGCCGGCGTGTTCTTGTTCCGCAGCGGGGAGATGCCGGCGCAGGGCCCGATGTTGTGGCGCGGGGCGGGATTCCTGTTGGCCATCGCCACCAGCTCGGGGTTGGCAACATTGCATTTCCAGTCGGCCGAGCTACGCGAGACGGCCGGTGGGATTCTCGGCCAGGTCGTTGGTCACGGCCTCGAGCAGGCGCTCGGGTTGCTCGGCACCACAGTGCTGCTGCTCGTGTTGTGGCTCGCGGCCGTGTCGTTGGCGACCGGCGTATCGTGGGTCGCCGTCATGGATCGCACCGGTCGGGCCGTCTACTGGGGCCTCACCGAGCTGAATATTTGGCTGAGCGAAGCGCGGATTTGGCTAGAGGGTCGGCGAGCCAAACAGCAACGCCAAGAGCTCGTCAGCAAAGTGCGCTCCAAGCCGAAGACGGCGGCGCCGCGAATCGAGCCCGTGCTCGAGAGAGTGGAGGTCAGTCCGCGTGCCACCGAGCGGCTCGAGCGCGAGCGGCAGGTGCCTTTGTTCGAGCCGCCACAATCCAACGAGCTGCCGGCCCTGTCGCTGCTCGACAATCCGCGGCCCAAGGAGGGTGGTTACTCGCCGGAAGCCCTCGAAGCGATGTCGCGTCTCGTCGAGCTCAAGCTCAACGACTTCGGCGTCGAAGCCGAAGTGGTGGCCGTGCATCCCGGTCCCGTCGTGACGCGTTTCGAGCTCAAACCGGCGGCCGGCGTAAAGAGCAGCCAGATCAGCAGTCTGGCCAAGGATCTCGCCCGATCGCTGGCCACCGTCAGCGTCCGAGTGGTGGAGATCATTCCGGGCAAGCCGTACGTCGGCCTCGAAATTCCCAACGAGGTTCGCGAGATCGTTGCGCTCGGCGAAATCGTGAAGTCGCAGGCATACGATGACCTGAGCTCGCCTCTCACATTGGCGCTCGGCAAGGACATTGGCGGCCAGCCGATGGTGGCCGATCTGGCGCGTATGCCGCACCTGCTCATTGCCGGCACCACGGGTTCCGGCAAGTCGGTCGCGTTGAACGCGATGGTGTTGAGCCTTCTGTATAAGGCGACGCCTGAGCACGTCCGACTCATCATGATCGACCCGAAAATGCTCGAGCTGTCGGTGTACGAAGGTATCCCGCACTTGCTAGCGCCCGTCGTGACGGACATGAAGCAAGCAGCGAACGCGCTGCGTTGGTGTGTGGCGGAGATGGAACGTCGCTACGCGCTCATGGCCGGTTTGGGCGTGCGACACCTCTCGAGTTACAACCGCAAGGTCACCGAGGCGATCGAAGCCGGCAAACCGTTGCTCGACCCTACCTTCAAGCCCGAAATGGAAGGGGAGACTGCGCCCGAGCTGCACACCATGCCGTTCGTCGTCGTCATCATCGATGAGCTCGCCGACATGATGATGATGGTGGGCAAGAAGGTCGAAGAGCTCATTGCTCGGTTGGCGCAGAAAGCACGCGCCTCGGGCATTCACATGATCGTGGCCACGCAGCGGCCGTCCGTCGACGTGATCACGGGGCTCATCAAAGCGAATATTCCATGCCGCATCGCGTTTCAGGTGTCGGCGAAGGTCGATTCCCGCACGATTCTCGATCAGATTGGCGCCGAGCACCTGCTCGGTCATGGTGACATGCTGTATCTGCCGTCCGGGACGTCGATGCCGATCCGCGTTCATGGTGCGTTCGTTTCAGACAACGAGGTGCACTCGGTCGTCAAGGCGCTACGCGCCAGCGGTAGGCCGAACTACATCGAAAGCGTGCTCGACGGACCGAGCGGCGATGTTCTAGGGCTCGAGCCCGCGACGGCCACCGGCGAGTTGGACGGCGAGCAGGATCCGCTCTACGATCAGGCCGTCAGAATCGTGACGGAGACGCGCAAGGCCTCCATCTCGGGTATTCAGCGGCGCTTGAAAATCGGCTATAACCGGGCGGCCCGGATGGTCGAAACCATGGAAGAGGCTGGCATCGTTGGAAGTCTGCAAACGAATGGATTCAGAGAGGTGCTTGCGCCGCCGCCTCCGGAGACGGAGTAGGCACGGCCTGTTGTCGTTCGTCGTCGTGGCGGGTGCTGTTTGGGCACAACCAGCCAGCAACGACGGCGTTGCGCACGGCGCAGCGACTCTCGACGCGTTTCTCAGCGACGTTCACTCCCTCACCGCGGAGTTTCGCCAGGAGCTCTGGACGGCGGATCAACGCTTGCTGCAAACCGAGAGCGGATCGCTCTCCCTGCGCCGGCCGAATCGCTTCCGCTGGACCTATCGCGAGCCCACTGAGCTCACCGTCGTCGCTGACGGAGCGGAGCTGTGGATCTACGACATCGAGCTCGCTCAGGTAACGGTCGCACCGCTCGACTCAACCGTCGAGTCGAGCCCCGCCATGCTGCTGAGCGGCGATCGCAGCGTGCGCGATGATTTCGACGTCGTGCAGACCTATACGCTCGACGGTCTCGAATGGGTGAAGCTTGAACCGAAAACGGCCGGTGCGGACTTCAGGTCGGTGCAGATCGGATTCAATGGCACTGCCCCGCAGAGGCTCGAGCTCGTCGACGGTCTGAATCAAGTCACTCGCATTGAGTTGCTCGACCTCGCCGTCAATCCAGTGATCGACGACGCGGTGTTCGAGTTCAAGCCTCCGGCCGGCGTCGACGTAATCGGCGACGAGGGCTGAGGTCCGTTGCTGCCCCTTCGTTACCCCAAGGTTTGGTTCGCCCTCGGCTGCACGCTCGTCAGCGGCGTGGTGATCGGTAGCTTCTTGCCCGGCCCCGTCGTCGAGATCATGAGTGTCAACGACAAGCTCATGCACGTGGGCGCGTATTTCGTGTTGTCGGTGTGGTTCGCCGGTCTGTATCGACGCGGTTTATTCCCGTTGGTGGGCGCCGCACTGCTCGCGCTTGGCGTCGGTATCGACCTTTTGCAAGGTCTCACGCCCACGCGGCAGACGGATGTCTACGACATGGTGGCGAACTTCTTTGGCATACTCATCGGCCTGTCACTGTCGGTGCTGTTCTTCGAAGGCTGGTGTCAGCGTCTCGAACGACGCCTGCTAACATAAACCTATGTTGGACCCAAGAACGCTTCGCCAAGATCTCGATGCGGTGGTGGCGAACCTGGCGCGACGCGGCTTCGCATTCGACCGTGCGCGTTATCTCAGCCTCGAAGCTGAGCGTAAGGAGTTGCAGATCAAGGTCGAGGGCTTGCGCCAGGCCCGCAACGAGCGCTCGAAAGCCATCGGCCGCGCCAAAGCCGCGGGCGCCGACATCGAGGTGCTGAAGCACGAAGTCGGCGAGCTAGGGAATGCGCTCGGCGACGGTGAGACGCGTCTGACCGCGCTGGCGGCCGAGCTCGACGAGTTTCTGGCTGGCTTGCCGAACATGTTGCACGCGTCGGTGCCCGAGGGTTCCGACGCCGCCGCCAACGTCGAAGTACGCCGTTGGGGCGTTCCGCCAGAGCTCGCGTTCGCCCCGCTCGATCACGTGGCGCTCGGCGAGCAACTCGGTCTCATGGACTTCGACGCAGCGGCGAAGCTGTCGGGCGCCCGCTTCGTGGTGCTCAAAGGCGCTCTCGCGAGATTGCAGCGCGCGCTGACCCAGCTGATGCTCGACGTGCACACAAGAGAGCACGGCTACAGCGAGACGTACGTGCCGTACCTCGTCAACGACCGCACGTTGTTCGGGACCGGGCAGCTGCCGAAATTCGCGGCCGATTTGTTCGCCCTCGAGGGCGAGAACAAGCTCCGGCTCATACCGACGGCCGAGGTATCGCTTACGAACCTCGTGCGCGACACCATCATCGAGGCTGGCGAACTGCCGATGCGACTGACGGCGCATACACCGTGTTTCCGCTCCGAGGCCGGATCGTACGGTCAAGATACGCGCGGCATGATTCGGCAGCACCAGTTCGAGAAGGTCGAGCTCGTCCACATTGCCAAGCCCGAGGATTCCTACCGCGAGCTCGAGATCCTCGTCGGTCACGCCGAAGCCATCTTGCAGCGCCTCGGTTTGGCCTATCGCGTCATGGCTTTGTGTGCTGGCGACATGGGTTTCGGTTCGGCCAAGACTTATGACATCGAGGTATGGCTCCCGGGCCAGGGCAAATATCGCGAGATCTCCTCGTGCAGCAACTGCGAGGAGTTTCAAGCGCGCCGCATGCAAGCGCGCTGGCGCAACCCGGTCACCGGCAAACCCGAGAACGTGCACACGTTGAACGGTTCCGGGCTCGCTGTCGGTCGCACGCTGATCGCCGTGCTCGAGAACTACCAGCAGGTCGATGGCTCGATTCTCGTTCCCGAGGCCCTGCGCCCCTACATGGGCATCGACGTCATCGCCTCGCGCTGACCGCGAGGTTGCGTTAGCCAATTTGCTCACTACACTGGCCTGATCGGCCACTTTCTGGTGGCCGATCACAGGCGCCTGGTCCGTCTCGCGCTACCGGCGGTTGCTAGAACAGCCAATGAAATCCGCTACTTAAGAATCGTTCTCGTGATTGGCACAGTTCCTGCTCTGCGTTAACGCGTGACGCGCCGAAGGCTCCGTGAGCCGACTGTGCGGACACGTTGGGGCAAGGGGACGAGAGTGAACGATAAAACGGTCTTACTGGATCAACTGCGGCTCGAGCGGCCGGTCGAGGCTGTGAGCAGTGGTGCATGGCGATGGTGGGCACTGGCGGCGGCGGTCGTGCTCGTCGGCGGTGGTGTTGCGGCGTGGCTCGCGTTCGGCCGTGCGCCGACCGTGCAGGTGGCGCTGGCGGAAGTAGCGACAGCCCCTGCGAGCTCGCCGACGAGCGCCGTGCTCGATGCCTCGGGTTACGTCGTGGCGCGTCGCCAAGCCACGGTGTCGGCCAAGATCACGGGCAAGGTTGCGTCCGTGCTCATCGAAGAGGGCCAGCGCGTCGAGCGGGACGAAATCATTGCTCGACTCGATGACGCCAACGCGCGCGCGGTGTTGAACCAAGCGCTGGCCCAGCGCGAGCAAGCGCGCGCCAACGTCATGGCGGCGCAGGTGGCCTTCGACAATGCCACGCCGACGTATCGGCGCAATGAGCAGCAATTCGCGCGCGCAGTCATCAGCGCACAGACGCTCGACACGGCGAAAGCCAACTTCGATGCGTCGCGCACGAGTCTCGACGTTGCCGCCAGCGCGCTCGAAGTCGCCGAAGCCTCGCTGGCGCTCGCGCAGCGCAATCTCGACGACACGGTAGTCCGGGCGCCGTTCGGCGGTGTCGTCACGGTCAAGGCGGCGCAAGAAGGCGAGATGGTGTCGCCCAACTCCGCCGGCGGCGGTTTCACGCGCACCGGTATCGGCACGATCGTGGACATGGAGTCGCTCGAGGTCGAGGTGGACGTCAGCGAGAACTTCATCAATCGCGTCCGCGCCGGGCAGCGCGTGGTCGCCAAGCTCAACGCGTATCCAGATTGGGACATACCCGCCCACGTGATCGCGATCATTCCCACGGCCGATCGCGCCAAAGCCACAGTCAAGGTGCGCGTCGGCTTCGAAGCGACCGACGAGCGCATCTTGCCGCAGATGGGCGTGCGCGTGTCGTTCCTCGAGGAAGGCGGATCCGGCGGCACGTCGACGCGCGAAGTGGTGACCGTGCCCGCGGAGGCCGTGCAAGCGAATGGTGATACCGGCTCGGTGTTCGTGGTGGCCAACGGCAAGCTGGAGCGGCGCAGCGTGCGGCTCGGCGCGCGCAGCGATTCGTCCCAGCTCGTGTTATCCGGACTGACTGCGGGGACGCAGGTCGTGATTGGTGAGCTCGGGCAGTTGACGGACGGCGCGAAGGTTCGTGTGGCCCGTTGAGCGTATCGCCGACAACAAACCGCTACTTGAGGAGAGGCAGATGACGGCTTTGGTTGCGATCAGACAGGTGGTGAAGGGCTACGTGCGCGGCAAGCAGCGCGTCGAGGTATTGCACGCACTCGATCTCGACGTGGCCAAAGGCGAGTTCCTCGCGCTCATGGGTCCATCGGGCTCGGGCAAGACGACGTTGCTGAATCTCATCGGCGGTCTCGATCGGCCAGACCGGGGCGAGATCACAGTCGCGGGGCAGCGCATCGACCAAATGTCCTCGGGCCAGCTCGCCAAATGGCGCGCCAGGAACGTCGGCTTCATTTTCCAGTTCTATAATCTGCTGCCCGTGCTCACGGCCGAGCGCAATGTCGAGGTGCCGCTACTGCTCACGAAGCTGAGCGGTCGTGAGCGGCAGCGGAACGTGCGTGCAGCGCTCGAGCTCGTCGGCCTGGTCGATCGCGCCAAGCATAGGCCGAGCGAGCTCTCCGGCGGTCAACAGCAGCGCGTCGCGATCGCCCGGGCGCTGGTGTCCGACCCCACGCTGCTGGTGTGTGACGAACCGACGGGCGACCTCGATCGCGAGACGTCCGAGTCGATCCTACAGCTGCTGCAGCTGCTGAACACGCAGCAGGGCAAGACGATCGTGATGGTCACTCACGATCCGCGCGCCGCCGAGCATGCGTCGCGGCGTTTGTACGTTGACAAGGGCTCGCTGACCGATCGGACCTTCGGAGCGGCGGCATGATGAAGTATTTACCGCTGATTTGGGCGGGGCTGTGGCGCAAGCGTGCGCGCACGGTGCTGACGCTCCTGTCGGTGGTTGTGGCGTTCGTCCTGTTCGGCGCGCTGCACGGCGTAACGGCGGCGATCGACGGCATCGTCGACGCCATGAGCGACACACGGCTACGCATCATGAGCCGCGTCAACATCACCGAAGCTCTGCCGGTCGCGCATCTCGCGCGCATCGAGAGCGTGCCCGGCGTGGAAAAGGTGGCGTTCTACAACTTCTTCGCCGGTTACTACCAGGAGCTCGGCAACTCCGTGGATTCCGGTGCCGTCGACGTCGAACGGCTCGCGGCGACCATCCCGGAGCTGCAGCTCGAGCCCGCTTACATCGAGGCGATGAGACGCACGCGTAACGGCGCGCTGATCGGCGAGGACTTGGCCGCCGAGCGCGGCTGGAAGGTCGGCGACCGCATTCCGCTGCGCTCCGCCGTCTGGACGCGCAAGGACGGCACGAGCGATTGGCCCGTCGAGATCGTCGGCACCTACCGGTCAATGTCCGGGAAAGTGCCGACGACCGAGCTTTGGATGAATTACGACTACTTCGACGAAGCCCGAGCTTTCGGCAACGGCACCGTGACGCTCTATTTTGCCACGATCGCCGATGCGAGCCGGGCCGCCGAGATCTCTGAGGCGATCGACGGCCAGTTCGCCAACTCCATGTACGAGACGCAGTCGCAGAACGAGAAGGACTGGCTCCGCGCGCAAATCAATCAGATCGGCGACATGGGTTTTTTCGTCAACGCGATCATCGCCGCTGTGATGTTCACACTGCTGTTCCTCACGGGCAATACGATGATGCAGTCGGTCCGCGAGCGTATTCCCGAGCTCGCCGTTCTGAAGACCTACGGTTACAGCAACACGGCCATCACGAGCCTGATCTTTGCCGAAGCGATGCTCCTCTGCGGTGTGGCAGCCGGTTTGGGCCTCGGGATAGCGGCAGTCGTGTCGCCGCAAATCTACCGGAGCATTGGCGCTGGCGGCTTGACGTTACCGCCAGCCGTGGCGGCCATGGGGTTCGCCATTGCGGTGGCCGTGGCTGTCGTGAGTGCGCTACCGCCGGCATGGCGTGCGCAACGCCAGAGCGTCGTCGACGCTTTGGCGGGTCGATAACCCGCATCGAGAGGAAATCATGAGCGTGCTCAAGCAAATCGTCGCGGTCACCATGATGAATGTGAAGAGCATTCCGCGGCGCGTAGGCAGCTCCTGCGTCGTAGTCATCGGCATAGCCGGAGTCGTGGGCGTCATCGTCTCCGTGTTCGGCATGACGCGAAGCCTGTCGCAGGCCGTGCTCGATACGGGCAGTCCTGATCGAGCCATCGTGCTGCGCGCGGGCGCGACCTCGGACGTGGCGAGCACGCTCCTCGTCGACGCGGTCGCGACGATCATGGACGCGCCCGGTATTGCGCGAACAGCGGACGGCAGTGTGGCCGGGTCCGCGGAGATGGTCGCTGCCGTGAATCTGCTGCGCAAAGAGGATGGCACGCGAGCCGGAATCTCGGTGCGCGGCGTCGGCAAGCAGGGGTTTGCGGTACGGCCCGAGGTCGAGATCGTCGAGGGTCGCGTGTTCCGTCCCGGGCTGCGCGAAGCGATCGTCGGGCGTTCGGCCCACGCCGAGTTCCAGGGGATGGAGATCGGCGACGAGATCGCGTTGCGCGACAGCCGCTGGACCGTCGTGGGTGTATTCGCGACTGGTGGCGACTCGCTCGAGTCCAGCGTGCTCACGGACGCGGACACGTTGCTGTCGGCCTATCAGCGGACCGCGGTCAACAGCGTCACGGTGCGTTTGGAGTCCCCGGCCGCCTTCGACGAGTTCAAGGCGGCGCTCACGACGAATCCGACGTTGTCCGTCACGGTCGATCGCGAGCCCGATTACTATCGGCGCGAGTCGGAAGATGCCACGGACATTTTCGAGCTCGTCACGACGTTCGTCGGCGGCATCATGGCGCTGGGCGCGCTGTTCGCGGCCTTGAATACGATGTACTCGGCCGTCAGCGCTCGCACGGTCGAAATCGCCACGCTGCGCGCGATCGGCTTCGGTTCCACGGGCGTGGTGGTCTCTGTGCTGACCGAGGCACTGCTGCTGGCGCTCATCGGCGCGCTGCTCGGTGCGGCCGTCTCGTGGGCCCTATTCAATGGTAATGCGGTCAGCTTGGGTGGCGGCGTGTCGTCGCTCGTTTTCCAAATGCGGATCACGCCCGCACTGCTCGGGCTCGGCGTGTTCTGGGCGTGCACGCTCGGGTTGCTCGGTGGTCTGTTCCCAGCTGTCCGGGCGGCGCGGTTGCCGGTGGCAACAGCGCTGCGGGCCGTGTAGCGCCGCCCGTCCTCTGCCCCGGCGCCGTCAGACGCCGGGGCATTGTTTAGATCGAGCTCGATGCGCAACCCAGCGAGTTTGAATCATCTGCGTCGACCGGTTGAGTTGCCCACGATATGCGCCGGCTTTGCCCCCGCAGGCCCAGGGCATAAGATGGGTCCGGTCGAAAAGCCGGGCGCCCAGCAATGAAAAGACGAGAAGCGATGGGGATGTTTGCCGCGTTGGCGGGTGCGCCCCGATGAATGCCCACACCGCATTCGCGTTCGTTTCCCTCGAGTAGTGACGGTGGCACTCGCCTCCGGCATGCGTGTCGGCCCGTATGACGTCACTGAGCAGATTGGTGCGGGCGGCATGGGGGAGGTATACCGCGCGACGGACACGAAGCTGAAGCGCACGGTGGCGATCAAGGTGCTACCGGCCGCGCTCGCTGCAGATCCCGATCGTCTCGCCCGGCTGCAACGCGAGGCCGAGCTGCTCGCCTCGCTCAATCACACCAACATCGGCGCGATCTACGGCCTGGAAGAGTTCCGCAGCGGAGCGTCGTCAGACCCGCCGACGATGGCGCTCGTGATGGAACTCATCGAGGGCCCGACGCTTGCCGATCGCATCGCCCACGGTGCGATTCCGGTCGAGGAGGCGCTCGCGATTGCGAAACAGATAGCGGCGGCGCTGGAGGCGGCGCACGAGCAAGGGATCGTCCATCGCGACCTAAAACCGTCCAACATCAAGGTGCGGCCGGACGGTACAGTAAAAGTGCTGGACTTCGGGCTCGCTAAAGCACTGGAGCAGGGATCGGGGATCAGCGGCCAGGGATCGCGGAGTGTCACGCAGTCGCCGGCGATGACGCAGGTGGGGATGATCCTCGGCACCGTGGCTTACATGTCGCCCGAGCAAGCGAAAGGCCGACCCGCGGACAAGCGCGGAGACAACTGGTCGTTCGGCTGTGTCCTCTACGAGATGCTGACTGCCAAGTGGGCCTTCGATGGCGAAGATCTGAGTGACACGCTGGCAGCGGTGCTGCGCGGGGAGCCGGACTGGGCGGCGCTTCCGGCCGAGACGCCCCCGGCGATACGCAGGCTCCTTCGCCGGCTGCTTGCGCGGGACCGGCGCGCCCGTCTGGCCGATATGGCCGATGCACGCCTCGAGCTTGAAGAGGCGAGTCGCGAGGAGGGCGCAGCTGCCGCGGGCCTGACGACACGTCGCCGTGAGTATGCGTGGGCAGGCGTCGCCGCTGTACTTCTGCTCGCGATTGTTGTCGTGATATGGGCCCCCGCGCGGCAGACAACCGACGGCGCTCCATCCATACGCTTCGATGTGCTTCCTCCGGAAGGCGTCACTAACATGGATAGCGTCAAATTGTCTCCGAATGGGCGTTTCCTCGCTTTTGTAGCGACGTCGAATGGCGTGCGCTCCCTCTGGCTCCGGCCACTGGATGACGCAGCGGCCAAGAGCATGCAGGGTACAGACGGTGTGGATTCAGATTTCTTCTGGTCCTCGGACAGCCAGCAAATAGGGTTTTTCTCCGAGGGCAGGCTCAAGAGCATCGACACCGAAGGCGGATCACCGCGCGTATTGACGACGCTGCCAAACAGCACGACGTACACAGGTACGTGGGGCGCGAACGGGGATATTCTTCTCGGCATCACGAATCAATCCACGGCTCTGAGTTTTTCCCCGCTGGATCAGGCCGCGCCACAGGGCCTGCTTCGCGTGCCGCCCATTGGGGGTCAACCGGTGCGCGCGAGTGAGCCGGATGTCTCGGTGGGCGAGCAGTTCCACACGTTCCCCCATTTTCTGCCCGATGGTCGTCATTATCTTTTCATGGTCGTCGGCAGCCAAAGTGGCTCGTTCGTGGGCACATTGGACTCGAACGAGCGCGTCCCACTCCCGGGTATCGCATCGGCCGCCGCGTACTCCACTAGCGGCCATGTCATCTTTGTGCGAGACGGCGCACTCATGGCGCAGCCCTTTGATCCGGACAGTCTCGAGCTGAGCGGGCAGCCCGTCGCAATCGTCGATAGTTTTGTGCCCGCCGGGGTGCGCGCGGGGTCGTTCTCAGTCTCGATGTCAGGTGCTCTAGCGTATTCGCTGGCGCGTGGGGATCGGTCCAGGCTCCTCTGGTTTGATCGCGACGGAAAGGAGCTCGAGGTCGCCGCGCCAGCTGCCGTGTACGTAAATCCGGAGTTGTCGAAGGATGACCGGTACGTGGCGTGGGACGAGGGGCCCTTCTTAAGCTCTGACACCTGGGTGCGGGATCTCGACCGAGGGCTAACGACGCGCTTCACATCGACGCCGGGACCTGATGGCATCCCGCAATGGTCGCCGGACGGAAAGGCGATTATCTTTCTCGGTAGTGATGGCGATCAGCGGGGGCAACTGTATCAGCGCAGTTTCGGAGCGGTTGGCGATCCGGTCCTCCTCCTGAATGGCGCGAACACGCCGACGGACTGGTCACTCGATGGACGATATCTGGCGTACATCGCCTCCGACGACGTCTGGTTGTTGCAGTTGACGGACCGCACACCCCTCCGCGTCACCGACACGCCATTCATCGAGACTAACGCCCGCGTCTCGCCCGACGGGCGATGGATTGCGTATCAGTCGAATGAGGGGGGAGCCGGTCGGCCGGATGAGGTATACCTCCAGTCGTTGTCCGGGAGCGGGGCGAAGGCGCAGGTCTCGGCCATGGGCGGGAAGGGGCCGCGCTGGCGTCGTGATGGCAAGGAGCTCTACTACATTGCCCCCGACAGCATGCTTATGGCAGTGTCGGTCGACATCGATGGCGACCAGCCGAGGATCGGTGTGCCGGGCGCCCTGTTTCAGACGCGTGTGCCGCGCATCGGGTCGCGCGACTACTCCGTGTCGCGCGACGGGCGTTTTCTTGTCAACAGCGAGGTCGACGCGACGCCCCCAATCAGGGTTGTACTGAACTGGCTCGAGGAGCTAGAGCGGCTGCCTCCTACGCGCTGACCACGTCGTCGGCTAAGGCACCGCTGCCACCAACGCTAGGAGGGTCGCCATGCACAAGAGCCGCCTCGCCGGATTCATCATCGACTGCAACACCGACGATCTCGACGCCGCGGCGCAGTTCTGGAGCGCGGCACTCGGGTACCGGATCAAGGCCGCCGAGCCGATTTATCGGACGCTCGACACCGGGCCGACCGAGGTACACATCGAAGTGCAGAAGGTCGAGCATCCGAGCCGCGTCCACCTCGACATCGAGAGCGACGACGTCGACGCCGAGGCCACACGGCTCGAGAAGCTCGGTGCGACGCGCGTAGCTAAGGTTCGCACGTGGTGGGTGATGGAAGCGCCGACCGGTCAGCGCTTCTGCGTCGTCCGCCCACAGCGCGCCGATTTCGAGGAGCGGGCTAGCACTTGGGACGAATAGGCGGGTGGAGCCCCGCACAGTGCAGGCGCTAGGGGTCCTCTGCGCGGTGGAGCCTCCAGTCTTGCAACGTAGCGAGCACCGATTCGAGATGCTGCTCCGGAGTGGCCGAGTCCCATTCAGCGAAATTCGAGAACGCGTCGCTCCCCTCGAGCGGTCCTAAACGCGGCTCCATCTCGTAAGGGCCCGAGACGCCCGCGAAGGCAACGCCGTCGGCATCCTTGAATTTCCAAAGACACCATTGGCGTTGCCCCTCGCCGGTCGCGCCCCGAAGTGTCGCCTCGAGCTGGAGAACTTCGGGCTCGTAGCCGAGCTCCGATGGGTACGCGAGCCAGCTCGCGAAGTGCGACGCCGCGAACGCCTCGAACGACAAGTGCTCGACCGGAAAAAGATCGAGCCGGCCTAGCCCCGCGAGCGCGCGATAGAGGTCAGCGCGCACGACGTGCGAAGCGGCCGCGGTTCGGACGATCTCTGCCGGTGGATCTACACCGCGTTTCAGAAGCCCCGCTGCCACGATGGCCCGAAGCCGCGGATCGCTGAGGGTTTTCGCTTTCTGCAGCGTATCGATGGACGAACCCGGTATCAGCGACAGCAAGTCCAGAAACGCACCGAGCGAGTGGCTCGGCGGAATGTACTCCTCGGCGAATCGCCAAAGAGTGCCGTCGTTCTTGCGCTGCCGTCGCCGCACGGTCTTGAGTAGCTCGGAAGCCTTCTCTTCCACGAGACTCACTGCAGGCACGAGCTTCTCCGGAGACAGCGTGCCCCGCTGGTACGCCACGTTGATGAAATCCATGACGTTGGGCATGTACCTGCCGGCTCGCAGAACCAACTGCGGCATCAAGCAGTCTGCAAATTGGAACGAGTCGTTGAGCTCCCAGAAGAAGCGCGAATACATCCTTGTGGGTAGGCCGTGCAGTTCGATCAGAGAGCCGAGTGTGCGCAGCGCATCCTCGTTGCGTTGAGCAGCCAGGATCGTAATAGCGTCGAGCCGTGCTGCGTCGTCCGCAACGGCGTAGTGAACCGCGATCGTCTTTGCGAGCGACGCATGCTTGATCGTGACGAACCAAAACAGAATGTCGTGGGCGGGACTCTTCCAAGTCCGCGACGTGGACGGGAACTGCACGGTCATGCCGATTTCGACCAAACGCTGCATGTCGTCAGGATCGAGCCAGAGGTCGGTTCGCCCTCCCCGCGACTCCTTAAGAGCCTCCTCAAGCTTGCTGAGCGCAGCATCGCGGACGCTTTTTTCGGGATCAAGCAGCGGCAACAAGAGCGCGCGCCAACCATCGTTGGTAAGGCCAAGGACGAGCGCTGCGGCGTCCACGCTGTGCTCAGGCCCCCGGAGCGTAGCGCCCGAACAGTTTGCCGTTCCGGAAGGCTCGCTGGCCGAGGAGGCGCAACGTCGTGCGGTGGTCGTTGCCTTCGAACGGCGTGCGCCCGGCGCCGAGAACGACCGGGACGTAGACGAACTGGAACTCGTCGACGAGCCCCGCACCGGCCAGCATCGAGACGATCGTGCCGCTGCCGAGGATCACCATGTTCGGGCCGGGCTCCGCCTTGAGCGCCCGCATGGCGGTGACCGGGTCGGCTTTGATTAGCCTCGTGTTCTGCCAGTCGGCGCGCGTGAGGCTGCGCGAGAAGACGATCTTGGGCAGGCCGTTCATCTGCGCGGCAACTTTGGGCATCGCCTGCGCCGCGGCCGGGGTCGGCCAGAAGCTCGCCATCATCTCGTAGGTCACGCGCCCGAAGACGAGGGCGCCGCCGCCTTGCGCGTTCTCGGCGGTGAAGGCCGCGAACTCCGGGTCGTCGCCGCCGGCGCGCGCCCAGCCCATGTCGTTCCGGGCGTCGGTGAAGTAGCCGTCGAGGGAGAGGCTCTCGAAGACTGAAAGTGTCCGCATCGTTACGTCCTCCTTTGCGGCCGATTGTAGGGCAGGCGATCGGGGAGTCGAAGCCGGGTGCTGCGGGTCGCTTTGGTCTCTCGCCCGATTCGAGGGCTTACATGCAGCCCTTTTATCCGTATTATCCGCCTACGGACGCCGCCAAGAAGATCTCGTCCGAGTGATCGCCCGAACGGTGGCAACTACCTGCTCGCCCGGCGCATCGGGCACCCCAGGGGGATTTGCATGCTGCGCCACTACCTAACCATCGCCCTGCGCAATCTGCGCCGATCGCCGTTCACGGCCGTGATCAACGTTTCGACGCTCGCGCTCGGGCTCGTGGCGTTCGTCGCTGCTTACGCGGTGGTCGCGTACTGGCGCGGCAGCGATCGCCACTTCGCGAACGTCGATCGTACCTACGTGATCACCGCGCGATTCGAGACGCGGGACGGCAGCATCTCGACGGGGACGATGCCCTCAACGAACGAGCTTTACGAGCGCTACCTGCGGATCGACTTTCCGGAATTCGAGGCGATCGCGCGCGCGAACCTCTGGAGCAGAGAGGCTACCGTCACGGCCGACGGCCGCGGCGCGCGCGTCGCTGCCGTGGGAGTCGATCCGGAGTTTCTGGACATCTTCGAATTACCCTTCGTCGCTGGCGACCGCGCCACGGCATTCGCGACGCCAGATGGGCTGCTCGTCACCCGCGCCACGGCGTTGCGTCTCTTTGGCACCGAGCAGGTGCTCGGCAAAACTGTCGCGCTCGGCGGCAGCCTCATCGACGCGACGATCACGGGCGTGCTCGGCGAGTTCCCGGAGCCGTCACACATGGGCAGTTCGCGCTCGGCTTCCATGAACTTCGACATCATGGCGCCGTATGCGTTGTACGAGCGGTTGCGCGACGCCGTGAATAGACCCACGCCGCCGCGTGGCGCCCCGCCGGCAGAAGCGTCCGGCGAGCGCTCCGCTGCGAACGGGTCGGCGCCGACGAACGGTGCGGCGCCCGCGGATGATGGCGCGCCGCCGGAAGCCGCGCCTGCCGCCGAGACCGAGAACTGGCTCGGGGGCTATTGCTGCACGACCTACGCGATGTTGAAGCGTGACGCGAAGCTCACGGCGGCCGATATCAACGCGCGGCTCAGCAGGTTTGCCGAGCGCCGCATGGCGCCCGAGCAACTGCGCATCGCGACTCTCGAGGTCGGTGCGGTTCCGCTCGACGGTTTGATGGTCACGCAGCTCGACGCCCAGCTCCTGGGTGGTGCGCGCGGTGTGTTGTCGATCACGACGGTGCTATTCGCGCTCGGGACGCTCGTGCTGCTCGTGGCGTGCGTGAACTACGCGAACCTCGCGACGGCGCGCGCGACTCGCCGCGCGCGAGAAATCGGCTTGCGCAAAGTCGTCGGTGCTCGTCGCACGCAGCTCGTCGTCCAGTATTTGTCCGAGGCCGCCATTCTCAGCGCGGCGGCGCTAGTGATCGCGGTCGGCGTCGTCGCGCTCATCGCGCCTATCGTTTACAACGCCGTTGGCATCGACATGGGTCTGGCGACGTTCGACGATCCCAAATTCTGGCTGTTCATGGTGGCGCTGCTCGCAGCCGTCACATTGCTGGGCGGCGCGTATCCGGCGTTCGTGCTGTCGCGCGTGCGGCCGATCGAGGCGCTGCGCTTGGGCCGAGTGCGGCTCGGCCCGAGGTTCGCGTCGACGCTGCTCGTGGGGGCGCAGTTCGCGGCCGCCAGCTTTCTCTTGATCGCCGTAATCGTCATGTACATGCAGAACGCGGCGCTAGCGCGTACGGGCTTGGGCAGCACGCGCGATCAGCACCTCGTGATCAACAACTTCCGTCCGGTCACGGGTGTCGACGGCGAAGTGCTGCGCGAGGAGCTCGCGCGCTTGCCGCAGGCGAAGGGGGTCACGCAGATGGGCGCGGCGCCGTGGAGCGACAACGTGAACCTCAATCTGCTCGCGCGGTCGCCCGAGGAAGGCGTCGCCACGCGGACCGCGTTTCAGAACTCGGTCGGTTACGACTTTTTCGAGACCATGGATATTCCGCTGTTGGCCGGCCGCACGTTCGACCGTGCGCACAACGATCTGCCGCGGGAAGACAATGACGATGAGCGTGAGGAACGGCCGCCGCAGACCATCAACGCCGTCATCGACGACGTTCTTGCGGCACAGCTCGGCTTTCGCTCGCCGGCCGAAGCGGTGGACCAAATGATCTACTTCCCGGCTGGTCTCGGCGATCAGCCGCAGCCGTATCAAGTGATCGGAGTCGTTGCGAGCCGGCCGCTGTTCCTGCGCGGTCTCGGAGCGACATCGAATATCTACGACCTCGGCGGTCCCTGGATGCAGAACGTCATCGTTCGCCTGGCGGCGGACGACATCGGGGGCGGCGTGGCGGGCGCAGAGACCGTGTGGCGCCGGCTCGCGCCGCAGACGCCGTTCCAGCGGCGATTCGTGGACGAAATGTTCAACGAAAGCTTCGAGCGGTTTTCGCGCTTGAGTCAGGTGTTCGTCGGGCTTGCGGGGTTCGCGTTCTTCATCTCGGTCATCGGCCTGTTCGGTATGGCCGTGCAGGTCGCCGCCCGGCGCACGCACGAGATCGGGGTGCGCAAGTCGGTGGGCGCGCGGAAGTCGCAGATCGTGGGCATGCTGCTGCGCGACTTCTCGAAGCCGGTCATCATCGCGAACCTGGTCGCGTGGCCGCTTGGG
>Ga0105252_10000103_pt1 | contig 66576 bp, 57 predicted proteins | sample EasRivMeERMZT100_FD_89675 | JGI IMG/M metagenome (GOLD analysis project Ga0105252, IMG submission 89675) | Soil microbial communities from meander-bound floodplain in the East River, Colorado, USA - East River MetaG ERMZT100 | ecosystem: Environmental > Terrestrial > Soil > Floodplain | place... | reverse complement strand
TCGCAAATGCGGGAGTCTCTCTATAGCGTAAGGAGGCGGTATGGGAACCGTTGAACCGCAAGTCGCGCAATCGGGCGACGTACAAGAACTGACCGACGGCTTTCACTTGGTCATCGATGCCCTCAAACTCAACGGCATCGACACGATCTTCGGTCTGCCCGGTATCCCGATCACCGACTTCACCCGCATGGCGCAGGCTGCGGGCCTGCGCGTGATTTCGTTCCGCCATGAGCAGAACGCGGGCTACGCCGCGTCGATCGCCGGGTTCCTGACGCAAAAGCCCGGCATCTGCCTCACGGTGTCGGCGCCGGGCTTCCTCAACGGCCTCACGGCGCTGGCCAACGCCACCACCAATTGCTTCCCGATGATCCTCATGAGCGGCTCCAGCGAGCGCGAGGTCGTCGACCTCCAGCAGGGCGACTACGAGGAGATGGACCAGCTGGCCATCGCCAAGCCGCTCGCCAAGGCCGCCTTCCGCGTGCTGCACGCCGAGGACGTTGGCGTGGGCATCGCGCGCGCCATCCGCGCCGCCGTATCCGGCCGCCCGGGCGGCGTCTACCTCGACCTGCCGGCCAAGCTGTTTCCGCAGACCATCGACGCGGAAGCCGGCAGGAAATCCCTGATCAAGGTGGTCGATCCGGCGCCGCGCCAGATCCCGGCCCAGGACGCCGTGCAGCGCGCGCTCGAACTGCTCAAGAGCGCCAAGCGTCCGCTCATCCTTCTGGGCAAAGGTGCCGCCTATGCGCAAGCCGACGCGGACATCCGCGCCCTCATCGAGCGCACCGGCATCCCCTACCTGCCCATGGCCATGGCCAAGGGTCTGCTGCCCGACACGCACGAGCAATCCGCAGCGGCCGCCCGCTCCTATGTGCTGCCCGAGGCTGACGTGGTGATGTTGATTGGCGCTCGCCTCAACTGGCTCCTGTCGCACGGCAAGGGCAAGACCTGGGGCGGCAAGAGTTCCAAGGACTGGGGTGGCCAGAAGTTCATCCAGATCGACATCTCGCCGCAGGAGGCGGACAGCAACGTCCGGATCGACGCCCCGGTGGTCGGCGACATCGGTTCCTGCGTGTCAGCGCTGCTCGTCGCGATGGACAAAAATGCGGGCTCCAGCTGGCCCAAGCCGCCGGCGGAATGGCTCTCGGCCATCGCCGAGCGCAAGGAGAAGAACGTCGCCAAGATGGCCGAGACCCTGGCCAAGAATCCGACGCCGATGAATTTCCACAGCGCGCTGAACGTGGTGCGCGACATCGTCAAGGCCAACCCGGACGCCATGCTGGTCAACGAAGGCGCCAACGCGCTGGACTTCACCCGCAGCATCGTCGACATGTACAAGCCGCGCAAGCGCGTCGACGTCGGCACCTGGGGCGTGATGGGCATCGGCATGGGCTTTTCCGTCGCGGCCGCCGTGGTCAGCGGCCAGCCGGTGATTGCGATCGAGGGCGACAGCGCCTTCGGCTTCTCCGGCATGGAAGTCGAGACCATCTGCCGCTACAACTTGCCGGTCTGCGTGGTGATCTTGAACAACAACGGGGTCTACCGCGGCGACGAAGTCAATCCTACCGGCGGCCGCGATCCGTCTCCCCTGGTGTTCGTCAAGGGTGCACGCTATGAGAAGCTGATGGAGGCCTTCGGCGGCGTGGGCGTGCAGGCCACAACCCCTGCCGAGTTGCGCAAGGCCATGGAAGAAGCCATCCGCTCGCGCAAGCCCACGCTCATCAATGCAGTCATCGATGAGGCCGCCGGCACCGAGAGCGGACGTATCACGAGCCTGAATCCGAGCGCAAAGAAGAAATAGGTCAGACAGGCAGGTCGCTTTTCATCTGCCGCAGAATTCTTGGAGATTAGAATGGAAGCACTCAAGGGAGTTCGCATTCTCGACATGTCGCACGTGCAGGCGGGGCCGACCTGCTCGCAGTTGCTCGCGTGGATGGGTGCGGATGTGATCAAGTTCGAAAATCCCGCCGGTGACGCCACGCGGGGCCAGTTGCGCGACGTGCCGAATGCCGACAGCCTCTATTTCACGATGCTCAACTGCAACAAGCGCTCGATCACGGTCAACATGAAGAGCGCCGAGGGCAAGCAAGTATTCGTCGACCTGCTGAAGAAGTGCGACATCATCATGGAAAATTTCGGCCCCGGCGTGCTCGACCGGCTCGGCTTCACCTGGGAGAAGATTCGCGAGCTCAACCCGAAGATCGTGATGGGCTCGATCAAGGGTTTCGGCTCGAGCGGACCGTACGCCGATTTCAAGGCCTATGAGAACGTTGCGCAGGCGATGGGCGGGGCGATGAGCACGACCGGCGTTCCGGGAGGTCCGCCGTTTGTGACCGGCGCCCAGATCGGAGACACGGGCACCGGATTGCATCTTGCGATCGGTCTGCTCGCCGCGCTCCACCAGCGCGACCGTACGGGCAAGGGGCAATACGTCGAAGTGGCGATGATGGACGGAGTGATGAACCTGTGCCGCGTCAAATTTCGCGACCACCAGCGCTTGACGCGCCAGCCGCTCAGCGAGTACTCGGTGCCGACGCAGCAAGGCATGGGTGACGTGCCGCGTGCAGGCAACGATTCCGGCGGCGGCCAGCTCGGCAACGCGATTCATTGCAAGCCGCACGGCCCCAACGACTGGCTCTATGTCGTCGTTCAGGAAGCGGTCTGGGAGGCGCTGGCCAAGCGCATCGGACCCGATCTGGGAATGCCCGACCTCGCGGCCGATCCCCGCTTCGCGAAGATCGCCGACCGCCGCAAGAACCAGAACGACATGTGGGCGCTGATCACGAAATTCGCAGAGAATCACACCAAGCGCGAATTCATGGCAATCCTGAACCCGCTGGATGTTCCGTGCGGCCCCATCATGGGCACCGCGGACCTCGCCAACGACGAGCACGTGAGAGGGCGCGACATGTGGGTCGAGTTGGACCATCCGCAGCGCGGCAAGTGGTACAACGTCGGCATGCCGATCAAACTTTCGGACTCACCCGCCAAAGTCAAGCGCTCGCCCCTGCTTGGCGAGCACACCGAAGAGGTACTGAGGGAAGTGCTCGGCTACGACGACACCAGAATCGCCGCGCTCAAGCAGGCTGGCGCCTTCAGCGCGCCCCCGAAGAAAGCCGCTTGAGCGGACCTTCGGCCGCTCAGCTCGCGGTGCGTTGGAACGGACCCGGCGGCCGTTCAACGCGCCGATCCCGAATCCAGGAGTAATTCATGCGCATTGCGATCATAGGACAACAAGACTTCGGTAAAGCCGTGCTGGACGCGTTTCTGGCCCGTGGGGACGAAGTTGCGGGCGTATTTTGCGCTCCCGAGAAGGAAGGCGCCAAGGCCGATCCCCTGAGGGCGGCGGCGCAGGAGAAAGGTCTCAAGGTTTTCCAGTTTCAATCTCTGCGCAACAAGGAGGCGCACGACGCCTTGCGCGGTCTGAATGCAGACCTCGGGATCATGGCCTACGTACTGCAGTTCGCGCCGCAGGAATTCGTGAACATCCCGAAAAAAGGCACGATCCAGTACCACCCGTCGCTGTTGCCGAAATACCGGGGACCGAGTTCGATCAATTGGCCGATCATACGCGGTGACACCAGGACCGGAATCTCGATCTTCCGCCCGACCGACGGCCTGGACGAAGGGCCTGTGATTCTGCAGAAGGAAACGCCGCTCGACCCGGACGATACTCTGGGCAGCGTGTATTTCGATCGCCTGTTCCCGATGGGAGTAGCGGCGATGATCGAGGCTGCCGATCTGGTCATCGGGGGCAAGCACCGCGAAATCGTCCAGGATGAAACTATGGCGAGCTATGAGGGCTGGTGCCGCGCCGCCGAGGCCAAGGTCAACTGGGCGACGCACGTTGATTTCGTCTACAACCTGATACGTGGTTGTAATCCCGCTCCGGGCGCCTGGACCACGTTGAACGGAAAGAAGCTGCAGATCTTCGATGCCCGCAAGCACGCGTTCCGTACTTTCGGTGCCGTGAAAGGAAAGGTTGGAGAGGTTTCCGAAGTGGGCACAGCGGGCTTTTTCGTGACCGCACAGGGAGGGCGGATCGAGGTCCTCAAGGCGAAGCACGAAGACGGCAAGAAGGTATCCGGGGCCGAGTTTGTCGCCCAGCACAGCATTACCCCGGGCACCTTGCTCGGGAGCTGAAACGCCGCGGTCTTGGCTCGCAGGTCGCCGCGCGGCGCATCGCCGCGCGCATTTCTCGTCGAGTGCTCCAGAAAGATTGCGCAGGTCCGCGAACTGCCCTGCATCCGCGGTGCCGACACCGGCCCGGGCTCCAGCCCTCAAGATAATTTGACTGGCCTTGCTATTCACTGTAAGAATGTCGCCTAGAGTTTTGTTTATTCAGGAACTTACGGCTTTTCAGGCGTAGCGGGTTGGAACCCGGGGAAGGGTGTGAGCAGGCCTTGTCGGGTGTGCCCGTGCAGCGTCTGCTAACCGTTTTGCGGGGACCGATTTCAGAGTGGGTAGGCGGTAAAATGCGAGAGCGACTCAGGGCAAAACCTCGTTAAACAACAACAAAAACAAACGGGAGATGCAATGACCAAAGCGGGCTTCTGGAACAGAGACTGGTTTCTCGGTCTGGCGGTTTCGCTCGTGCTCTTGTTTGCCGGCGGATCCCAGCTGATCCAGAGTCTGGAGCGCTCGGCTTACGATTGGGGCGTCCGGGCCTCGTCGCGGTCTCCATCCGACAAGGTTGCGGTCATCGCGATCGACAAGCAGAGCATCGACAACATCGGGCGCTGGCCGTGGTCGCGCGAGATCCACGCACAGATGGTGGAGCGCCTCGCGACCGCGAACGCGAAGGTCATCGGCTACACGGTTTTTTTCTCCGAGCCGCAGATCGATCCCGGCCTGGCCTACGTGAACAAGCTCCTCGAAACCTTTCGCAAGCTCGTGCCCGACCCTGACGCAGCGTCTCGCGGAACCTCGCCCGAATTGATGCAGATCGGCGCGACGCTGGAGGAAGCCGAGACCGCGCTCAACACTGACAGGAAGCTCGCCGAGAGCTTCGCCAAAGCAGGCCGCGTCGTGCTGCCGATGCTCTTTGCTTTCGGCGAGCCGCGCGGCAAGCCCGACAAGCCCCTTCCCGATTTCATTCGCAAGAACGCGCTCACGATCCAGGACGCGAGCGGCGATCTGCCGCTCTTCACCAGCGCCGTCGAGATTCCAATCGTTGACAGCTTGGGAGCGGCGGCCGCCGCGGTAGGGCACCTGAACGCGGTACCGGACGTCGATGGCGCTATCCGCACCGAAGCGCTTGCCGTCACGCACTACGAGGAGTACTACCCGTCGCTCGCAGCGATGCTCGTCGCAAAAAGCCTCAACCTGACCGCGAAGGACATCAAGATCCGTCCGGGCGAAGCGCTGCAGATCGGTAACTTCAGGGTGGGTGCCGATTCGACCATGCAGATGCTGACTTATTTCTACAAGGACCGCGACGGCAGGCCGGCGATTCAGGAGGACTCCTTTTACGACGTGGCGAGCGGGAAGATCCCGGCGGACAAATACCGCGACAAGATCGTGCTGATCGGTCCGACGGCCGCTGGTGTCGGCAGCATGTTCGTGACCCCAGTGAATCCTGCAATGCCGGCCGTCGCGCTTCAGGCGCACACGGTGTCCTCGATCCTGCAGGGGCACTTCTTCGTCGCGCCGAGCTGGGGCCGCATCGTCGAGGGGTTGGTGTACCTTGTGATTGCCGCTTATTTGATCGCGCTGCTGCCGCGGTTATCCGCCAGCGTCGGTGCCGTCGTGACCGCTGCTGTTGCAGCCTTTCTGCTCGCCGCCCACTTCGTCCTCATGACCGGCCAGGGCATGTGGCTGCAGTTCATGCAGCCGCTTGCTCTTCTGATCGTCGGCCACGTGTTGCTTATCACGAAACGCTTCGTAGTTACCGAGCGCGGCAAGGAGGTGTCCGATGCCCAATCGGCTGCCAACGCGCGCATGCTGGGCCTCGCCTTTCAGGGACAGGGCCAGCTCGACATGGCCTTCGACTATTTCCGCAAGGTGCCCCTCGACGACACCGTCATGGATAACCTGTACAACCTCGCGCTCGACTTCGAGCGCAAACGCCAGTTCAACAAGGCCGAGGCGGTGTTCCGCTACATGTCCGGCTACAACCCGAAGTTCCGCGATCTCGAAGCGAGACTGTCTCGCGCAAGGCAGATGTCGGAGACGGTCATCCTCGGCGGAACGCAGGGGCATCCCGGCGGCACGCTGGCGCTCGGCGGGGGGGCGGAGAAACCCATGCTGGGGCGCTATCAGGTGGAGAAAGAGCTCGGCAAGGGCGCAATGGGCGTTGTGTATCAGGGCAAGGACCCAAAAATCGGGCGCATTGTGGCGATCAAGACCATGGCACTCTCCCAGGAGTTCGAGGCGGACGAGCTCGCGGAGGTCAAGGAGCGCTTTTTCCGCGAGGCCGAAACTGCGGGTCGTTTGAGCCACACCAACATTGTGACCATCTTCGACGCAGGCGAGGAGCACGATCTGTGCTATATCGCCATGGAACTCCTGAAAGGCAAGGACTTGGTCCCGTACACCAAGCAGGGCAACATCCTGCCGATCGAGAAGGTCGTGTCGATCGTGGCGCGTGTTGCCGATGCACTCGGTTATGCGCACAGGCAGAATGTCGTCCATCGGGACGTGAAACCCGCGAACGTCATGTACGAGCCGGGAAGCGACGTGGTGAAGGTGACCGATTTTGGCATCGCCCGGATTACCGATTCATCCAAGACCAAGACCGGAATGGTGCTCGGCACGCCTTCATACATGTCGCCGGAGCAGCTCCAGGGCAAGAAAATCGACGGGCGCAGCGACCTCTTCTCGCTCGCCGTCAGTCTGTACCAGCTTGCCTGCGGAAAGCTGCCGTTCGAAGGCGAATCGATGGCGCAGCTCATGTACAAGATCGCCAACGAGCATGCGCCGGACATCCTGAAGTACAACCCGTCGCTGTCGCCGGCTTTGGTCGCTTTCCTGGACACGGCGATGTCCAAAGAGGCGGGAGCTCGCTACCAGACGGGCGAAGAGTTCGCTGCTGCCTTGCGCTCCATCTTTGGCGCGACTGCGCCCGGCGCCACCCGCGCCGGCGTCGATATCAGCCTCTGAGGCACGCTTGAGCACCATGAATCTGTCAGGGGCGCTGGAGATTGCGAGTTGCACCGATCCCGGAATGGTACGGTCCCATAACGAGGACTCGATCGCATCGGACGCGGACAAGGGCCTCGTCGTGCTGGCTGACGGCATGGGCGGGTACAACGCGGGTGAGGTGGCGAGCGGCATGGCCACGACAGTGATCATCACCGAGTTGCAGCAGTTGTTGGAGAAGACAGGGCCTTACGGGATCGATGACCGTAGCGGTGAGGAAGTAGCGCACCAGCTGCTGCGCGATCAGATCGCCAAAGCCAACACGTCGATTTACCAGGCCGCACAGAGCCAGCCCCAGTACGCCGGGATGGGGACGACCCTGGTCGTCGCCCTGTTCTACGACAACAAGATGACCGTCGCACACATCGGGGATTCGCGTCTCTACAGACTGCGCGGCGATGAGTTTGCCCAGGTGACCCGGGACCATTCGCTCCTGCAGGAGCAGATCGATAGCGGCGTGATTACGCCCCAGCAGGCCAGGCAGTCGCAGAACAAGAACTTGGTCACGCGCGCGCTCGGCATCGACCCGATCGTGGAAGCGGAGATTCACGACTACGGCACGCAGACGGGAGATATCTATCTGCTCTGTTCCGACGGCCTTTGTGATATGGTGAGCGACGACGAGATCGGGCTGGCGCTGCAGACGCTCAGCTCAAACTTGAAACTGTGTGCCCAGCACCTGGTGCAAACAGCCAATGACAACGGCGGCCGAGACAATGTTTCGGTGATACTGGTCCGCGTGCTGCGGGGCTACGCCGCGCCACGCGGCATGATACGCAAGATGATGACCTGGTTTAGATAGTTTGAGCAGAGGGATACTGCTATGGCGAAGCTGATACTCAGCATGGACGGCTTGGTTCTCAAGGAAATCAACTTGACCAAGGAACGTACCACGATCGGCCGCAAACCACACAACGACATCCAGATCGACAATCTGGCCGTGAGCGGGGAACATGCTGTCATCGTCACGATCTTGGAAGACTCGTTTCTCGAGGACCTCGGCAGCACCAACGGCACGGTGGTCAACGGTCAGCCGATCAAGAAACACTTTCTTCAGAACAACGACATAATCGAGCTCGGCAAATACAAGCTCAAGTATGTGGCCGAGGCGTCTGCCGGTCAGGGCCAGGTAGCCGACTTCGAGAAGACCATGATCCTTCGCCCGGGTGCGTCAAAAGCAGCCCCCGCGGGAAGCGCCCAGGCGATCCCTGCCGCCTCTCCTGCTCCCGCTTCCAGCGCGAAGAACTTCGGAGACACTGCGGCAATTCAGGGGACGGCTGCGCAGGGTCCGGCATCCAAACCGTTGGCTGCCACGCCACAAAAGGCGGCTGCCCTGCAGCTTCTGTCGGGGCCAAACGCCGGCAAGGAACTCGATCTGACCAAACCGCTTACGACACTTGGAAAACCGGGTGTTCAGGTGGCAGTCATCACGCGCCGCCCGCAGGGCTTTTTCATCACTCACGTGGAGGGCGCGAGCTTTCCGGTCGTGAACGGCAAGCCCCTTGATGCTCAGGCACACTCCTTGAATGACCACGATGTCATTGACTTGGCCGGTGTCAAGATGGAATTCTTCTTCAAGACCTGAGAAGCCGCTTCAGAATGGCCGAAACAGCGCCAAGCTGTGGAGGAGCATGAAGGGCCCGCGAAGGGGAGGGGCCCTGCCTTTCCCTCTCAGGTTTCCTCGCATAGAAACTCGTTCCGAGATTCAAGTCTTTTCGAGCGCTGACCCGGCGGAGAGAGCTTGAGGCAGCACCTCGTCCGGATCGCGCTCGGCCTGCTGGTGGTGCTCGTATTCGTCGGCCACGCCGCCAAGCTCTACCAGATCGGTTTTATCACCCGGCTCGACAACATTGCCTACGACTACCGGCTGCGGCTGACCATGCCGGGAACGCTCGATGACCGCATCGTCATCCTCGATATCGACGAGCGCAGCCTCGACCCCCGTGCGCTCGGGCGCTGGCCTTGGGGTCGCGACAAGATTGTTGCTCTGCTGCAGAAACTTTTCGACAAATACGGCGTCACCCTGATCGGTTTCGACGTCGTGTTCGCCGAACCCGATGAAAGTTCCGGACTCCCGGTGCTGGAGAGGTTGGCTCGATCCCGGCTCAAAGACGTCGGCCCGTTCCAGTCGGCACTGAAGGAGCTGCGTCCCGAGCTCGACCGGGACGCGATCTTCGCCAGTTTTCTCCGCGGTCGGCCGGTGGTGCTCGGATACTATTTCAGCAGCGACGAGAAAAATGCGGTGGAAAGCGGCATGCTTCCGGAACCTGTGCTTCCGGCGGGTACGTTCGCCAGCAGGAAGATCGGATTCTTCGAATGGAAAGGCTACGGCGCCAACTTGCCGGAGCTCGCCAACGTAGCCAACGCGGGGCATTTCAACTCGCGCGTGGACGATGATGGAGTTTCGCGGCGCGTTCCGATGCTCGTAGAGTACAAGGGCAAGTACTACGAGGCACTCTCCCTCGCGATGGTGCGGCTGTACCTGGGTATGCAGGACGCCGTACGTAACAACAAGCCGACAGTAACGCTGCCAACGATCATCCCCGGGATTGCGTCCGAGCGCTTTATCACAAGAAGCTACCCGGGGCTTGAGTGGCTGGAAGTCGGGTCGCTCAGGATTCCGGTTGACGAAGAGGTGGCCGCCCTCGTGCCTTACCGCGGTCCGCGCGGCAGCTTCCCGTATGTTTCGCTCGCCGACGTCTGGTCCGACAAAGTGCCCGCGGAGAGGCTGAAAGGCAAAGTCGCTCTCATTGGCACGTCGGCGCCCGCCTTGTTCGACCTTCGCTCGGCGCCGGTGGACAGCGTTTACCCCGGAGTCGAAATTCACGCCAATCTGATCGCGGGTATGCTCGACGGCAAGCTCAAGCAGAAGCCTCCGTACATGCTCGGAGCGGAAGTGATCCTGCTCCTCATCGGTGGTGTCGCGCTCTCGCTTCTCATCCCCATGTTGGCGCCGTTTTGGGCCACGATAGCAGCGGCGATCGGCATGGCGCTCATCACCTTGTTTAACATGTGGGTTTGGTCGTACGCGGAGTCGGTCCTGCCCCTCGCCGCGTCGGTGCTGATGACGGCCACCCTTTACACGGTCAACATGGCATATGGGTATTTCGTCGAAGCGCGCTCCAAACGCCAGTTCGCCGAGCTTTTCGGACAGTACGTGCCGCCCGAGCTCGTGGACAGGATGGCCGAAGATCCGGAAAAGTACACCATGGAGCCGCGCAACGCCGAGCTCACGATCCTGTTTTCCGACGTACGAGGCTTTACCAGCATATCCGAGGCGTTGAGCCCCGAACATCTGCGCGAGTACATCAACACGTACCTGACGGATATGAGCACGATCATTCGCAACAAGTACAAGGGCACGCTCGACAAGTACATCGGCGACGCCATCATGGCGTTCTGGGGAGCGCCGGTAGACGACCCGAACCACGCGAACAACGGCGTGCTTGCGGCGCTCGAGATGCAACGTGAATGCGTCGCGTTGAACCAGAAGTTCGCGAGCCGCGGCTGGCCACCGCTCAAGATTGGCGTCGGCATCAACTCCGGTGGCGTGCGGGTAGGGAACATGGGATCCAACATCAGACAGGCCTACACGGTGATGGGAGATCCGGTGAACGTCGCCTCGCGCCTTGAGGGCAGGACCAAGTACTACGGGGTGGGGTGCCTTGTCGGCGAGTCCACGCGCAGCCTGGTCAAAGACGTTGTATTCAAGGAGATCGACAGGATCAAGGTCAAGGGCAAGGATGAAGCGCTCAGTATCTACGAGCCGATCGCTGTCGAGTCCGAGGTTGACAAGAGCGCTCTCGACGAGGTCAGGCTGTGGCACCAGACACTCAGGCTATATCGCTCCCGGCAGTGGGACCAGGTTGAAGTCAATCTCCTCAACCTGCTGCGCGCCAATCCGGGGTGCGGGCTCTACAACCTCTATGCCGAGAGAGTGGCTCACCACCGCCGTGTCCCTCTGCCGCAGGATTGGGACGGGGTAACCGTGTTCGACGAGAAGTGACTATGGGCGCCGGTCGATGAAGCTGCGGGTCCTGGGATGCAGTGGCGGAATAGGTGGCCGGCACCTGCGAACCACGTCTATGCTCCTCGACAACGATATCCTCGTCGACGCCGGGACAGGGGTGGGCGATCTTTCGCTCACCGAGCTCTCGCTCGTCGATCACATCTTCCTCACCCATTCGCATCTTGATCACATATCGAGCATTCCGTTCATGGTCGATACCGTAGGAGGGATGCGCAACAAGCCGCTCACCATTTGGGCCGTTCCGGGAACGTTGGAGATCCTGCGCAACCACATCTTCAACTGGAACATCTGGCCGGATTTCGCACAAATTCCGAGCCCGGAGAAACCGTTCCTCCGCTACCGGGAGATTCAAGTCGGTGACACGATTGAGCTGCAAGAACGCAGACTCACGGCGCTGCCGGCCAACCACGTCGTACCGGCAGTGGGTTACCAGCTCGATTCCGGCAAGGGAAGTCTGGTGTTCACCGGCGATACGACTACCAACGACCCTCTTTGGGCGATGGTCAACAAGATTCCCAACCTGAAGTATCTAATAATAGAAACGGCCTTCTGCAATCGCGAAAGGGAGTTGGCGGTCATCTCGAAACACCTTTGTCCAAGCATGCTTGCCGAAGAACTCGCGAAGCTGGAGCGCAGCGCCGAGATCTATATCACGCATCTCAAACCCGGTGAGATCGAGCTCACTATGCAGGAAATCGAGGAGGATGCGGGCCAATACCGGCCGCGGATGCTGCAAAACAACCAGGTTTTCGAGTTCTGAGATTTGTCCCAGGATAACCGCTTCGAAGAGTGGGCGATGAGCGCAACCAGAGTACGCATTGAGACGCTAGGGGCCCTCGAGCCGATTGCTTCTTTGTCTGAAGCAAGGCTCAACGAGCTGGCGGGGCTATGTCACTTGGAGGGCATGAAAAAGGATTCGGATCCGTTTCGCGAGCGAGGCCTCTCCGGTCAGACCGTGTACCTCATTCGAGGGGAGCTGGCGCTCGCATATCCCGACGGCTCTTCGAAAGTGCTGGTAGGCGGTTCGGATCAGGCGCGCCACCCTCTGGGTCGGAGCGGCCAAATCTTCACCAGTGCCAGGGCGATTACCGATATTGAGCTAATACGCATCGACGATGATCTGCTCGACATCATGGCGACCTGGGATCAAGTCGCGTTGGCCGGATCCTCGATGAGGCAGAGTTCCGCCGAGAGCGGCGAGAGGTCGTTCGCCAATTGGAGCCTCCTTTCCGGGACGTTTAGCGTAAGCAGTCTCAGGTACGGTGCATTTTCGCAGTTGCCCTCGGCGCATATCGACGAGCTGTTGCGCCGTTTCCACCGCTTCGACGTCAAGAAAGGCGATACCGTGGTTCGCGAAGGAGCCCAAGGAGACTACTACTATGTCATCGAGACGGGCAGGTGCAAGGTCGAACGCACGATCGGTGGAGTGTCGATGCTGCTCGCAGAATTGAAGAGCGGCGACGCGTTCGGTGAGGAGGCGCTCGTATCCGAAGCCAAACGCAACGCCACGATTACGATGAAAACCGATGGGGTGCTCCTTCAGCTCGCCAAGGAGGACTTTATCGAACTACTCCGCGAGCCCCTGCTGCGACGCATCTCTGCCGAGGAAGCCCGCGAGAAGATCGCCGGCGGCGGGCAATGGATCGATGTGCGGTACCCGTCGGAGTATCAGTACGACAAGCTTCCTGGCGCCATCAATATCCCGCTGTCTGAGATTCGTAATGCCTTTGGCGTGTTGGACAAGGGCAGGGAGTACGTGCTTTATTGCCAGAGCGCGCGCCGCAGCGCAGCGGCGACCTTCCTTCTCGCGCAGCGCGGCTACCGCGCATTTCTCCTCGCGGAGGGCTTTTGGGGAGATTCCAAGCGGTGAGAGGAATGAAGACGAAGGGGGGTGGCACGGTTGCAATCCCCGCCCGTGGTGGAATATGGGTGGCGAATCCAGGCTCGGTTCTCGCTTGTCAAATAGCGCGAGGCGAGCTGCCGATGTACGCTCGTGGGCAGGCGTTCTGGCCGGCGCCTTCCTGTGCCCGTTTCACGGTTGCGTCGCCCAAGCCGCAGCCATCCGGGTCGAACAGTGGTAAAGTGGTTGATTCCCGAGGTATTTTAGAGTCGTGAACCCTAAGGTGAATTGGCTATGAGCGCGGTACTGCAAGCTCATCCGGGTGTGGCGGGTGACGTCAACAGCCGGCTGACGTTTCAAAAAAACCTCCAGACCGTCACCAACAAGATCCACGCTACCAGCAACGTGGACGAGATCATGCTGGAGGTCAGCGCCGACGTCTGCACCCTCTTTAACGCCGACCGTCTGACGATCTACACCGTTGGCGAGGACAAGCAGACCATCGTCTCCAAGGTGAAAACCGGCCTCAATTCGTTCAAGGATCTGAAGCTGCCGATCGCCGAGCATTCGATCGCCGGCTACGTCGGTTTGTCGAAGAGGATGCTCAACCTGAAGGACGTCTACGACGAAGCCGAACTCAGGTCCCACAACCCGAATCTGCGTTTCCTGCAGGAAGTCGACAAGCGCACCGGGTATCGCACCAAACAGATGCTGGTGGCGCCGGTTGTGGAACAGGGCGGCGAACTGATAGGGGTCGTTCAGCTGATCAATAACAAGGCGGGCACGTCCTTCAGCCAGCTTGCCGAGGAGGGGGTCGCCGAGCTTTGTCAGACGCTGGCCATTGCGTTCAAGCAGCGCCAAAAGCCGCAGGTTCTGAAGACAAAATATGATTTCCTGGTGGGCGACGCCGTGATCTCAGCCGCGGAATTCGAGTTGGCGGCCCGCTCTGCGCGCAAGAAGGCGGTCGACGTGGAAACCGTCTTGACCGACGAGTTCCAGGTCAAGATTCCCGCGATAGGCGCCGCGCTCGCAAAATTTTTCGGTGTTCCGTACGAGCCGTTCAAGCCCGATCGCATGAAGCCGATGGAGCTGCTGAAAAACCTGAAGCGCGAATACGTTGAATCCAACCAGTGGGTTCCGATCGAGGACTCAAAGGAGGGTTTGGTCATCCTGTGTCCTGACCCGGAGAGGGTGAAGAGCTCCCGAATCGTCCAGAACGTGTTTCCCAAGGCCAAGCTCGCCTATCGCGTCACGACGGTCAAGGAGTTCAAGGACACCCTGAATCATTTCTACGGTGCGGAGGCGGTCGATACGGGTGACATCGGCGACATGCTTTCGGATCTCGAGCACGACCAGGTCCTCGAGGAGGGCGCGGGAAGCGATGATGTCTCCGCCGCGGCGGACAACGAGCTGGTCAAGCTTGTCAACAAGATCATCATCGATGCCTACCACCAGGGAGCCTCCGACATCCACATCGAGCCCTACCCAGGCAAGGCCAGGACCGAGGTCCGCCTGAGAAAAGACGGATCGCTCGTTCCCTACATCGAGGTCCCGGGGGCCTACAGAAACGCCATCGTGGCGCGGATCAAGATCATGTGCGATCTGGATATTTCCGAAAAGCGCAAACCGCAGGACGGCAAGATCAAATTCAGGAAATACGGACCGCTCGATATCGAGCTGCGCGTTGCGACGATTCCATCGCAGGGCGGAGTCGAGGATGTGGTCATGCGTATCCTCGCGGCGGGGGAGCCGATTCCGCTGGACAAGCTCGGGCTTTCACCTTCAAACCTTCCCAAGCTCAAGGACACGGTGAGCAAGCCCTACGGCCTGTTCTTTTGCTGCGGCCCGACGGGCTCGGGGAAGACGACGACGCTCCACTCGGTCCTCGGCTTTCTCAACACGCCTGATACCAAGATCTGGACCGTGGAGGACCCGGTCGAAATCACGCAAAAAGGCCTGCGCCAGGTGCAGGTCAACAAGAAGGCGGGACTCGATTTCGCGTCGGTGATGAAGTCGTTTCTGCGCGCCGATCCGGACATCATCATGGTTGGTGAGATGCGCGACAAGGAGACCGCCGGCACGGGTATCGAAGCCTCGTTGACGGGCCACCTCGTTTTCGCCACCTTGCATACGAATAGCTCGCCGGAATCGATCATCCGGCTGCTCGATATGGGCATGGACCCGTTCAACTTCGCCGATGCGCTGCTCGGGATCCTTGCGCAGCGGCTGGCCAAGCGTTTGTGCAGCAAGTGCAAGCAGGCTTATGCGCCTGCGGGAGAAGAAATGAGGCAGATTCTCCAGGAATACTGCTCCGAACTGCTCAACACCGCGCCATTCAAGAAAGACACCAAGTCCGCCTACGAGAACGTGTACCGGGATCTGGCCAAGAGCTACGGCAACGACAAGGGGCAGTTCACGCTGTACAAAGCCAAGGGTTGCGACGCCTGCAATTCCGGCTACAAGGGGCGGGTCGGCCTGCATGAGCTGCTGATCGCCTCCGATACGATCAAGAAACTCATCCAGGAGCACGCTCGCGTCGCGGAGATCCTGGCCGTGTGCCTCGAGGAAGGCATGCGTACCTTGAAGATGGACGGAATCGAGAAAGTGTTGCAAGGCATCACCGATATGCCGCAAGTACGCGCGGTCTGTATCAAGTAGCGGTACGCTCCACGCCAACCAGCGTTTGCCAGGGAAGGTGACCTTGGAGACCGTCGAAGACCTGTTTGGTCGCCTCGAGCAACTCAACGAGATAGGTGCGGCGCTGTCCCAGGAGAAGGACACCGACCACCTGCTCGAAAAGATCCTTATCGCCGCCAAGGCGATCACGCGCGCCGACGGCGGGACTCTGTACGTGTTGGAACCCTCCGACGAGGGCCCGCGGCTCAGGTTTGCGATCATGCGGACCGATTCGCTAGGCATCGCGATGGGGGGCACCACCGGCAGCCCTATACCCTTTTATCCGGTGCATCTCCGCGGAAAGGACGGGAAGCCCAACAACCAGATGGTTGCCGCCTACGCCGCTCTGACCGGCAAGACCGTGAGCATCGCCGACGCGTACTCGGAGGGGGGCTTCGATTTCTCCGGAACGCGCAATTTCGACAAGAAGACCGGATACCGCTCCAAAGCATTCCTCACGGTGCCGATGAAGAACCACCTGAGCGAGATCATAGGAGTCCTTCAGCTCATCAACAGCAAGGACCCCGCGACAGGTGAGTTCGGCCCTTTCTCGCACTCGGACCAGCGGTTGGCGGAGTCCCTCGCGTCACAAGCCGCCATCGCTCTCACCAACCGGCAGCTGATCGATCAATTGAAGGGGCTGTTCAAGTCTTTCATCGCGCTCATCAACCGCGCGATCGACGAGAAGTCCGAATACACGGGCAAGCATTGCGACCGAGTTCCGAAGCTCACCATGATGCTTGCCGAGGCGGTCAACGAGACCTCCGAGGGGCCGCTCCGAGACTTCAACATGACCGATGCGGATCGATACGAGCTAGAAATAGCAGGTTTGCTGCATGACTGTGGAAAAGTCACGACACCCGTGCACGTCGTGGACAAGGCGACCAAGCTGCAGACGATTTTCGACCGCATCAATCTCGTGGACACACGCTTCGAAGTGCTGAAGCGCGACTTGGAAATCGCGACGCTGAAGCAAAAGTTCGACCTCGTTCGTCAGACTTCTGCGCAAGATGTCGATGTGCGCGACCGATTGGGCGAAATCGAGCAAGCATCTCGGGAGAGTTTGCAACAGCTGGAAAGCGACAGGGAGTTCCTACGCCACTGCAACGTCGGCGGGGAATTCATGCCACCGGAGGCACAGGAACGTGTGAAGCAGATCGGTACTGGGCACAAGTGGATCGACGTTTCAGGCGGCACGGCCAACTTCCTCACCGAGGATGAAATCAAGAATCTCACGATTTCCCGCGGCACGCTCACTCAAGAGGAGCGTGAGACGATCAATCATCATATTGTCGCTACGATCGATATGTTGGAAGCGCTGCCGTGGCCCAAGCATCTGGAAAACGTACCTGAATACGCCGGAGGCCACCACGAGCGCATGGACGGAAAGGGCTACCCCCGGGGCCTCAAACGGGAGCAAATGTCCGTTCAGGCGAGGGTCATGGGGATCGCGGATATTTTCGAGGCGTTGACCGCCAAGGACCGACCTTACAAGCGCGGCAAGACGCTGACCGAATCACTGAATATCCTCGGGCGCTTCAGGCTGAACGGACACATCGACCCGGACTTGTTCGACATATTCGTGCGCAGGAAGGTGTACATGCGCTACGCCGAGCAATTTCTCGATCGCGAACAGATCGACGAAGTCGATGAGAGCGCCATACCGGGATACACGCCCTGATCTGCCTGGGTGGGGCAGCCCGCATGCTTGGCGGAAATGGCCCGCTACTCAGCTTGGCGTGTCAGCTGCTTGCTGAGTTTCTTGGCGGCAAAGTCGACGAATTTGTCGTCGTATCCAATTTCCCGCAGTCTCCATTTGAACGCGTATCCGAGCTTTGTCCTGCGCACGATCCCGGGGCGGCCTCCGCCTTGAAATTCGCTCGAGAAGATATCCTCGAGTATCTCCTCGATTCGCCCCTGGGAAACTGTTTGTTCAGGGGCATTGGCGATCACCGGGGGATAGCGCGTGGTAATACGCTGCGCCAGGCTTTCGGCGAGGGCGTCCAACTTGCTGAAGGGAAACGGCGTAGGTTTTACATTCCCGCTCATGGTGCGCCCTCGTTCCGGGCTCGATGTCTCGCGGATTCTCTCGGGGGGGCCTGGTGACGCCCAGCGTCATACTTTGCCCTAACTTTGGTAGTTTTCACAATCTTGAAGCCCGAGCCGATGTGTTTAAATTGAACAACATCACATTATTTCAATGAGATACAGAGACTATTGCGGGCGGGCACGCCCCTTGCTCTTCTTACCCGTCATACGCCATTTCGGGCGTGTCCAGTAAGGAGAATACATGAGAGCGATTCAGAAGGGTTTTACGTTGATCGAGTTGATGATCGTAGTTGCGATCATCGGCATTCTGGCCGCGGTTGCGCTTCCCGCGTACCAGGACTACAGCAATCGGGCGAAGATATCCGAAGTGATTCTGGCGGCAAGTGCGTGCCGCACGTCGGTCACGGAAATCTTCCAGAGCGGCAACAGTGCTTCGATCACCGCAGGGGGTTGGGGTTGCGAAGTCACAAACCAACCGGGCGGAGCCTCGAAGTACGTGAAGTCCATCGATACAACCGTGGACGGCCTGGTGAGGATTGAGGTGCAAGGCTTTGCCGCCTCCACCCTAATCAACGGTAAGCTCGTTACCTTGGCGCCGATGAAGGACGCGACCGCCCTGTTGCAGAAAGCGGACGTGGGTGGAATGACGGTGTACGGCTGGCGCTGCGGTGCCTCAGCTGACGGTACGGACCTGAATCCCAAGTATCTGCCGGGTTCCTGCCGCGGATGATCGTAGCCTAGCTCTAAGCAGCACAAAAAAGGTACCCTTCGGGGTACCTTTTTTTTTGTCTACGATCGTGAACCTCGTCAGGCGGTACCCGCACTGGATCGGAGTGGTTCTGATCGCCGGCCTTGCCTGCGGCCTTTACTGGCCTTTTCTGGGAAATCCGTTGGTTTTCGACGACTGGGTGTTTTTCTCGGGATACCAGTTCTCTTACTACGCCACGCATCCCTTCGGCCTGGAGCTGAGGCTTCCGCCGTACTTCTCGCTCGCCATCACCGAGGTCCTCATTGGCGGCATGCAGGCGCACCGAATCGTGAGCCTGGCGTTCCATGTCGCTTGCGCGCTTGCGCTGTATAAGCTGACTTACGATTTGTTGCGGTCGGTTGTACCGCCAAGCACCCCGGAACCCATGCAGCGAGAGCGCGCCGCCACACTTGCTTTCGTCGGCGCGGCTGCTTTCGCGATCCATCCGGTAGCGGTGTACGGAGCGGGATATCTGGTCCAGCGGACCATTGTTTTCACGACGCTATTCTCGCTGCTGTCTGCCGTGCTCTTTGTGCGCGGGCTTGCACGAGGTCGCCACGTCGATGCGCTCTCGGCGGCCATGATGTATTCCATAGCGGTGCTCTCCAAGGAACATAGCATCCTCTTGCCTGCGGCGGTGGTGCTTGCAGTGTTCCTCGTCCGACCCGAAAGTCGCTTCGCCATTCGGCATGTCGCGATCTATTGGTCGGCCTGCGCCCCCGTCGCGATTTCCGTGACGCTATTCAGGAAGTGGCTGATCGGGGAGACCTACGAGCCCGACTACGGTGTCGTCGCGACGCAAATGGAGGGCGTCTTTGGGCATGCGAGCGGGGATCTCTCCTGGTCGATGAGCGCGATCACTCAGGCGGGGCTTTTCTTCGAATACCTTGCGTCGTGGTTATGGCCCGATGTGCGGGCGATGTCAATCGACGTCCGCGTGGATTTTCTCCAGACATGGTCGCCAGGCTGGATACTCTTGAAAAGTTCGGCTTTTATTGCGTTCGGCGCGCTCGGCTTTGTGCTGCTGCGTCGCGGCGGCAGGGCCGGACTCGCCGGATTCGGCATGCTCTTCACGTGGACTCTCTTCGTGGCCGAGTTCAGCACCGCCCGATTCCAGGAACCTTTTGTTCTTTATCGCAGCTATCTGTGGGCGCCCGGAATCCTGATCGCGCTCGTCGCGCTGGTGAGTGCGGTTCCGCTTCGGGCGGCGCTGGCGGCGTTCGCCCTGGTTGGCCCGATGCTGGCGTATCAGGCCCACGACCGTCTGGTGACGTTCTCCAGCTCCTTTCGTCTCTGGGAGGACGCGGTCGCGAAGCTTCCTGGGAGGCCCGTTCCCTGGGGCTCGCGCACCCTCTATATGCTCGCCAGGGAGTACGTGTACGGAGGGCAGCCGGAGAAGGCCGTTGAGGTCGCCGAAAGGTGCATGGCGCAGTATCCGGACACGGTCCATTGTTACTATGCCCGCGGGGTCATTCATTACCTCCTCGATCAGTACGCTCTCGCGCTTCCGTATCTATCTCGGGCGGTCGAGCTGCGGCCCGACAGCGGGATTGCGCATCACCGTCTAGGCTTGGTGCTGGAGCGCCTCGGCCGAATTCCGGAGGCTAAAGTGGAGTATGCCCGCGCATCCGATCTGGATTACAAGGTCGCCGATTTTGAGATCAAGCGCCTGGAATCCTCCGGTGGCAGCCTCACAGCTCCGAAAGCAACGATTCCCGCCTCGCGGTGAAGGCTGGTGGCGCGATAGGGCAACACCCTGCCCCGGGCGCTGGGGCTTACCCCCTGCGAAAATGCCCAGAACGGCCACCGTGCTTTTCCAGCAGCTTGATGTCCTCGATGGTCATGGCTCGGTCAACGGCCTTGCACATATCGTAGATTGTGAGCAATCCGACGCTCACGGCGGTGAGCGCTTCCATCTCCACGCCGGTGCGACCGATCGTTTCGACGGTGACCGTGAGCCGAACTGCCGACCGGCGCTTGTCCGTGGTGAATTCTGCAGCGACCCGCGTTAGCCCCAGAGAGTGGCACAAGGGGATCAACTCCGCCGTTCGCTTGGCAGCTTGAATCGCGGCGACCCGAGCCACCCCGAGAACATCGCCTTTGCTGGCGCCGCCGCCAAGGATGAGCTTCAAGGTCGAGGGCGCCATGCGAATCGCGCCGCTGGCGATTGCGACGCGGCGCGTCTCGGGCTTGGCTCCGACATTCACCATATGGGCTTGCCCGGAGCTGTCGAAATGGCTGAGTCTTCTTGAGCGATTCATTATTTTCCGCTTCGAGCAGCACCCCGCCGGGAACCTGGGCGGGACAACGGTATCATATTATCCATGAGAATCTGTTCAATCTGCCTGGCTCTTGCCTTGCTAGTCCCGCAGTCAAACGCGCAGACCCTGCCTGAGCTGGGAGACTCTTCCGGTGCAGTCCTGTCGCCTTATCTGGAGCGCAAGATCGGGGAACAGGCGATGCGCGAAATTCGCTCGCGGGACCGGCGCTTCCTGGACGATCCGGAACTGACCGAATACGTCAACGAAGTCGGTCGGCGAATCGTGGCGGCAAGCCCTGAGGGGCGTCAGGATTTCGAGTTCTTCCTGATTCGTGAAAATTCCATCAACGCCTTTGCGATGCCCGGGGGCTTCGTGGGAATACATACTGGCCTGTTGCTGGCGGCACAGACGGAGTCTGAATTCGCCGGCGTGCTTGCCCACGAAGTGGCACACGTCACCCAGCATCACATTGCCCGTATGGTGGGAAAGCAGGAACAGATGTCGATACCAATACTTGCGGCGGTTGTTCTGGGATTGCTCGCGGCGCACCGGAACCCTGAAATAACACAAGCGGTCATTGTTGGTGCGAGCGCGACCAGCATCCAGACACAGCTCAATTACACGCGCGATTTCGAGCGCGAAGCCGACCGGATCGGGTTTCAGTTCCTGCAGCAGGCGGGCTTCGATGTCGGCGGTATGGCCGCGTTCTTCGAACGGATGCAGAAGGCGACACGCCTGCACGAGAACAACGCGCCGGCCTACTTGCGCACGCACCCGCTTACCGGCGAACGCATCTCTGACATGCACAATCGCGCACAAGCCGTGGCTTACAGACAGGCACCTGACAGCATCGAGTTTCATTTCGCGCGCGCGAAGCTACGCGCCGAGCAAGGCCTGCCGCGGGAGGCCGTCGCGCATTTCAGCGAGCTGGTGCGCGAGCATCGCTACGCTGAGGAGGCTGGCGCACGCTACGGCCTGGCCAGTGCGCTCGCCAGGGCGCGCGATTTTTCCGGCGCCACAAGAGAGATCGGGACCGTGCGCAAGCTCGTCGGTAACCATCCCATGGTGGAGCTCCTGATGGCGCGCATTCGCCTGGGCGCCGGCGACGCGGCGGGAGCTCGCGCAGTGTTGCGCGCCGCCTTAGAGCGCGTTCCCAACTATCGGCCGCTTCACTACGCCTATGTCGAGGTCCTGCAAGGTTTGGGAGAGCACACTGCGGCGCTTGCCTGGCTTGCCGAGCTCGCGAAAAGCTATCCGCAAGACGCGCGTACCTACAATCTGCAGGCCAAATCCTACGCCGCGTCCGGCAAGCGCCTGTTGCACCATCAGGCACTTGCCGAAACCTACGTTCTGCAGGGTAGCTTGCCGGCCGCAGTTGAGCAGTTACAGCTCGCGCAAAGAAGCGGGGACGGTGATTTCTATCAGCTCTCTGCTGTCGAGGCCCGACTGCGTGATCTGCGGGTCCTCCAGGCGGAAGAAACGAAACGTCGTTAGCAGGGTGCCGCGAGGGAACTCGGCAGCCAGAAAGTCTCTTGCCCCCGGGAGTGTGCCTTGCTTCTAAAGCAAGCTCGTTAGCGGGAAGCGGCGCCCTTGCCCGGCACTTCGAAGTAGGCTTCGTAAAGAAGATCGAACGTCTTCTCGCTTTCCGAGAACAGCTCCTCCTCGCTGCTGCTGCGCCGGCGCGCCCCCTGGAGCAGGGTTTCCACTCCGGCGGCTTCTGCAACCGGCGCGCCTCCTGTGTCGAGGGAATGCACCAGGAGTCCTATTCGGGTCAAGGTTTCGTTTTTGTCGAGGCTGAAGCTCCTTAGCAGTTCCTGGAACGTCACCTTGTCCCTGATATTGGAAAAGCTCGCGCCTTCAAAACCAAAGCCGACTGCGTTAGTAGGGCATTCCTGCGTCTTGTCCAGCCACATCAGGGTCGCTTCCGGATCGATGAAGCGCCGGATCAGCCAAGCGGAGGCGAGACGATCCGCCCAGAGAGGCTTGCGGGTTGCCCAGATGCGATTGAGGTAGTCCCTCCCCGCCAGGGAAACGCGGCCGGACTTGGCGGCCTCCGGGAACATCCTTTTCCGGACCTCAAGCTCCGTGTTGCGCAGGACCTGTTCGACCTGCTCCTTCGCCGGAGAGTCGAAGAAATCGAGTGCGCTGATCGCCTCGAATTCGCGGCGCTGCTTGTTCAGTACGCGGGCAATCGCACTGGGCTCGGAGATTCCGAATCCGGCGCGCAGCCCCTCGACGGACTTGATGAGCCCCTCGTACTTTCCGGTGCGATCGAAGAGCGACCGAAACGCCTGTCCTTGCTGAGCGTCGAAATGGGTCACCTTGAGAACATGGGCTGAACCATTGATTCGGGTCACATGCTCGCACAAGCGCAACAGGCCTTGCTGGTTTTCCGGATTGTCCGGCAGCAGATAGACGCCTTCTCGCAGCACCGCACAACCCATGGACTCAAGCGTGCGCAGCACCCGCATCCGTGTCGCGGGGTCGTCCGCTGGAAAACTGACGACGTATACCAGCCACTTCGAGTCAGGTGGTGGCGATTCCTTTCGCTTGGCCAAAACCGCTCCTCGGGGAGGTACCCTATCGGCGCCCCAGTTTAAGCATCGTGGGGCGTTTGAGCAAGGCAGAAACGCTGCCTTGCTGCAACCGCTCCGGTCGCGTTCGATGTTGTCCGCGGTGTCGCTTCATCGCGGGTTCGGTTTGGTATATAGTTTTGGCCCTCAGACTGCAATCGAGCGACGATGACCAATTTCGACAAGGATCTGGACGTGCGCGGCCTCGATTGCCCTCTGCCTATTCTGCGCGCGAAAAAGGCGCTGGCGGAGCTGAAGAGCGGAAAGGTGCTCCGCGTCCTTGCCACTGATCCGGGTTCGGTGAAGGACTTCGAGGCTTTCGCGAAACAGACTGGCAACCAGCTGCTCTCGCACGCGGAAGCGGACAAGATCTTCACTTTTTTCATGAAGAAGAAGTGACTGATCGATCGTCCCGAGAGCAGATAGCGATCTCGTCGTCCTCACCCCACCCTACGCCCGCGGTTCGCGGATGATTCCCTGCTTGAGGTAGATGGGTCTTACGGCTTGCGCCCAGGTCTCCAGACCCAGGGCGAATGTGCATCCCGCAAGAACCACGATCAGGCCGCATCCCAGCAGAGTCCAGTGCGCTCCGATCGCCTCGGCGAGTGCGCCTGCGAGAAAGTTACCGATCGGAGCAAAACCAAGGAAGCACATGACGTAAATGCTGATGATCCGTGCCCGCCTGTTTTCCTCCGCGACAGTTTGAAGGATGGTATTGATGGACGCCGCTGTGACTACGAGTCCGGCGCCGAAGACCCCGAGGAGCGTGAGCGACAACCAGAGAGTTGTCGACAACGAGAATCCGGCCAGCGCGGCTCCGGCCAGCACCGAGGTCGCCGCAATCACTCTGCCGAGGCCGCGCACCGAGCTTCGCACCGCTAGGGCGAGAGTGCCTGTGATCGCGCCCAGCCCGACAGCGCCAATGAGAAAACCGAATGTCCTGGAATCGCCGCCGAACGTTTCGGCTGCGAAGATCGGCATCAGCGAGGACCAAGGTGCAGTGAAAAACCCCATCGCCGCAAGGAGCAGTAACAGACGCCGGGTGCCGGTGAAACCGAACGCATAGATGAATCCGGCGGTCAGTTGATGCCACCAACCGGTGCAGGTGTTGGCGAGCTCGCGCGGCTTCACCCGGACGACGGCGTAGGTCGCGATGATGGCGAGGTAACAGAGGGCATTGACAAGGAAGCACGACGCCTCGCCGAAGGCGGCAAGCAGCAACCCGGCCACGGAAGGCCCCACAAAACGCGCCGACTGGAACAGCATCGATTGCAGCGCGATCGCATTGGGCAGGTCCTCCCGGTGCTCGATCAGCTCCAGCAGGAATGCCTGGCGCGTCGGGGTCTCGAAGGCCGTGATGACTCCGAGGAAAAGGGCGAGCGCAATCAGGTGCGGGACGAGAACCGCGTCTGCCAAAGTGAGCACCGCGAGTGTCAGCGCTTGCACGAACGCAAGCGACTGGATCAGCACCAGCAGGCGCCGGCGATTGACCCGGTCGGCCCATACCCCGGCTATAGGGGAAAGGAACAGTACGGGCAGTTGCTGCGCCCCCGCGGTCAGGCCGAGCAGCAAAGCGGAGCCGGTGACGCGGTACACCAGCCAGCTCATCGCTACCATCTGCATCCAGTTACCGAGCAGTGACAGGCCCTGTCCTGCGTAGAAGATCCGGAAGTTCCTGGAGCGAAAAGCGCGCAGCGCGGGATGCACGGATCGAGGGCCGAGCGCTCAGCCTTTGAGCTTGTCGAGTTGGGATTTCAGCTTGTCGAGCTTCGCGCTGGAGTTCTTAAGGCGCTCCTCTTGCTGAGCGACGATCGTCGGAGGAGCGCGTCCGACGAATTTTGGATTGGAAAGGTCGGCTTTTGCCTTGGCTATCTCGCCTTCGACGCGCGAGATTTCTTTTTGCAGGCGTGTGCGTTCGGCGGCGGGGTCTATCTCTACGTGTAACATGATACGACGTAGCCCCGATACTGCCACCGGCGATTCCGAATCGGGAAGGTGCTCAACCCACTTCAATTCAGATTGGCGCACCAGAGCGGAAAATGCGCTGGTTGTTGCAGCGCTCGGAGTGCCCGTAATGGAAAAAGTGGAAGAAATACTGTACTGGGACTGAGTTTTGAGTTCGCTACGTAGATTTCGACCTGCGTTGACAACGCCCTTGGCAATATCAATCTCTCCCTCAGCTGCCTCATCGATCTTTTCGGGCTGGAACTTGGGGTAGGACGCGAGCACTATGGTTTCGCCTGTTTTACCAGCAAGAGGCGCGACCTTCTGCCACAATTCCTCGGTGATAAACGGAATGATCGGATGCGCTAGTCGCAGCGCGGTCTCCAGTACCCGCACCAGCGTCTGGCGTGTACCGCGTAGCACCTTATCGTCTTGGGATTGCAGTTGCTTCTTCGCTACTTCAACGTACCAGTCGCAGTACTCGTCCCAAACGAAGCGGTAAATCGCGCTCGCAACATTATCGAACCGGTATTCAGCGAAGCCAGCTTCGACCTCCTTCTCGGTGCGCTGGAGCGTACTGACGATCCACCGATCCCAGGCGGACAATTCGACCGAAGCATTCTCTTCCAGCCCACAATCCTTACCTTCGACGTTCATCAGCACGAAGCGTGTGGCGTTCCACAGCTTGTTGCAGAAATTGCGATAACCCTCGCAGCGGGAAAGGTCAAAGTTGAGGGTCTGTGCGTAGGTTGCGAGTGAGGCGAAGGTGAACCGCAAGGCATCGGCGCCGAAGGAGGGGATGCCGCTCGGATAGTGGGTCTTGATGTATTTTTCGATTCTGCCTTTTTGGTCGCCACGAAGCAGCCCCACCGTGGATTTGTCGATCAGTTCCGGAAGGGCGATGCCATCGATGAGATCGAGCGGATCGAGCGTATTGCCTTTTGACTTCGACATTTTCTGGCCCTCGGCGTCGTACACGAGAGCATTGATGTAGACGTGGTGGAAGGGCACCTTCCCGGTGAAATGCAGCGTCATCATGATCATCCGTGCGACCCAGAAGAAAATGATGTCGAAGCCGGTTACGAGCACCGAAGAGGGCAGAAAGGTTTCGAGGTCCTTCGTTTTCTCGGGCCAGCCGAGTGAGGAAAATGGAACAAGCGCCGAGGAGAACCACGTGTCGAGCACGTCCTCATCGCGCTTCAGCGCGGCCCGGAAGCCTTTCGCTGCTGCGAGTTTCTTCGCCTCTTCTTCGGTCCGGGCGACGTAGATATTGCCCTTGTCGTCGTACCACGCCGGGATCTGATGCCCCCACCATAGCTGGCGCGAGATGCACCAGTCCTGGATCTTCTCCAGCCATTGGTTGTACCAGGTGGTCCAATGTTCGGGGTAGAACTTCACGTCTCCGTTTGCGACCGCGATGAGGCCGCGTTTCGCAAGGTCCTCCATTTTCACGAACCATTGATCGGTCAGCATCGGTTCGACTATCACACCGGTGCGGCCCGAGCGCGGCACTCGTAGCTTGTAGGGTTTTTCGGACACGAGCAGCCTCTGCGCCTGTAGGTCGGCAATGATGCGTTTGCGCGCCTCGAAGCGATCGAGTCCCCAATATTCCTTTGGAATTCCTAGGTCGATCCCGAGGGGTTGCGACCTAACTCGGCTTATTGTTGCGCCGTGTTCTGTTGGAGCTAAATTTCTTAGGGAGTCAAGACCGGCTGCTGCAATATCGATTCCGATAATTTTGGCGTCAAGCGTCAGAATGGAAAATAGCGGCAACCCATGTCGCTGCCCTACTAGATAATCATTGAAGTCGTGGCCGGGCGTAATCTTGACGCACCCGGTGCCGAATTCAGGATCGACGTAGTCATCGGCAATGACAGGGATCGTGCGGGCGGTAAGGGGTAGCTGCACGCGGTTGCCGACGAGCTTCGTGTAACGCTCGTCTTTTGGGTTTACAGCGACCGCCACGTCGCCTAGCATCGTTTCCGGTCGCGTCGTTGCCACCACCACGGAATCGCTGCCATCCTCGAGCGGGTAGCGGATTTCCCAGATCTTCCCGTCTTCCTCTTCGCTGTCCACTTCCAAGTCGGATACCGCGGTACCGAGCACCGGATCCCAGTTGACCAAGCGCTTGCCGCGGTAGATCAGGCCCTGCTCATGCAGTCGCACGAACGCTTCGACTACGGCGCGCGACATCTTGGCGTCCATGGTGAAGTAGCCGGCGTTCTGGCCTTCGGTGTCGGCATAGCTCCAGTTTCCCGAAGCGCCCAGGCGCCGCATCTGGCGCGTGATGGTCGAACCGGATTGCTGTTTCCATTCCCAGACGCGCTTGATGAACGCCTCGCGGCCGAGGTCGTGGCGCGTCTTGCCTTCGGCTTCGAGCTGACGTTCGACGACGATCTGCGTAGCGATGCCGGCATGATCCGTGCCGACCACCCAGTTGGCATTGAAGCCGAGCATGCGGTGATACCGCATCAAGGCGTCCATGAGGGTCTGCTGGAACGCGTGCCCCATGTGCAATGTCCCGGTGACGTTCGGCGGCGGGAGCTGGATGCAATAGGGCTGTTTCCCCCCATCGGCGGAATGAGCGAAGTAGCCGCGCGATTCCCAAAGGGAATACCAGCGCCGCTCGACCCCGTGCGGGTCAAAGCTTTTCTCGAGATCCATGTGCATCAAAAAAGAGAAAGCGCGCCGAGCAGCACTCCCGAGGGAGCTCGGCTTCGACGCGTTCATTCGGATTATAGCGTTAGGTCTTGCGAGACGGCCCGCGCCGGCGCGCAATTTCGAGCTCGACCGCGCGCTTGGTCGCATCGCGAATCAGTACTTCGAGGTCTGCTTTGACTCGAGCGCTGAGGTCGGCGATCTTGTGCTGCAAATGGGCTTCGAGGCGGACGCGTAGCATTTCCTCGAGCGAGTTTGCGATGTAGGGGCCGATTGCATCGAGTATGCTCTGCTTGAGCTTCTGCTCCAGCTCGTTCAGCTCGGCTTTGGTCGCGCCGCCCGGAGCCGGCGAGCTCGAGGTGGACGGTGCGGGTTTTGCGTCCGCCTCCGCGATGACCTCCGTGAGGACCGGAACATCGTCTCGAGCAGATGCGCCGGAAGGACGGTAGCGCTTTAGAAACGCGTCCGCTTTTTCCAGCAGGTCGTCGGACTCGCTCATGTTCCCGGCTCGGAGAGATCGTGGTGGTGAATGTCGTAGCCGCGGTCCCGGTAAAAACGATAACGGGTTCGAGCGAACTCGCGATCATCGTCTGCAACGCCAACAAGCTCGATCAGCCGTTCAAAACGGCTGAACGAAGGCGGCGAATCGACATGCAGATTGAGCATGACCTGATGATGAGGCATATCGACATCCTCGCGCGCGATCACCACTGGAGTTTCCGGGGCGAGAACGTGATACGTCATGCAATGGGGAACAAAACCGATGGCCTGATAGGTCCATAGAAGCTTGTCGAAGCTGCGCGCTGTGTTTTCCTCGGGGGCATAGACAACAACGCGTAACATCCGTTGGATGGCCTTGGCGACGAGCTGGCATGCGACCTGCAGCTTGGGCTCGGCATTGGAGTAGAAGTCGACGCGGGTCATGGAAATGAGAGGATCTGGATGGATGATCGAGCCAGCCGCGTGCTCCGCAAACGCCGGATTCTCAATCCTCGTTCCTCAATCCTTTCACCCGCTTCATCAGGAATGTCGTCAGCAACGGCACCGGCCGGCCGGTCGCTCCCTTCTCCTTACCCGATTTCCACGCTGTTCCGGCAATGTCGAGGTGAGCCCAGTCGTACTTCCGCGCGAATCGCGAAAGGAAGCAAGCCGCGGTAACACTGCCCGCAGCGCGCCCGCCGATGTTCGCAAAATCGGCGAAGTTGCTTTTCAACTGTTCCTGATAGTCCTCCCATAGCGGCAGCTGCCAGACACGGTCCCACGATTCCGCCCCCGCCGCCTGCAGCTCGCGTGCGAGACCGTCCTTGTTGGAAAACAGTCCGGAGCAAACGTGACCCAGAGCGATGACGCAGGCGCCGGTGAGCGTGGCGATGTCCACCACAGCCTGGGGATCGAAGCGCTCCGCGTAGGTGAGCGCGTCGGCGAGAATGAGGCGCCCCTCAGCGTCGGTATTGAGGATCTCTATCGTTTGGCCCGACATGCTCGTGACGATGTCTCCAGGCCTTGAGGCTGCACCTCCGGGCATATTCTCGCAGGCGGGAACGAGTCCGATCACGTTCAACTTCAGCTTAAGATCCGCGACCGCCCGCAGCGTGCCCAGCACGCTCGCCGCGCCGCACATGTCGTATTTCATCTCATCCATCTCGGCCGAAGGCTTGAGGGAAATGCCGCCCGTGTCGAACGTGATGCCTTTTCCAACCAGCACGACCGGCCGATCCTTCTTGCCGGCTCCAGAGTAACGGAGGATCACGAACTTGGGCGGCTGGTGCGAGCCCTTGGACACCGAGAGAAGCGAGCCCATTCCGAGCTTATCCATGCTCTTCCTATCCAACACTTCAACCGCCAGCTTCCATTCGCGCCCGAGTTTCACCGCGGTCTCTGCCAGATATGCTGGCGTGCACACGTTCGGCGGCAAGTTGCCCAAGTCGCGCGCAAGCGCCATGCCGGCGCCGATCGCAAGCCCTTCGCGGGTCCCGCGGTCCAACGCGCCGGCGTCACGCTTTGAAGCCACGGCAAGCGTGACATGGGCAAGCGGCCTCGCTTCCGCTTTCTTGCTTTTCATGCGGTCAAAGCGGTAGGCAACCTCGGCGGCTGCCAATACCAGTTGGCGCGCCTTCCACTCGGCGTCGCGCTCGGGCACCTGCAGCTCGGTGAGATACAAGCACGCGTCGCGCGCTCCCGTATTGTGGATGGCGTTGAGTGCGGCGCGCACACTCTCGCGATACTGCTTCTCGCCGAATTCCTTCTCCTGCCCAAGGCCCACGAGCATCACGCGCTCTGCGGCAACACCGCGCACCCGGTACAGCAGCCGCGTGCTTCCCACCTTGCCGTCCATGTCTCCCGAACGAAGAAATTCGCGGAGCTGTCCGTGCGCCGCCCTGTCGAGTGCATCCGCCGCAGGAGAGAGGCGACGCGATTCGAATACGCCGACTGCCAAGCACGCACTACGGTGCGTGTCCGGCATTGCGAGTTTTGTGCTAAATTCCATTCGGCCTCGATTCGGGGAGCGTCCAAGGATTATCCCCGGTTTGCTTTGCCGAAGTCAAAGCAACACGCCATCTTCGGTTCACGATCAGACTGCGTCCCTGACTTCGATTGGTTTCACAAAGTGATCTTTCAGCGTTCTTTGCTGCGTGAATTCGGCAATCTCGCACTCGCGGTGTTCGCGACGCTGTTTGCCATCACATTGACGACGCAGCTCATACGTCTGCTCGGGCAAGCGGCGATTGGAAAAGTGCTTTCCGAGGGTGTGGTTGCGCTGCTCACGTTTTCCGCCTTGAACTATCTTCCCGTGCTGCTTTCATTGACGCTTTTCATTTCGGTGCTCATGACGCTCTCGCGGAGCTACCGCGAGTCGGAGATGGTGATCTGGTTCAGTTCGGGTCTGTCGCTCCTCGCGTGGGTTCGTCCGGTGCTTCTGTTTGCCTCGCCGCTTGTCGCCCTCGTGGCGTTGCTTTCGCTGTTCTTGTCGCCCTGGGCTATCGGTAAAGCCGAGGAATACCGGCGCCAGATGAATCTGCGCGACGAGGCCTCGCGGGTCGCGCCCGGTGTTTTCCGCGAGGCCCTGGGAGCGGACCGTGTGTTTTTCGTGGAGGAGATTGCGGGCGACCAGACCAATGTCCAGAACGTGTTTATCGCGCAAATGCAGCAGGGCCGGCTCGGTATCACGGTGAGCAGGCGGGGATACCGGGAGTCTGCCGAGAACGGTGACCGCTTCGTGGTATTGCTCGACGGGCGGCGCTATGAGGGTATCCCCGGTGATCTCGATTTCAAAGTGATGGACTTCCAGCGGTATGCGATGAAAGTCGAGGCGCGCGGGACGCAGGTAGAGCAGGCTTCCTCCAAGGCAATGTCCACTCTTGCCTTACTCCAAACGCCAAGCAACTCAAATTTGGCTGAATTGCTCTGGCGCCTGGGCTTGCCGATCGCGACATTAATTCTTGCCCTGCTTGCAATTCCCTTGTCGTTCGTAAACCCAAGGGCGAGCCGTTCGGTGAATCTCTTATTTGCGCTCCTCACCTACATGGTCTATGCCAATTTGCTCAGTATCGTCCAGGCGTGGGTGTCCCAGGGGCGGCTGCCTTTCAGTACCGGCTGGTGGGCCGTGCACGCCGGGATGCTCGGGGTCCTTGCGCTGCTCTTCTACAGGCGGCTTCGCGTGGGTTCACTGCTCGGGAGGCGCTAAGGTGGATACTTTGCGGACTTACTTGGCGCGAGAGATTTATGGGGCGACGCTGCTGGTTTTTGGCGCTTTCCTGGGCTTGTTCGCCTTTTTCGATCTGATCAATGAACTGAAAGATATCGGAAAGGGCGAGTATCAGTTGCAGCACGCACTCGCGTTCGTTGCCCTGAGCGTGCCGAGCCACGTTTATGAATTGTTTCCCGTGGTGGTGTTGATTGGAACGCTTTACGCCCTTTCGCATCTCGCCGCCAATTCCGAATACACTGTGATGCGGGCCTCGGGGTTGGCGCCCTGGCGCGCGACCAGCACACTGTTTCGTATCGGCATCGTTTTTGCGGTGGCCACGCTCGTGTTTGGAGAGCTGATCACTCCGGTCTCAGAGCGTGCAGCGAAACAACTCAAGCTTTCCATGACCAGCGCCATCGTGGCCCGGGAATTCCAGACGGGACTGTGGGTGAAGGACGACCGCCGCTTTGTCAACGTTCGCGAAGTACAGGCCGACGCCAATCTCACCGATGTCAGGATATTTGAATTCGACGATCAATACCGATTGAAGTCGATCAGCTTCGCAAAGCGGGGCGAGTACATTGGCAAGAATGTCTGGCGGTTGCGCGAGGTCGTGCACACGGGCTTTTCGTCCACAGGCAGCAGCGTGCAGCGCACCGAAGAGATGGATTGGAGCTCGGTCCTTACGCCGGATATTCTCGCTGTGCTGTTTGTCGTACCGGAGCGGATGTCGGCGTGGAACCTCTACCAGTACTCACGACATCTGTCGGACAACCGGCAGAAGACCGGGCGGTACGATATTGCCATGTGGAAGAAGCTCATCTATCCGTTTGCCTCTCTGGTCATGATGGCGCTCGCGTTGCCTTTCGCCTACATCCATGTCCGAGCGGGGGGCGTGGGACTGAAAGTGTTTCTGGGCATCATGCTCGGGATCGTCTTTCACATGCTGAACAGCCTTTTTTCCCATATTGGGCAGCTTCAGAGCTGGCAACCCTTGCTTAGCGCGGCTCTGCCCAGTGCGGCTTTCCTTGGTGCAGCGGCGCTCATGATGTGGTGGGTAGAGAGGCGATAGGTTAAGGACGGGCTATGGGCTGGAAGAATTCTGGTTTCTCTTGGCAGCCCCCCAATCCCGATTCCCGACCACACAGGGATCAGTGACGATGCGGGTGTCGGCCAGCCGATCGTGCAGAAACTGTCGGTCGCGATCGAAAAACGCCCAAAGAAATCCGGCGCCCAACGACAGCAACGAGAGCCAAGCAAGGACGTAGCGCAGCATCGCTTGGCCGATCCCGATCGGCATACCGTCACGGCGGACAACCCGCATCTTCCAGGTCTGCATCGGCAAGGTTCGACCACTGCGGCTCCAGTGCGCGACAAAATAGACTCCCAAGACCAGGAACAGATACAGCTGGAATAGGTGACGCATACTGCCCGAGAGCCGTCCGTTTGCCGCCCCGTAGAAGGCTAAGCCGGCGAAGAGCGCTACGGCAAAAACAAGCAATGATTCGTAGGCCATCGACATCAGTCGCCGCGTAACGCCGGGAGCTTGCGGACCTGGCAAGGCCCGCATGAAGGGACTCAAAGGCAGAAGGTCTATCGGCCAGGCCCCGGGGCAGGGGCGACTTCGGGCGGGGCTGGCTGCTCGGGGGAGGCGATCGCTGGAGGCCTAGCCTTCTGCGCTGTCGTGGGAGGCTTGCGCGGAGTGCTTCCCAGCTTGCGCCTCTCCTGCTCTGGAAGGCGGTTGTATTCTTCCCATTTTTCTTTGAGCCCCTCTTTCTTCTCCGGGGGCAATTTCTCCATTTTCTTGTAGCGCGCGCGCGCGGCATCGCGCTCCTTCGGGGTGAGCTTGGCCCACGCCTGCATGCGCCGCTGCACTCGTGCCTGCTCGTCGGGTTTCATGTTTGGATAGCGCTTTGCGATGCCTATCCACCGGCGTTTGCGGTCCGGTTCGAAATTGTCCCAATCCTCGGCGAGCGGCGCGAGGGTTCGCCGCTGATCAGTGGTCAGCTCGCTCCACGTAGGAAGGTGCTTCGGCGGCGTCGCGGCGAGGACAGAGAGCGAGGTGCAGAGCCAGAGTGTTAGTACGAAGGCCGCTTTAGCCATGCATCGAATCCCTTGTCGAGATAGGCGTCCAGCGGCAGGTCGCCAGTCAGCACCGCAGCGTCAATTTCCTCGAGCTCGGCGGCAAGCTGCGAGTCCCGCCAGTGGTTGACTGCGGTGAGTCCGAGGATCAAAACTACCATCGGCAGCAGCACGCGCGGAACAAGCGTGGAAGGCCCCCCCGACTTGCCAATGACGTTGCCCGCCCAGGCCAATATGGGAATGGCGGACTGTACACGCTGGCGAGCCAAGGCTTGCTCGCGCGCCGCTTTCAGGCGGGCGAGCTTGCCGGCGTCCAGACCGAGCCCCCGGTTGAGGTGCTGCCTAATTCGGTAGGCGATCTGCTGTTCGTTCATAGCTCAACCCCTTTTGCCCTCAAGGCCTCCGCCAATGCCTGTGCCGCCCGGGAGCAATGGGTCTTGACGCTGCCGGCAGAGCAACCCATGACGGCCGCCGTCTCGGCAACGTCTAACTCCTCCCAGTAACGCAGCAGGAACGCCTGCCGTTGACGTTGCGGCAGGCGTTCCAATGCTTTTTCAATTAATTCAATAACTTGGCGCTGTTCCAAGCGATCGGCCGGTCCATCTCTGATGTTTGACGCGTCGGCGCTCTCCAAGGTTTCAAGCGGATCGCTTTCTTCTTCCCGCCCCGGTGAAAGTGCGGAAAAAAGCGTGACCCACAAAGACCGGACTTTCTGCCTGCGATAGAAGTCGCGAATCGTGTTCTGCAGGATGCGTTGGAACAACATCGGCAATTCAACAAGCGGCTTGGCCCCGTACTTGTCTGCGAGCTTGAGCATCGAATCCTGAACGATGTCGAGCGCGTTTTCCGCGTTTCGGACGGCGAACAACGCCTGTTTGTATGCTCGGCGCTCGACGCCTGCGAGAAACTCGGAAAGTTCGTTTCGAGTAGCCAGTGGCGCATCCTTTTCTGGCGGCCGGAGGGGCCGCGGCCGAAGTGAAGTAATCGATGGTATCAAAAGCTCGATTGCGATGCAGGGGAAGAACTTGACCAATCAGGCGTCAGCAATTACGCTCTAAAGCTTTCGTCGACGCGAATTCACACAGGACTTGAGATGGAATTGTCCGGCGCAGAGATCGTGATCCGGTGCCTCCAAGCGGAGAAGGTCGAATACGTATTCGGCTATCCGGGCGGCGCGGTCCTGTTCATTTACGATGAGTTGTTCAAGCAGGACAAGGTAAAGCACGTGCTCGTTCGCCATGAGCAGGGGGCGACGCACGCGGCGGACGGTTACTCGCGCTCGAGCAACAAGATCGGCGTGGCGCTGGTAACGTCGGGGCCTGGAGTGACCAATGCCGTCACCGGCATTGCCACGGCCTACATGGATTCGATTCCGATGGTGATTATCACCGGGCAGGTTCCGACCCACGCGATCGGACTGGACGCCTTCCAGGAGTGCGACACCGTCGGTATTACCCGTCCATGTGTGAAGCACAATTTCCTGGTGAAGGACGTCAGGGACCTCGCGGTTACGATGAAAAAGGCTTTCTACCTCGCCAGGACCGGGCGGCCGGGACCGGTGCTCGTCGACATTCCCAAAGACGTAACCAGCGCGAAGTGCGCGTTCGAGTACCCGGAAACAGTGTCGATGCGCTCGTACAACCCCGTGGTGAAGGGACATCCCGGGCAGATCAAGAAGGCCGTGCAGCTCCTCACCGACGCGAAACGTCCGATGGTCTATACGGGTGGCGGCGTCATCCTTTCGGATGCCTCGAAGCAGCTGACCAAGCTCGTCAAGATGCTCGGCTTCCCGTGCACCAATACGCTGATGGGCCTGGGAGGTTATCCCGCAACCGATCCACAGTTTCTCGGCATGCTTGGAATGCATGGCACGTATGAGGCCAACATGGCGATGCAGAATTGCGACGTGCTGCTTGCCGTCGGTGCGCGGTTCGATGACCGCGTGATCGGCGACCCGGCGCACTTTGCTCAGGTGCAGCGGAAGATCATTCACATCGACATCGATCCCTCGTCGATATCCAAGCGCGTAAAGGTCGACGTCCCGATCGTCGGCAATGTGTCCGACGTCTTGGAAGAGCTGACCAGGCAGCTTGAGGCCGCCGGCTACAAGCCGGACCAGAAGGCGCTCAGCACTTGGTGGTCGCAGATCGGACTGTGGAAATCCAAAGACTGCCTGAAGTACGACAAGAAAAGCGCGATCATCAAGCCGCAGTTCGTACTCGAGCGCCTCTATGAGATTACCCGCGGCGAGGCTTTTGTCACTTCGGATGTCGGACAGCATCAAATGTGGGCGGCCCAGTTCTACAAATTCGACAAGCCGCGCCGCTGGATCAATTCCGGAGGTTTGGGCACAATGGGTTTCGGTCTTCCTGCGGCCATGGGCGTGCAGCTCGCCAATCCCGGAGCGACCGTTGCGTGCGTTACCGGCGAAGCGAGTTTCCAGATGTGCATCCAGGAGCTGTCTACCTGCAAGCAGTACCGCCTGCCGATCAAGGTCGTCAACCTGAACAACAAGTACATGGGAATGGTGCGCCAGTGGCAGCAGTTCTTCCACGGCAACCGCTATTCAGAGTCCTACATGGATGCCTTGCCCGATTTCGTCAAGCTCGCCGAGAGCTTCGGCCACGTCGGCATGCGTATCGAAAAGCCAGGCGACGTGGAACCGGCCTTGCGCGAGGCGTTCAAGCGCAAGGATGAACTCGTGCTAATGGACTTCATCACCGACCAGACGGAAAACGTCTACCCGATGGTCCAGGGCGGCAAGGGTCTGACCGAGATGATTCTTGCCGAGGAGCTATAGGCTCGGCACGCGACTGGGTTCGATCAACATTGGCTGAAGGGAGCCTGGCTCGGCGGCGCCACGAGCGCCGCGTCGAAGCGGCGTCAAGGGACGCCTTGGACCGGGCCTCAGCGAGGGAACAATGCGACACATCATTTCCGTCATGCTCGAAAACGAGCCGGGTGCGCTTTCCAGGGTGGCGGGGCTCTTCTCGGCGCGCGGCTACAACATCGAAACCCTGACGGTGGCGCCAACCGAGGATCCGTCCCTCTCGCGCATGACGATCATCACCACAGGCTCGGATGACGTGATCGAGCAGATCACCAAACAACTGAACAAGCTGGTCGATGTGGTCAAAGTTGTGGACCTTTCCGAGGCGGCACACATCGAGCGCGAGCTCATGCTGATCAAGGTCCGCGCAACCGGGAAGGAACGCGAGGAAATGAAACGCATGTCCGACATCTTTCGCGGGCGCATCATCGACGTTACGGAGAACACATACACCATCGAGCTCACCGGGGACGGGGCCAAGCTCGATGCCTTTGTTCAGGCGATCGAACCGAGCACGATTCTGGAAACGGTTCGATCTGGGGCTTCGGGCATCGCCCGAGGGGAACGGATATTGAAGGTCTAGGAAGACAGGGCCAGAGGCTCGGGACTGGGGAATTTGCCATGCGTTTCCTCACCCCTAGGCCCTAACCATTGAATCTGAGGGGCGACCATGAAAGTTTATTACGACAAGGACGCGGATCTCTCGCTCGTAAAGGGCAAGAAGGTCACCATCGTTGGTTATGGCTCGCAAGGCCATGCTCATGCGCAGAATCTCAATGACTCGGGCGTAAAAGTCACCGTGGGCCTGAGGAAAGGTGGCGGCTCCTGGGACAAGGCGAACAAGGCGGGCTTGAGCGTCAGCGAAATCCCCGAAGCCGTGAAGGGTGCGGACTTCGTCATGATGCTGATGCCGGACGAGCACATTTCAGCCGTCTACCGATCCGAGGTCGAGCCCAACATTCGGAAGGGGGCGACACTCGGTTTTGCCCACGGCTTCAATATTCACTATGGACAGGTCGTACCTCGCGAGGATCTGGACGTAGTCATGATCGCCCCCAAGGCGCCCGGGCACACGGTGCGCTCGACTTACGCCCAAGGCGGCGGCACGCCCATGCTGATCGCTGTGCATCGCGATCAAAGCGGCAAGGCCCGCGACCTCGCGCTCTCCTACGCGGCTGCGATCGGGGGTGCTCGCGCCGGCGTGATCGAGACGACGTTCAAGGAAGAAACCGAAACCGACCTGTTTGGGGAGCAGAGCGTGCTCTGTGGCGGCTGCGTAGAGCTCGTAAAGGCGGGGTATGAAGTGCTCACCGAGGCGGGTTACGCACCTGAAATGGCTTATTTCGAGTGTTTGCATGAACTCAAGCTGATCGTCGACCTGATGTACGAAGGCGGCATCGGGACCATGAACTACTCGATCTCGAACAACGCGGAATTCGGTGAATACCTGACCGGGCCGAAGATCATCACCGAGGAAACCCGGAACGCGATGCGCGCTGCGCTTGCCCGCATTCAGTCGGGCGAGTACGCAAGAGAATTCATACTCGAAAACCGCGCCGGCGCGCCGATGTTGCTCTCCCGCCGCCGCATGACCGCCGAGCATCCCATAGAGGTCGTGGGAGAAAAGCTCAGGGCGATGATGCCCTGGATAAAGAAAAACAAACTTGTCGACACAAGCAGGAACTGAACTTCTTGTCCTCGCCACCGCGCCGAAGCGATGAATTCGACGTATCCACATCCCATCGTTGCCCGCGAGGGGTGGTCCTTCCTCGCGATTGCGGTTCTGGTTGCCGTCATCGCGAGCTGGCTGGTCGGGTGGTGGTCGCTTCCGTTCTGGCTTGTCGCGATATTCATCCTGCAATTCTTTCGCGATCCGCCGCGCGCGGTACCAGGCGACGCTTACACTGTGGTTTCACCTGCAGATGGTCGAGTGGTTGCGGTGGAGCCGGCGCGCGACCCCTATCTGGAGCGAGACGCGATCAAGATCAGCGTGTTCATGAATGTCTTTAACGTGCACTCCAACCGATCACCGGTGGACGGCGAGGTAAAGAAGCGCTGGTACAATCCGGGGCGGTTCTTCAATGCAGCGCTTGATAAGGCCTCCGCGGAGAACGAGCGCAACGCGTTATGGCTGCGCACTTCGGAGGGTGCGGATGTCACGTGCGTGCAGATAGCGGGGCTCATTGCGAGGCGTATCCTATGCTATGTCAGGGAGGGCGACAGAGTTGCGCGAGGGCAGCGCTTTGGTTTCATTCGCTTCGGCTCCCGCGTGGACGTCTATGTCCCCCAGGGTGCCACGCTCAAGGCAGCGCTGGGAGATAAGGTCTTTGCGGCCAGCACCGTGATCGCCCTACTACCTCATCGTGGCTGACCCCGGTTTCCGCAAGCCGCTGCTGAATACCGAGATCCGTCGTCGCGGGATATACCTGCTGCCGAATCTTTTCACGACGGCCGGGCTATTCGCCGGGTTTTACGCCATCGTGATGGCGATGAACCAACGCTTCGATAACGCTGCTGTGGCGATCTTTATCGCGATGATTCTCGACACGCTCGATGGGCGGGTGGCTCGGTTGACGCGGACTCAGAGTGCGTTCGGCGCAGAATACGATTCGCTCTCCGATATGGTTTGCTTCGGCGCCGCACCTGCGCTGATCATGTATGAGTGGGCGTTGAAGGACTTGGGGCGCCCGGGCTGGATCGCGGCATTCGTCTATTGCGCTGGCGCTGCGCTGCGCTTGGCGCGCTTCAACACCAACATCGATGTGGTGGACAAGCGCTTCTTTCAGGGGTTGCCGAGCCCCGCGGCGGCAGCCTTGATTGCCGGATTTCTGTGGCTTGCCATCGACAACAAGATCCCCGTTGGTGGATATGGCATGCCTTGGGTGGCTGCGTGCCTGACTCTCTACGCGGGGGTCACCATGGTGAGCAACGTGCCCTTCTATAGCTTCAAGGACATCAACTTGCGCCGGTCGGTACCGTTCGCGGTGATCCTGCTGATCGTCCTCGGCTTTGTTCTCATCATCTCCGATCCGCCGATCGTGCTGTTTCTCCTGTTCGTGGCTTATGGGCTGTCGGGGTACGCGTACTGGCTGTGGAAGAAGCGCCGGCCCAGAGAGCCAGCCCGGTTGCAGTAGCCCGGAAAACCCGTTATATTGCGACGCATGCAATTCCGCACCACTGCTCTCAGTCTCACCCTCGGCAGCCTGCTTCTAGCGGGTCTGCTGCTGCGCCTCGCGCGCACATAATCCCACTCCCAATTCGGCAATACCCGGTCGCGGCGCAAGCAGGCGCCGCGGATGCTTTCGCGATCTTATCCTGGAGCGGCATATGAAAGACAAACTGATCATTTTCGACACCACTATGCGCGACGGCGAGCAGAGCCCCGGCGCCTCGATGACCAAAGAGGAGAAGCTTCGCATCGCGAGGCAACTGGAGCGCATGCGCGTGGATGTGATCGAAGCAGGGTTCGCTGCGTCCAGTCCCGGCGATTTCGATGCGGTAAGGGCGGTTGCAGGCATCATCAAGGACAGCACAGTCTGTTCGCTCGCGCGGGCAAACGACCGCGACATCAGCAGGGCGGCGGAGGCAATCGAGCCTGCGAAGCAGGGAAGGATCCATACGTTTATCGCTACGTCTCCGATTCACATGGAGAAGAAGTTGCGCATGACTCCTGAGCAGGTGTTGGCTGAGGCGGTCAACGCGGTGCGTTTCGCGCGCAAGTTCACGGACGATGTCGAGTTTTCCCCCGAGGACGCGGGACGCTCGGAAGTCGACTTCCTATGCCGTGTGCTCGAAGCGGTCATCAAGGAGGGCGCGAGGACCGTGAATATTCCCGACACGGTCGGCTATACCATGCCCGAGCAATTCGGATCGCTGATCCGTCAGTTGCGCGAGCGCGTTCCGAATTCCGACAAGGTAGTGTGGTCCGTGCATTGCCACAACGACCTGGGGCTTGCGGTTGCCAACTCTCTCGCCGCCGTCATGAACGGCGCGCGCCAAGTCGAGTGCACGGTGAACGGACTCGGGGAGCGCGCCGGCAACGCCTCGCTCGAAGAAATCGTGATGGCGGTGCGTACACGGCAGGATGTTTTTCCGTGTGACACGCGCCTCGACACCACTCACATCGTCCCAGCAAGTCGCCTGGTCTCCGGGATCACAGGTTTCCCGGTGCAGCCGAACAAAGCGATTGTCGGGGCGAACGCCTTTGCACACGAGGCCGGAATCCACCAGGACGGCGTGCTGAAAAGCCGCGAAACGTACGAGATCATGCGCGCCCAGGACGTCGGCTGGTCGGCGAACAAGCTAGTGCTTGGCAAGCACTCCGGCCGCAATGCCTTCAAACAGCGCATGAAGGAGCTCGGCATCGAACTGGAGTCCGACGACGCCTACAACAAGGCATTCCAACGTTTCAAGGAGCTCGCCGACAAGAAGCACGAAATCTTCGACGAAGATCTGCAGGCGCTCGTCTCGGATGAGGCCGACGCCGCCGCGACGGAACGGTGGCGGCTTGTGTCGATGCAGCAAGAAAGCGGAACCAGCAAGCGACCGCACGCGAAAATCGTCCTCTCCGAGGGGGGATCGGAGCGTCCCGCCGTCTCCGAGGGCGACGGGCCTGTGGATGCCACATTCAAGGCGATCGAATCCTTGGCGAAAAGCGGCGCCGAGCTGTTGCTCTATTCGGTCAACGCGGTTACGCAGGGCACCGAGTCTCAGGGCGAGGTGACGGTGCGCCTTGGCCGAGGCGGAAGGGTCGTCAACGGCGTGGGCGCGGATACCGATATTGTCGTCGCTTCGGCCAAAGCCTACGTCAATGCTCTCAACAAACTTCAGAGCAAGATGGAGCGGATCAACCCACAGGTCTGAGCCTGAGGACGACTGATATCATAGGTACATTCACGTCTCAAAAACGACCACCTCATGTCCCGCGCGTTGCGACAACTGGGCCGCTTCCTCGTCCACGTGCTCAGGCGGTTCAGCCAGGACCGCTGTTTCCAGATTGCATCGAGTCTCACCTTTACGACGCTGCTTGCGCTGGTGCCGCTCGTCACTATCGTGCTCACCCTGATATCGGCGTTTCCGTTCTTTTCGGGGCTCGGCGAACAAATTCACGCGTTTCTCCTCGCCAACATGCTTCCGGAGAAAGCGGGGATAGTGGTCAGCGGCTACATCGAGCAGTTCTCCGGCCGCGCCGGTCGATTGACCGCCCTCGGAACCATCGTGCTCGCAGTCACCGCCGTCTTGATGATGTTTACGATAGAGCGGGCGTTCAATTCGATCTGGCGAATTTCACGTGCGCGCCCTGTGGTCCAGCGCATCCTGATCTATTGGGCAGCCTTTACGCTTGGGCCGGTCCTTATCGGCGCGAGTCTGTCTATCACCTCGTATGTGGTAAGCACATCGCTGGGTTTCGCGGGGCAGATTCCTTTTGCGGAAACCGCAATTCTCGGGCTTGTGCCTTTTTGCCTCACTTGCGCCGCTTTCACGCTGCTCTACTACGTAGTGCCGAATCGGGCGGTGAGGCCACGCCACGCTCTCCTCGGAGGCTTCATCGCGGGGATTGCGTTCGAGGTCATGAAGCGAGGTTTCGCACTCTACATCGCGAAATTTCCAACATATACGTTGGTCTACGGAGCGTTTGCGGTGGGCCCGATTTTTTTATTGTGGATCTACTTTTCCTGGCTGGTGATCGTGCTCGGCGCACTAATCACCGCGCTCGCGCCCGATTTCTCGGTGTTGCGTGACGCGACCAAGCGCCCCTCCGGCGATGGTTTTGCCGAACCGCTCGCCTTGCTTCTCGTCTTGGCGCGAGCGCAGCGGGGCCCGGAGCTGCTTGGCTTGCGGCAAATTGCCGAGCGGGCATCGCTTACCAGCGACCGGGCGGAGCTGCTCCTTGGGCGCATGGTTGCGCGCGGGTGGGTAGCGCGGTCCGCTGGCGACCGTTATGGTCTGGTCTGCGATACGGAGCGGCTCCTCGTGTCCGAGGTGTACCGAGAGTTTGTCCTGGATGGCAGTAACCTTCCTGGCGTGGAAGGTGGTAAAGCCTTGAAGGCGTTCCTGGAACGATTCGCCGCGCGTGCCGATGACGCTCTGAATCAATCGATCAAGCGCTTGCTCGAGAATGAGACAGCCTGAATCCGGTAAGCTTGCCAAGCCGAAAGCTGCCGGTCCCATCGAAATGAAAATAATTCCACGCGCCGAGCGCCTGATCCTGGCATTGGACGTCGCCAGCGCCGAAGAGGCCAAGTCTCTGGTGCAGCGCCTCGGGGACAGTGTGAGTTTTTACAAGCTGGGTCTGGAGCTGTTCATGGCCGACGGAGTCTTCGGGCTCATCGATTGGCTTTCGCGCGAAAGGAAGAAGGTTTTCGTCGACCTGAAGTTCTTCGATATTCCCGAGACGGTTCGGGCTGCAGTGCGAGGGCTTCGCAAACGGGGTGTGACTTTTGCGACGGTGCATGGCAACCAAGCGATGCTTGAAGCGGCCGGAGAAGAAAAAGGAGATGTAAAAATTCTCGCGGTTACGGCGCTTACAAGTCTCGACCAGGGCGATCTCGACGACTTGGGTTTTCAATGCGATATCCAGAGGCTCGTTCTCTCGCGTGCCCGGCGGGCGCTCGAAGCCGGCTGCGACGGCGTCGTTTCCTCGGGGCTGGAGGCGCCGGCACTGAAACGAGAGCTCGGCGAGCGTTTGCTGGTGATAACTCCGGGAGTTCGCCCGGTGCTGAATCGTACAGTAGACGATCAAAAGCGCACCGTCGACGTGGCGCAGGCGTTCGCCAACGGCGCCGACTACATCGTGATTGGCAGGCCGATTCGCCTGGCGCCGGACCCGCGTGCCGCAGCGCAAGCCATACAGGCGACGATTGAGAGCGTCTTTCCCTCCTGACATTCGCCAATGGCTCTCCGGATCGGGCCGCAAGACGAAGGTGGAACGAAGGCAAGCCTGCCTTGGTAACGCCACACGCTGCGCCAGGCGCCGATCACCAGATTCGGATACTCAGGCTTTCCCAGGGAACCGTTGTAACGGGCCAGCGCGCGAGTCAGGTCGCCTTTCTCAATACTTAGGTAGTGCTTCAGAATCACGCATCCATAGCGCAGGTTGGTGCGCAGACTGAACAGGTTGTCGCCTTTGCGGCCGACCAAGCCCACCCAGAAAGGCATGACCTGCATGTAACCTCGGGCACCCGAGCGCGAAACGGCGTACTTGCGAAAACTGCTCTCGATCTGGATCAGGGCAAGCACGAGTTGGGGATCGAGCCCCGCTCGGGTCGCTTCGAAATGCAGTGTGCGCAGGAAATCTAGCCGCGACTGAAAGTTCGGTATCCTGGTTTCCAGGCGCTGCGACATTGCCGTGAGCCAGGCGACCGCTGCCTCGGAACTGATAAAGGCATGAGGTGCCGGCTTGTCCGCGATCGACGCCTTCAGGCCTGCCCGCACCTCCGCGGCCAGCGGCTCGTAGATCTGATTCCCGGCCAGGGTGTTGCTGGCGAGCACGATCATCAAGCCTGGAACTAGAACCGCGGGTCTCAACACAATTTCGAGCGTAACTGGGACATGGCCTCCGCCCGGGAGAGCTTTGTCGGTTCCTTATCTCGCCGACCCTGGTACTCGATCACTCCGCTCTTGAGACCACGCTCACCGACGACGATGCGATGGGGAATGCCTATCAACTCCATGTCTGCGAACATCACACCTGGCCGTTCGTCTCGATCATCGAGCAGGACCTCGACGCCGGAATCCGAAAGTTCCCGGTACAAAGCGTCGGCCGCTTCTCGGACGGAGGCGTTCTTTCCGTAACCGATGGGTATCAAGGCGACGTGAAAGGGGGCGATTGGCTGCGGGAAGGTGATCCCGCGCTCGTCGTAGTTCTGCTCAATCGCAGCCCCCACGATGCGCGTAATGCCGATCCCGTAGCACCCCATCTCAAACGGGCGCGGTGTCCCCGATTCGTCAAGAAAAGAGGCTTTCATCGCTTCCGAATACTTGGTTCGCAGTTGAAATATATGCCCGACCTCGATGCCGCGTACGATCTCGAGCGTTCCCTTTCCGTCGGGGCTCGGATCGCCGTCGACGACGTTCCGGATATCGGCGACGAGCGCCGGCTCGGGTAGATCGCGGCCGAAATTGACGCCCGTCAAATGGAATCCATCCTCATTCGCTCCACAAATGAAGTCGCTCATCTTTGCTACGGTCCAGTCCGCAACGATCACCACGTTGGAACGCCCCTTTACCGGTCCGATGTATCCAGCCCGACATCCCATGTGCTGTTCAATGTCCTGTTCGGAAGCGAACCGGAACTCGCCAATGGACTTCGAGGTTTTGATCTCATTCAGAGTGTGGTCGCCACGCAACAGCAATAGATGGAATGCGTCTCCTGCTTTCATAATGATTGCAATTGCCTTTACGGAACGCTCCAACGGGACACCAAGGAAAGCTGTCACGTCTTCGCAAGTTTTCTTCCCTGGAGTGGAAACGTTATTCATTTCTTCTTTTGGCATGGCACGTGGCGTTGGGGGCGCGACTGCCTCCGCAAGTTCGACGTTCGCAGCGTAATCGGACTGTGGACAGTAAGCGATGGCGTCCTCCCCGGATTCCGCGAGGACGTGAAACTCCTGGGAACCCGTGCCGCCGATCGTACCCGGGTCTGCGGCGACCGCGCGAAACTTCAATCCCAGGCGGGTAAAGATCCGCGTATAGGTATCGTACATATTCCGGTACTCGCGCTGTAAATCGGTCAAATGGGCGTGGAAAGAGTAGCCGTCTTTCATGATGAACTCGCGCCCGCGCATGACACCGAAGCGCGGCCGGATTTCGTCGCGAAACTTGGTCTGGATCTGGTAGAAATGCACGGGCAGCTGCCGGTAGCTTCGGATCTCGCGCCGCGCGATGTCGGTGATCACTTCCTCGTGCGTAGGGCCAATGCAAAAATCGCGTTCATGACGGTCTCTCAGTCTCAGCAACTCCGGCCCGTATTTCTGCCAGCGCCCCGATTCTTGCCATAACTCAGCGGGCTGCACCGCCGGCATGAAGAGTTCAATTGCGCCGGCACGATTCATTTCCTCGCGCACGATGGCCTCGACCTTGCGCACTACCCGAAGACCGAGCGGCATCCAGGTGTAGATCCCGCCGGCGACCCTCCGGACCAGGCCCGCCCGGACCATCAGCTTGTGGCTGATCAGCTCCGCGTCGGCAGGGGCTTCCTTGAGCGTTGCAAGAAAAAATCGGGACGCGAGCATGTGGGGAGGAGATAGACCGCGCCATTCTACTTGAACTCGAATGCCACGCAGCCGCCGGACTTCCGCGCCTTCAAATCGCACGTGATTTGTGAAAGAATGGGCGCGGATAGACTCTTAGCTGGATTGCGTATGCTCGATCGAGACGGCTATCGGCCGAACGTCGGCATCATTCTGTGCAACTGGCGCAGCGAGGTTTTCTGGGGCAAGCGTGTCAAGGAACACTCATGGCAGTTCCCTCAGGGCGGGATCAAGCCCGGGGAAACACCGGAGCAGGCGATGTACCGCGAACTGCGGGAGGAAGTGGGCCTGTTGCCTTCCCACGTCAAGATTCTGGGGCGTACCCGCAACTGGCTCCGTTACGAGGTGCCCGAGCAGTGGCTCAAGCGGGATTGGCGCGGCAACTACCGGGGACAGAAGCAGATCTGGTACTTGCTGCGGCTGGTAGGTCGTGACTGTGATGTCCACTTGCGAGCTTCGCAGAAGCCGGAGTTCGACGCTTGGCGCTGGAACGACTATTGGGTGCCCCTGGACTCGGTCATCGATTTCAAGCGGGAGGTCTATCAACAGGCGTTGACCGAGCTCGCCCGGTATCTGTTTCGCGGTCAGAATCGAGATCCTCTTCCGGCGGAAACGGCATAGCGGATTGTGGGCAAACTCAGCCAGGAAGCGGCAGCGCTCGGGCTTTGACCCGAGCGGTCGTGCTTGACAGTCAGCCCAAGATACGATTACATTCAGTCTACTTCTTAGATTAAGTCTAATCACGGAACACCATACGGAGGCATTCATGCAGCTCAAAGGCTCGAAGACCCATGGCAATCTCAAGGCGGCATTCGCAGGCGAATCTCAAGCGAATCGCAGGTATCTCTATTTTGCGGCGAAGGCTGACGTTGAAGGGCAGAATGACGTCGCCGCGGTATTCCGGTCGACCGCCGAGGGCGAAACCGGCCATGCGCACGGCCACCTCGAGTATCTGGAGCAATGCGGTGATCCGGCGACGGATCTCCCGTTTGGCGGCACGCGCTTGAATCTCAAAGCTGCCATCGCCGGCGAAACACACGAGTACACCGACATGTATCCCGGCATGGCGAAGACCGCCCGCCAGGAAAACTTCGGCGAGATCGCAGACTGGTTCGAGACCCTCGCCAAGGCGGAGCGGTCGCACGCCAACCGCTTCCAGAAGGCACTTGACGTGCTCGCCGACTGAGCCGTGTCAATCCGGACGCCGACGGCGCCGGATTAACTTTGCGAGTTGAAGAGGGCCGTTCGGCCCCTCAACTCGCGGAGTACTGCACTCTTCCCAAGAATGACCACTCGCGAAGGAAGTCTCGAAGCCCCGACCCGCCATCCAGTAGCCTGGCGCGAGCCGGAGTTTTTCGACGAGGCCAAGCTCCTTGGCGAAATGGAGCGCGTGTTCGACATCTGCCACGGGTGCCGGCGGTGCGTGAATCTCTGCACTGCGTTTCCAACGCTCTTCGATCTAGTGGATTCAAGCAAAACCCTGGAAGTCGATGGCGTGGAGAAGTCGCAGTATTGGAAGGTGGTGGACCAATGCTATCTGTGCGACATGTGCTACATGACCAAATGTCCCTACGTGCCGCCACATCCCTGGAACGTCGATTTCCCGCACGTCATGCTCCGCGCGAAGGCGGTGAAATTCAAAAAGGGCGAGGTGCGTCTGCGCGATAGACTGCTTTCCTCTACCGACGCAATCGGCAAGCTCGCCGCGATCCCAGTCGTGGCGTCCGTCGTGAACGCAGTGAATCGCAATCCCATCGCGCGCTCGCTGATGGAAAAAGCGATCGGCGTTCACCGAGAACGCAAGTTGCCACCCTACAGTTCTGGCACGTTCAGAAAACGCGCGGCCCCGAGCCGGCCCGGAGAACCGAGGAGTGGCGAACGTACCCCCGGGAAAGTGGCGATATTTTCGACCTGCTATGTCAACTACAACGAGCCGGGCATTGGCCGCGATCTACTCGCGGTTCTCGACCATAACGGGATTCCCTATGTGATTGTGGTCAAAGAGGCGTGTTGCGGCATGCCCAAGCTCGAGCTTGGCGATCTCGGCGGGGTTGAACGTCTCAAGGCGACGAACATTCCGCCGCTCGCCAAGCTTGCCAGCGAAGGCTACGCTATCCTTACCCCCGTGCCTTCGTGCACCCTGATGTTCAAAAACGAATTGCCGCTGCTGTTTCCCGAGGACGCGGAAGTGAAAGCCGTGAGCGAAGCGATGTTCGATCCGTTTGAGTACTTCGTCTTGCGCAAGCGTGACGGGCTGCTCAAGACCGACTTCAAGATCCCGCTGGGCAAGGTGTCGTATCACATCCCCTGTCATTCGCGCGTGCAGAACATCGGGCAGAAGACCCGCGAAACCCTGCAGCTCGTGCCCGGAACCACGCTCAATACCGTTGAGCGTTGCGCCGGGCACGACGGAACCTGGGGCGTCAAATCCGAGTACTACGAGAATTCGATGAAGATCGGCCGGCCGGTGTTTCGCCAGATGGCCGAAAGCGAGCCGGACTACATCAGCTCCGATTGTCCGATTGCCGCAAGTCATATAGAACAGGGCATCGGCGCGACGCGGGCGAAAAGAGTGCATCCCCTGTCGCTGCTTCGAATCGCCTACGGGATTTGAACCCGTTTTAGGGGGGCCGCCATGCCTAGAATTGACCGAGCGAGTCTCATGACGCTCGAGGCCTACGCCCGCGAGCGCCCGGGGTTTCGGGCGAGAGTGATTGCTCACAAAAAGAATCGCACGGTTCAGCTCGGCAACCATCTCACGCTCATTTTCGAGGACGAACTTACCATCCGTTACCAGGTGCAGGAAATGCTGCGTGTGGAACGGATATTCGAGGACGAAGGCATCCAGGGGGAGCTCGATGCCTACAACCCGCTCGTTCCGGACGGCCGCAATCTGAAGGCAACGCTGATGCTCGAATACCCTGACCCGGAAGAACGCAGCAAACGGCTCGAGGAGTTGATCGGCGTGGAGGACAAGGTATGGATCCAGGTCGAAGGGCACGCGCGGGTCTGGGCCATAGTCGACGAGGATCTCGAACGCGAGAACGAGCACAAGACCTCGTCGGTGCACTTCCTGCGCTTCGAGCTTTCGGAGGATATGGCCCGGGCGCTCAAGAATGGTGCAGGCCTCGCGATCGGTGTCGATCATGCCGGCTACACGGCGACGCTGGAAACGGCGCCGGCCGTGCGCAACGCCCTCACAAAAGACTTGTCGTGAAGGGACGCGCCCCCGCGCTCGAATCAGAACAGCACCAGGTTATCGCGGTGGATGAGTTCAGGCTCGTCGATGTAGCCGAGTATGGGTTCTATTTCGTTCGACGCCCGGCCGGCGATGCGGCGGGATTCCTGCGAGCTGTAGTTGACCAGACCCCGTGCGATTTCAGCGCCCTCCGGTGAGATGCACGCGACTATCGCACCGCGCTCGAATTCGCCTCCCACGTTTTTGACCCCAATCGGCAGAAGGCTCTTGCCTCCGGAACGCAGGGCCTTGGCTGCCCCAGCATCGAGGTCGAGCCGTCCAGCGACCTGGAGGTGATCGGCGAGCCATTGTTTGCGCGCGGCAAGCGGAGTCGTCTGGACAAAAAGCAGAGTGCCTATGGCTTCTCCTGCGGCGAGCCTTACCAGGACGTCGTGCTCGTGCCCCGAGGCGATTACCGTTTGTGCCCCCGAACGAGCGGCTCGCTTCGCTGCCAGCACCTTAGTCAGCATTCCACCCTTGGCGATTGCCGAATCCGTCCCTCCGGCGAGCGCTTCGAGACGAGGCTCACCGGCTTGCGCGCTTTGAATCAAAGTTGCCTGGGGATTGCGCTGAGGATCGTCCGTATAGAGCCCTTTCTGGTCGGTAAGGATAATGAGGTAGTCCGCTTCGACCAGGTTGGTCACCAAAGCGCCAAGAGTGTCGTTGTCACCGAAGCGGATTTCGTCGGTAACGACGGTGTCGTTCTCGTTGATCACGGGAATGATTCCGAGCTCGAGTAGCGTCAACAAGGTTGAACGGGCATTGAGGTAACGCTGCCGGTCAGCGAGATCGGCGTGTGTCAGGAGAACCTGCGCCGTATGCAGTCCATGCTGCCGGAAGCACGATTCGTACACCTGCACCAGGCCCATCTGCCCAACCGCCGCCGCAGCTTGCAGTTCGTGCATCGCGTGAGGACGTCGCGCCCAGCCCAGACGCTGCATTCCCTCGGCAATAGCGCCGCTTGAAACCAGGACGACCTCCTTACCGGTCTTGCGCAGTCTTGCGATCTGTTCTGCCCACCGCGCGATCGCGGTCGAGTCGAGACCCGCCCCGCGATTGGTCACGAGCGCGCTTCCGACTTTGACGACGAAACGCCTTGCATCCTTCATGCTGTCGTTCCGGATTCCAGAAACTTCATTGCCGCGAAGCCGAGCTCCCGGCAACCCTCCCCGGTGAGCGCGGAGATGCAGAAGCTGGGGCCGCGCCAGCGCAGCCGGCGCACGATATCGGCGGCCGCGGCCTTGCGCTCCTCGGCGGGAAGCATATCCAATTTGTTCAATACCAACCAGCGCGGCTTGCGGTGCAGGGCAGCGTCGAATTTCTTCAGTTCCGCGGCGATGGAGCGTGCGTCGCGCGCCGGGTCGGCACCTGCTTCGAGAGGTGCCGCATCGACAATGTGCAGCAATAACCGCGTGCGGGCCAGGTGCCTTAGAAACTGATGTCCCAGTCCCGCTCCCTCGGCGGCGCCTTCGATGAGTCCCGGAATGTCGGCGATCACGAAGCTGCGATCAACTCCAATCCGAACCACCCCGAGATGCGGATGCAGCGTCGTGAACGGGTAGTCTGCCACCTTGGGGCGGGCGGCGGACACGGCGCGGATGAACGTGGATTTCCCGGCATTCGGCATGCCGAGCAGGCCTACATCGGCAAGCACCTTCAGCTCGAGACTGAGCGAGCGATGTTCTCCGGGTTCTCCAGGTGTGGCTTTGCGAGGAGCGCGGTTGGTGCTCGATTTGAAATTGACGTTGCCCAAGCCGCCTTTGCCGCCGCGCGCAAGCAGCGCAGTTTGATCGTGCTCAGCCAAGTCGGCGACCGTTTCCCCCGAATCCAGATCCTTGATTACAGTGCCCACGGGCACACGCAGTACCACATCATCCGCGCTCTTGCCGCTGCATTGCCGGCCCCGGCCTTTTTCGCCGTCGCGGGCGCGATGGATACGCGCAAACCGGTATTCGACGAGGGTGTTGATATTGCGGTCTGCGACCGCAAACACGCTGCCACCGCTGCCGCCATCCCCGCCGTCCGGACCGCCGCGCGGCACGTACTTTTCGCGCCGGAAGCTGACGACGCCATTGCCGCCGTTGCCAGCGTGGACCTCGATGCGCGCTTCGTCGACGAATTTCATGAACGCCGGTGGTGTGGAAACAAAAAAGCCCTACCGCGCGGATAGGGCTTTCGAGGGTGAGGCTCGTCTCTAAGCCGGGACCACGCTCACCGTTTGCTTGTGGTTCGGTCCTTTGAAGCTGAACTGGATCTTGCCGTTCACCTTCGCAAACAGAGTATGGTCCTTGCCGACCCCGACGTTGTCCCCGGGGTGGATGCGCGTACCGCGCTGGCGAACGATGATGCTGCCTGCGGTTACGATTTGGGCGCCGTAGCGCTTCACCCCGAGGCGCTTTGCCTGCGAATCCCGGCCGTTGCGCGAACTGCCGCCCGCTTTCTTATGTGCCATATCTCTATCGTTCCTTTCCCCGAAGCGGCTAGGCCCCGGTGATACCCGTGATTTCGATCTCAGTGTAGCCTTGGCGGTGGCCCCGGTGCCTCTTGGAGTTCTTGCGGCGGCGCAGCTTGAAAGTCATCACTTTTTCGCCGAGCCCGTGGGACACGATCTTTGCCTTGACCGAGGCGCCCTTCACGACCGGAGTTCCTACCTTGAGCGCCTGACCCTCACCGACAAGGAGAACCTGGTCGAGAACCAGTTCGCTGCCCACACCGGCAGGTAGCTTTTCGATCTTCAGCTTCTCGCCAGCGGAAACCCGGTATTGCTTGCCTCCGGTCCTGATGACCGCGTACATGTCCTATCCCCGATCCGTTCTGGAAAACACGAGATTATACATACCTTTAGCGGGTATGGTCAAAGAAACTATGCTATGCTCACCGCCCGCCGCAGAGTCGATCCCGTAGTGCGATAGCCCTTTGCAACCCGAAATTCTCCGCAACCTCATCGCCGCCGACATGCTCGCGGTGGACGCTGCGATCCGCCACCGGCTCCAGTCCGATGTCGTTTTGATCCGCCAGATTGCGGAGTACATCATCGCCGGAGGCGGAAAGCGGCTGCGCCCAGCGCTCGTTTTTCTCGCCGCAGGCGCTACCGGCTATCGCGGCGAGCACCACGTGGAACTCGCTGCCGTGGTGGAATTCATTCATACGGCCACGCTGTTGCATGATGATGTCGTTGACGAATCCGAGCTACGGCGCGGTCGCAAGACTGCCAACGCGGAGTTCGGCAATGCGGCGAGCGTGCTCGTCGGGGATTTCCTCTACTCGCGAGCCTTTCAAATGATGGTGGCCGTGCGAAGCATGCGCGTCATGGAGGTGGTGGCCGACGCCACCAACGCCATTGCCGAAGGCGAGGTGCTGCAACTGTTGAATGCCCGCAATCTGGCGATAACCGAGGCGGCCTACCTCGACGTCATTCGGCGCAAGACCGCAAAGCTCTTCGAAGCAGCGGCACAATTGGGCGCCATTCTCGGTGGGGCGACCGCCGAAATCGAGCGGGGCCTCGCGAGCTACGGCATGCACCTGGGGACGGCATTCCAGTTGGTTGACGATGTGCTGGACTATTCCGGTGACGCGGCCCACACGGGTAAGAACCTGGGCGATGACCTGAAGCAAGGCAAACCGACCCTGCCACTGATTCACGTATTGCAGCGCGGATCGGCCGAACAGGCGGCACTGGTGCGCTCGGCAATTGAGGGGGGGGGCCGGGAAAATTTCGGGGCAGTCCTCGAAGCCATTCGCGCCACGGGAGCGCTCGAATACGTGAGGAACAAAGCCAAAGGCGAAGCCGGTTTGGCACGCGAAGCCATCTCCGCGCTGTCGAATTCAAGTTACCGGGATTCTTTGTTAGAATTATCGACCTTCGCGGTTGAGCGTGATTACTAGTCCTCCCGAATCGCTTTCCGCACCGGTTCCTGATGACCCGGGGTGTAGCTCAGCCTGGTAGAGTACTGCGTTCGGGACGCAGGAGTCGCTGGTTCGAATCCAGTCACCCCGACCAATATCCCGCATGGACGGGCTGCCGTCCCTGCGCCGGTACGGTTACGCGTGAGACGAAAAAGACCTGCATCTCGAGCATGACGAGCCGGAGCGATAGAACCGCTCGGCTCGCGAAAGCCGCCTGGGTGGCACCGCAGGGGAGTTCCGCTTGAGCAAGTTCCTCCTTCTGGTCGTCGCTTTCGTCGTTATTTACTTTGTCGTGACGGGCTTGGCGCGCAAGCGCCGAGAGCGCGCCAGGCCGCCCACCGGTGAACAGATGGTTCCCTGCGCGCATTGCCGCATCAACCTTCCGCGCAGCGAGGCGATCGAGGGCGCCGGGCGCTTCTTCTGCAGCGAAGAACACCAACGGCTCGGCGCCCGTTGAGGACGGTCATGGCGAGTCGCGCAACGCTTGCCCTACCGTGGGCTCCCCAGCAGGTGGCCGTGGCGGACTCGTTCTGGGTTTCGCTCAAGTACTTCAACTTCTACCGGATCGCGGTCGCCGCGGTGTTCCTTCTCGCCGTCCTTCTCTACGGAACCGACCTCAGTCTCGGCGACCACGATCCCGCGGCGTTTATCTATACGTGCGGGGTGTATCTGGTACTTGCGCTGACATTCCACGTCGTGCAGCGCAGGGTACCAAGGTACTTCAATCTCCAGCTGACGCTCCACATGGTTACCGATATCGTGGCGGTAATCCTGCTGATGTATGCTTCGAGCGGCATCCGAAGCGGTCTGGGCGTAATGCTGCTCATTTCTCTGGCGGGCGCGGCTCTGGTCAGCCGGGGCACGCTGATGCTTTTCTATGCAGCATTGGCGTCGATTGCCTTGCTTCTCGAGCAGTCGTACTGGGTGCTGGTGCACGATTCGAGCACCGCGAACTTTCTCCAGCCGGGGCTGTTGTCGATCGGCTATTTCTTTACGGCGCTGATTACAAATCAGTTGGCGCGTCGCCTGATCTTGAACGAGCGTTTGGCGCGGCAGCGCGGTGCGGATCTTGCCGACCAGTTGCGCATTAACAGGTTGATCACCCGCGACGTGCAAGACGGCGTGCTGGTCGTGGACACCAACGGCCTGGTTCATCAACAAAATCCGCGCGTGGCAGATCTGCTGGGGCGTCTCGTGCCAGAACTGAGCCAGATCGAGGACTATTCGGAGGAGTTGGCGCAGCGACTTGCCGACTGGCGCGAGGGCCAGGGAGCAGGCAGCGTGAATATGCGCTTTGCGGAGAGCGGCCGTCTGGTCCGTGCGCGCTTCCTGGCGGCGGGCGTCGCCGGCGGGAGCTTCAGCTTGGTGTTCCTCGACGACCTGTCCAAGCTGCAGGAGCAGGCTCAACAACTCAAGCTTGCGGCGCTCGGGAGGCTCACGGCCAATATTGCCCACGAAATTCGCAACCCCCTTTCGGCCATTACCCACGCAGGCGACTTGCTTCACGAAGAGCAGCGAGGACCGCAGAAGGAACGTATGGTGCAGATCATCCGTGATAACGCGCGGCGCCTGGAGCGCATGGTGCACGACGTGCTCGAGCTCTCGCGGCGCGACCGCGTCCAGCCGGAAGCGATCAAGATGCGGCCGTATCTGCTCACATTCATCGACGAGTTCATTCAAAGCGACAGGGCTCCGAACGAAGGCTTTTTCGTCGAGGCGGCAGAGAATGTCACCATGGAATTCGATCGCGCTCATCTCAACCAGGTATTATGGAATCTGGTGCGCAACGCCTGGCGGCACTCTCGCAGACAGGCGGGTAGCGTGCGCCTGGCGGCTCTGCGTCGGGCAAATCAAGTAGAATTGCACGTCATCGATGACGGCGAAGGCGTGGCAAAGGAGCTGCAAGCGCAGTTGTTCGAGCCGTTTTTCACGACTTTTGCGAGTGGTACGGGCCTGGGCTTGTACATTGCCCGCGAGTTATGCGTCGCCAACGGCGCGAGTCTTGACTATCTGGACCGCGGCCGAGGCGCCGACTTCAGGATTCTATGGCAGGCACCTTAGCGAACCGGCGTGTGGAACGGCGTGGGAGCGTTGCCCAGGGAGCGGTACTCGTCGTGGACGACGAGGCGGACATTCGCGAACTGCTGGAGCTGTCGCTGGTTCGCATGGGCCTAGGGGTTGAAAGCGCCGGATCCGTGGGGGCAGCCAAGGAGTTGCTGCAGTCCAGGCGGTACGATCTTTGCCTCACCGACATGCGATTACCCGACGGCAACGGCCTGGAGCTAGTGCGCTACATCGGAACGCAATTTGCAGATCTTCCCGTGGCTGTGATCACTGCGTTCGGCAGCACGGAGAATGCTGTAGCAGCTCTCAAGGCCGGGGCCTTCGATTATCTGACCAAACCCCTGTCTCTCGATCAGCTTCGAGCGTTGGTCAAGTCTGCGCTGTCCTTGCCACAGAAACCGTCCCCGGCCAAGTCAGGGGAGTACGAGCTTCTCGGCTCGAGCCCAGGGATCCAACAGGTACGGCTGACAATCGAGAAACTTGCGCGCAGCCAGGCGCCGGTTTACCTCACCGGCGAGTCCGGGAGCGGTAAGGAGCTCGCCGCGCGACTAATCCACACCAAAGGGGCTAGACGCGACAAGGCCTTTGTCCCCGTGAACTGCGGTGCAATCCCGGAAAACCTGATGGAAAGCGAGTTTTTCGGGTACAAGAAGGGCGCTTTCACGGGGGCAGAGAACGACCGCGACGGGTTCTTCCAGGCTGCAAACGCCGGCACCCTCTTCCTCGACGAGGTCGCCGACCTGCCGCTCGCAATGCAAGTGAAGCTGCTGCGGGCGATTCAGGAGAAACATGTGCGCAAGGTTGGCGCGACTTCCGAGGATGCTGTAGACGTGCGCATCATCTGCGCCACGCACCAGAACCTGGCTGCCCGCGTCGAATCGGGCAAGTTTCGCCAGGACCTGTACTACCGCTTGGCGGTCATCGAGCTGAAGATGCCGCCCCTGCGGGAATGCCGCGAGGACATTCCTGTCCTTGCCGAAGCAATTCTGCGACGGCTTTCAGGCCCCGACAGCAAGGGGTCTGCATTGCTCTCCGAAGGGACGAAGAAAGCTCTCGCCGAGTACGACTTCCCGGGGAACGCTCGCGAGTTGGAGAACATCCTGGAGCGGGCTATCGCGCTCGCCACGAGCGAGGAAATCAAACCTGAGGACCTGCAGCTCGCGCCGCCTGCGCTGGTCATGGCGACGCCGGATTCGAAAGATGCCAAATGGCCCCTGCTGGACTACCTCGACCGCATCGAGAGGGCGGCCATCCTGGAGGCTCTCGAGAAGACTCGCTTCAACCGCACCGCGGCGGCGAAGCTCCTTGGAATTACTTTCCGGGCGCTGCGCTACCGCATGGAGCGGTTGGGAATTCGGTGAGTGGATCCCGGTCCCCTTGACGAGGATGGCGTGCTCGCGGGGGCTGTGCAGGTTCCTTCGCCGAATTGCGACGAGCGTCCGGAAGGCGCGGCAGTCACGCTTTTGGTTGTGCACGACATCAGCCTGCCACCAGGTGAGTTCGGCGGCGAAGACGTCACCCGCCTGTTCACCAATACCTTGGACTTTGCCGGCCATCCGTACTACGAGACCCTGCGCGATCTGAAGGTATCGGCGCATTTCCTCATTCATCGGAGCGGCGAACTGGTCCAATTTGTACCGTGCGCAAGACGCGCCTGGCACGCGGGCCCCTCGAATTGGCGTGGGCGCGAGCGTTGCAACGATTTCTCGCTGGGCGTGGAGCTCGTTGGGGCTGACGATCGACCCTATGCCGAGGAGCAGTATCTGCGCCTCGCGGAACTGACTTCGATGTTGCATCGGCGCTACCCGGTCGTCGACGTCGTCGGGCACGCCGACATCGCTCCGGGTCGCAAGACCGATCCGGGACCGGAATTTGATTGGGGGCACTACCGGGCGTTGTTAGCCAGGTTCCGATAGATGCTCGGGCGTCGTTGGCCCGGAGGTACTCCTTCCTATTGGCCCACTTCCCGCAGGTATCCCGAGTGTTGTTGGCCCGGTTGAAACGACGTTTTCTCCACGACCCCAAGCCAAGGCGCTGCAAAGGGGCTTGTGCCTGCACTGGGCTCCTCTTCTTGACACCCACTATAATTAGTTGCAAACTCCCTACGCTACACTATATATTGTGGTCGAAGGGCGACATGCCGCGACCCCGTATCGCTCCGGCCCAGCCTGCCCGGCGGCGAATACCACAGAAAGCGCAGAGGAGACCGTATATGCAGATTGCCGCTGACACGACCACCTCCCAGTCGATTTCCGGCACGACGAGCCTCCCGGGGGGTACTCCGCAAACTGCGCAAGCTGCGTTCTCGCAATACAAGATCATTCGCCGGAATGGAGCGGTAGTGGGCTTTGAGCCCGGCAAGATCAGCGTTGCCATGACGAAGGCGTTTCTCGCGGTCGAAGGCGGGCAAGGCGCGGCGTCGGCGCGGGTTCGCGAGATCGTCGCGGGTTTGACCGACGCCGTCGCGGGAGCCTTGGTGCGGCGCCAGCCCGCGGGCGGCACGTTCCATATCGAGGATATCCAAGACCAGGTTGAGCTAGCTCTGATGCGCTCGGGCGAGCATGAAGTTGCGCGCGCCTATGTGCTGTACCGAGAAAGACGCGCCGAAGTGCGCGCCAAGGAGGCGGCGCAGAAGAAAAACGTGTCGCAGATTCAATTGCACGTCGTCGAAGGCGATGCGAGACGCCCGCTAGATCTGGCTCGCCTTCAAGAGTTAATTGCCTCGGCTTGCGAGGATTTGGGGGAGGCGGTCGATCCGAAGCTGATCCTTGCGGAGACCCTCAAGAATCTCTATGACGGCGTGCCCGCCGAAGAAGTGCGAAAGTCCGCGGTGCTTTCCGCGCGCGCGCAGATCGAAAAGGATCCGGCCTACAGCTACGTGAGCGCACGGCTGCTTCTTCACACCATTCGGCGCGAGGTCCTTGGAGAGGAGGTTCTCCAAGGGGCGATGAAGAAGCGTTACGCCGAGTATTTTCCACAGTTCGTGAAGCGTGGAATTCAGGCGGAGTTGCTCGACGAGCGACTCGCCAACTTTGACCTTAAGAAACTCGCCGCGGCACTCGATGCGTCGCGCGACCTCAAGTTCGGCTATCTTGGTCTGCAGACCTTGTACGACCGATATTTCCTGCACGTGCACGGAACTCGAATAGAACTGCCGCAAGCCTTCTTCATGCGAGTGGCGATGGGCTTGTCGCTGAACGAGATCGATCGCGAAGCTCGTGCCATCGAGTTCTACAACGTATTGTCCTCGTTCGATTTCATGAGTTCGACGCCGACGCTGTTCAACTCCGGCACCACGCGCTCGCAGCTCTCGTCGTGCTATCTCACCACCGTATCGGATGACCTGGATGGCATTTACGAGGCGATCAAGGAAAACGCACTCCTTGCCAAATACGCGGGCGGACTCGGCAACGACTGGACTCCGGTGAGGGCGCTCGGTTCGCACATCAAGGGGACCAACGGCAAGTCCCAGGGGGTCGTGCCCTTTCTGAAAGTGGTGAACGACACCGCGGTGGCCGTCAACCAGGGCGGTAAGCGCAAGGGAGCCGTCTGCTCATATCTGGAGACTTGGCACCTCGACATCGAGGAATTTCTGGAGCTCCGCAAGAACACGGGGGACGATCGCCGCCGAACCCACGACATGAACACCGCAAACTGGATTCCGGACTTGTTCATGAAACGGGTCATGGAAAATGGCGAGTGGACCCTGTTCAGTCCGTCCGACGTGCCCGACCTGCACGACAAGTATGGGCGCGCGTTTGAGAAGGCCTATATCGATTACGAAGAGAAGGTCGCCAAGGGTGCGTTGAAGCTCTTCAAGACGATTCCCGCGATGCAGCTGTGGCGGAAGATGGTGAGCATGCTCTTTGAGACGGGACACCCGTGGATCACGTTCAAGGACCCGTGCAATCTGCGCTCGCCGCAACAACACGTGGGCGTAATCCACAGTTCCAATCTGTGCACCGAGATCACGCTCAACACCAGCGACAAGGAAATTGCTGTCTGCAATCTCGGCTCGGTCAATATGGTTGCGCACATGAAACGCGTTGGAGAAATTTTCAGCCTCGATCACGACAAGCTGAAGAGCACCATTGCCACTGCGATGCGCATGCTCGATAACGTCATTGATATCAACTACTACGCGGTGGCGAAGGCGCGCAACTCCAATCTCAAGCATCGCCCGGTTGGTCTGGGAATCATGGGATTCCAGGATTGCCTGCACACGCTGCGGGTTCCCTATGGATCGCCGGAAGCGGTGGAGTTCGCTGACCGGGCCATGGAGGCGATCGCCTACTTTGCCTATTGGGCCTCGACGGATCTTGCTGAGGAGCGCGGCCGTTACGCGTCCTACCAAGGGTCTCTCTGGGACCGCGGCGTCATGCCGCAGGACACGTTGGGAATGCTGCGCGAGGAGCGTGGCGGTCATGTTGAGATCGACATGTCGGAATCCATGGATTGGAAGGCGCTGCGCGAGCGCGTGAAGCGCCACGGAATGCGCAACTCGAATTGCCTGGCGATCGCGCCGACGGCAACTATAGCCAACATCGTCGGGGTTTCGGCCTCGATCGAACCCACGTTCCAGAATCTGTTCGTCAAGTCGAATCTGTCGGGTGAATTTACCGTTGTAAACGAATATCTCGTCTCGGACCTGAAAAAGCTCGGGCTGTGGGACGAAGTCATGGTGGCCGATCTCAAGTATTTTGACGGTAACCTTGCCCGCATTGACCGTGTGCCCTCCGAGTTTCGACGCCTTTACGCCACCGCCTTCGAGATCGACCCTGCATGGATCGTCGAGGCGGGTGCGCGGCGTCAGAAGTGGATCGATCAGTCCCAGTCGCTCAACATTTACATCGGCCAAGCTTCGGGCAAGAAGCTCGACGAGACATACAGGCTAGCCTGGCTGCGAGGGCTGAAAACGACGTACTACTTGCGCGCCCTCGGCGCTACGCATGCCGAGAAGTCAACGGTAAAAACCGGGCAGCTGAACGCCGTACCGTCGGGGGGGACCAGCTCGACGAGATCATCCGCACATCAGGAACAAGTCGCTTCGGACGAAGCCGTGTGCAAGATCGACAGTCCCGAATGTGAAGCGTGCCAGTGAAAGCGACCTTGCTTGGGACGATGAGGAGGAAAAGTGCTGCCTTTTGATGATGAGATAGGGGTGGAGGCCATCCCAAGTCTGAATTTCCAGCCGGTCTCCTACTTCGTGCCTCCCTCGCCGACGTCAGCCAACGAGCGGGAAGAACGCTATGCGGCGGGCAACAGCCGCCGACGCGTCCGAGTTGAGGACAAGCGCATCATCAATGGCCAAGCTGACGTGAATCAACTCGTGCCCTTCAAGTACAAGTGGGCTTGGGACAAGTATCTCGCCGGCTGCGCCAACCACTGGATGCCGCAGGAAATCAACATGAGCCGCGACATCGCTCTGTGGAAAGACCCCAACGGCCTGAGCGAGGACGAGCGCCGCCTCGTCAAGCGCAATCTCGGCTTTTTCGTGACCGCCGATTCACTCGCGGCGAACAACATCGTTCTGGGCACCTATCGCCACATCTCCGCGCCGGAATGCCGCCAATATCTGTTGCGTCAGGCCTTCGAGGAGGCGATCCATACCCACGCCTACCAGTACATCGTCGAGAGCCTGCAACTGGAAGAAGGCGAGATATTCAACGCCTATCACGAGATCCCCAGCATTCGGGACAAGGACGAGTTCCTCATTCCCTTTATCGACATATTGACCGACCCATCGTTCAAGACCGGAACGCCCGAGGCCGACCAGAAGCTCCTGCGGAGTCTGATCGTGTTTGCCTGCCTGATGGAGGGATTGTTCTTTTATGTCGGTTTTGTGCAGATTCTGGCGCTCGGCCGGCAGAACAAGATGACCGGTGCCGCCGAGCAGTACCAGTACATACTGCGCGACGAGTCCATGCACTGTAATTTCGGGATCGATCTGATCAATCAGATCAAGATGGAAAACCCGCACCTCTGGACTTCGGAATTCCGGGAGGAAGTGCAGGATCTGATCAAGAAGGCCGTCGAACTCGAGTATCGATACGCCGAAGACACGATGCCGCGCGGTGTTCTGGGCCTCAACGCGCCAATGTTCAAGGAGTACTTGCGTTACATCGCCAATCGTCGGTGCCAGCAGATCGGCGTCGATACCATGTTCCCGGGAGCAAGCAATCCTTTCCCCTGGATGAGTGAAATGACCGATCTCAAGAAGGAACGCAATTTCTTCGAAACCCGGGTCATCGAGTACCAAACGGGGGGTGCGCTCAGTTGGGACTAGCCCGCTGCGTGGCCCTTGGTACTTTCTCCAGGGCTGGAGGCTGCAAAGTCATCGTGTTGCAGCGGTTTTTCAGCTTCAGCCGTTTCCGTCGGATCTTAGGCCGGGGGGAAGCGTGCATCGCGTAACCGAGTGCAGAGCTTCACGGGACTACACGCTGTGGCTGAAGTTCGACGATGGCCAGGAGGGCAGTGTGTTTCTCGGTGACCTGCTCGAATTGGGCACTTTCAGCGCCTGGCGGGATGTGGACCAGTTCTGCCGGGTTGTCGTCGACCGAAAAGCGGCTACCGTCGTATGGGACGGTGGGATCCAGCTCGATCCTGACATCTTGTACCAGGATCTGGCGTCCAGCAAGGCAGCAAAAGAATTCAATTCCCCGGGGTTCTCCCCGGAGGTTGAATAGCCCGCGCCTCTAGGGGCGGGCTCCGTGCGTTGTTCCATTAACTCTTGACGGAGGCCAGTCATGGCGAAGAAGAGAAAAGCCAAGAAAGCAGCGAAGAAAAAGAAATGAAGAAAGCAGGAAAAAAGAAAGCTAAGAGCAAGTCGTTGAAGAAATCCGCAAACAAAGCGGACAAAAGGAAGTCCACCCGAGGAAAGGCAAAGCCCAGGAAAAAGGTGGCCAGGAAAGCTGTGACGAGACTGGCGGCGCCGATGGCGGGGACGGTGGCTTCGGCCCCTTCCACCGCGGCAACGCCAGGGGCAAGAACCGCCCTGAATCCCGCAGCTGCCTGGCCCTTTCCGACGGGCTCCAGGCCCTAAGTGGGTGCGAATGAACTGCGGTCGGTCCGGGGCCTTGTGCCTCGGGCTGAACCGCAGACATTCGGACGGCGATCCCGTAAGCGCCTGCTTGGGTTGCCGCTTGACTGAATATAAGTGCTTATTTATAATGTGTTTGCTGCGATGCAGCATATTCTGGGGTTGGCGAAACGCGATCTGCTGCGTTGCTTGTGTGCACGGGACTGCCACAGGGAGCGCAAGCGTTTCTCGTGCTTTGCCGCCCGTTGGGGCGGGAAATAAGGAGGTAGATGCGATGAACACTACCGGATTGAAGCAACGCTTGCTGGGGCAACTTGGAACGACCGCCGCGATACTGCACCAAGGCTTGGCCTTTGTCGGACTGGTCGCCGTGGTGCTCCTCCTAATTCGCGGAAGGCCGGTGTTCCCCGGCGAGGACCCCAGCGACTCCGCCGCAATCGGTGCGATCCGCTTCGACGGGATGGTTTCCTCGCTTGCGCGGACGGAAGGCGTGGACAATCAGAAATACCAGGCCTTGGTCAATGATCTTTCCCGCAGGTACCGGATCGCACCCGACGTAACCGAGCAATTTGTCGGTGCCGCCCATGACGCAGGTGAGCAAGTCGGTCTCGATCCCCTTCTCATTCTCGCCGTGATGGCGGTCGAATCACGCTTCAACCCCATCGCCGAAAGCGTGATGGGGGCGAAGGGCTTGATGCAGGTCATCCCCAAACACCATCAGGACAAGCTCCTAGAGCACGGAGGCGAAGCGGCGCTCCTCGATCCCCTGATCAACATTCCGGTGGGAGCCCGAATACTCAAGGAATACATCCGACGCACCGGCAGCCTCGAGGCGGGTCTGCAGTTCTACAACGGTGCTCTCGCCGATCCGACGAGCCGTTATGCCCAAAAGGTCTTCGCTGAGAAGGAGCGAATCCAGAAAGCCGTGAGCCAGTTCGATCGTTCGGGCGGGCGCAACGCGATCTGATTGCTGCGTACGCGGGCGTTAGTCCTTGCGCCGCCCCCGGAGCATGCGCGCGATATTTTCGATCCCCTCCGTAATGTCCTCGAATGAGCGCGTATAGGCGAAGCGCACGTGATGCTCGGGTCGATACGACCCGAAATCAAGCCCCGGCGTGATGGCAACGCCGGCCTCGTCGAGCACCTGCATCGCGAACCGTGCGCTGTCCTCGGAAAAACGCTCGCACCCGGCATAGATATAGAAGGCTCCCTGCGGCGTGATCGGGATGCGAAACCCAAGATTGCGGAGTGCGGGCACCGCGTAGTCGCGACGGCGTCGGAACTCCTCCCGGCGTTCCTCGAGCACTGCGAGCGTTTCCGGTCGGAATGCGGCGAGCGCGGCGTATTGTGCTGGGGCCGAAGGGCAGATGAAGGTATTCTGAGCCAACTTCTCGATCTCCCGCACGTGGGTTTCCGGTGCGACGATCCAGCCCAGCCGCCAGCCCGTCATGCTGAAGTACTTGGAGAAACTGTTGACGACGAAGACGTCATCGGCAAGTTCGAGCACGGTAGAGGCTTCGGCGTCGTACACGAGCCCCTGATAGATCTCGTCAACCACCGAGAAGCCTCCCGCGCGACGCACGGAATCGATGATCGCGCGCAATTCCGCGCGCGGGATCATGGTGCCGGTCGGATTGGAAGGCGAGGCGATTATCACGCCTCGCGTTGCAGTCGTCCAATTTGCACGAACGTCGGCGTCGGTCAACTGGTAGTGGCGACTTTCGTCTACGGGAACTGCGCGCGGGCGGCCTTCGAACAGGCGCACAAAGTGCCTGTTGCAGGGATAACAGGGGTCTGGCAACAGCACCTCGTCACCCGGGTTGACAAGCGCCCCGAGCGTCAGCAAGAACGCCCCAGACGCACCGGCGGTGACTACGATTCGCGAAGGGGGCACAGCCACGCCAAGCCGCTCGCGATAGTGGTCGGAGATGGCCTGGCGCAACTGCGGGATGCCGATCGAAGGCGTGTAGCCAAGACGGCGCTTGCGAATTGCGTCGATGGCTGCATCCGCGACCAGCGGTGGCGCCGGAAAATCCGGCTGGCCGATTTCCATGTGAACGACTCGGCGTCCCTGTGCTTCCAGTTGGTGGGCGCGTTCCTGCACGTCCATGACACGAAAGGGCTCGATATCGGCCATGCGGGCCGCAAGGATCAGCTTGGCGTCGCGCTTCATGGAACTGCCAGCGCGCAAGGTTGCAGGCCGGCATAAGTCAGATTTTTACGCACAGACGACATTATGCCGCGGCAAGGGCCGCGCGAAGCGGCGGACGGAATGGCAGGCGCCGCGGCGCGGCGGAATTCAGCTATCATGGTGCCACGCAATAAAGAACCTTCAAGTCGCGATTTCCCATGGACGACACTCTGCGCAGGAGCGCGTTGGAGTATCACCTTCGGCAGCCACCGGGGAAGATTTCGGTCACTCCAACCAAGGGCCTGGTGAATCAAAGGGATCTCGCGCTGGCCTATACGCCCGGAGTGGCGGCTGCCTGCGAGGAAATCGTGCGCGACCCGGCCGAGGCGCGCAATTTGACCTCACGCGGCAACCTCATCGGTGTCGTGACCAATGGAACCGCGGTGCTGGGACTTGGTGCGATCGGACCGCTTGCATCCAAGCCGGTGATGGAGGGCAAGGCGGTGCTCTTCAAGAAGTTCGCCGGGATAGATTGCTTCGACATCGAATTGAACGAACGCGATCCCGACAAGCTGGTCGAGATCATCGCGGCCATGGAGCCCACTTTTGGTGGAATCAACCTTGAAGACATCAAGGCTCCGGAATGCTTCCACATCGAAAGGAAGCTGCGCGAGCGCCTGAAGATCCCCGTGTTCCACGACGACCAGCACGGCACCGCCATCATCGTAGGTGCCGCGGTGCTGAACGGATTGCGCGTCGTCGGCAAGGAGATAGGCAAAGTGAAACTCGTTTGCTCAGGCGCGGGTGCGGCGGCGCTCGCCTGCCTCGATCTGCTCGCGAGCCTGGGACTGAAAGCGGATAACATCTGGGTGTCGGACATCAAGGGTGTCGTGTACGAGGGTCGGAAGGAAGAAATGGATCCGCACAAGGCTCGCTATGCGCGCAAGACTTCGGCGCGCACGCTCGCCGAAATCATCCCGGACGCGGACGTCTTTCTCGGCCTTTCGGCCGGAGGTGTACTCAAGGCGCCGATGGTGGAACAAATGGCCGAACGGCCGCTTATCCTCGCGCTCGCCAACCCGGACCCCGAGATCGAGCCGGATGTCGCGAAGAGCGTCCGCCCGGACGCGGTGATTGCAACGGGGCGGTCCGATTACCCGAATCAGGTGAATAACGTCCTGTGCTTCCCGTTCATTTTTCGCGGCGCGCTCGATGTCGGCGCGACCGCCATCAACGAACCCATGAAGCTCGCCGCGGTGCGTGCCATCGCGGATCTTGCCATGGCGGAGCAGTCGGATATTGTGGCGGCCGCCTATGGCGGACAGAGCCTCAAATTCGGCGCCGAGTACCTGATCCCCAAACCGTTTGATCCGCGCCTCATCGTAAGAATCGCCCCGGCTGTGGCTCGGGCCGCCATGGAATCCGGGGTCGCCACGCGCCCGATCGCCGATTTCGACGCCTACAACAATCAGCTCTTGCAGTTCGTCTATCACTCCGGCCTCATCATGAAGCCGATCTTCACGGCAGCAAAGGAAGGTCCGCGGCGCCGGATAGTCCTTGCCGAGGGCGAAGACGAGCGCATGCTGCGCGCGGCGCAGGTCGTCGTGGACGAGGGGCTAGCCAAGCCGATCCTGGTGGGAAGACCGAGCGTAGTTGAGCGGCGCATCGAACGCTATGGCCTGCGCATCCGGCCGGGGACCGAGTTCGAGCTCGTGAACCCCGAATCCGACCCCCGCTATCGCGAGTACTGGACCGAGTACCATCGACTCGCAGAGCGCCGCGGAGTGTCGCCACAGTACGCGCAAACCGAAATGCGCCGCCGCCACACGTTGATCGGCGCCATGATGATCCATCGCGGCGAGGCCGACGGCATGATCTGCGGGGCTCTCGGCGCGTACGCTGTGCACCTGCAATACATCGACCAGGTCATTGGCCGGCGCGCTGGCGCGGAAAACTTCTATGCGATGAACGTACTCATACTGCCCAAGCGTACCGTGTTCATCTGCGATACCTACGTGAACCTTGATCCGAGCGCAGAGCAGCTGGCAGAAATGGCAGTGCTCGCGGCCGAAGAGATCCGCCGCTTCGGGGTGGTCCCCAGGGCGGCGCTGCTGTCGCATTCGAGCTTTGGTACAAGCGATGCACCTTCCGCCCAGAAGATGCGGCGGGCGCTGGCGCTGATCCAGTCGCTGGCGCCGGAACTCGAGATCGACGGGGAGATGCACGGCGATGCGGCCCTGAACGCTGAACTGAGGCTCGCAAGCTTTCCTCGGTCATCGCTCAAGAAGGAAGCGAATCTTCTGATCATGCCAACGCTGGATGCCGCCAACATCGCCTTCAATCTGCTGAAAACCGCCGCGGGCGACGGCATTACGATCGGGCCGATACTGCTCGGGTCGGCGCGCCCGGTTCACATTCTCACCTCCTCGGC
>Ga0105252_10000099_pt1 | contig 67371 bp, 62 predicted proteins | sample EasRivMeERMZT100_FD_89675 | JGI IMG/M metagenome (GOLD analysis project Ga0105252, IMG submission 89675) | Soil microbial communities from meander-bound floodplain in the East River, Colorado, USA - East River MetaG ERMZT100 | ecosystem: Environmental > Terrestrial > Soil > Floodplain | place... | reverse complement strand
TTGGGTAAAAAAGTTTTAGGGCTTATCTAAGTGCCATTCCCCCTACGGGGCTTGCGGTGTTGCGGGTCGGTTCGTTTCTACAAAGATTCCGCTCCTACGGAGCTGGCTCTCAGCCGTCGCCACCAACACCATTTCCTTATTTCAACGGTAGTGGGGCGTTGCCCTCGGCTACGATGGATGCAGCCTTCCAAGCTGCGCCCATCAGCCCGCCAACCAAAAATTAGCGCTTGTCAAAGCGTGCTCTATTGCTAGCTTACCCCGCTCTTAATTAAGTATGAAAGCTGACATTCATCCGAAGTATCAGGAATCTGAAATCCGTTGCGCCTGCGGGAACGTGGTTAAGACCCGTTCCACCAAAGCGGTCATCCTCGTCGGTATCTGCAACGTGTGTCATCCCTTTTACACCGGCCAGCAGAAATTCGTCGATACGGCCGGACGCGTGGACAAATTCCAGCAACGCATGGCCAAGACTCAGGCCGCCCAGGCCGCTGCCGCCGAAGCCAAGAAGAAAAAGAAGTAGCTCTTTCCCGCTTATCCGCCCGCATGGATCTCCCTCTCTGCGGGCGGATTGCTTTTATTTCCGCCTATGGATTTGCGTCCCTACATTGAAAAATTCTCTCGCCGGCTGACTGAGGTCGAAACGGTGTTAAGTGATCCGAAGGTTTTCGACAACAAACCGCGCGCACAGGAACTGTCTCGCGAATACGCCCGCTTGAAGGAGTTGGTGGGCATTGGGGAGGAATACAAAAGGACCGTGGCCGATCTGGAGGCGAACCGCGCTTTGCTCCGGAGCGAAGCCGCTGATTCAGAAATGGCCCAACTCGCGAAAGAGGAAATCACACGGCTCGAAGCCGAGGATCGGCGGCTTGCTTTGGAACTCCAGCGCGGCATCGTCCCGCCCCACCCTGCGGATTCGCGCAACACCATTATTGAAATCCGCGCGGGAGCTGGCGGCTCGGAAGCAGCGCTTTTCGTGGCGGATCTTTATCGCATGTACACCCGCTATGCAGAAGCTCGAAGCTGGAAAGTGGAGACGCTTGATTCCAGCGCCTCCGACCTGGGCGGGCTCAAAGAAGTTATCTTCAGCGTGAGTGGAACGGATGTTTTTAAGCGGCTCAAGCATGAGAGCGGCGTTCATCGCGTCCAGCGCGTGCCGGCCACCGAAGCCCAAGGGCGCGTCCATACCAGCACCGCCACCGTCGCGGTCTTGCCCGAGGCCGAAGAGGTGGATATCGAAATCAAACCGGACGAGCTGGAGATCAGTGTGTGCCGCGCTTCGGGTCCCGGCGGCCAGGGTGTGAACACGACCGACTCGGCCGTGCAGATCCTCCATAAGCCCAGCGGCCTGATCGTGCGATGCGCCGATCAACGCTCGCAGCAAAAGAATAAGGCCCGGGCCCTAACTGTTTTGCGGTCGCGTTTGCTGGAAAGGAAAACTGAGGAAGAAGAAGCCAAGTACGCAGCGCAACGCAAAATGCAGGTTGGCACCGGCGAACGTCATGAGAAGATTCGCACTTATAACTTCCCTCAGAACCGGGTTACCGACCACCGGATCGAGCTGACCCTTTACAATCTCCTGAATGTCATCGAAGGGGATCTCGATCCTGTGATCGACCCCTTGATGACACATGAGTTGGAAGAGAAGTTGGCCGCGGTCAGCGCATGATGCGGAAGACCGTACGGAACTTTCGTGCATGGGCGCGACCCTTTCGCATGGCTGACCACGCTCCGTTTCACGGCTGACGCACCAACCCATTTCATGACCACGATCGTCAAAGGCCTCATCTTCGACTGCGACGGCACCCTGGCAGACACGATGCCTCTGCATTGGCAGGCATGGCAATCCGTGACGCGGCGCTACGGAATCCATTTCGCAGAAGAACGCTTTTACCGGCTCGGAGGCGTGCCTTCGCGCCACATCCTGCAAATGCTGCGTGAGGAGCAACGGCTGAGCATCGATCCGTTGTCAGTCTCGAAAGAGAAAGAGTCAGCCTACTTAGAGCTGCTGTCGCACGTTGCGCCCATTGAAGTCGTCGTGGACGTCGCGCGCGAGCATGCCGGCAACCTCCCCATGGCTGTCGCGTCCGGTGGAACGAAGACCGTCATCGAAAAAGTCCTCGTCCATTTGGGCATCCGCAATTTGTTCGGGGCCGTTGTGACCAGTGAAGACGTGGTCAACCAAAAACCGGCACCGGATATCTTTCTGGAAGCCGCGCGGCGTATTGGGGTCCTTCCTCAATTCTGCCGCGCCTATGAAGACACGGATTTAGGCCTGCAAGCCATTCGGGCTGCTGGGATGCAGGGGGTGGACGTGCGGGAATTGTTGACGCGCGGCAAAGGCCATTGACCTGGCTCAACCCATCAGGCTCGAAAGAGTCCCGGTGGTGCTGCTTCGCCCTTTTTGGATCGCCGCTGGTTCTTTTCTCGCCCTCGCGGCTCCACGCACCGGATCGATAGACGAAAGCACGGCAAAACGTCGCCCGGTTCCTTCCCGGCGCGAGAAGAAGCAGGTGGCTCAAATAGATGTCCAATCGATGGGTTTCGTCACATCGATGCGCGACAATTTTTCTTTGATTGCCTCGGGGTATTTCTGGGCCGCGCCGGTATTGAAAATCAAAATGCGTTCGTCTCGTTTGATCGTGCCCCGCTGGAGCAGTTCTGCAAGCCCGCCAAAGCAGACGGCCGCTTCCGGGCAAAGGGCGATGCCTTCTTTCGCACAAGCCAGTTGCATCCATTTGGGAATGTCCGCCTCCGGAGTAGCCACCGCGACGCCGCCACTTTCGCGCACGGCATCCAGGATCATGAAATCTCCCACCGCAGCCGGAACACGAATGCCGCTGGCGATCGTGGTGGCGTTCTCGAACTTTTTAGCGAAACGCTCGCCTTTGGCGAAGGCGATGGCAATGGGAGCACAGCCGTCGCTCTGGCAGGAAATCATTCTCGGTTTGTGGGCTGACTTGAGCCAGCCCAGTGTTTCCAGTTCGCCAAATGCTTTCCACATTCCGATCAGCCCCGTGCCGCCGCCAGTCGGATAAAGGATCACATCCGGCAGTTCCCAATCAAACTGCTCGGCCAGTTCCAGGCCCATCGTTTTCTTTCCTTCGATGCGATACGGCTCTTTGAGCGTGGAAACGTCGAACCAACCTTTGATCTTCTTTCCTTCGCTGACGATTCTTCCACAGTCGGTAATAAGACCATTCACCAGGAACGTTTTCGCTCCAGCCAGGAAGCATTCCTTTTGATTGATGACGGGAGTGTCATGAGGCATGAAGACGTAGGCTTCCATCCCTGCCCGCGCTGCATAGGCCGCCATCGCGCCCCCCGCATTGCCGGCCGTGGGACACGCCACGCGCGTGATGCCGAACTCTTTCGCCTTGGAAATGGCCAGCGCCATGCCGCGCGATTTGAAACTGCCGGTGGGCAAGCGACTCTCGTCCTTGAGGAAGAGATTTTTCACACCGAACTCAGCGCCGAGCCGTTGGGCCGGGAGGATCGGGGTGATTGTCTCGGTCAATGAAACAATGTTGGCGACATCACGCACGGGCAGCATTTCCAAATAGCGCCAGATGGTGGGCGGACGTCCAAAGAGCGTCTTCTTCGTAAATGCTTTCTTCAGAGCATCCAAATCGTAGCGCACCCAAAGCGGGCGCTGGCATGCGGTGCAGAGATTGTGAACCTGGGTGGCATCGTAGCGCTGGCCGCAATGGGCGCACTCCAGATGCGTGACGAAACTCATCGCTGCATTCAACCGGCGGCACCACCGAAGTCAAGCCAGGCAAGCCAGGCTTTTTGTGGACATCGGAGCGCGGCCATCTGGGCGCAGCAACCCTCGGTCAACGCACGTCCTGCGGCCAGGATGGCCGCGCTCCGGGCGCAGATGTTGACACGGTGCTTCACCGCCCGCGTCCCGCGCGTTTCGCCACTAAAAATCCTTGAAACTCGGCGCCTTCGCGGCTTGGTTGTCTCCAGCAGATGAAACTTAGTGTTGGATTCATTGGGCGCGATGGGCCTCAGTCATCTCCATCGCCGCAGAAGAATCGATCAAGCTGCGGATCGTCGTGAGGATTGACGGTTGTGCGGCGCCTGTTCACGGCCGGCAGAGCGATTATTGTGTTTTTGGTGACAGTAATGAAAACGTATCCAGATTATCTGAACGCTGAATGGGTTGTTACCGATAGCACGCTTCCTGTAACTAACCCGGCCACAGGCGAAACCTTTGCCAGAATTTCCACGGTCGAGCGGCCGCGCGTCACACAAGCGTTGAAAGACGCGCACACTGCTTTCCAGTCGTGGCGCCAGTTGACGGGCAAAGCACGGGGGGAATTCCTGCAAAAGATCGCGGCCGAAGTCGATCGTCGTCGCGACGAAATCGCCTCCATGATGACGCTGGAGAACGGCAAGCCCCTGGCACAAAGCAACGCCGAACTGGCGATGACGAGCGATCACTTGCGCTGGTTCGCGGAGGAAGCTCGACGCGCCTATGGCCGCGCCGTACCGCATCAGGTCGATGGCAAGCGACACCTGGTCATCAAGTCGCCGATGGGCGTCGTCGGCGCGATCAGTCCGTGGAATTTTCCACTGGTGCTCGCCGTGCGCAAAGTAGCGCCGGCGCTGGCTGCCGGATGCACCGTCGTGCTCAAGCCTGCCAGCGCCACGCCGCTGTGTTGCGTATTGTTCGCGGAGTGCGTTCACGCGGCGGGGTTGCCCAAAGGAGTGTTTCAACTCGTAGTCGGTAAAGCGTCTGAAATCGCGCAGGAGTTTCTCGACAATCCGTTCTGCCGAAAAATCACGTTTACCGGCTCCACTGAAGTTGGCAGAAAGCTCATCGCGGGGGCCTCTGGCGGAATCAAACCACTGTCACTTGAACTGGGCGGCCATTCGCCATTGCTGGTATTTGATGATGCCGATCTCGACAAGGCGGTTGAAGGAACAATGATAGCCAAGTTCCGAAACACCGGCCAGTCGTGCATCGCCGCCAATCGCATTTATGTGCAGCGCGGCATTGGGCCTCGCTTCCTGTCGGCTTTCCTCGAGCGGGTCAAGGCCATGAAGGTTGGCAACGGCTTGGATGAAGGCGTTGAGGTTGGGCCCTTGATTAACAAGGATGCGCTGGACAAGGCGCTGCAACACATCCAGGACGCTCAAGCCAAAGGAGCAAAACTGCTCTGCGGCGGACGGCGTTGGGGGGTTGGTCCCGGGTTTTTCCTCGAACCGACCGTGCTGACGGATGTGCCGGACGCAGCCATGGGCATGTGCGATGAGACCTTTGGCCCGGTGGCATATGTGAATGTATTCGAGACAGAGCAGGAAGCGGTTCGCCACGCTAATGATTCGTTGTATGGCCTGGCAGCTTACCTCTTCACGCGCGACCTCAGCCGCACGTTTCGGCTGATGGAGTCGCTGGAGGCTGGCATGATCGCGGTCAACGATGGCGTGCCTACGACCAGCCAATGTCCGTTCGGCGGGGTCAAACAAAGCGGGTGGGGGCGCGAGCTCGGCATCGAAGGAATGGACGCGTTCCTCGAAACAAAACATGTCTCGCTCGGCATCGGCTGAGATAACCGTGAGCAGGGCGGAGACGCCTCAATCGAACCGGGGCGTGGATGTTCCTCGTCCGGGTCTTGCACGGTCCTGTTTCAGTGGCTTGCCCCGCTTCCCTTTTGCGGACGCACCTCGATGCTGCGTTGCCCATCGCGGATTATGTGTCTGCTCCTACAAAGGTCTAACACTGCCCTTCATTTCCGATTGGTAACCTATTGGACATGCTGCGGGTCGCAGACCCGCGCTCCCGGAGCGCGCCTCTGTGAGGCGCAGCAGCCTTGGCTCCTGGTTGGCTGGAAATTGTTTTTGGCCATCGCTATAAACACGCGAACGGACGCTAAATCAGCCCTTTGTTTTCGCGTGTTTAGCGGGCTCCGCTCCGCCTGCGCGCAGCTTGCCTGAGGTATCATGCACTTGCGGGCCCTTGGGGACGATTTTCTCACGAGCCTCTTCGACCGGCACGCGCCGCGGGACATCCGCTATGCGGCCCTGCGGTCTGGCCCAGCGCACCGCGTTGTAGATGACGCGCTGAATATGTGGGTGATGATAAATCGGATAGGTCTCATGACCGGGGCTGAAATAAAAGACCCGGCCGCTCCCACGAAACCAGCAGTTGCCGCTGCGAAAGACTTCGCCCCCTTCGAACCAGGAAATGAACACTGGCTCATCCGGCAGGGGAATACCGAACGGCTCGCCATACATTTCAGATTGCTCCAGCTCGATGCAGCGATCGACGCCTTCGGCAATGGGGTGGCCAGGATTCACAACCCAGAGCCGTTCCCGCTCGCCCGCTTCGCGCCAGCAAAGCGCGCAGCTCGTGCCCATCAACCGTTTGAAAATCTTTGAGTAGTGGCCGGAATGGAGGACCACCATGCCCATGCCATCCAGCACCCGCTGGTGCACCCGTGATACAATCTCGTCCTGCACCTGGTCGTGAGCGGCGTGACCCCACCAGATCAGGACATCCGTGCTTTCAAGAATCTCTTGGGAAAGCCCATGCTCTGGCTGCTGAAAGGTCGCCGTGCGAATTTCCAGTTCGGAATAGCCTTGCAAAGCCTCGGCCAGGGTCGCGTGAATTCCGCGCGGGTAAATCTGAGCTACAGCCGGTATCTGCCGCTCGTTCAGAAACTCATTCCAAAGGGTAAGCCGGATGTTATTCATCAGCGGCCTTGCCTTCGATTCGTCCGTTGTTGGTCCGTCCTTTTTGGTACAAGTGCGCCATTTCCAGCAGCAACGTTTCGAGGTTCTGGTAATAGTCGTCCTCTTTCATGGCGCTTTTGGATTCGCGCAGTTTGGCGATGGCTAATTCCAATTCATCCCGTTTGGCTCGGACCTGCGGCGGCATTTTTTCCTCAGATTCACTTCGGACCAGATGAAACTGATGAGCGCGAAAACCGTCCAGCGTCGCTCCATCGCGGGCTTTCTTTACGGCGCGAATCCCACGAAACCAATCGGCGGGCGTGCCTAAACCGTCGCCGTTGTCATCAAGCAAGGCGTGCTCGGTGGGGAGGCGTCCTTCCAGTTCATAAAACTCCGTCGTGCGTCGCGCGGCGGCGAGGTACGCTTCCAGCAACGAGGTTTGGCCGTCTTTATCCAGGTCCGCCGTGGCATCCGCAATGGCCTCAGAGAGGTACTGCCCAAAGCGCGCATAGTTCTGTTCGTGACCACTGCGCGTGGCCGTGACGACGACACGTCCGGTGGCGGAAAGCATGTTGAGAAAGGGGGCGCTGGCCGACGCGCTATTGATGATGGCGAGCGGACGTTTGAATGGTTGCATCCACGTGGCAAGTTCGGAGGCAGGCAAGTCCGGGCCGCGGAGATTGAACTTTGGCTCCTTGCCATCAAAGGTGCCATGTCCGATCAGCACCAGCCAAAGTTCGGCAACATTCTCCTTCGTTTGGGCCAGCAAGGCCCGCTTCAACAGATCGTAGTCGTCTTCCTGGCTGCTTTCCAAGCCGATGGTGACCAGGTTGGCGCCGGCACGGTGGCTGGCTTCTTTCCAGCCACCGGCCCATTGCGCAAAATTCTTTCCGTATTCCTCTTCCCCTGCCGCTCCGACCACAAGAATAACGGTAACCTTGTTCGTGGAAACGGTGGAAGCCCCGGCGGCAAACGAGAGGACGGGCAAGGAAGCCAACGCGACGAGCAGCGCAACCAGGGCGCGGAGGTATTGAAGATCGGTCATTGGAACGAACGCGGACATGGATCGAAATATAGAGGTTGCGCGCCAACTGGCAACGCACGAATCAGAGAAGATCCTGAACCTGGCTCATCTCAGTTGTTGAGCGGTGGATCAATGCCGCATCAACCTCAGCCGGAGGGCTGGCGGACAATAGGCTCTGGCTTTGGCTTATTCGCGCATCTTCGAATCGATGATGATGGTCACCGGTCCGTCGTTGGTGAGGCTCACCTTCATGTCGGCGCCGAATTCCCCGGCCTGGACGGGCTTCCCCAAATCCGCGGCGAGCTTGCGCAGGAAGTTTTCGTAGAGGGGGATCGCCACTTCCGGTCGCGCCGCCCGACTGTAGGAAGGCCGATTGCCCTTTCGGGTGCTGGCAAAGAGGGTGAATTGACTGATGACCAGGATCTCCCCTTGAATTTCCTGGATGGATCGGTTCATCAGCCCGTCTTCATCGTTGAAAATACGCAGGCGGACCAGCTTGCCGCTTAGCCACTCAATATCTTCAGCCGTGTCAGCTTCCTCCACCGCCAGGAGCGCGAGCAAGCCGGCTTGGATGGACGCTTTGACGGCTCCGTCGATAGCCACTGAAGCTTGAGAAACCCTCTGAATTACCGCGCGCATCGTCGAAGCATTCGGGCGATGGGCATCGTGAGCGGGAAAAGAACTATTTTGCTTGAGAAACAACGCTTGGCCATTTTCACTCTTTTGCCCATAATGACCAAACACAAACCGACAACTCCGAAATAGGCAACTAAACAATGAAGACCTATCAAGCAGGGGACATCAGGAATTTCGCCATCCTCGGCCACGCTTCTTCCGGCAAAACCACCCTCAGCGAAGCCATGCTGGCCTGCAGCGGAGTTATCAATCGCATGGGAACCATTAACAATGGTTCGACCGTCTCCGATTACCACGCCGAAGAGAAGGACCGAAGGATTTCCATCCACGCCTCCCTCCTGCACACGGAATGGCTGGGGAAAAAATTCAATATCATCGACACGCCGGGTTACCTCGACTTCATTAGCGAAGGGCTGGGGGCGTTGCGGGTAGGTGATTTCGCCGTCGTGGTGGTCCACGCGCAGCACGGGGTGGGAGTGGGCACCGATCAGGTGTGGAAGTATGCGACTCATTATGGCATCCCCAAATTGATCGTCGTCAATGCGCTGGACAAGGAGAATACGGACTTCGATGCGACGCTGGCAAAAATCCGGGCCCGATTTGGCGAGCGCGTTTTCCCGATGGCGCTCCCGATCAATCCTGGTCCGGGCTTCAATCAAGTCCTCGACGTGATGCGCAGCGAAGTCATCACTTACAAGACGGATGGCAGTGGCAAATATGAGGAGTCCAAAGCGACGGGAGAGATGGAAGAAAAAGTCAACCAACTCCACAAGCAAGTGATTGAATATATCGCGGAGTCGGATGACACCTTGCTCGAAAAGTTTTTCGCTGAAGGTAACCTTTCCGAGGAGGATTTGCGGGCCGGCACGCATACCGCCATCCAAAAGCAGTCCTTCATTCCGTTGTACTGCACGGCTGCCGAGTCCAACGTAGGCGTGGCCCGCCTCATGGATTTCATTGCCAAATACGGTTCCTCACCGGTCGATCGGGAGAAAGTCCATGCCGTCGATGTCAATGGCAACGACATGGAAGTGGCTTTGTCTGCGCCGGAACCGGTCCTTTACGTCTTCAAAACGATCAGTGAAGCGCAGTCGGGTGACCTATCGTTCTTTCGCCTGTATTCCGGCTCCGTCCGCCTCGGTCAGGACCTCTACAACAGCGCCCGCAAGATCACCGAGCGCATCGGCCAGATGTTTGTGCTCAATGGCAAAACCCGCACGGCGGCGGAAGTGCTGAACGCCGGGGATATCGGCGCGGTGGTCAAGTTGAAGGACACACACACCGGCAACACGCTGTGCGGCCCGAAACGCATCGTCTCCCTGCCCAAGGTGCAATATCCGAGGCCCAACATTCATGCCGCCCTCAAGCTGAAATCCAAAGGGGAGGAAGACAAGATTGCGACCGGCCTGTCAGCGCTTCACGAAGAGGATCCGACTTTCATTTACCACGTCGATTCGGAACTGCACCAAACGGTGATTTCCGGCCAGGGCGAGCTGCACTTGCAGGTGATCGCGGAACGGTTGCGGCGGCGTTACAAGGTGGATTTCGATCTGATCGAACCCAAAGTCCCTTATCGCGAGACGATCAAAAATCGTGGTGAATCGAAATACCGGCACAAGAAACAGACCGGGGGCGCAGGCCAGTTTGCCGAAGTCTGGATGCGCATCGAACCCAAACCGCGCAATACCGGCGTGGAGTTTACCCAGACCCTGACCGGACAAAACGTCGACCGCGTCTTCGTGCCTTCGGTGGAAAAAGGTGTCAACTCCGCCTGCAAGGAAGGCGTGTTGGCCGGCTATCGCATCGTCGATTTGAAGATCGACTTTTACGACGGCAAGATGCATCCGGTCGATTCCAAAGACATTGCCTTTCAGATTGCCGGCAAGGAAGCCTTCAAGGAAGCCTTCCTGGCCGCCAGGCCCTGTCTCTTGGAACCGATTTATGTCGTGGAGATCAAGGTCCCGGAGGAAAACATGGGCAACGTGATTGGCGATCTTTCCAGCCGGCGCGGCAAGATTCTGGGGATGGATTCCGCCGACGGTTTTCAAGTGGTGAAGGCGCAAGTGCCGCAGAAGGAACTCTATCAATACTCAACGGTGCTTCGTTCGCTGACGGGTGGGCGGGGAATCCACAGCGAGGAATTCAGTCACTACGAAGAAATGCCGCGTGAGATGGAACAGAAGGTCATCGCCGAGAGCAAGAAACCACCGCCGGAGTAATCTCTTAACTAATGGACAAAGGCTGTCTTTGGAGAACCGCCACAAGTTGTCTTTGAGCAGGTCCGATAGAGCCAGATTCGAAGAGCAGTTGCTTTCCTCTTTCTCAGTCTACAGCAGGCTGGCAGGCCCTCGACGCCAATGTTAGATTTCCGTCGGATGTTGTCAGAACGCCCATCTCACTTCAACTTCGTCAGTGACGTGATGGAACGGTGGGCCCGCGAGCGGCCCGGGGCAACGGCGCTTCGGTGTGTCGACGAGGCGGCGGACTGCGAACAAAATTTTTCCTTTCGCCAACTCGCTGAAAGCTTCCGCCGGGCGGCGGCATTCTTCCATCCCAGCATTCAACGTGGGGATCGCGTGTTGCTGATTCTGCCGCGCGTGCCGCAATGGTGGATCGCCATGCTGGGCCTGACGAAACTTGGCGCGGTGCCCATTCCAGGAACGCCTCTGCTGACGGCCAAAGACATCCGGTATCGCGTCGAGGCGGCTGAAGTTAAAGCCATCATCACCGATCACGAAGGCGCGGCCAAGGTGGAAGGTTTCGATGGCGTGCGCCTGATCGTGGGCCCAGAGCGGCCCGGCTGGATGAACTTTGACGCCGGTGTGCGCGAGGCTTCTCCCGATTTCGATTGCGAGCCGACTCGCAGCGATGATCCGGGCATTATCTATTTCACGAGCGGGACGACAGGCCCGCCCAAGATGGTGCTGCACACGCAGGCCAGCTACGGGCTGGGCCATCGGCTCACGGGCGAATTGTGGCTGGATCTCAAACCAAACGATGTTCACTGGTGCATTACCGACACCGGCTGGGCCAAGGCCGCCTGGTCCTGTTTGTTTGGCCCCTGGCAGAAGGGCGCGTGCGTCTTCGCGGTGGACGCGCGTGGCAAGTTTGATCCCGTGGCGGCGTTGCGCACGCTGGCCCGTTATCCCATCACGACCTGGTGCGCCCCGCCGACGGCTCTGCGCCTGATGGTGCGCGAGGATTTGTCGGCTTATCGATTTCCCAAACTGCGGCACTGCGTCAGCGCCGGCGAACCGCTTAATCCCGAAGTCATGGCCACATGGAAGGCGGCGACTGGCCTCACCATCTACGAAGGTTATGGCCAGACGGAAACCGTCGTGCTGCTCGGCAACTTCCGCTCACGCGGCGATGTCGTGCGTCCAGGATCAATGGGCAAACCGACCCCAGGCTTCACGGTTGCGCTGCTCGACGATCATCTAAACGAATTGCCCGCCGGCCAGGAAGGCGAAGTCGCCGTGCGCGTCAAACCGGAACGGCCGCTCGGCCTGTTCCAGGAATACTGGCGCAACCCGGCGGAGAATGCCACCCGCTTCCAGGGCGACTGGTATCTGACCGGCGACCGCGCCGTGCGTGATAGCGACGGCTACTACTGGTTCGTCGGCCGCGGCGATGACGTGATCAAGAGCGCCAGCTATCGCATCGGCCCATTCGAAGTGGAAAGCGCGCTGATCGAGCATCCGGCTGTGCTGGAAACGGCCGTCGTTGGCAAATCGGACCCGATACGGGGCCAAATCGTGAAGGCATTCGTCGTGCTTCGGAAGGACTGCACGCCGAGCGAGAACCTCAAGTGCGAATTGCAGGAGCACTGCAAACGCGTCACCGCTCCTTACAAGTATCCGCGCGAGATCGAATTTGTCCCGGAATTGCCCAAGACCATCAGCGGGAAGATCCGTCGAGTGGAGTTGCGCCGTCGGGCATAGAGTGGTGGCGGCAATTCATTTCTGATCGGTAACCTGGGGGACCTGCTGCGGGTCGCAGACCCGCGCTCCCCGGAGCGCGCCTCTGTGAGGCGCAGCGGCCTCGGCGACTGGGTGGGTTCGAAGACTATTTTAGGCAATCGCTATCGCGCATGGAACCATTCGAGTTCAGCGGCGAGATCGTCTGGCGGCCAACGCCTGAACTGATCGCGCAGAGCAATTTAAAAAGGTTCATGGACCGACACGGTCTTCACTCCCTCGAAGAGCTGCAGCGCCGCTCCACGACCGACATTGCTTGGTTCTGGGAAGCGGTCCTTAAGGAACTCGACATCCGTTTCGGCAAGCCCTACTCGCAGCTCGTCGATCTCTCGCGGGGCATCGCGTGGCCGCAATGGTGCGTCGGCGGGGAGATGAACATCGTTCATAACTGCCTCGATAAGTATGCCGGCACAGAGACCGATGGCAAAACCGCGCTGTGTTGGGAGGGCGAAGAGGGACAGACAAGATGTCTGTCCTACTTTGAGCTGCGCTGCGAAGTGAATCGCGCCGCTAACGTGCTGCGTTCGCTCGGCGTTGGCAAAGGCGACGCCGTCGGCGTGTTCATGCCCATGACTCCGGAGATCGTGATCGCCATGCTGGCGATCATAAAGATGGGTGGCGTCTTTCTGCCGCTGTTCTCCGGGTTTGGCGCGCCAGCCGTCGCCGAGCGTCTGGCCGATGCGGATGCGAAAGCTTTATTCACTGCCGACGGCACGTATCGGCGCGGCAAAGTCGTTCCGATGAAACCGATTGCTGACGAAGTTGCGGCGCAGGTTTCGACACTTAAGCATCTGATTGTCCTCAGACGAACTGGAAATGACGTGCCTTGGAATCCTGCGCGCGACCACTGGTGGCACGATTTGATTCCGGCGCAGTCCGCTGAAGCCGCCACCGAACGCACCCGCGCCGAGGATACACTCATGATCCTATACACGTCCGGCACGACCGGGCGTCCCAAAGGCGCCGTACACACGCACTGTGGCTTCCCCATCAAGGCGGCGCAGGACATCTTGCACGGCTTGGACCTTTATCCCGACGAGACGCTCTATTGGGTAACGGACATGGGCTGGATGATGGGGCCGTGGCTGGTGTTCGGGACGCTGCTGCTCGGCGCGACCATGATGCTCTATGATGGGGCGCCTGATTACCCCGGCCCCGATCGCCTCTGGTCGCTCGTGGCGCAACACGAAGTCACCACCCTGGGCGTCTCGCCGACTCTCATTCGCGCATTGCTCAAGCATGGCGACGATCCGGTGCGCGCTCACGACCTTGCCTCGCTGCGCAAGTTCGCTTCCACCGGCGAGCCTTGGAATCCCGATCCGTGGCTGTGGCTCTTCAACGTCGTTGGCGGCGGCCGCTTGCCCATCATCAATTACTCCGGCGGCACCGAGATTTCCGGCGGCATCCTCATGGGCAACGTGCTCACGCCGCTGAAACCGTGTGCGTTCTCCGGCCCGATGCCCGGCATGGCAGCCGACGTCGTGGACGCGCATGGCAACGCTGTGCGCGGCGAAGTCGGTGAACTGATTATCCGGCAGCCGTGGATCGGCATGACGCGCGGCTTCTGGAAAGACCCGCGGCGTTACCTCGAAACTTACTGGTCGCGCTTTCCCGACACGTGGGTGCATGGCGATTGGGCGGCCATCGATTCGGACGGGCTCTGGTACATCCTGGGCCGTTCCGATGACACCATCAAGATCGCCGGCAAGCGGCTCGGCCCGGCCGAAGTCGAATCCATTCTGGTGGCCCATCCAGCCGTGAGCGAAGCAGCGGCGATTGGCGTGCCTGATGCCGTGAAAGGCCAGGCCGTCATTTGCTTCTGCGTGCTCAAGCCCGGCCACGTGCCGGACGACTCGCTGCGCGCTGTGTTGCAGGATTGCGTCGTGGCAGCGCTGGGTAAGGCCTTTGCGCCGCGCGAAGTGAAGTTCGTCCGCGACCTGCCCAAGACGCGCAATGCAAAAGTCATGCGTCGCGTCATACGCGCAGCCTACCTGGGGCAGGACGCGGGCGACGTTTCATCATTGGAGAATCAAACGGCGGTGGAGGACATCCGGCAAGCCCTGTAGCCGGCGTGAGGCCCCGAGTCGTCTTTCCGGGTCGTCTCCTCGTCGTTTCACTTGGCGCATGTCGATTCACGGAGATTTCGTTTTGCTTCCCGAAAATTTGTTCGTAATGATTTTGCCAAGGCCTTAGCCTTTGTTTCATGTCCGAGCACGACATTCGCACCCACGAACTAACATTTTGCAGCCGCGTTGCAGGATGGGCGAATGGTCTGTTCGATGCCCATCCCGAATGGCCGTTCCGCCGCGCAGAAATTGAGGAGTCGAAGGCCATCAAGCGCAAACGCTCCGATCTGCGCATTCACGGCGACGCTGGGAAATTGCTCCTCGCTGGCGAAGTGAAGATGCCCGGCACGGCGGAAGGTCGCAGTCCCTACAACGCAGATTTGGTCGAGGATTCCGCACGCAAGGCAGACAATGCCGCTGCCGAATTCTTCTTCACATGGAACGTCAATCAGTTCGTCCTCTTTGACCGCAAGAAGTGGCATCTGCCTGTGATGGAGCGGCGCGTCAAGGATTACCCCCTGGGCCTTGACCTGGAAAAACCGTCCGATGTGGACCGCCCGGATACGGAAGCTTGCATCAGAACGTTTCTCTGCGATTTCTTCGGCGAACTCGCTGCCATTATCGAAGGCAAACAGCCCGAGTGGGGCATGCGGCTGGATGAGTGGTTCATCCGCGCGTTTGAAAGTCATATCTCCTGGTCGGCCAGACTCACGGCCGAGTTTCTTTTGAAGCAATCCGCATCAAGCAAAACATTCCACGCTCGTTTGCAGGACTGGATGGTCAACGACCAAGGCTGGATTGTGTCCGGCGAAATTTGGGAGAAGCTGATTGACCGCGCCGCACGTACCCTCTGTTATGTTTTCGCCAACCGGCTCATCTTCTACGAATCCGTCCGCGCAAAGTTTGCTGAACTGAGTCCGTTGAAAATCCCCAAGGGCACGCACATCGCTGCTGACCTTTATGAGCATTTCCAAAAAATGTTTCAGGAGGCGGTCGAGGCCACCGGCGATTACGAAACGTTGTTTTACCCTTACGAAAAGGATTGGGCTGGGCCGCTCATCTTCGGCCATACGGATTCCGCGGACGCCTGGCGTTCGGTCATCGACAACCTGGAGCCGTTCAACTTCAAGCTTATCCCCACGGATATTCTCGGCGGCATCTTCCGCCGCATCATCGACCCGGAAGAGCGCCACAAATTCGGCCAACATTACACCAACGAAGACCTCGTGGATGTAGTGAACGCTTTTTGCATCCGTCACGCCGAAGATAACGTGTTAGACCCCGCGTGTGGTTCTGGCAGTTTCTTGGTTCGCGCCTATCACCGAAAAGCGTGGCTGGAAGAAGATCGAAGGCGAAAACATCACGGCAGTATCCATCAGGACCGGCTTGCGCAAATCTATGGCGTGGACATTTCGCTTTTTGCCGCGCATCTCTCCACGCTGAACCTTGCCGCCCGCGACATTCAAGATGAGGAGAACTATCCGCGCATCCGGCGGGGCAACTTCTTTGAAGTCGCTGCCGACGTGGAAAAGAAAAAGCCGTTCTGCATGCTGCCCCAAGGATTACAAGGCGAGCGCGAGCCCGGCCCGATTCCTCTGCCGCCGATCCAGGCTATCGTCGGCAATCCGCCTTACGTGCGGCAGGAACTTATTCCCAAGCGCGGGCAGAAGGGCGTCCAGCCGATGCAGTCGAAAGAAGACCTCGCGGAACTCTTCATCAGCTTTTGGCCCCGTTTGCGGCTGAGCGGACGCAGTGATCTGCACTGCTATTTCTGGCCTGCTGCCACCCGCTTTCTGGTGGAAGGTGGGTGGTTTGGCTTTCTCGTTTCGTCCAGTTGGCTCGATGTAGAATACGGCTTCTCTCTGCAAGAATGGGTTCTGACCAACTTCCGCATTCACGCGATTTTGGAGAGTAATGCCGAGCCTTGGTTTGAAGATGCCCGCGTCAAGACGTGCGCCGTTCTCCTGCAACGCTGCTCCAACGCGGAAACCCGCAACACACAACTCGTAAGGTTTGTCCGCCTCGACGCGCCGCTGAAAAACATTCTCGACGAGCGACCTGACGAAAATGGACGTCAGACAGCCGCCGAGAAGTTCCGCGATGCGATTCTGTCCTGCAAAAAGAACACGAGTCGCGATGGCTGGCGCGTCGTGGTCAAGAAACAGAAAGACCTTTGGGAAGACGGTCTGCGCGCAGGCCGGCTGTTTGAAATGCAGCGGCAGCGGGACTTGGCGGAGAACATCAAGCCGCAAACAGGCGAAGGCGACGAGAACGAAGAAGCGGAGAACGGCATCTATGACGAGAACGGCAACGGCATGTTGCGCGACGCCAGGACTGCTTACGGCTCCCGTTATGGAGGCGGCAAGTGGGGCAAATATCTTCGCGCGCCGAATCTTTACTTCCGCATCATGGACCGTTACGGCAGTCGCTTTGTGCCTCTGGGCGAAATCGCGACAATTCGCTTTGGGGTCAAGAGCGGTTGCGATGCCTTCTTCATGCCGCGCGACGTCAGCGCCGAGTTCCTGGAGAAGTATTCCAAGCTGGATTGGAACAACGCTCCGCTGATGCATCACTGCAAGCGCGCCGAAGTCGAGTCGGGCGAGGTAAAACTTGTTAAAGCCGGCGACGGCACAGTGCATCCCGTCGAGTCCAATTACCTCGCGCCGGAGGTTCACAGTTTGATGAAAGTAAGTCGCCCCGTGGTTTCAGCAGCGGAGCTTGATCGGCTGATTCTGCTTGTGGGCGAACCGATGCAGGATTTGAAGGGAACCTACACTCAGAAGTATCTCCGCTACGGAGAGCGCCACTCCTTTGCCTCGAAAAAGAGCAAGGCCGTTCCTGTGCCGCAGCGTTCGACCTGTGCCAACCGCGACCCATGGTACGACCTGACGTACACGAAACCAGGTGCATTTTTTTGGCCGATGGCTCAGCAATACCGGCACGTTGTTCCTGCCAACCCGGAGAACTTGATTTGTAACCACAATCTTTTCGATGTTCACCCGTTTGGATTGACCAATGAACAAGTTGCCGCCCTGCAGGCGATTGTGAACTCCACGCTAATTGCTAACTTTAAAACATTCTACGGCCGGTACGCGGGGACGGAAGGAAACCTCAAAACTGAAGTCGTGGACGTGAATTTGTTGGAAGTACCCGATCCGCGCCACGTCACGAAAGCCGTCGCCAAGAAATTGCAGGACGCTTTCACCCAACTCTGCCAGCGCGACACTCGCCCGATGGTGGAAGAAGAATTCATAGAGTGCCACGATCCAAAGCGCGCAAAGAAGCTGGCGCAAAAACCGATCAGCCTGCCGACGGAGTTGCAGATGCCAGACCGCCGCGCACTCGACCTGGCCGTGTTCGAACTGCTCGGCGTGACGGACGCAAAAGAACGCGAGGCGCTGTGCGATGAACTTTACCGCGAAACAACCGCGCACTTCCGGCAGATCCGCGTGGTGGAAATTCAGAAGCAGGAACAGCGGGCTGGCGCCAAAGGCCGTGAGTTCCGCAGCGACGAACTGGCTGCCGATTTGTGGGACTCCTTGACCGATGCCGAAAAGGAGCCGCTCATGGAATGGCTGGCCACGCACACCACCGGAGGAAAAGCGCTCGCCATTCCCGAAGGACGCGCCAGTTTGCCTGATGCCAGCGACATGCTCGACGCCAACACGGTTTTCTTCCGCCAATCGACGGGGGGCAAAGCCTTGGCGCAATCCGTGCCGCTGCCGTCACGAAGCCACGCGGAAACGGTTTTCGCGCTGGCGCAACTTGGCTTGCACGGCAGCATTCGGTTGCCGGAAGCGGAGAGCGCAGCACGGGAGTTGAAGCAGTTGCTCAACGCCCGGCTGGCCGCGATGGCCGACCAGGCGAACCATCTGGCCCGCAGCCGCACCAGCGACGAGAAGAGAGTGGCCGACGTGGCGGGTCTGTTGCAGCACTGGATGATTCACGGCAAGCCTCGCACAGAACCAAAACCAGCAGAACTGCCGGGTGAACCTGAGGAATAACGGGAGAGAATTATGGGCCTGACCATTCACTACAAGTTATCTGTGGCGGGGAAGCTTTCTTCGGCCGTGGTGCGGGAACTGGTCCAGCGCACCGCGCTTTATGCCCGCAAAATCGGTTGCGCGGAAGTCAGCGACGTGATGCCTCCCGGGGCCGACCCGATTTATTCCTCGCTGTTCGTGCGTGCGGGCAAAGAGGAAGATTGCTGCTTTGGTCACGTTCCAGCCAAGCGCGGCTGGCTGGTGGAAGTGTGGCCGGGTGAAGGTTGTGAGAGCGCCACCTTTGGCCTGTGCCAATATCCCCGCCGTGCGCCGTTTCAACTTCGGGGCCAGCGCAGCTTTGTCCCGACGGAATACAAGGGCGGTTGGCTGTTCAAAGGGTCCTGCAAAACGCAATACGCCAGCGAACACGGCTGGCCGCATTTTCTGCGCTGCCATAAAACGGTAGTCAGCATCTTGAACTTCTGGCGGCAGCTTGGCGTGACGGTGCAAGCCCAAGACGAAGGCGGATACTGGGAAACAAGCTCGGAAAGAAAACTGCGCGCCACGGTGAATCGCTACAACGGTCTTGTTGCCGCCGTGGCCGGCACATTCAAAGATGCAGCCGCTGAAAATGGTTCGAGTGTCTCCGTCCAGTCTCCGATTTTCGCTCGGCGAGACTTTGAAAGGCTGGAAGCGGAAGGCTGGCGAGAGTTCGGCGAGCGTGTGAACACAATGCGGCTGATGTAGCTGGCTTGCTGTGATTCAAGGCAGACCGGAAAGCCGGCAACCAGCTAAACGGACCACGCAGAATGATTTGATTCTGGACCGTTCCAGGGACGCCGCCTATGGCTTCACGAGATGTTCCAGCCCCAGTTCCTTCGTGCTGATTTCCCTCATACGGAACTTCTGCACCTTCCCGGTTACCGTCGTCGGGAACTCGCTGACGAATTTGATGTAGTGCGGAATCTTGTAGTCCATGATTTGCCCGCGGCAGAAGTTCTGCAGGTCTTCGGCCGTCAGCGTTTCGCCCTCCTTGCATTTCACCCACGCCATGACCTCCTCGCCGTAATAGGCATCCGGCACGCCGATGACGTAAGCCTCGGCAATCTTCGGATGGGTGAACAAAAACTCTTCGACCTCGCGTGGAAAAACTTTTTCACCGCCGCGACAAATCATGTCTTTCAACCGTCCGGTGATCCGCACGTAGCCCTGTTCGTCCATCACCGCCAGGTCGCCGCTGTGCAGCCAGCCGGCGCTATCAATGGTCTGGCGCGTGCCCTCCGGATGGTTGTAGTAACCGCGCATGACATGGTAGCCCCGGTAACACAATTCGCCCTGCTGGCCGCGCGGCAGGATTTCGCCGCCCGCAGGGTCGATGATCTTTTGCTCCTGGTGCGGCATGATCCTGCCCACGGTGCTCACCCGCATCTCCATCGGATCGTCCACCTCCGTCATGTTGGCGACCGGCGACGTCTCGGTCATGCCGCAGGCGATGGTGATTTCGTGGCAGTGCATTTCTGTCATCACGCGCTTCATCACTTCGATGGGGCAGGGCGCGCCGGCCATGATGCCCGTGCGCAGTGAGGACAGGTCGAACGCGCGGAACTGCGGATGGTCCAGCTCGGCGATGAACATCGTGGGCACGCCGTGCAGCGCGGTGCAGCGCTCCTGTGCCACGGCTTGCAACGTGTGAAGCGGACTGAAATGCGGCGCGGGCAGAACCATGGTCGCGCCATGCGTGACGCACGCGAGGTTACCGAGCACCATTCCAAAACAGTGATAGAACGGCACCGGGATGCAGAGCCGGTCGCGGTGCGTGAAGCGCATCCGCTCGCCGACCCAAAAGCCGTTGTTGAGGATGTTATGGTGCGTCAGCATCGCGCCCTTGGGAAAGCCTGTCGTGCCGGACGTATATTGGATGTTGATGACGTCATCGAAGTCGAGTGAGGACTGGCGTTGGGCCAAGGTGGTTGGTGCGACGCGCTCGGCCAGGCTCAACAATTCGTTCCAGGCCAGCACCCCCTCACCCCGTCCCTCTCCCCCAGTGGGGGAGAGGGTGCTCGCAGGGCGGGTGAGGTCGGTTAACAAGATGACGCGGCGCAACTGCGGGAATTTCTCTGAGCTAAAATCTTTGCGGGCGTCGGCGCCCGCCAGCTCGGGAATCAACTGGCGCAGCATCGCCACATAGTCGGCGTCCTTGAAACCTTCGCCGCTGATGAGCACGTTGCACTCGGATTGCTTGAGCGTGAACTCCAATTCGTGCAAGCGGTAGGCCGGGTTGATGTTGACCAGGATAGCGCCAACCTTCGCCGTCGCGAACTGCGCCAGCACCCACGCGATACAGTTTGTGGACCAAATGCCCACCCGGTCGCCCTTCTGCACGCCCAGCGCCATCAGCGCCCGCGCGACACGATTGACCTCTTCACCAAACGCGGCATAGGTGAAGCGCCGATTCTCAAACGTCGAAACCAGCGCTTCGTTATCCGCAAACTGGGCTGCGATCTCATCGAAGAACTCGCCAATGGTATTCCCAATGAGCGGCACGGTCGAAATGCCATGTGCATAGCTAAGTTTCAAGGCTCTCAAATCAGGCGACGTTGATGTTATTGACGATGCCACTTTCTCCTGCCGTGTCCAGGAGATGCACCAACGCGGCGCGTTCCGCGACACGCGCTCCGTCGCCGGATGAGGATAATAATGCCCGAATGAGCTTGAGTCCTTCCGAGTCCAAGATAGTCGTCGCGGTTGCAAGTGATGACGATCCATCCTTGTGCGTGCGCATGGTTCAGGACGAGAACGTCATCAGCATCGGCAGACAACACATCGCGCACGTGTATGATCTGATGCCCAATGGCGCGAAGAGAATACGTGAGATCGTCCGGCACGTCGTGGTCAAGCAGGAATGTCATTGTCGGGCGGCGACATCTGCCGAGCGACTAAAAGATCGATCTCACCTCGGTGATCTTCATAGTAGGCAAGACATTCGTAAACCTGCGCCTTGGTCAGAGTAGGAAAGCAGCTGGTAATGATGCTATCCGGCGTCTCACCGTTTTGCAGCAGCCCAATGACATCGTGGACGCCGATTCGAGTGCCTTCGACAATCGCGTTGCCCCCGCGCACTCCAGGCTTGCGAGTGATGTACCTGTATCCCTCTGTGGTCTTCGCCATATTCGTCTGTCGTATAACACGCCCCCGAGCGGAACGCAAACGCTGCGGGCGGAACTCCGTCAAACGGCGCCCAAATTGCGTTCTCCCCGCAAAGCCCAGTCAGCCACGGCGGTGACAATGGCGTCGTCCGCATCGTTCATCTCCGCCAGCGAACGGCGGGCGCGGCGGAAGGAGCCGCGCAGGAACAACTCTGCCGCATTGTGTAAAGGCGAGCCGGATTGCGAGTCGCCGTTCTGCGCTTGCAGTTCCGCATCCCATCGACTCAATACGCAGGCCGAGGCGAACAATTCCATTGCCGCGCGGGCGAGGCGTTCCTGCACGTACTGGCGTTCCAGAATTTCTTCGCGGTGACGAATCAAGGCGCGGTTCACTTCCACATTGAAGAGCCGGATGAGTCCGCCCAGCCGCCGGGCGTATGGCTCCAGGCGCCGGCTTCGCACTGGCACCTCCGGCGCCCGAACAGCAGCGCCCACGCGGTCGAGGCCGATGAGAAAAACTTTGCGGAAGTCGCTCCACGGGCGGCTGAGCGCCTCCATCAATTCCTGAAACTGCTGGCCCGGTCCACGCATCCCCACGAGCGCAACGAACGACGTCAGCACTTCATTGGCCCCCTCGCCGATTTGGTTGATGCGCGCGTCGCGCAGCATCCGCTCCAGCGGCTTGTCCGTGAAGTAGGCCGCGCCGCCATAAACCTGGAAGGCGTCGTTCACAAGCAGCCACAGCGCCTCGGTGGTGAAGACCTTGAGCATCGCCGTTTCGAGCACGTAATCCTCCAGGCCCCGGTCGATGAGCGATGCGGTAACGGTGGTCATCGCCTCCATGGCGTAGGCGCCGGCGGCCATGCGAGCGATCTTCTTTTTGATTAACTCGAACTCACCCAGGGTCCGGCCAAACTGCTTGCGCGTGTTCGCGTGTTGAATGGCCAGACGCAAACACGTTTTCGCTGCGCCCGTGCAACAAGCCCCGAACGTCACGCGCCCGAAATCCAGCACGGTCAGGGCGACCTTCAATCCTTTGCCCTGTCGGCCTAAAATGTTTTCCTTCGGCACCGCCATGTCGCGGAAGGCGAGTCGTGCCGTGGCCGTGCCCCGGACTCCAAGTTTCTCCATGCGCGCTTCCGTGACGCTGAAACCAGGCATGTCCGGCGTGACCAGGAAGGCAGTGACGGCTGTATCGTCCTGGCCGAGGTCCTTGCGGACGGCCACTACCGGCGTCCGCGCCATGACTGTGAGCACCTGCGCGATGGAACCGTTGGTGATGTAGCGTTTCTCGCCATTGAAAACGAAGTGCGAGCCGTCGGCACTGGGATGAGCCATCGTCTGCACATTGGCCGCATCGGAACCGGCCTCCGGTTCTGTCAGAGCGAAGGCGGCCAGCTTCTCGCCGCGCACGAGAGGCGAGAGCCAGCGACGCTTTTGCTCTGGCGTGCCAAAGAGAAGCAAGGCTCTCATGCCAATGGAGTGCTGGACGTTGACGAAGATCGAAGTTGAGGCGCAACGGCTGCCGATCTCTTCCATCACGCGGCAATAGGCCATTTGGGAAAGGCCGCGTCCGCCGACATCTTTGGGCGCGGTCATCCCGAATACCCCCAGGTGCGCCAGACCATCAATGACTTCGCGTGGGATGTCCGCTTGCAGGTCAATCGCCGCTGGGTCGAGATGCTCGTCCAGAAACGCCCGCAACCGGGTCAGCGAGTCATTCAATTCGGCCTGCTCTTCTGGCGGCACGTTCGGATACGGCATCACCCAGTCGGCAACGAACCGGCCAAGGAACAATCCTTTGGCCAGGCCGAGCCTTTGCGGGCCGGCGAAGAGCAGTTCTTCGGCGGCCCGGATTTGTTTCTCCCGCTCAGCTTCGATTTGAACTTTGGATTCGCTCATGTGTTGGCCTTTATCCACAGCATCGTTCAGGCCGTGGCGCTTCTAGGCCCGCACAAAATATACATCACGCACCGACCATGTCGCCTTGCGGCGGAACTTCGGCTTGATCGTCATGCCAATGCAACTGTCTTTGCGCTCGACGCCGACCAGGCGCGACAGGAAGAGCGTATCCACGCCGTCAAACTCCACCAGCACCAGTGTGAAAGGCACTTCTTTGAGGAACTCCTGGGCGGCGAAGTAGCAGACCGTCCACGAGTGCACCCGCCCTTCTGCCGGCAACTCGAACCATTCCGTCGGCCCGCCGCAATACATGCAATGAACGCGCGGGGTGGCGAACTTGTAGTTGCACTTCGGGCAATGGCTGCCGAGCAGTTTGCGCTTGGCCAGACCGTGGAAGAACGGCGTGTCCTGCTTGTAACTATGGATGTAGTCCACCTCGAAGTGCGCGCGGATGGTCAGCGGGTCCACCGCGAAGACTTCGGTGCCGCGTTCGATTTCGGGGAGGCGAGGGTCGGTAGGCATAGGAGGGAAACGTTCAACTTCCAACGTTCAACGCTCAACGTTCAAAGGACGAGCGGAGTCACGCGCCCTTGCTTTGGACGTTGAAAGTTGAGCGTTGAACGTTGGAAGTTTGGGTTTTGTCAGCATTGCTTCAAGTCGTCTTGCTTCTCTTTCATGGTTGTTCAGCTTATCTCTTTGGTCGGTAGGGAAACGTTCAACTTCCAACGTTCAACGCTCAACGTTCAAAGGACAAGTGGAGTCACGCGCCCTTTGCTTTGGACGTTGAAAGTTGAGCGTTGAACGTTGGAAGTTTGGGTTTTGTCAGCTTTGCTTCAAGTCGCATCGTTTCTCTTTCATGCTTGTTCAGCTTATCTCTTTGCTTTGGACGTTGAAAGTTGAGCGTTGAACGTTGGAAGTTTGGGTTTTGCCAGCTCACGGCCTTTCGAGGATTGTGACCGTAACATACGTCCCCGTGCCCGCGTGCGAGTGAATCAGACCGCGCCGGGCATTCTTCACCTGGAGTTTTTCATTCCCAAAATGCTTCGGAATCGTGTGCTGCAACTGCCAGAACATCGTGACCGCCTGCATCAAGCCAGTCGCACCGACCGGATGTCCGCACGCCAGCAGGCCGCCGGAAGGATTGACCGGCAGTTCGCCTTGCAATGTGGAATGGCCCTTATCGATGAACCTTCCGCCTTCGCCGTACTTGCACAGACCGAGATCTTCGTAGGTCTGAAGTTCACTCGAACTGTAGGCGTCGTGCAGTTCAATGACATCCAGATCGTCGAGTGGGTTTTTCACACCCGCCATTTTGTAAGCATGCAACGCCGCCATGCGGCCGGCGCGGAAGGAATGGACACCAGGATACTTCAGCTCCTTGTAATCCGCCTCCTTCTCATGCGGCAACAGCGGCACTTTACCGTGCGGACGGTCGGCGAACCTCATGCAGTCGCTGCCCGCGCCGATACCGGTGATCCGGATCGGATTGTCGCAGAATTTTTTTGCCGCCTCCTCCGAAGCCAGGATACACACCGCGGCACCGTCGCTCATGACGCAAATGTCGTGACGCTTGAGTGGCCAGGCGATGTATTCGGAGCGCATTACATCCTCCAACGTCAACGCCAGGTGCTCCTGCGCGTAGGGATTGTGAAGGGCGTTGTTGTGGTTCTTGACGGCGATGCGCGCGAGTTGTTCCTCCGTGGTGCCAAACTCGTGCATGTGCCGCACGACCATCATGGCGTAATAGCCGTTGTAATAGCCGCCGACGGGAAAATCGTAGTTCGTGTCCGAGGCGAGCGCGATGAACTCGTTGCCCTTGGCCGTCTCGACGTGGCTCATCGTCTCGAACCCCATCGCCGCGACGACGTCGTATCGCCCGCACGCGACGGATTCCCACGCCTGCTGAAAACATAAGCCGCCGGTGGCGCCGCCGCCCTCGATGCGCACATGCGGCTTCGGACACAGCCCGACGAAATCCTGCACCATCGCGCCAGCCTTGAGCTGAAAGGTGAAGTGGTCGGAGAAATAGGAGATGACGCTGCCGTCGATGTCCGCCCGGGTCATCTTGCCGCCAAGATCGGCAAGCGCATCGTCGAAGGCTTCCTTGACCATGAGGCGAAAATCCTTCGTCGTGTTCACCTTGGCGAACTTGGTGATCCCACCGGAGATGACGTACACCGGGCGCATAAGTAGTTGCTCAGTTCTCTTCTCTCGACGGGAAACTGCCATATGTGGGCGCCAAAGGCCATTGCAAAGGAGCCATGCAACAAAGGGCGTCTTGATTCGAAAGAGATCTCTGGCGTTCAAATCTCGGTACCGGGTGTCGGCAGCAGGGTCCAAAGCCTCGGCGAGACTAGCTCGGAGAAGAAGGAGCGCACCTCCAGACCGCCGCAATGGCATCCCCGTAGTTGGGTGCGGCACTCGGAGTTACGGCAACATGCACGTCGGCGCTAATGAGCCTGTGCCAGGTCATGGTCTGCTCGACAGAAGATCCCTGCACGCCCGTTGTCGAATCACGGCGGACCAAGCACCGGCTGGGGAAAACGAGCTCCGGCCTGTGCAACACGACCTTTGGGGCTGTACCTGCCTCGCATGGGCTGCGTGCGTACGCGACTCCAGTCACTGGTGCGAGGCTCCGGTCATTTCCTGCCCGGTTCCCGACAAGTACGCGCTCCGCTCCCGGTATGCGCGGCCGGGTCAAGGCCTGTGGGAGATGGCTTCAAGATCGGTGCGAGATGACCTCCAGGAGGAGGCGCGAGGTGTCTGGGCGGTGCGCGCTTCGTTATGCAGCGCAGGACTTTAGATACCGTCCACTGCCCTCCGTCCTCTGATTACTGATTACTGATCCACCGAAGCACTGACCACTGACCTACCGGTTCCTGACAACCGACCACTGACCTACTGATTACTGACTACTGGACCACTGCTTCTCTCGGGCACTCATCTTGCTGCGCAGATCAACAGGGAAACTGTTTAGAAAGGAATACATCATGAATGATAGAGACAACCGCCGCTATAATCGCCTCACCACAGTGCAAACATTCGGTCGCGCCAACGCCGCCGACTTCGCCCCCGGCTCCAAAGCCCTGACTCACTTCGCGAACATCGACGGCTTAATCATCGATCTCGACAATGCGAAAGCTGGACAAACGCCGGCACGCGTCAGCAAAGAAACCCTTTTGGATGCCCTCACGCTTGATTTCCAAAATATCGCCCGCACCGCGCGCGCGATCGAACTCAAGGAAAACGGCTTTGCCGCGCCTTTTCGTGCTCCCGACAATTCCACCGAACGCGTCATCACCACGCACGCCGACACGCTCCTTCAGCTCCTGGAAGACCAGGCCTCCGATTCTGCCGCCACGAAAACCGCCAAAGGCGCCTTGCGCGCCAGGTTCATCGCTTATGAACTGCCGGAAGATTTCGTTGCCGACCTGCGTGCTGCCCGCCAAGCGATCACGGACACCAACAAACGCAATCAGGACCGAACCCAGGAAGGCGTCGAGAACACCGAACTGATCGGCCAACTCCTGGGCCGGGCGAAGGACGAAGTCATCGAACTCGATGCCATCATGCACAACAAGTACGCGCGCCAGCCCGAGAAGTTGCGTGCATGGCATAGCGCCAGCCGCGTGGAGCGCGCCCCGCAGCGGGAGAAAAAACCGGCCGTCGTTGTGATCAATAGCTCTTCAAGCACACCTCAATCGGCCGCGGCATAGAGGTAGGGCGCCGCGCCTCTCCGAGACGCGCCGAACTTCAGGGCCTTCGTAGCGCAGATTTCCAATCTGTAGTGCTTCCAGCCTGAGGGGCTCGACAGGTCACGTGGCTTTACTTACGTATGCCCAGCCGATTGGAAATCGGCGATGCGGCAGGCTTGGAAACCCGCGCTACTCTTAGTTTTGGCGTTGTTATCCCTCGACTGCGCGGCTAAGTTGCCTTGGTTATGGCCGAACTCGAAACGACACAGCAAGCGCCCCTGATCCGTGGTGAAGATGGCACCATTCGCATCGCCGGTTCGCGTATCACGCTGGACATAGTGGTCCGCCAGTTCAAGCAGGGCGCCACGGCCGAACAGATCCAGGAAGACTTTCCGCCGCTGCCGTTGCGCGACATCTACGCAGTAATTGCCTACTACCTCCAGCACACCGCATCGGTCGAAGAATACCTGCGCACACAAGAGCAGGCTGTCGCACAGACGCGGCAGGAAATCGAAAGCCGGCAAGACACCAGCGGACTGCGCGAGCGGCTGCGCCAGCGTCGCGAAGCGGCGAAATGATCCTCTCGCCGCTCCGGTATGCTGGCACTGCTCATCGACGAGAACCTCAATCAACGAATCCTGCGCGGACTCAAGCGTGCGGTGCCGCATGTGGATTATGCCATCGCGCAAAATGTCGGCTTGAAGGGCGTGGCCGACCCGCTGTTGCTGGAATGGGCGGCAGCGCAAAACCGCATCTTGGTGACCCACGACCTCAAGACCATCCCCAAACACGGTTATGAGCGCGTGCGAACTGGCCAAGCGATGCCAGGAGTGATCGCCGTGCCGGACACTCTCCCTATCGGCCAGGCCATCGAGGACTTGGCCGTCATCGTCGAATGCAGCCAGCCGGGTGAATTGGAAAACCTGGTCGTGTATTTGCCGCTCTGAAAGGCGCGCAAAGTTCATCGCTTATTGAACCGTCAGAGGATTTCATTGCCGACCTGCGTGCTGCCCGCCAGGCGATCACGGATGCCAACAAACGCAATCAGGACCGAAACCAGGAAGGCGTCGAAAACACCGAACTCATCGGCCAACTCCTGGGCCGCGCGAAGGACGAAGTCATCGAACTCGATGCCATCATGCACAACAAGTACGCGCGTCAGCCCGAGAAGTTGCGCGCATGGCATAGCGCCAGCCGCGTGGAACGCGCCCCGCAACGGCAAAAGAATACTGTCACCGCCATCCCGGGCAGTTCCACGAGCACCCCGGCGATAGCAGCCTGAGGAGGTTAACCATCAAGCAGGCATCACCATTCAATGCTTGCATCCTTGGCGATGCGATTTGCTAACCCGCATCTCTCACCGTGGCGTAGCGGCGTCTCGGCAGAGCGCCGCACTCTCGGGCACAAGAACGACGGCGCTCTGCCGAGACGCCGCTACGGCCTGCCAGCATTTTGAACGAGTGGTGAGAAATACAGGCTAAGCCCGGTTTGAGAGTCTGGTTTGCGTGAACCGGAACCGTGATGATCTTGATCTCGCCCGGCTTCCCAAAAATGTGGTGACTCCCGCGAATCCGCTTCAGAATCCAGCCATGCTCTTGCAGCAACCGGCAGATCTCCTTGCCGGTAATTGGCTTCATAATGCCAACTCAGCCACTTCAATTTCCGGCTGGGGCTGACGTCCTTCTTCGCGCAATACTTCCAGGTAACCCGAAGCCGCTTCCCGCAGGTTCTCCATCAGTTCCGGCACCGTTTCGGCCTGGGAGTAGCAACCCGGCAAGGCGGGCACCTCACCCCAAAACCCGCCCTCAGGCTCCGGATGAATTAGGACTTTGAATTTAATGGATGCACCGTAAAGGCGTTCACCACTCGACTCAAGCGGGGCTCTGACATTCCATGAAGAAGTAAACTATCTCAACGCCATCATGCACAACAAATACGCGCGTCATCCGGAGAAGTTGCGCGCCTGGCAGAGCGCCAGCCGCGTCGAACGCGCTCCACAGCGGGAGAAGAAGCCGGCGGTCGTTGCTATCAACAACACTTCAAGCACAACTCAATCGGCCGCGGCATAGAGGTAGGGCCGCGTCGCTTCGAGCGTGCCGAAGTCCGCAACTCAGCAAACGAAGCGGCGCCAGCCGGCATCGCTCCCTACCTTCCCGTATTTCGGTGCTGTCTCCCAATGCGCATATGGCCGACTGCGCTCCCTCAATGATCTGCACTTGTGGATCCATCCGTGTTCGGCCATCTTGCCGGTAACTAAATATGGAAAACGAATCCGCATTTCTCACGCCGGAACAGGTTTTCGTCACAGACGGCTTTCCCGAACTCACATATGTAAATCAAGCCGGTGGTCAGCCCGAAGCTGACCTGCGGGACGGCTTTGCGCAAGCCAACAAGATTATATCGATAGTAGGTGAATCCAAAACCGGCAAAACGACACTTTGCGATAAGAATTTCGGAAAACATTTGGGGAAGAACAAGATTCTCGTGACTGGTGATCGAATCGACACGGCGCATGGTCTCTGGTCTGAGGCGTTCCGGCAGATTGGCGAACCGATAACGAGCGGGTTCGCTCATAATCCACCCGGAGAGACTATTGATCGCCTGATTACGCGCGGTCTTCCGGTCATTATCGACGACTTTCATTACGTGGAGCGGAGCGTCCAAGTCGGGATCTGCCAACAAATGAAAAACGCTGCGGGACGCGGCTTAAGATTCATCGTATTGAACACGCCGCATCGGGGGGACGACCCCATCCGCAGCAATAGCGACCTCGGTGGTCGCTTCTTCGGCGTAGATTTAAAGTTCTGGACTGAAGATGACCTGAAGCAAATCGGCTTGAAGGGCTTTCCCAAGGTCGGCCTAAAGGTGGGCGATGAGGTGCTGACGATGCTGGCCAGAGAAGCTTTGCGCTCACCGCAATTGATGCAGACGCTCTGCTTGGAGACGTGCCGGACGCTTCGTCAGGACCTCCCTTATGAGCAGCAAGTAGTGACGTCCAGGACATTTGACCTTCAAAAAGTAAAAGAGCGAACGCTACGGTCCTATAATTATAGTACCCAACTTCACTATCTTCGCGAAGGACCGGACGAACGTGGAAGTCCAAGGAACATGTTCACCTTTAAGGATGGCAGCACTGGCGACGTTTACAACGCTCTGGTTCGGGCATTGGCCATGGACCCACCGTTTCTCAGCTTAAGCTTGGATGGACTCGATGACCGTCTAACCCAGATTGTCAGCTCCGGTGGAAAACCAAATGTCCAACGGACGCTGGGGTATCTAGGTTCGCTTTTTAAAGATGGGAAAGCACCTCTCGAATGGGATTCCAAGAAGAAACTTCTCACTGTGGTAGATCCTCACTTTTACTTTTACCTTCGGTTCGTGGGTAAATGAATCGCTCGCCGGGCAAATCAAGTTGGCCAGCAGAAGCGGTATCTGGAATTTGTGACACGTTGACGATGCCTGTGCGCACCCGGATCAGGACCTCTGCCGTCCACTCGCCTCTCGGCTTTCAATCCATCGCCGCCGCAAACGCCATTTATTTCGTAGCGCGCTGATTATTGAGCCAAGCGCGCGCGGTAGAATCGGCGCATCAGCGCTTCCGCCGAGACATCTGTGAAGAATAGCCCGGCATCACCTGCCAGCGCGGTGCCAAGTGGCGTCCAACCGACCAAGTCAGTGGAGGCCTCGACGACATAGGCCCGTCCACTTTCTGCCCAAAGCATCACTTGCATTCGGCCGTCGGGGAGTTTGGTAAGGGTGGATTGCTTGACGGGAAGCGCATAGTTCGCAACCTCAATTGGGAAGGCGGCGAGTGCTGGACCACTGGGAATGTCCGCCAAGCCGCCGATAATGAGCGCACGATTCGGCGGGAGCGACTCCCGGGCCAGCACCTGCAAGCCGAAGAAGCCGGGCGGCCCAAGGAACGCCTGGTGGAACGGCTCCACGGCCGTGGCAGAGGAGCTGAGGATGAACATACCCTCCGGCGTGACTTCAATCCCCGTGCTATTGACGTTCGGAGTGGTGACCAGGCCGCCGAGCGGGAACCAGGCGTATCCACCACTGAGGTTCTGCGCGAACGACGCAAACCGCCGCCGCGATTGATGAAGTTCACGATGTCCGCGCTGCGGGCGTTGATGAGGTTCAGGTCCGCTTGATTCAAGCCTCCGGAGATTTCATCGATGGTGGTGGGCATGTAGATGGCATCATGGGGCGTGGTTAGCGGGTTCAGGTTGGCCGCGGTGATGCCCGAGCCGGTCACCTGTGTGAGCGTGAACCCGAATCCCGTCACGAGGCTTCGGGCGGTGGTTCCCACGGCCGCGCTGCCGCCGAACATCACGATGTTCGAGGGCGTGGGATGCAGCACCGAATTCTCCACCACGAACCGCAAGAGGTCGCGGATCATGTCCCGCCCCGGTGCCCCGTGGTCCTCTGGGTCCATGCCGGAGACGATGATGGGACCGAACTGGCCACCCCCCTGGCGCAGCGTAATAACGCCGGCATCGGTCAACCCGCCGGGCACCGGCGCCACTTCGATGCTGGTGCCGACGAAGTTCGTGCCGTTGATGGTCGCCCGCGCGCGAACGGTGAGGTTCGAGGTGGCGCGACTGGGGACGTTGGCGATGATAAAGCGTCCATCCGGGCCGGACATCGAGGTTTGCGGGAGGGCGAAAATGGAAATGGCTGCGCCATTGACCGGCGTGCCGTCCTCCAGTTGTACAAAGCCTTCCACAGTGGTCAGCGGATCGCCCGGCAGCACGAAGATGCGCGTGACCGCCGTGGCTCCTTCATTGACAGCGGTGATATAGACCCCGCCCGCTCCACGTGCGGTAACCAACCCATCCCCGTCCACCGTGACGATGTTGGGATTGCTGGTGCGGTAAACGGTCCATCGCGAGCGCGGAGTAAGGTCCAGTTCACTGCCGTCCGCTAAAATCCCGGTGACTCGCAGTTGCGCCGTTTGGCCAAGACTGGTAAGCGTCGGGTTCGATGCGACCACGCGCAAGGCCTCGGGGAAAACCGGGGGGTTCGTCGTAAAAGTTATTTGACCGACAGTGAACGTCTGACCTCTGCGGATTTGAAAGGGCTCGCTGAGGGCGTAGCGTGTCGTGCCCGTCGTCTTACTAACAGCAACCACTCGGATGAAGTCATCGCTCAAAAAGTCGGGAGATGTCCCTGGCCCTCCAACACCGAAAACGTCAGGAGCAGCGATGTTCGCGATCCGGAAGTTCCCACCGCGGTCCGCCTGTACTGATTGGCCATTCGCAGTCACAGTCCAAGTTTCGTCGAGGCGCTGCGAACGAGCCGGCGTTGCCAAAAGCGCGGCAGTTGTAACAGCAATGAAGATCCTGCTTACATAACCTAGTTTTTTCATGGACGTCTCTCGCAGTTGGTTGTCGTTCACTTTGTAACTGTCTTATCGCTGTAATTTCCCAGAACAGTCTCTCGATCCATGCCGCTTCGCCAGAGGCGCCAAACCGCATGTCCGGCATATCGATTCGATTGCCGCCATGCTTCACCACGCCTCACGAAACACATTCGATTACGCATCACCCCGTTCGTATTAAAGTCTTGATCGCGTCCGATAGTTCCTATCGTACCTACAGCATTCGTTCTGCGTAGTTCATACGCAAGAATGACAAAGATCGGGGTTTCGGCCTTCGCAACGAGATAAGCGTCGCAATTCGCTAGCTTAGTCCACGCTCTCTCCCAGTGATCGCGTGTAAATGCCCCTTTCTTGTCAGATTGCGATGCGGCTTTCGCGTCAACCAAAAGTGATTGCCTAGACTCCTCGTCCCATCCTGCCGACCACCAGGCCACATCTCTGCGGATCATCGCCGAGAGTTGGCACAGTGCGGCCGCCTCCGGAGTGTCATAGGACGCTGTCTCCTTCGTTACACCAGAGAGCTTAATCGGATTTTCAAAAGTCCATTCTGAGAATCGCCAAACAGTTTCGACCACGACTTGCTTTTGTTCGAGTGTGCCCTTGAGCGAAGACGCCAACAGTTGGTCGCCAACCCCGCCAATTCGTGCCGACTCCCCCTGCGCTAGTGGCTTCTGTGAGTATGCCGGATGAAGGAGGCAAGGGGCAGCAGCGACCATAAGTGGCCAAGGCATCAGTTTCCGCAACCAAATCTCGTACTGTAACTTTGTCATTTGATACCAGGCCATCACAACGAAGTCGCGATAATCGATGAAAACATACCAATGTTTCCGGGTTGGATCAGCACGTAAGAGGCGGAGATCGAATCCATCTCTCCTGTCAGGGGGTTCGTGTATGTCGCTGTGATGAATACAACCAAGCCATTATGTCCAACATTTCCCGTGGAAGTTAGGCCTTGCGAAGTGCTGACGAGTTGGACGGTCCCATTCAGTCCCGATTGCAGCCCCCCATCGATGACGACGTAGCCAAGAATATCAATGCTGACTCCGCCTGAAAGTGTGCCGACTATGGTACCAGATGCCGATCCCTCCCATGACTTGAGACAATCATTGTAGCCAAAGGTTCCCGTAACTCCCACAGACACCCCCCCTTCGATAAAGGCGTTTAAGCCTACGTTGAACGGCGGCGGTGCCGGGAGAGAAAGGCCGGGAATTGGAACCATTCCCCGTAAGGAAACACCCGCTTGGAGATTGACGGCGCCGACTGTTCTCTTTGCAGATCTGCCGTCCATTTCACAACAGATCACCTCTCTCTGGCCACTGAAGCCGACGGAACCAGAAGCTTCGAACTGTCCTATACGAAGTCGGGATAACGCATCCGCGATTTTTTGCGTAACTGCCACCGGCGCTCCAAAATTGTATTCCACTGCACCAATCCCGCCCTCTTCGAGCACTTGAACCGTCACCGAGTCGGATGAGGCAATCGGCCCACTGTCTGTTTGGCACGTATAGGTAACGGAGATTGTTTTGGAGCCAGTCGAATTAAATGTTACTGAGATGCTAGACCCCGAACCGCTAATCCCTTCACTCCCGCTCCAAGAATATGTGCCACCCGCTGGCTGACCGGATGCGCCAATCGTAATCGCTTTGTCCTTACAAACCTCGGCTGGCGGCGGAGAATTGATCGACACATTGCAATTCTCGCAATCGGCCGTCACTGAATACGGCGGGCAATTGCACCCCCATCCCGCAAGGCTCAGGCCGCCGCCGGGGTCTGTCACAATAGTCGTGCTGTCGTCGATAACGTGGCCGCTTGCGACGATTTCGAAGCGTTCGGTGTCGTGGTTGAAGCTGAGGAAATAGGCGATGCCGCCGGCGGGGAGGCCGGACATGTTCGGGTATTCAATCTGAATGGGCGGGTCGAACGTGGAGCCGCCGGGTTGGAGGGTCCAGGCGAAGGGTGGTGCGGCGCCGTCGGGCATGGGCATGGGCACATCATCGTGGTGCACCTGGTTCAAGGCAAGGATCGCGGGGCGTTGCGGGGTGGGAATGGAGCCATCCGGATTGCGCATGGAGCCGGCTTTGACAATCATTTTCAGGCCGGCCATGCCTTCACAGGTAAGTTCCACATCGAGCGTGCCGTCATACATGCGGGCGTTATTCGGGTTCAGCTTGGGGAGCAGGACCGGCATAGGGAGCGAGTTGTTGGCATTGGGCACCAGTACCAGTGAATAAGACAAAGCCGGATAGCTGCCTTGGGGAATCGTTTGCCCGGCGAGGTTGGTGGCGGTGAGGCCGTCCACATGCAGATGCGCCGGGCCGGCGGGAATATTCGAGAAGTCGAATTGGCCTTGAGCGTCGGTGTGCGTCTCAATGTTCGTGCCGCCGACTTGCAACACACAATGAGCGCCACCGATAGGCCGACTGGCATTGTCGAGCGCCAGGCCGCTGAAGGCGGTGGGTTGATTGGTGTCGCGCACGACGCCGTAAATCACGAACGTGGCGGGGCGATTGGAGTTGCCGGCGAAATTGGCCTCAATGATTTGATTGCCGCCGTCGGCGCCGAGTTCGTAGTTCACCTCTGCATGCCCAGTGCGCGTAGTGGGCAGAGTGAGAGACGAACCGCCTTCACCCTGGCCCTCTCCCCCAGGAGAGGGAAAGACTTTGCCGCCGCCTTGGATGACGGTGAAGGTGACGGGGATTCCTTCGACGCCGTTGCAAGCGTCGCTCACCCAAGCGCGTAAAGGTTCTGGCGCGATACTGCCTGTCTCCGCGCGCTGGCTGTTGCCGGAGCCGATGTTGATTTGCGCGGCGGCACCGGGGGTGGCGGAGGCGCAAAAGAAGGCGGAGCCGATGATGTCCTTGGAAGTGACTTCGAGGCGGTTGATACCGCAGCCTGCAGTCCCGCCCAGCCGCCAATAGATCTGAGCGTAGCCATTGGCGTCGGTGCGAGCGATGAATTCCATGTCTGTGGTATTGGTGGGAGCGGCCCCCAGCCGCCCGTCGCTGCGGGTCACTTTGAACTTCACCAATTTGTCCATAAAGGGCGTGCCGTCACTGCGGACTACTTGCACCACGACCGGGCTGGGCAGGACGGTGCCGATGCGGGCGGTCTGGGCGTTGCCTGAGATGACGAGGATTCGGTGCGCGTCGGGCGGGATCGCAACGCGGTTCACAGTCACCTGGCGGGAGACGGTGTTGCCCAACTGGTCGGTGGCGGTGGCGGTAATGACGTTGGTGCCCATGGCGAGAGGCACGGCGGTTTTCTCGAAGGTGCCGTTGTTGCCGATGCCGACGATGACGTTGGCGGACTGGCCATTGACGGTGACATTCAGGCCCATGAAGCCGGTGAGCATGTCGCCAACACGGCCAGCCACATCCACGGTGTCCGTGGTGATTTCCGTCCCGCTGGCGGGAAAGTCGATGAAGAGACTGGGCGGCTGGGCGTCCTGGATGACGGCGGCAGAGAGCGGTGCACTGCGGGTGCCGTCAGCGGCAATGCCCGTGAAGAAGAGCCTGTTGATTTTGTTGGGTTGGAGTGGAATGGAAGCCTCGAATTGTCCATTGGTCGTGTCGATCCGCAGCAGGCTTGCGCCGCCAATTATTTCGATGATGACGGCATCGGGGAAGAAGCCGGAGGCCGTAATGGTGGGTGAAGTGGTGGCGTTCGTGGCAATGAGGAGTTCGGCGCCAGGGCGCGGCGTGAAGGAGATTCCGAACTGCGCCGGACGCTCGATGGAATCGTAGAACAGACTGGCGCCGGGCGCCGTCGGATGGCCGCTCATGTCGGACACTTTGGCCAGCACGCGCAGGCCGAGGACGTCGCCACGGCTGAAAACGACGTTGGAGAAACTACCGAACCCGATAGTGAACGGGTTGGCCTTATCCGGGTCGGCTTTGACGTTACGCAGGTAGGTGACGAAGCCTGCGGATTCAGGGAGGCCCGTACCGCCCTTCAAGAGCTCCACCCGCAAGTCGAAGAAGGTGCCGGTGTTTTCGCTGTTGTCGCTGTTTCCGTTCGGGTCGGCGAAGCGGCGTCCGATCCAGGCTTGAAGCGGCGTGGCGCCGATGAGGTTGAAGCCCACAGTGGCCGGCGCCGCAGCCCAAGTGCCAACCTCGACGAAGTTGGTGCGGTCCACTGCTCCAGAGCTGGCGGTCTGATGATTCGTGGCGCTGGGAAAGTTGGTGTCGAGCAATCCGTCCGCTCCGTTTGCGTGAAGATACAGAATCTGGCTGTTGGTCTGGGCGGAGAGCCTCGATAAAGCAGCAATCATTAGGAAGGCGGCGAAACAACAACGGACGACCGGTTGGCGAGAGATCGAGTTCATGGCTTTACGGTTGATTTCTTGATCTGAAAGGGAACACGAAAAGGAGCCGAGGAACTGAGAAGGACACCGGCAGACTAGGACGTCGCGAGAATAGATCGGCTTCGTGGCGCGAGCAGTGCTTCCTTGAGTTTGAACTGACAGGAGAAAAGCTTTGCGGATGAGAATCGAAGCGTCGGCCTCGTGAACTTTGTTCCCCCAACAGTTGTTCCTTGCACAACATAGATTCCACCTTTGGTTACGAGCGGCACGCTATTGGAATCGGCTCGTCCCTGTCAAGAGGTTTAGATGGAAAGTTATTCACAAGAGCAGATGGTCGTGGCGGGAAGACGGCGTCCGACAAACGTGTGTAGAAATCATTCGGGTCGATCGGCTCGAGTGTGCGATGTCGATGAGACGGGGTTGTCGCTCAGTTCACCCCGATTGGGACAGACATTCGTCGTTTGCGATACCCGAGGCGTTACTATGTCCCAGACGAGTGACAATGGAAGCTTCGCGTTCGAGCGCCGGCGGCCGGCACTTACTACGTGATTCTATTTGCTATACGATTTCTCTGCCCACAACTAGTCGACCACTGTAAGCATCACACCGTAGCAATCGGTCGCAGTCCGCAATCATCTCATCCCATATAAAAGCCGCCGCTCACATGGATGACCTGGCCGGTGATGTATTCCGCATATCGGGAGCAGAGGAAGAGCACGGGAAAAACCACGTCGTCCACCTTGCCATAACGGCCCACGGGCACTTCCGCGAGCACGCCGGCAATAGCAGCCTGAGTACCTCAACCAGCCCCAGTGGTTCTCACGCTCATGGTCTGCACCCGCTACCGGTGAGACGGCTTGGAGGCCAGCCGATGCTTCCAGTATCCTGGCGCACGTTTGCTGTGCGCGATGGCAATGATGAGCACGAAGTTTGGCTCGATGGTGTAGAGCACGCGGTAGGGAAACACACGGACAAAGCACCGCCGCACATCGTCCTCCAACACGCCCCATCGTTGCGGAGCTTGGACTACTTTTCCAATGGCGGCACGAACCTCAGTATTCAGGCGGGCCGCCAGCTTGACGCTGCGCGCCCGATAGTAGCGCACGGCCTCTTCGTACTCCAAAGCCGCTTCGGGATGAAAGACGTGCCTCACTTCTTGAGCAGGCGCTCAATACGGCGATACACATCCTTAGCGGGGATTGGTTTGACCCGCCCGGAGCGTACTTCATCCCGACGGCGTTTGGCTTCGTCAATCCATTGCAAGTCTGTCTCTTCGAGGCTCTCGAGCAGACGCTCGGCGAGGTAGGCGCGGTCTTTGGGTGGAAGCAGCAACACCGTCTCGGCCAGTTTTTTCGCAGTCGCAGTCATGGGTCAATTCTCGTTGCCCATAGCGTATCGAAGCCCGAAACAAAGACAATCCGAGATTGGTGAAGGCAGATGGAGCCGTTGGCCAGTAAGAAGGCCGCGACATCTGCAGCTACGGCTCTGATTTCAGGCGATAGAAGCGCTGGCGGAGATTGGAGGCGCTTCCGTCTGTGAAATTGATGAGGCCACGAACGGCCGTGTTAACGCTGATGTTCTCCCAATGCACAAGGTTGGTTGACGCCTGAATAATGTAGGTGCGCCCTTCCAATCCGGTGATGCGAAAGTTCACGCTGCCATCCTGAGCGCGTGTGAAAGCTGCTGGTGCATTCCGCAGATTGACAACCCGTGGGGCCGTCCTAAGCTTTGACCATGAATGTCACACTGACTCCGCACCTTAAGAAGTTCGTTGACCGCAGAGTCAAAAGCGGCGGCTACCGCGACGCCAGCGAAGTCATCCGCGAAGCGCTTCGCCTGCTGCAAAAAGTCGAAGTGCGTGAAGCAGCGGACCTGGAGGCACTGATCGCTGAAGCTGATGGAGAGGCTTCCACTCACATGACCGGAGAAGACTGGGCCTATGTCCGTCGCCAAGTGCTCGGCACGCAGCGCAAAGCTGCGGCATGAGCCGCGTGCTGAAAAAGCCGGCCGCTTTGCGCGACCTGATTGCCAACGGCCGCTACATTTTCAAGGACAACCCCAGCGCGGCCGAGCGTTTCCTCGAGGCGGCGGAAAAGACATTTGAAGAACTCGCCAAGCGTCCTCACCTGGGCCGACTCCGCCATTTCCAGCGCCGGCCCGGTCTCCGGTCGTGGCAAGTGAAGGATTTTGCGAACTATTTGATCTTCTATCGCCCACTCGCCGATGGCGTGGAAATCTATCGAGTCCTCCACGGCGCGCGCGACCTCCGCCGCCTCCTCACCCGCCGCCGAAGGAAGCGTCGCGGATAAGCCCCGCGGTGTGCGTCACAGGTCACAGGCTGTGGGGCCTCGCCTCGGAGGCTGAAAGCTGCAGTGCCGTCACGGCTCCGATTCCAGACGATAGAAGCGCTGGCGAAAATTGGAGGCGCTTGGGTCTGTGAAATGGATAAGGCCGCGAAACGGCGGTGTTGGTGCTGATGTTCTCCCACTGCACAAGGTTGGTTGAAGCCTGAATGATATAGGTGCGCCCTTCCAATCCGGTGATGCGAAAGTTCACGCTGCCATCCTGAGCCCGCGTGAAGCTGCCCACATATCCGCCCACAATCGCATCGAACAAGGCTGATCGATAAAAGCGAAAGGGATAATTTGGCGCATCCATGTCCACCAGATCCATGAAACTGCCGAGGGCCACATTCGTCGAAAGGTTCACCCAATCGAGGAAGTTCGTCGTGGCTTGGATGAGATAACGCTCGTCCGGTTGCGACGGAAGAAAGAATTGCACCTGACCATCAGGATTCCGATGAACCGGCGCAATGAAGATCGTTCCCGAATGCAACGACACTGGCTCCAAAGCCGTCCTGTCCCTTGCGGCTGAGATGGCGTTGTTCGGCGTAATCGGGCCTGAACTTACACGCTCGTTCGGAGAAACCGTAAACGGCATGGTCGCGCTGAAGGTATTCGACCTAAACAGCGAATTGGCTCGCGAATAAGCGAGCACGCGCCGGACGCCAGGCGAAATTTCCCTGGATCGAATGAGATGGTCGGAGAATGTCGCTCCTGGCGCAGCATCCCCCGCCGAGACCTTGGCGGGATTGAACGCAACATCGAATTGCGTTGCCACGGCATTCGTCGCCTTTTGCAATGTGATCGGAACCGAAACCGTCGCGCCGGGATAGCCCGGACTGTTCCCGATGCCTAACGAGGTTTCAGCAAGAACGTCGTTCTCTGCCAACACAGAAAGTAGAAACACGAGCACAAGGCTAAGCCTTTCTCAAGAGACAGGATCCCTTAGTCGATTCGATCTTTTTCTTCGCCAATGGCAGCTCTGTCGCGTAGAGTTTCTGCCATGAGTGTGGAACAATTGGAGTCCGCCATCCTCGCCTTGCCGCCGGAGGAACGCTGGCGATTGGCGGAGTGGTTTGAGGACCACTTGGCGGAACTGCTCGGCAAGACCGAACACGAATTGTCGGAGGAGCAGAAAGCAGAAATCCTGCGCCGCCGCGAAGCTTTCCTTGCCGACCCCTCCATCGCCGAGCCGTGGGAAGGCACCGCCGAACGCATCCGCCAGCATCTCCATGCCCGCCGCGCTCAGAAGGCTGCCTCCAGCGGTCGCTGACATTACCAGCGCAGCCGAATGGTATGACGACCAGCAGCCCGGTTTGGGCGACGAGTTCGTGGCGGAAGTGGATGCTGTCATCAAGTCGCTTCCAACCAATCCCTACCTCCATGCCGTCCGCTTTGCCGATGTGCGCTGCGCCCGGCTCAAACGGTTCGAGAAATACGGCGTTTACTACTTCATCTGGCGCGACGAGGTGATTGTCTTCAGCGTGTTTCACGGCAGCCAACATCCGCGCCGTCTGCGAAAAAGAAGACGGGACATCGGCTAACACGCGCCGTAATCGACGCGCTTCGGATGGGCGCCTGATCGAATTCATGGGCTGGTGAGGGTGAAATCGGCGAAGGCTTGGAGGGTGCCGTGTCCACGCGGGACGGTCAGGGTGAAGTTTGCCGTGCCGTTGGTGAGCGGTATCGCGGATGGAGTGAGCACGCCCCCGCTGGTCGTGACCCGTAGGCGGGCCAGGCTGCCGTCCGGGATGTTTGTACCGCGCACGGTGATGCTGATGGGCCGGGTTCGCGGAAGATGACGTCCTCCTCGCAGCAGGAACGTACGCGCGCTTTAGAGGTGGCGCTATGCCGACGGAATTGCTTGACCGCCTGCTCCGCAATGCGACATTCTGCCTGGTGCCAAGTCTACCTATGAAGAGAACAAGCCTCTGCTATTATGCTCTGTTCAGTTTTCTTCTGCTTCTGCTGCCGGGGCGTTTGCCGGTTTCCGGCGCGCCGGCAAACGATTTCTTCGCTAGTAGTATCCATCTGGAAGGAACAAATGTTTCCGGAACGGCGGACCTCACGGGGGCCACGCGTGAACTGGGTGAGCCGGAGCATCGCAGCCATTTCGCCATGCGAATGACCGGCGAGACCGCTTGGTGGTCATGGGCGGCGCCGTTCAGCGGACGTGCCTCCATGGGCAATGTGAATCTTAACTACGACCATCAGTTGGCAATCTACACCGGTTCCGCTGTGGATGCTTTGCAACGTGTCTTCGCCGCGTCATTGGTCACCTTCAAGGCCGAAGAGGGCTTGGTTTATCATATTGCTTTCGAACGCAGAACGAATGGCAGCCCGCTGGTGGACTTTCAGCTTACACTAACTCCGTTTGCCACCAACTCACTTAACGACGACTTCGCCAACGCGGCTGAGCCGGGTACTCTGGCCTCAAATCTGGCCGCCACGCGCGAGCCTGGAGAGCCCGAGCATCGGGCGGGCGGACCGAATAAAAGCCTGTGGTGGCGTTTGCGCACTGTGCCTTTCAATTGCCGGGTTGACGTCGCGAACTTTGGCGGGACTCTGCCGGATGTGACACTGGCTGTCTATTCAGGTGTCAGCGTCGAAACACTTGCGCTGATCAGCAGAATAACCGGAACCAATCGTCTTTCTTTCAGCGGTACCGGCGGAGAAAGCTATCATATTGCTGCCGAGACCGCCGCCAATGCGAACGGCGATATCCAGATAACCACCAGCACTGTTATTCCCGACGGCCGCGTTGTTTCGGTCCCGGGTAATCTCGTCCAAAACTCCAGCTTTGAGGAGGGCGTACCGCCAGAGATTTGGGAAGTTGAGGGATCCTGGACGGTGAACATCAATCAGCCTCGTGATTCGGTCGATGGCGGCAATGTTGTGTCATTCGGGGGCGGCACGAAAATCAAGCAAACCATCAACACCGTGTCTGGACAACTTTACCGGGTGAAGCTGGCGATGAATCATCTCGGCGGCACCGAACGATTGGTCGTGCATTTCGGTGAACAGGTATCCTCCGAGTTCGTTATTCTGCCGCTGTCCTCGGAATGGTACTGGCACTGGCCGGAATTCACGTTTACGGCTTCCAGCAACAGCACTCTCCTGGCCATCCAAAGCCTCGGTGATTGGGCGCGTTTTGATAAGGTTGTCGTCACTCCTTTGAATCAGCCGCCGCAGATTGTTCAACCGCCACAAGGGCGCTCCGCTTTCGTAGGCGGGTCCGCGACGTTTGTAGCAGGTGTCACCGGCGCAGAACCGTTGCGCAAACAATGGTTGTTCAACGGCCAACCGCTGTCCGGCCAGAACGCATCGGTGCTCAACCTCTCTCCGGTAACGGCTGCTGATGCGGGTTCTTATCAGTTCGCCGCTACGAATCTTTACGGCGCCGTCACCAGTGCCCCCGTAGTGTTGACCCTCGAGGAGCCGACCAGCCCGGCCATCATTTTGCATCCCGAAAGCCGCCAGGCCCTCGCCGGTGAGTATGTCTGTCTGCTCGTCGCCGCGATTGGTACGCCTCCGCTCCAGTACCAATGGTTCAAACATGGACAATCGCTGCTCTCGGAAACGAATCGGCATTTGATCATTTCCCGGTTCTCCGAAACCGATGCGGGCTCTTACACCGTTCGGGTATTCAGTCATAATGAAACGGTCAACAGCCTTCCTGCGGTCCTCTCCATGGCCGCGCTCACGACCGGCGGAGGACAAATCTACTTCGCCAACCGCAAGTTCACGTTCGACGGGCCGGCTGATGCCCCCATTTTCGACGTGGACGGCGGGACGCCTTTATCTGGAGCGGCTTTCATGGCGCAGCTCTACGTGGGTACGACTGCCGGCTCCTTACGCGCGGTGGCGCAGCCTCAGCCATTCCTTGCAGGCTTCAATGCTGGCTTCGTCAATACCCTCGCTCCGCCCCCTCTGACACTTCCCGACATTCTCCCTGGCGTGCCAGCCTACGCACAGGTACGCGCCTGGGACGTTGCACAGGGAGCCAGCTATGAAGAGGCCCGCGCAGTGGGCGGGCGCGTGGGTAGTTCGGACATCCTGCACATCCGGACTGCAGGCGGAGATCAGCCCGCTCCATCCGACGGCCTGCTGATGGGACTGCGAAGCTTTAGCCTCCATTATGGCCTACCGGAATATCGTCGCGGACGCCTTGATTTGGTCGACCGGAGAGAAGATGGCGTTCTGGTCTGGGAGTTGTTAGGCCAACCGGGCGCCCGTTACCTGATCGACCGGCAGTTGGATGGCACTAACTGGAACCCTCTCCGAATCATCGAAAATCCGAGTGGCAGAGTCACATTCACGGACGGTCTGCCGAACGCAGCCGGCACGGTCCTGTATCGAGCACAAATCCTGGAATAGCTGCCAGTCTTCAACGTTTTAACGGCGCCCGTCTCACATATAAAACCCGCCGCTGACGTGAATGACCTGGCCGGTGATGTATTCAGCATATCGCGAGCAGAGGAAGAGCACCGGGAAAACGACGTCATCCACCTGGCCATAACGCCCCACGGGCACTTGCGCCAGAAATTGCTTTGCCACGTCTTCAGGCATGCCGCGGCTCATCTCGGTGTTGATGAAGCCCGGAGCAACCGCGTTGACGGTGACTTGCTGCTTGGCGAGTTCGCGCGCAGCCACTTTCGTCAGTGCCATCAGGCCGGCCTTGCTGGCAGCGTAGTTGGCTTGGCCAAAGAAACCTAGTTGGCCGGTCACGGACGAAATGTTCACGATGCGCCCACCTGGCCGCAGGATCGGAGCCGCGTGCTGGATGCAGGCGAAGGCGCCGGTCAGATTGATCCGCAGCACCATTTCCCATTCTTCCAACGTCATTTTCTTGATGGTGCGGTCTCGGAGAATGCCCGCGTTGTTGACGAGGATATCCAGTCCGCCGAAGGCCCTTTTCACTTCCTCCATCATCTCGCCGACCTGCTTCGGGTTGCCTACATCACATTGAAGGATGCTCGCTTCAGGAAGCGCTGTGGCCACTCGTTCCGCATCGGTTTTGTTGCGTCCCTCCGCATCGGCAAGGTAATTGACCACGCAACGCGCACCCAGTTGGCCAAGAGCCGTCACGATGCCCGCGCCAATCCCACGCGAACTCCCGGTGACCAGAGCCACTTTCCCGGAGAAATCGAAGGCGTCTTTCATCGGCGGGAGTATAACTTTTGGTGCGCTGACTGCACAGAACGATTGCGTTGGGAGTCCCGGCTTCAGCCGGCAGCCCGCCATAACCCGCAGAGAGTCTCTTCTATGCCTGGCGCTCTGAGACCGCGCCCACGCTGACCGCCTGAAGGCGGGACTCCATACACGCCCACGTTGCCCGCCGCGCTTATCTGGACTACGCTTTGTCCAGCACTGGATGAAAGCGGCAGCCATGAGCAATCGCCAATCGCCAATCGCCAATCGCCCCATCCGGCTCCTGACGGCCGTCCCGATTTGCGACGGGCATGACAGCGCCATCAACACCATCAATCTCGAATTCATCCGCCACGGCATGGAAGTCATTTACCTGGGCTATCACCGTTCCGCTCGCGACATCGTGCGGGCAGCGATTCAGGAGGACGTGCGGGCCATCGGCATCTCCAGCTACAACGGCGGGCACGTCGAGTTCTTTGCTGAAGTCCTCGACCTGCTGAAGAAGAATGGCGCGGCTGACATTGGCGTCTTCGGCGGCGGCGGCGGGACCATCACGTCGGCGGATGCCCATGCCATGGAGAAGAAAGGGGTTGGCCGGATTTTCTTCCCCGGCACGCCACTGGCGGAGATGGTGACGTTTGTTCGGGAAGCCTACGGGCGCACTCGAAAGGGACGGTTGCCGAAGGGTACGCCAAATCGGCGGCCGAGCGATTATGATTTGGCGCGATGGCTAACGGCAGCCGAGGCTGGGTCTCTTCAAATCGCAAATCACAAATCGCAAATCGCAAATCTGACCGTCGGCGTCACGGGCCCCGGCGGCGCCGGCAAGACGACGTTGATCGATGAGCTGGCGCTGCGGTTCCTCAAGGCAGACGGCAATGCGCGGCTGGCCATTCTCTCTCACGACCCAAGCCTGATGGGCAAAGGCGCATTGCTGGGCGATCGGGCGACGATGATTTACTCGCAGGACGACCGCGTGTTCATGCGCAGTCTCGCGACGCGCGGCCAAACCGGCGGTCTGTCGCAGGGCACGGCACGTTGTCTGCAACTGCTCAAACGCAGCGGCTTCGACCTTGTGCTGGTGGAAACGGTCGGCACCGGGCAGGAAGCGATGCCGTTCGGGCGCGAGTTGGCGGACAAAACGATCCTGGTAATGAGCCCGGACTACGGTAGCCGCTTGCAGCTTCAGAAGATTGTGATGCTCGATGCCGCCGACGTCGTCGTGGTGAACAAGTCAGACTTGGCTGCGGCAAAAACGGCCGCCGCCGAAATCGAGCAGCGTCTGGCGCTCAATCAGCGGGGTCAGAAGCTCATCTCGACCGTGGCCAAATGCCATCGCGATGAAGGCGTGGACGCACTCTTTCGATTGCTCTTCCCATGAACCGCGCCCGAAAATGCTGCAAACGTTTCGTCCCTATGTGCGAAAGTTTCCCCAAGACGGTTCCTGGTTACGCTGCGCGCTCGAGGGAGCTTGGAAACCAGCCATGAGCATCCTGGCCAGCATTGTGGACGCCGTGGAAGCCCATGGTCGTTTCGTCGAGCGGCAGGTCGCGCGGGTGCGGAACGATCCCAAATGGCGCGACCAGATCCTGAAACGCTGGCGGACGCTTCGCGCAGGCGCTTCCAACGTGACGACGCCGACCGGCCTGAAGCTTCCGCGCCTGGCCTTGCCGCAGACGAACGAGTCAGGAGAAATTGCGCGCTACTTGTACGGCGAGGGTTTGCCCGGCGAGTTCCCGTTCGTCAACGGCGCTTATCCCGAAATGTATCTGGAAGGGGACAGCGCAGCCGGGATTTCAAATAGCAAATCGCAAATCGCAAATCGCAAATCGCAAATCGTCAATCCCAAATCGAAAGTTGCCAATCGCAAATCTGAGGAGCCAACGCGCCTCTTCGCCGGGCTGGGATTGGCCGACGACACCAACCAGCGCTTTCATTATCTCACGCGACAACAGAGGAGCATCCGCCTCAGCACCGCGTTTGATGGACCGACACTCTATGGCCTGGACAGCGACGCGGAAGGCGTCTTCGGCAAGATCGGTGAAGGCGGCGTGGCCATCGACACGGTTGAGGACATGGAGCGCCTTTACGCCGGCTTTCCGCTGGGGGACGAACACTTCTCCGTCTCGATGACCATCAATGGGCCCGCTCCTGTCATCCTGGCCATGTACGTGGCGGCAGCCCGGCGGCGCTTTGGTCCTGACACGGTAGCGAAGCTGCGCGGCACCATCCAGGCGGACATTCTCAAGGAAGTGCAGGCGCAGAATGAAATCATCTTCCCGCTCGATGCTTCGCTGCGCTTTCTCACGGACATGGTCGAGTTCACCATCACGCACATGCCGCGCTGGTATCCCATTTCGATCAGTGGTTACCACATCGCCGAGGCGGGCGCGACACCGGTGCAGCAGGCGGCCTACACGCTCTCGAATGGGTTCGCTTATGTAGAGTGGTTTCGCAAACGCGGTCTCGACGTGAACCAGTTCGCTCCGCGCCTGTCGTTCTTCCTCGATTGCGGCCTGGACATCGAGTATCTGGCGCTGGCGAGGGTTTGTCGCAAATTCTGGGCGGTCGGGATGCGGGATGTATTCGGCGCGAACACGAAGGGGCAACTTTTCAAGCTGCACACGCAAACCAGCGGCCGCTCGCTTATCGCGCAGGAGTTCAAAAACAACGTCACCCGCACAGCCGTCGAACTGATGTTGGCCTACATCAACGCGACCAACTCCTGCCACAGCAACAGCGCCGACGAACCCTTCACCACGCCAAACGAAGAATACGTCCGCCTGGCAGCGCAGGCGCAGGCGATTCTCCTGGAGGAAAGCGGCCTCTTCAAATTCATGATGAACGCGCTCAGCGGATCGCCCGGCATGAAAATCGTCGAGCGCGCCTTGGAAGAGGGCATCCTGAACGAGTTCCGTGAGATCGACCGGCTCGGCGGCGTGCGGGCGGCCATCGAACATCGTTACCAGCGCAGCCAGATCCAGGCAGCCGCACATCGCTACGAACAGCAGATCAACGACAGCACCCGGCCTATCATCGGCTTAAACCGGTATCGCGACGCAGGGGACAAAGCGCCTGCCGTGAAAGTCATCCGCACGCCGCGCCAGAAGAAGCAGCTACAGTTGGATCGACTGATGAAATTCAAACGCCGCCATCGCGCGGAGACCGGGCGCGCGCTCGATGAATTGAGCCAGGTGGTCGAGAGCGGAGGCAACGTCTTCGCGCAGCTCATTCACACCGTCGAGCATTGTTCGCTCGGCCAGATCACCGGGCGACTGCACGAACTGGTTGGACATTACCGGCCTAGTGTTTAAAAGAGGTTAAATGAGTTAAATCGTTGAATTGTTAAATCGTCGGGTGGTCGACCGCAAATGCACGTTGGGTGGTTGCCTATTTAACGATTTAACGATTCAACGACCCAACTAATGCGTGCAATGGTGGTAAGCCAATTCGGGCCGCCTGAGGTCCTCAAGCTTCAGGACATGCCTCATCCCAAACCTTCGCCGCATGATCTGCTCATTGAAGTCCACGCCGCAGCTTTGAATCCCGTGGATTACAAAATCCGCCGCGGCGCATTTCGGGAAGGACGAACGCTTCCTTTCATCCTCGGCTACGACGTCAGCGGGGTTGTGCGCGAAATGGGCTCAGCGGCGCAAGGCTTTGGAATCGGCGATGAAGTTTACGCCTCGCCCAGTCTGATCCGCAACGGGGCCAACGCCGAATACGTGTGCGTGGATGCCCGCACCGCCGCGCCGAAACCCGCCTCGGTCGATCATATTCATGCTGCCGCGCTGCCGCTCGTCACACTCACGGCGTGGGAAGCATTGCTGCTGCGCGCCCGGATCGAGCAGGGTGAAACGGTGTTGATCCACGCGGGCGGCGGCGGAGTCGGACACATCGCGATTCAACTGGCGAAGCTCCAGGGCTGCCGCGTCCTGACCACAGCCAGTCGCGACGAATCGATTGATCTGTGCCGGCGACTCGGTGCCGACGTCGTCATCGATTACAGCAAGGAAGATTTCGTGCAGCGCGTGCAACAGGAAACCCATGGCGGCGGCTGTCCTGTCGTGTTTGACACTGTCGGCAGTCAGACCTTCGACCGCTCGTTGGATTGCGTGGCGGTTAACGGGCGGCTCATCACCGCAGTGGGAACGCCTTCGGCAGAGATTGCGCAAAAGCTTTTTCGCAAGAATGCGACGTTGCACTTTGAATTCATGGGTGCGCCGACGGTTTACGGTGTTCGCCCGGAAAGCCAGGGCGAAATTTTAGAGGCGGCTGCCCGGCTTGTGGATAAAGGGGAACTCAAACCGCACGTCAGTCGGGTCATCCATCTGGAAGAACTGGCCGAAGGTCACCGCTTGCAGGAGAGCGGGCACGTGACGGGCAAGATAGTCGTGTTGGTTAAGCGAGTTTAGCCCGTTGGATTTATCCTCCGCAGCCTGCGGTTGGCGATGCTCCTTATTTTCAGGAGCCATTCGCGCGGGGAATCGGATTCTATCAAAACTGTCCAGAGGGTTGGGGCTGCGCGCTGCCGCCATTGCTGCGAGCAAGGCTTCGCGTCACGGACAGGGACATTCAAGTTCGGATAGAGAGCTGTTTGTCCCCTTCCGGGACATCTCATTTTCATCCTGTCCACGTTGCCTGCTTGGCATGGCTCCGGCTGGTTTATTCAATGTTTTTGACGGAAAAAGTGGAAACCCTGGCGAATGAATGCCGCGGGTCTCCGTCCCAATCACGTGACATGAAGTCATCGCAAACGGAACAAACTATGAATGCAACAAAACGTTCAGCCGCCCGGATCGGATTGGTCTTTTGCAGCGCATTGGCCCTCGCCGCCACAGGCTGCGTCGTCCACGAGCGCACGCGCACGGTATATGTGCAGGCACCACCACCGGCTGTCTCTGTACCACCAGAGCCCGCTCTCGAACCGCCGCCACCGGCGCCGTCTCCGGTCGTAGTCATCGAGTCGGAAAGTGATTTCTACGAACCACTCCAAACTTACGGGCACTGGGAGGTGGTCGGAACTTACGGACGCTGTTGGATTCCTGGGCGCGTGGAAGTGGGCTGGCGTCCTTACAGCAAGGGTTGTTGGCAGCGGACCGACGCGGGTTGGTATTGGGCCAGCGAGGAGCCGTGGGGCTGGGCGACCTACCATTATGGCCGCTGGGATTTTCACGCGCACTTCGGGTGGATCTGGGTTCCCCACACGCAATGGGCGCCGGCCTGGGTTTGCTGGCGCGAAGGCGGCGGTTACGTCGGTTGGGCACCGCTGCGACCCTCGGTGACGATTGGCGTGAGCATCGGCGCAGTCCATTACGAGCCCGCCTATGCTTCCCGCGCCTTCGTGTTTGTCGAGCATCGGCGAATGCTTGAACCCGTGCGGCCCAAAACTGTGATCGTTAACAACACGACGATCATCAACAAGACGGTTAACATCACAAAGGTCAACGTCGTGAACAAGACGGTCGTCAACGAAGGCCCGCGTCCCGAAGTGATCGAGCGCGCGAGTGGGCGCAAGGTCCGCCCGGTGCCAGTGCATGAACTCCGCAGCAAGGAAGAGACGACTGTTGCCGCCCGCCAGCGGAACATTCCCACGGCCGCTTCGAGAAGAGTTCAACCGCCGGTTCGCACTGAATCGCAAGTTGAACGATCGCCAGCGGCTGCTCCGCGCAACTCCCAAGTGGTTGAGAAAGCTCCGGTGAACGACAAACCTGCCGAGCTGGTGGCTGAACCAGCCCGACCGTCCGCAATGCGTGCTCGGCCACAGTCGGCGCGCATTGACCCAGAAAGACCCGCACACGAGGAAAAGAAACGTGACTGGGAAACCGCGAAGAAAGCCACTCCACTCACCGTCGAGTCCGCTGCCAAACCTGAGGGCAGGTCCGAGCGTGCGGTTCCAGCCGGGCGCGATTTCCATCAGGACGAGGAAAAAGCGGGGGCTGGGAAGCCGACACCACAGTCCGTCAAAACAAACCCGGTGCTCGACGAAACGCGACGCAATACGCCAGCCGATGAAAAAGACGCAACCGCGCCTGCGTCCAGCGAACTCGAGTCAAAACACGACGTGAGGTCGGAAACGAAACGTGAAGCGAAGCAGACCGTGAAGAGCGAGAATGCGCCGCCGACTGAAGAGCGAAATCATAGACCGGTGAAAGCCGAGGCCAAGCCAGGGCGCGCGGTTCCAGCCGGGCGCGATTTCCATGCGGACGAGGAAAAAGCGGTGGCTGCGAAGCCGACATCACAGCCCGGTACAACAAGCCCGGTGCTCGACGAAACGCGACGCAATACGCCAGCGGATAAAAAGGGCGCAACCGCGCCTGCGTCCAACGGGCTCGAGTCGAGACACGACGTGAGGTCGGAAACGAAACGTGAAACGAAGCAGACCGTGAAGAGCGAGGGGCCGCTGCCGGCCGACGAGCGGACGCAGAGACCGCAACCGCCCTCAAAGGAGAAATCGGGAGCGGCTGAACGCGCGCAGGCAAACAAGAAAGCGAAAGAAGCCAAGGAGCAGAAGAGCAACAAAGGCGAAGAGCAGGAGCCAACAACCCCAGCGCCTGGATCACCGCGCCAGCCTCAGTGATGGACAATGACTGATACCCGGGCCGCGCCGTAGCGCGTCCCGGGTTTTTCGTCGAGGTCGTAAATCCAAAGGCGCGTCGGTGTGCTCACCCGACAGCCAGATGTCCTTTCTTTTGGTTGTTCGCCTGACTTGCGTGATTCGCCCGGCAATCAAGCGCGTTTATTTTTGAATTTCTTCTATGCCGCGTATGCTTTCAGCGCCGCCACTCGGTGCTCGAACGTTCTCCTGCTCCTGTTGAGCGGCGAGGAAGAACGTGCGATAGACTCCGGCGTGAATCCGGTTGAGATGGGCAGGCTGCCGGGAAGTCGTTTCTGGTATCGTTTAGACAGGTATCACCGCTGTCCACAGGCGGCCAAATTTGGCCTGGGCTTGTTCGGCGCATTGTCTCGCTGCCGATTCATTTTGCGCGATGGTAAACGTAGTGGAACCACTCCCGGACATGAGCGTCACGGGCATTCCTTGCTCTCGAAAAAAGTCCTGGAACATCGCGAGCAAGGGATATTTTTCCAACACCGGAGCTTCCAGAGAATTGTAGAGCTCGCGGGCGGCAGTCGCGAGGGTCGATGTCCGCAGCAACTGCGCGAGCTTCCGGGCGCGACCAGGCTGACCAGCCAGCGCGGAAGGAAATCGTGCCAATTGCTGATAGGCCCATGCCGTCGGAACGCCGAAACCGGGATGAATCAGCAAGAACACAGCGCCGCGCAAGGCAGGGAAAAAGTCGAGCGGCTCGATGTTTTCACCACGCCCCGTCGCCAGCGCTGGTTTGGCTTGGAGAAAAAAAGGGACGTCTGAACCGAGCGACGCGGCGAGACGGTGCACCTGTTCCGGTGTGAGAGGAGTTCCGAAAAGCTCATTCAAGCCCAAGAGGGTGATGGCCGCATTGGCGCTGCCTCCACCCAGGCCGGCAGCCAGGGGGATTTGCTTCTCCAGATGGATGCGAATGCCGTCGCGCACACGGGCGGCTTCCATAAATGCGGAAGCTGTGCGATGAACCAGGTTGGTCGCATCGGCCGGCAAGCTGGCTTCACTGCATGTCAGTTCGATGGCCGTGCCTTTACGGGAAAAGCTCAGTCGGTCCCACAAAGGGACCGGATGGATGAGAGTCTCCAATTCGTGGAAGCCATCCGGCCGCTTGCCCAGGATATTGAGGAGCAGGTTGACTTTGCACGGGCAATTCTTTTCCAGCTTCATCGACAGAAAAAAAGCGCCAACACCGAAATGCTGGCGCTGTCTTGCGCGAATCCAACTTCAAATCTCAGTACTCGTAGATTTTGAAACGGCTTCCTGGAATCATGGGAGCGACATCGCCACCGCTGAAACCAAGAGAATTGCCGGTCCAAAAGATGGAGTCGGCCAGGATACTGGGTTTGTAGTTCTCCGGGTAAACGGGATCTTCCGGCAGCACCATGCCGCCCCACGGATACTTCTTGTTTCGCGCGGCAAAATCAGGATAAATGCGGTTGGTCGAGGTCAGAAGCGGACTATAGGGCGGAAGCGGGGCAGTAATAATCTCGTAGGCGCCTATGGCCGTGCGGGCCAGGCTGCGGTGAAAGCCGCGGATAAAACCAGTGGTGTAGGCGACGTCGTTACCATCCCACAAGGCCGTTTGTTCCATGGAGCGACGGATCTCCCCGCCGCGCACGAATTCGGTGACGTTGTTAATGCCGCGTCCAAGTTTGCGTTCCGGTCCCGCGCAGCCGCTCAGAACGACGATCGTTATGAGGCCAAGAAGAGTTAAAGAGGTTCGCATAGGATTTCGTTAACTGAGAATAGAGTAGCGCACCACTTGCTGGATTGTAAAGGGGGTTTCGGAGAGCATTGCGTGTTCTGTGAAGTGCCGAAGGCGTTCACGGAGCGCGCCTCACGCCTTTGCCCCTTGCATCATGGTCGCATCCCGCTTTTTTTCGCGCCGTTCCCAGTACCAGGCGATCCAAATACTCATTTCGTAGAGTAATTGCAGCGGGATGAACATAATGACCTGTGTGATCACTTCCGGTGTCGTCAGGACCGCACCCAGAATCAGATTAATCACAATCATGTAGCGGCGTCCCTTGGACAAAAGTCTGTAGTTGAGAACGCCGATCTTGACTAGAGTCAAGATGACCACCGGAAGTTCGAAGCCGAGCCCCATGCCCAGCATGAACTTGCAAACAAAGCTGATGTACTCCTCGGCCCGCCATTGAGTAACCGAAAACCCAAGCCATTCTGAGTACTTCATCGAAGCGGCTAAAGCGAGCGGCATCAGCGCGAAGTAGCAAAAGGCGACCCCAATAATAAAGAGGGACGCGCCAAAAATGAGCCCGCGATAAACATATTTCTTTTCCTTCATCTTAAGGGCGGGGAAAACGAAGCTGGCCACAAAATAAAAAATAAACGGCGAGGACAACCCCAAACCGCCGTAAAAGGCAACTTGGAAAGCGATAAAAAATGCGCTCACCGGACCCAGGTTGATCAGCGGAATCTGCACGGCGTGCGTTTCTACTCCTGGCGGCTGGGGTTCTACTTTGAAAGCCAGAAGGAATTGGTTCGAGCCGCTGGGTATCGGCTCCAAACGGACAGTTACGGATCGATTGGTGCTAAGACCAAAGGCCTTTTGCTGTTCGGGGTCGAGGTAGAAAGGAGGGAGTTGGTTCGTGCCAAAGGAGACATTGACCACCTGGACGTCCTTGGGATAACTGAGGTGAATCTTTTGCAGGGGGCGTTTGATGATTTCAACGACAGCGTTGGCCCCGATCAGGCAAACGACCATTGCTACGGCCAAGGCAACGCCAGTCTTGATTAAGACCCAGCGGAGATCTTCAAGATGTTCGAGGAACGGTTTGACTGGGCCGCCCTCTTCCTCCTCTTGCTCGGTCTCTTCAGTACGTGGCTCTTCGGTCTCAGTTGCCATGGCCAAACCTGGAGCCGAAAATCATCAAGACTTGTGCTCGGTCGAATGCGGGACGGTCGATTCGCTGCTCTCGGGAAGTTTACCGTTCTCGATCTTTTTGGGAGGAGGCGCTGAATAGTTGGAGTCGTCCATGGCGCTCTGGATTTCGTCCGTCACGTCGCGCGTGGCCTTCTTGAATTCCTTGATGCCTTGGCCCAAGCCCTTGGCCAACTCCGGCAGTTTCTTGGCTCCGAAAAGAATGAGAACGACCGCGAGAATCAAAACGATTTCCCAGCCGCCCAAAAATGCCCCAAACATAATATTCATACAGTTACCTTTGTTATCCGAAGCCTAAGCCACGCGGAAAGGTGTGTAAAGCACCAATCCCGGTTGAAATGGACGAATTGGAAGCAGGAATTATTTAGCGGAAGCCGAGCCGCCGGGCGGTTCCAGAAGAATGAATTCGGCACGGCGATTTTTGGACCAGGCGGCCTCGGTGTGACCGGGTTCACCCGGCTTGTCTTCTCCGAAGCTGATGGTATCAATCAACTGGGAATCCAGTCCAAGCCGCACCAGATGCTCGCGGACGGCCTGCGCGCGCCGCTCTCCCAGCGACCGGTTATACTCTTCCGTGCCCCGTTCATCGCAATGGCCCTCAATCCGCAGTGCTTTTCCAGCATGACTCTTCATGCCGTTGGCCACGGTTTCGATCTTGGATACTTCGCCGGGTTTGACCGTGGATTTGTCGTAATCAAAGTAAACCGTATCCGATCGAAATGGCTGTTCACTGGCGGCTTGCCATGTGTTTAGAGGAAGGGTGGTCGATGGAACACCTGCCCCTGCCGGATCAAATGGGGTGGGCTGTACCGTGTTTATGGGGTTTGCATCCCCAAGGCTGCCCGCCGGCCTGTCCGTAGGAGCTGCTGCCTGTTGCTTCGGAATGGGTGTCACCCGTTGCGGATTCTTGCAGCCAACAGCGCTGGCACACAGAATTGCAGCCATCGCCAACAGATTTACGACTCTACTGAATTTCATGTTTTTTTTGGGTTTTGGAGAGCGTTTTTATTTATCTTGCCCAACTCGGTTGTGAGTTGCTCTCCGAAATTCGGGCGATAGTCTTTACCTGTTTCGTAGGCACGTCAAGCAAAGACAAAGTCTTGGAACGGTCGCGTCCTTTGCAGTAGATGACCGCGCGCGAGTTCGGCGCCCAAACCGGGTCTTCGCCCGGCACCAGCACAATCGCGTCTCCGCCCTGGCTCGGCACGATGCAAATGTTGAAACCCGCCGACACTTGTGAGGTAAAGGCGATCCACCGCCCGTCGGGCGACCAGTCCGGCTCGGTCGGATTCGGAGCAAGGTTGGTCTGAATGCGGCGTGGGCTGCCCCCCGAAGCAGAGATGGCATAAAGGCTGGCCGGACCGCGGTCACGCGAGACATAACAAATGGTCCGCCCATCCGGGGACCAGCACGGGGAGGACTCGGCTTCGCGCGTGGAGGTCAGTTGTTTCAAGCCGCTGCCATCGGGATTGCCCACATACACATCCGGGCTGCCGCTCTTGCTGAGAATCATCGCCACCCGGCTGCGATCCGGCGACACGGCCGGGCTGCTGTTCAACCCGGAAAAGCTGGCCACAGCCTTGCGCGCGCCAGTCGTCAATTGATGTGAAAATATGAAAGGCGAACCGAGCTTGTAGGAGGTGTAGTAGAGAGTGGATTTGTCGGACCAACAAGGTGCAGCCACCAACGACCGATCTTGCGTCACCGACTTGGCGTTGACTCCATCATAGTCCGCCACGTAAATCTCGCTGTTGCCTCCACCCGTTTCGACTTTGAATGAAATCTTGGTTTGGGCGATGCCCGGCTTGCGCGTGATAAGCTGGGCGATGTCGTCGGCCAGCGCATGGGTCTGCCCGCGCTGGGTGCCGCCGGTGTAAGCCTTGGCGAGGAGTTGGTTTTTGTTGATGCGATCGATCACGCGTCCCTCGACACGACCGGCATTGCTGCCGGAGATGAGGTATTTGGCTTTGTCAGGCGTGGTATTGACGATTCCCATGAAGAGCAGGTCCTGCTTCAAAACGCTGTCCACCTCGCCGGTGAAGCCGCTGATGGAGACAGGGACCGGCGGAGGAAACCCGCCCATGACGGTCCCCGTGATGTCAATCTCCTGGGCGAATACTCGAGGCGCAGCGAGCGTTGCCAGTACGACCGTGGTGAGAAAGTGGCGGCAAAAAGATTTGAGTTTCATCCAGATAAAAGTTTGGCCTTAAGGTTGAAATTGATCGTGAAGGTGCGCTGTTCTTCTTTTGCGCCTTCGGGAAACGGCGCCACGAACTTGACTTTGTCGAGCGTCCTCTGGACGGATTTGTCCAGAGTCGAATTGCCCGAGCGTCGTTCGATGCGCGCGGAAAGCACATCCCCACTTCGTGCAATGGTTACTGTGACCTTGGCGGTGGAATCTTCATCTAGCAAATCGCTCGGAATCTGCCAGGCATCTTCGTAAACCATCTTCACCATTTGCGCGTAATTTGCGTAGGCCTCGCCGCCTGGCCCGTGGATCTCTACTTTTGTCCCACTCTTGAAGCCTTCCATGAGGGACTCGCGCGCCTTGCTGAGTTCTGTCGCCAGCCGTTTTCCAGCCTCAGCCGCCTTCTTCGCCTCGGCTTCCCGCTGCTGCTTCGCCAAATCGACTGACTTGCGAGTGGCAGGCTTCAACTCCAGTGCTGGCGTGGACGGCGCTGTTTCCGAGGGCTTCTTGGCCGTCTCCTTCAGTTTCGGCGCGGGCGTTTTCGTTGGGGTAACCGGATCAGGTTTCTTGACGGTTGGCAGCTCGACCGGTTTTTGAGGTTTGGGGGCAGGTGGCCGGACGACGGGTTGGGGAGGTGGAGGCTGGGGGAGGAGTGTTTCGCCCTTCGGTTGAGCGTCGGACGGAGCAACCTTGGGATTACCACCACCGCCCGAAAGCGCATCGTCCACCAACCGGCGCGGCACGACCTTGAACAAAGGCAGGTCAGACGACTTTCTTTTGCCCGGCACAAAGAAGGCTGATCCCAGTACCAGCAGGAGCAGCAAAAACCCATGCATGGCCAGCGAGGCAACCAAACATTTCTTTTGCAGGCGGTTCATTACTAACGACGTGGCGGTTGTGTGCGCAGCGACACCTGTTCGATCCCGGCGCGTTCCATCCGATCAAAAATTGCCGCCACATACTTATACGGAGCATTTTCATCGCCACGGATGTCCACGACGAGTTTAGGATTTCGCCGATGCTCGGTGATGAGGTAATTGGAGATTTGGTCCAACGACATGACCTGGCGACCGAGCATGTAATTGCCTTGTGGATTCACTTCGACCGTGCGGATGTCGCGCGGATCCAGCTTGCGCGTGTCCGGCGCGCCACCGGTCGGCAAGGTCAGATTCATGCCCTGCTCCAGCAACGGTGTGGTGATCACAAAGATGATCAAGAGCACGAACGCCAGGTCCAGCAACGGCGTGATGTTGATGTCTGCCAGAGTCACCAGGGAATTGCGTTGGGAAAAGCGGCGCATGGTTAAGAACCCAAGAGATTAGGACTAAGATTAAGATCAGGATTAAGATTGGGATTAAGAACAGCAAGCGCAGCCGATCGTGGACTTCTTAATCTTAATCTTAATCCTAATCTTGATCTCTCATTCGCTTTCACGGCTGAAACTCATCTTCCTCTTCCTCGAGGTATTCCGTTTCTATTCTCGACACCAGTTCCTGGGCGAAGTTATCCAATTCGACGGTCAAAACCCGCAAATTATGCACCAGCCAGTTGTAGCCAAACATCGACGGAATGGCCACGAGCAATCCCGCTACGGTTGTCACCAGCGCCGCCGCCACACCCGGAGCCATCGTCGCAAGGTCAGCCTTGCCTTTCATTGCCACGTAACTGAAGGCGCTCATCACGCCCCACACCGTGCCAAGCAAACCGAGAAAAGGCGCGCCACTCACCGCAATAGCCAGCAAGATCAGGCCTGACTCCAGCTTGAGTGACTGCTGGGCGACCGTCCGTTCCAAAGTCCGTTTCACATGTTCCATCGCTTTGAGCGAAACGAACCGCTTTCGCTCCCCGCCAGTGGACTTGAGCCGGGTATTTAACTCCTGGCAACCCTCGTGATAGACCATGAACAGCGGACAGTCCGGCACTTGCACCTGCCGGTCGTAAACATCCAGCACATGTTTCTGCGTCCGAAATTCAGCGTCAAAGAATTGGTTGAGCTTTTTGGCCCGCCGCATTTGCATTGCCTTCGAAGCCATCACCGACCAGGCAAAGATGGAAAAAATCACCAGCGCGATGATGATTGCTTTGCCCTCGGGTGTGGCCTTGTGCCACACATACAGCAATTCGCTCTGTGCTAAGACAATCGGAACGTGCATTAATCAACGCTCGACCGGCTGGGGCCGGTTTTATAATGGTGTATCCGCCGGACCGCCACAGGTCAAAACGTTTTCGGCAGGTTGGAGAGATTTTTTCGAGGGTCGTTCAAAGAAAACTGGTTCAAGCCTGGCGCTGTCACTATTCCGCTGGGGAGGGGGTAAGACCGACAGGAACTCCGCTTCGATAAGCAAGGGGGCGCGGACGTCTCGTCCGCAGGAACAATAGTGGGACTCCTTGTGGCCGATGGCCTTCGCCATGCGAAAGGAGCGCGGACGTCTCGTCCGCTGGAATCGGAGCGGACCGCCAAATGCCTTCGCCCCAGCCAACTCACTGTTTGGTGGAAGGCTTTGTTGGGGGCTGAATATGGTATCAGGCTGGTCATTTGGAGGTTCGTGCGGACGAGACGTCCGCGCTCCAATTGAATTGGTCAGGGTAAAAGCTTGAACTTCAGCGAAGCCGCATCACGCCGGTCCACTTTGCTCTTTGCACGTCGCAGCAGCTTTTGTAGCGTGCGCGCCATCGCATGAGCGCAACGATTACGCAGGCGCGGCCTCGCTTCGCAGCCTTGCGCCTTCAGGAGGGCGGCTTGTTGCTCGTGATTTTTATCCTGGGACTGCTGCTCACACTGCTCGGTGGAAGCGTGAAGATGCCCAAGTTCGAAATCAACGCCGCCGGCGAGCGTGTGCTGGTTTTCAAAATCAACGCCGCCGGCGAACGTGAGCCGGAGTTCGTGGAGCGCAACAAATTTCTCAATGCGCAAAACCTTATCAAGCTGGCCAAGGACACCAGCTTCATCGCGATCATGGCGATTGGGGCCACGTTCGTCATCATCTCAGGCGGAATCGATCTGTCGGTGGGCGCCGTCTATGCGCTGGCCTCAGTGCTTGGCGCCATGGTCTTTCATCTCTTCGGCCCCAGCGGACTTCACGCCGATCTGTCACCCTGGCTGAGTGTGCCTTTGGGGGTGGTGACGTGTGTAGGGGTTGCCACGTTGTGCGGGTTGGTCAATGGCACAATGATGGTCACGCTCAAGGTCCACCCCTTCATCATTACACTCGGTACCATGGCCATCTATCGCGGGGTCGCCTTCGTCATCACCAAGGGACAGTCGATTGGCGACTTTCCCCAGGCCTTCCGCGCCATGATCGGCTGGGAGACGGCCAACCGCCTGAGCGTGGTACCGCTGGGCGTCATGGTGGTCGTGGCGATTATCGGCACCATTTATCTTTCGCGTCTGGCGGCTGGACGGCGCATTTATGCGACGGGAGGCAATGAGTTAGCCAGCCGTTACAGCGGCATCCGCGTCGAGCGCGTCAAATTGAGCGTGTTTGTCATCTCGGGTTTGACCGCTGGCATCGCGGCGCTGCTGGCCATCGGTTATTATGGGAGCGCTTCCTCCGCGGACGGTCCCGGCTACGAACTGGATGTGATTGCCGCTGCCGTCGTCGGTGGAGCAAGTTTGTCCGGAGGCAAAGGCACAGCGCTGGGCGCGCTCCTGGGCGCATTGATCATCAAACTCATCGATACGGGAATTGTCATTCTGGGGATCGATCAGAACTACAGCCGAATCATCATTGGCGCCGCCGTGATCCTGGCCGTGGTGTTCGACCAATTCAACACCTGGCTGGCCAAACGACGACTTGCCGCTCAAGCCGCGCATCCCTAAACTCGGCAACAATATGAAATGGACCACACTTGCTCTGGCCTTTGGACTATTCTTCCCTTGTTTGGACATCGTCCAGGCCCAAACCAAAAAGTCCTACACACTCGGTTTGGTCGCCAAGTCTCAAGGCAATCCCGTGTTTCAGGCGGCTCGCGTTGGCGCTAATGACGCGGCCAAAGCGCTCGGCGCGCAGCATGGCGTTAACATCAAAATCGATTGGCGCACGCCTAATGAAGAGGACGCTCAAAAGCAGGCTGAAGCCATCGAACAACTCGTGCTCAGCGGCGCGCAGGGGATTGCGGTCAGTTGCTCGGATGCCAACAAACTCACTGATGCGATCAACTCCGCGGTCAGGAACGGCGTGCCTGTTGCCACCTTCGATTCCGATGCGCCGGCCAGCAAACGCTTCGTCATCTTCGGCGTCGATGACGTGAAGTGCGGCGAGCAAGTGATGGAAGAGTTGGCCAGGATCATGGGCGGACAGGGAATCGTGGCCATTCTGGCGGGAAATCAGAACGCGCCGAACCTGCAAAAGCGCGTTCAAGGCGTGAAGAACGTCGCCAAAAAACATCCGGGCATAAAAATTCGAGAGACCTATTACCACAAGGAAACGCCGCAAGATGCCGCCGCCAAGGTCGAGCAGGTCATGCAAGCGCATCCGGACATCACTGGTTGGGCAATGGTCGGAGGCTGGCCGCTCTTCACCGACAACGCGCTCAAGTGGCAGCCCGGGACCATCAAATGCGTATCAGTCGATGCATTGCCCCCACAACTTGCCTATCTCCGCAGTGGCCATGTCCAACTGCTGCTCGCCCAGCAAGTCTATGAATGGGGTTACCGCTCGGTCGAACATCTCGTCAACAAGATCCACTTGAAGAAAGATCCGGCCGTGCTCCACGACGTCAGCCCGCTCGTGCCTGTCACCAAAGCCAACGTCGATGAGTTCGCGAAGAATTGGGAAAAGTGGTTGCCGAAGTAGCGTGGAGATCATCGCCCATCGTGGCGCTTCGTATGACGCGCCGGAAAATACTTTGGCGGCCATCCATCTCGCCTGGGAACAAAACGCTGATGCGGTTGAGATCGACGTTCAGTTTTCCAGGGACGGCGAGATTGTTGTCATCCACGACGACAACACCTACAAGACTGGAGGTTTGAAAAAGAAGGTCTGCGCTCAAACCCTGGCCGAGCTGTGCGCGTTGGATGTGGGCGCGTGGAAGGGAAAGAAATGGACGGACGAACGCATTCCAACGTTGGACCAGGTCTTGGAGGCCGTTCCGGATGGCAAGCGCGTCTTTATTGAAATCAAGTGCGGGCCGGAATGTGTTGGGGAATTTCAAGAGACTATACGGCGGTCAGCCACAAAGCCGACTCAAATCGCGGTCATCGGCTACGACCTCCCCACCATGATGCTCTGCAAGAGCAAGCTTCCCGAACTGGAGGTCTGCTGGATCGCGGTCTTCAAGCGAAATTGGAAGACGGGACGGTGGACGCCGAAGGTTGAGGACTTTATTCGCCAGGCAAAGGCCGCGGGCTTGGACGGTCTCGATTTCGGGGTGAAGGGGCCACTGACTGCCAAACTGATTCAGCAAGTGAAGGTCGCCGGGTTGAAAACTTATGTCTGGACGGTTGACTCGGCAGCCAAAGCCCGTGAATTGGCCAAAGCGGGAATTGACGGCATTACGACGAACCGGCCTGCGTGGCTGCGTGACCAACTTCGCCGAACAGCATAACGCCTTAACGCTTTAACGCGCCATGCCTTCCATCATCGCCTTTCAAAACATCACCAAGCGTTTCCCCGGCGTGGTCGCTTTGGAGCATGTGAGTTTTGAAGTCGGGGCCGGCAGTTGCCACGCATTGATCGGCGAAAACGGCGCGGGCAAGAGCACGCTGGGCAAGATTCTGGCCGGAGTTTACACAGCCGATGAAGGCGAAATTCAGCTCGACGGAAAACCGATTCATCCTGCGAACCCGCTCGTCGCGCGGAACCTCGGCATCGCCATGGTGCATCAGGAGCTGGCCTTTTGTCCCAACCTGACAGTGGCGGAGAACCTTTGTCTCGGCGACCTGCCACGCCGCGCCGGCTGGGTGGATCGCAAGCGGATGCGCGATCAGGCTCGCGCCATGCTCGGGGAAATCGAGGCCGGCCTCGACGTGGATCTGCCCATCAGCCAACTCTCGACCGGGCAGGAACAGATCGTGCAAATCGCGGCCGCGCTCGGCACTCACGCACAGATCATCGTCATGGACGAACCGACCAGTTCCCTTTCCGCACATGAAAGCGAGCACCTCTTCACGCTGCTTGCTCATCTCAAGGAGCGCGGCATCACTGTCCTGTATGTTTCGCATCGCATGGAAGAAATCTTCCGGCTTTGCGACACGGTCACGGTTCTGCGGGACGGACGTCATGTCGCGACGGAGAAAATTGCGGACACCAACCAAGATCGAGTCATCCAGCAGATGGTGGGACGCGAGGTAAAGCAATATTCCTTCAATCATCTCGATGGATTCCCCGGCTCGGAACTCCTGCGGGTCGAGAATCTTTCGTCGCCGGGCAAATTCAACGACGTCAGTTTCACGCTGCGCGCAGGTGAAGTGCTTGGCTTGGCCGGATTGGTGGGGGCGGGCCGGAGCGAAATAGCCCAGGCAATTTTTGGCCTTGATTCGGCCGCCACCGGTCGAGTGTTTGTGGAAGGAAAGGAGATTGCTCCAGGCTCGGTCACGGTCGCGCTGGCTGCCGGCATCGGGCTGGTGCCGGAAGACCGCAAGCGCATGGCGCTGGTGCTCACGATGAATTGTCGCGAGAACACTTCGCTGGCCACACTTCAGCAGTTAACCCGGCGCGGATTCGTGCGCCGGCGCGAGGAGAATTCGCTCGTCGAACGCTACGTGAAGCGATTGCGTGTAAAGACGCCTTCATTGGAGGCGCCCACGGCCGGGTTGAGCGGAGGCAATCAGCAGAAGATCGCGCTGGCGAAATGGCTCGCTCGCCGATGCCGTGTTCTGATCGTCGATGAGCCGACCCGTGGCATCGATGTCGGCGCCAAGGCGGAGATCCATCAATTGCTCGATGAGCTGGCCTGCCAGGGCCTGGGTCTTTTGGTCATTTCTTCGGAGCTGCCCGAGGTCATGAATCTGAGCCGCCGAATACTGGTGCTGCGCGATGGGCAGATGACGGGTGAATTGAACCGCGCCGACTTTTCCCAGCCGAGCCTGATGCGTCTGATGGCGGGGATTGAGCAAGCCTGATGGAGCGCGGCCGTCTCACCTCTTTTCACGCCACCATCTGCGTGCAATGGCCGCATCGTGTGGCTTTGATCGGAATCGGTGAAAAGCACTGTGGGCATTCCTTCGTAATCGGACCGGGAGGGGTTGGCTCCTCCTTGACCGTCAACTTGTTGATCTGCCGGACAACCAGGAAGACGACCAGCGCGATGATCAGAAACTCGAAGATCTGCTGAAAAAAGTTTCCGATCAGGAAGACCGGTGCGCCGGCCTTTTTGGCGACTTCGATGCTCTGGTAGGATCGTCCATCCAGGGAGATGAACAGAGATTTAAAATCCACCCGGCCCAACAATGGACCCAGCGGCGCCATGACCAGGTCGTTGACGACCGAAGTGACAATTTTGCCAAACGCGCCGCCGATGATTACTCCGATGGCCAGGTCAATCACGTTTCCGCGCATGGCAAACTTCTTGAACTCGCGCAGCAAGTGGAGGCCTTTGTCTCTTTGTCCTTTGATCAGTTCGTGTTTGAGCATAGTGGGGGCAGGCTATCGCTTATCGAAAGCAGTCTCAACCCACTTTCCCTGCACCCATGCCGGTTTGTCCACGCCGAGACAACGCAGCAGAGTTGGATATTGATCCACCATGTCGATGGGCGTCTCACCCAGATAATGACCCTTTCTGATGCCGGGCCCCATGATGATAAACGGAGTCCACAGACCTTTAGCGTTGTCCGCGATGATGGCCTGCTTGTATCCGCTGATGAGTGGCACCGAAAAGATTTCCAGATCTTCTGTCGTCTCTTCCGTCCAGCCGTAGCCGGCGCGATTGGCAACGATCAAGTCGCCGGATCGCTCTGCCAGAAGCTTGAACTCCTGGCTCGCCTTTTCCACTTCGGCCACCTTCTCGACCGGCCGGACGCCTTGTGGGTCCTGCAGGTCCAGCAGCAGTTGTCTGACCTTCTGCCTTAATTCGTCGTATTCAGGACCTGAGCCGCGCTTCCAATTGCCGGCAAGGCCATCTGGATTCACATAGACGTTGTGCATGTTGAGGTAAATGGCTTTGGTTTGGGCCCAGTCAATCGTCCGCTCGCCGGTCTTGGCGTCGGTGGCGAATTTCAACAGCCCTTCGCGCGCAAACAGATTATTCAGACGAACACTCTGGTCGAGCGGCACCGCGCCGTGATCGGAGCTGAGCACCACATACGTGTTGTCGGAAGCGTGCTCCAACAGGCGGCCCACGATGTCATCGAGCTTTTTGTAAAGCCAGTGGACCTCCTCCCAAAGTGTCTGGCGCTGCTCGACGGAGACCTCATTGTAGCGCGCGCTCTTTGGATCCACATAACCCATCCACCAACGGCTGGTCAGCAGTTGGTTCGGCGTGTAAATGTCGCTGATGAAGATTTCCGGGTCGTACTTTTTGAGGAGAAACGCGGCCGCATCCCGGTGCCACGTGAGCGACAGGTCTGCTTCTTCCAGGAAGGTGGCTTTATCCTCCGGATAAAAGACCAGTTGCGGCGGAAAGTTGTCCACGAAGTCCACCATGGGGCCGACGCCTTCCAGAACCTCCGCTGCGACATGCTCGGGCTCGGTCAAATATTTGTTGACGTTGCTGTAAACGAAGCGGACACGGAAAAGGCCATTGGTCTCCAGCCGGATCACTTTGATCTTCACGAACGTCTCCACGTCTCTTTCGAGCTTTTGCTCGGGGATCTGCCATTTCAAAGTGATGGGAAGCCAGTCGCTCCACCCGCCGCTCTTCAACGTGCAGAGAATCGTTTGCTTGTCGCTGGAAAACGCCACGGTGTCGTAATCGGCAGTCTGGTTGTCGGTGCTGTCGTGGATGCAGGCGTGAGTGGTGTTGCCCCACGCAGCCAGGGCTGATTCCAAAGGCTGCGAATAGGATTTGATCGATGGCCAGCCCGCGGCGGGCTTCTTCTCGATGCGCTGGGTAAGTTGAGGACCCATATAAAACAGGCGGGAAGCCGTCTTACTGGGGCCTTTGAACAGAGCATCCGCATCATCCTGGAAGTTTACAGAATGAAAGTCTGCTCCCCACCGGCCCCAGCGGCCACGGATCGTGATGCCGTGTTTTAACTCCGGCGGCGTCGAGCCCGGCACAGCCAGAAGCGTGATGCCGCAATCAAGACTCTTTTCCAGCGTGACCCAGATCGGCTCCACCTTTTTGGCGGTGGAACTGAAACCGGCCACCGCGATCTGGCTCAAGGGCGTCCCTTCGACTCGCATGGGGCCGTCATTGACACCGTGCACTTCAGGATGCGCCCCGGTGAAGAGTGTGGCGAAGTTCGCCGGCGTGTGACTGGGGAAGGCTGGTTTGCAGAAACCGTAGGTTCCGCGGTCCATCATTTTTTTGATGTTGGGAAGTTTCCCTTCCTCCGCCCATTTGAACACGTGGAATGTCTCCGGCTCGGCGCGCATTCCGTCGGGGATGAACCAATAAAGCCTGGGCCGACTTGTTTGCGGTGTGGGCGATGAGCCCGGCACGCGGGTGGCGATTCGTCTGCCAAGAAGGAGAAAACAAATGATGAAGATGGAAGCGATAGAAACAAGAACGAGAAAGGCCAGGGTGTTACGCCGCATGCTGAAAAGCAGTTAAAGGTTCGGAACAGACTTCTCCGCCTTGATTTCCTGAGACCAGGTGTTAATGGCCGCCTTCATGGCCTTGAGCGCTTCAGGATTCTTGTCGGCCACATTCCGCAGTTCGTCCGGATCCTCGGCCAAATGGTAAAGCTCGAACGTGTCCTGCGGGCCGGGAACCAAAGAAACGCGTTCCACGATCAGTTTCCATTTTTCATTTCGCGCCGAGACGATGGTCGAATTGTACTGGAAGAACGGATTCTTTTCCGACGGCGTGAAGGCGGAGCCGGCGAAAACGCAATCATTCACCGGCATCTGGTTTGTGACTGCGGGCATCAAAGATTTTCCACGAAAGCTGGACGGGCTCTTGAGGCCCATCAAATCCAGCAAGGTGGGAGCGATATCGATGACTTGTCCAAGGCCAGTAACTGTTTTGGCTGGCACGTCCGGATGATAGATGAGCAGGGGAATACGCAGCACATCGTCATAAAAGGTGCCGCGCAAGGGGCCCCCACGCATGAATCGCCCATGTTTGCCAAACATGTCGCCGTGGTCGGAGTAAAACACCACCAGGGTCTTCCTTTCCAGGCCCAGACTGGAAATATCGTCGAACAAGCCTCCGATTAACTGGTCCGCGTTGTAGATCTCCCCGTCATACAACGCGACCATCTGGTTGACATCCTCCGGATAAAACATCACTTCGTAATTGTCGCCCTCCGTCGGTTTGGTCTTCAGCAGATAAACCTCCTGATAGAGTCCCGTTTCGGAGCGCATCTTGACCGGGCGCGTCCGCTCGAAAGTCCAGTAACACTTCGTGAAATCAATCTTGCCGCGATAATCCCGGGCGAATCGGCGGTTTTCCCTGGGCGTGGCAAAAGGGCAATGCGTGTCGTACCCCTGCACGAGCAGGAAGAATTTCTTATCCTTGTTCCGGCGGAGCCAGTCGCGGGCAGCAGGCATGGTGTTTTCCAGCACGCCGTATCCTTTCCAATCCTCCAGGTCGGGGTTTTTGACTGGATCAAACACCAGGTGAAAGCGCGACGTCAGCCCAAACTTTGGACTGTAATCGCGATCGCCCACAAAGGCCGCGGTGAAATAGCCCTTTGCTTTCAAAACATCCACGAAGGTCGTAACTGGCTCCGGCAACGGCTGGGCCTCCTCGCGATTCATCAAACCGTGGGTAAAGGGATATTGCGAGGTGAACAACGATAGCACCACCGGCAGCGTCCAGCTTGCGTGCGAGAAAACATTCCTGAAGACGAGGCATTTCTGAGCAAACCGATCGATATGCGGCGACGTGTTCCTTTGGTAACCGTAAATGCCGAGGTGGTCTGCTCGCGTGTTGGTGAGCGAGATGAAGATCAAATTGTAATCGTTGGTCGAGGACCGCTCCGGTTTTCGACCAGCCCCTTCCGTTTCAGCAGCCAATAACGGCGCGCCCGCAGTTACCAGCAGGGCGAACCCCAGGCAGATCGTCAACAGCCTGTCAACCCTGCTCTGTCTGCCGGTTTGAAGTTTGTCGCCCATAGGGAGCGGCATTTGTGGTATTGAAAAGACTGGATCAACGCAAGCCCTACATGCGTCGCCGTTCCCTTGGGGGTGTGATTAAAAGTGGGTGAGATAGTACCTTTGAAACTGGGGACAGGAATGTCCCCCAACCTGCCGGCTGAAAGCCGGCGCTACGTAGCGCTGGCTTTCAGCCGGCAGGTTGGGCGACTTTCTAGTCGCCCGTTCACCCACTTTTAATCACGCC
>Ga0105252_10000098_pt1 | contig 67806 bp, 1 predicted proteins | sample EasRivMeERMZT100_FD_89675 | JGI IMG/M metagenome (GOLD analysis project Ga0105252, IMG submission 89675) | Soil microbial communities from meander-bound floodplain in the East River, Colorado, USA - East River MetaG ERMZT100 | ecosystem: Environmental > Terrestrial > Soil > Floodplain | place... | reverse complement strand
CAGTAATCGAATCGGAACCGCCGACCAGCGACTCGATTGTCGTCGCAAAACCGATCGTAATCGGCAAGCCGCCGAACCGATCGCTGTTGGCTCCTGCCGCAAAAATCTCGCCGTTGTCGCCGAAAACAATATTGCGTCCATCACCGGAGTTGATTATGTCACCACCATCCAAGCTGCCAACCGGGTTCGCCGCAACTACCGAGCGCGGTGTTGTAATCGCACCAGCGATCTCGACATCCACCACCAACTCGCCATCTTCGCCGCCAATGATGATGTCGTCGCCTGCACCCGTTGTGAGGACGTCGTTGCCGCCGTGATCCGCATCAGTCGCAAGAATCCGATCGATGTCCGACGGATCATCATCGTCGCCCGCAAGCGTTCCGCCGCGCTCCACCGCCGTCCAGTCGACCAGACCGCTGTCGCCGACTACGATGTTGTTGCCGTTGCCGGCATTGATCGTGTCTGCGTCGTTGCCGCCAAAGACAACATCATTACCGCTTCCCGTCGTGATACTGTCCGAACCGCCGATTAACGACTTGATGGTCTGCGCAATACCAACCGTGATCGGCAAATCGCCGAACCGGTCGGTGTCAGCCAAGGCCGCTAGAACCTGACCATTGTCACCGAACACGATATTGCGCCCGTCGCCCGCATCGATCGTGTCTCCACCATCCAAACTGCCGGTGGGATTCGCCGCATCGACTCGCCGCGCCACAGCGACATGTCCGGCTATCGCCACATCGACCACCAGCTCACCATCCTCACCGCCGATGATGACGTCGTCACCGTTACCCGTGGTGATGACGTCGTTGCCGCCGTGATCGGGATCAGTCGCAAGAATCCGGTCGATGTCAGACGCAATGCTGTCGTCGCCGGCGAATGTCCCGCCGCGCTCGACCGCCGTCCAATCAACCAATCCGTTGTCGCCGATCACGATATTGTTGCCGTTGCCAGCCGCAATCGTATCCGCGTCGATGCCGCCGAAGACGACATCGTTGCCGCTGCCGGTCGTAATGTTGTCCGAGCCGCCGATCAACGACTCGATGGTCCGCGCTATTCCGACAGTGATCGGCAAACCGCCAAACCGATCGCTGTTAACTCCAGCCGCAAGAATTTCACCGTTGTCGCCGAAAACGATATTACGCCCATCGCCGGCATTGATGGTGTCGCCGCCATCCAAGCTGCTTGCCGGATTGTCGGCGATCACTTTGCGGGTCACATTCGCGACGCTGTGTACTTGATCGTTGACGACCAACTCGCCGTCCTCACCGCCGATGATGATGTCTTCGCCCGTGCCGGTTGTAATGATGTCGTTGCCGCCGTGATCGGGATCGGTCGATTCGATTCTATCGATGTCTGTGCGGTCGTTATCATCAACGATGTAATCGATGATGCCGCCGTCGCCGAACACGATGTTATTGCCATTGCCGCCGTTGATGGTGTCGCGGTTGATGCCGCCGAAAATCAGATCGTCGCCTTCGTTGGTCGTGATGCTATCGTCGCCGCCGATCAATGAATCCACCGTGTAGATGCGCACCGGTTCGCGCGCCACGCCGTCGGTGGTGTCGCCGGGCCCGCCATTGCCGACCAGCGTCACCAAATGGCCGCTGCCGTCGTAGTAATCAATTCGGCCCTGGTCGCCGAAGACGATGTCCTTGGCGGAGCCGCTGACGATGATGTCGTTGCCCTGGCCGCCGAAGATGATCAACGGCAGGGTCGAGTTCGCGCCGCGCACGATGTCATTGTCGCTGGTGGCGAGGAAATTGTTGTATGGGCCTTGCGTGTTGAGAACGAAGAAGTCGTCGCCGGCGTCGGCATCGTTGGCATCGGTGTCGAGATCGACGTTGATGATGTCATCGCCCGTTCCGGTATTGAGTGTCGTCACCGTGCGCACGCCGCTGCGAATCTGCGTGCCGTCGATGTCGATCTTGTCGTTGCCAAAGCCGGTCCACACCGTAATGCCCCTGGCGAAGTTACCGTTAGTTGCGTCCGCCTTGTAGGTGATCGCGCCGTCGGCCAAGCCAAGCATGTAGATTTCCGCCTGCGGTGCTGCCGTGCCGCTCAGCGGACCATCCGTGATCCACACGTTGGCATCGCCCACCGTCGAGGCTTCATCGCTGACCAACAGGAGATGCCGTCCCGCACCGGCGTCGATGTTGAGCATGCCGTCGATGTCATGCAGATGACCGGTGAGGAAGTCGGTCGTCGCGCCCAAACCGAAGTTCGCGGTCGATGACACGAAGATCGAATCGTCGCCGTTACGCAGGTTGATGTTGGTCCGCGCGCTGGTGCCTTGAACGTTCAGGACATCGGCGCCGGCCCCCAAGTCGATATTCATTGTGTCGATCGCGTAGTAGTTGATGCCGTCAACCCGCGTCGCCACTCTGGCGTTAGCGGCTTCAATGACCGCCGAGCCGGTGCTGCCAGCCACCTTGGTTAGGCCGAAGGTTGGAGTGAAGCCGTTACCCGCGACGTTTTCGATGGTCAAAATATGTCCATCCGTTGTCGCCCGGTATTCCGGCAAGCCGTCGCGGTTGATCAAGAACGCCAGCGTACTAGCGATCGACTGCGGCGTATCACCGGTGACCACGGTGTAGCTGTAGCTACGTGGCGTCGCGCTGACATTGTCTTGTTGTACCGGCAAGATCACCGTCCAAACTTCGCCCACTTTCGGTAGCCCGTACGGTGTTATGCCGAAGTTGGGCATGAAGAGATTGCCTGCGCGGTTCACGATCACGAGCGTGTTGTCTTGATGGCTCGCGGTGAAATTCGCCGCGTTTGTGTTGTCGGCGTTGATGGCACTGGCCAGGGCTGCAGCCACAGAAGCAAGCGTGTCGTTACCAACCACGGTCCGGGTGTAAGTGTTGCTGCTTGCACCCACCGTCAACGTGACCTTCCAGACTTCGCCGACCACGAGCTTGCCGCTCAACGTGACCAGCGCCGTGGTGGCGGTGCCTGTGTCGATGCTCGCAGCTCCAGAAGTTGCACCCGTGGGCGTGGGTTGAATCTCGAACCTCGTCTGGAACGCCCCCTTGGTGCGCTTGGTGATCAGCAGCCTTGCGCCTTCCACTGTGGCAGTGAAGTCGGACGTAGCTCTCGTGTTAATCTCGGTTGCCAAAGCGGCGGCGATGTCCGAAGCGGTCGCGCTGCTGTTACTGACGGTGAAGCCGAACATGCCTTCGTTCAATCCCACCTTCAGTTTAACGGCCCAGACTTGACCCGTTTGCGGCGTCCCGCTCAGCGTGATCATCGTCGTGGTTGCCGTCGCCGCATCGATCTCGGCGCTGCCCGACGTCGTGCCGCTAAGTGTCACAGTAGCGCTGCGAGCCGGGCCGGTGAGTCCCGTCGTATCGATGTCATGGATCGACAGTTTTGCATACGCGCCCTGGAAGGTGATGTGGAATACATTGCCTTCCTTGGTCACCGCCACGTTGTCGGTGAATGGCTTGGAAGGATCGCGCGTCATCCGATCGAACTCCGGATCGATGTCAGTGGTCGCCCCATTGGGGTTGAGGATCGGGCTGATCGCCTTGAACAGATCGAGCGCCGACACGTCGTACGAGATCGGCGCGGTGACCTTCTCCTCCAGTTCGCCGACTTCGTTTTCAATGATAAAGACGAGCTTGAAGGTTCCGCCGGTGGCGTCCACCGTGACCGTCTGAACGTTGTTCAGCCGCGTGTTGTCTGTCGAGCCGTCACGGATGGTGTCGACCCCCACCTCCGCCGACGAATTCGTGCGTGGAATCAGCCCGGTCGTTTCACGGCTTTCGCCCCACTCGATCTGCTCGAAGTCGATCCCAGCCTGTTCGCGCACGAACGTAATCACATAGGTCACGTCGTTGGCCGTGCGGCTCGCTGTAACCCTGATGTCGTCGAAGCCGTAGAGCGCCTGCAGCCTGCTCTGCACCTGGGCGGCGGTCATGTTGTAGTTAAAGCTGCCGAGTGCGTAGCCCTCGCCGCGGCTCACCGATTGCGCATCGAGCACGGTGGTAAACGCCGTGCCGCCGCGATTAGTAATGACCAACCGACTCCCTTCTGCACTGGCCGTGAACGCAATATTGACTGCGACCGGGAAGTTGGCATCGGCCGTGGCGTTGATACTGGCGGCGAGACCAGCGGCGATCTGCGCCAAAGTGTCATTGGCCACGACGGTATAACTGTGAATGCTCGTCGTTGCGCCGATGCTCAAGCGCACCGACCAGACCTCTCCTGTGGCAGGCGTGCCGCTCAAACGAGCCACGGTTGTCACTGCCAAGTTCGGATCGATCGCCCCTGAACCAGTTGGCGTAAATTGGAACGCGGTCGTAAAAGTCACCCCGGCGCGGTTGGTGATGATCAGCCGAGCGCCGTCACCGATGGCGGCAAAACTCCCGCCGGCGTTGGCATTGATGTTCGTCGCGAGCACGGCGGCAATCTGGTCGAGAGTTTGTCCGCTCGTGACGGAATGGCTGAACACATTCGTTATCGCCCCCGCCGTAATCAGCACGCTCCACACTTCACCCGCCACCGGGCTGCCGCTCAGAGTGCCGATGGTAGTCGTCACGGTGCTTTGGTCGGTCGCCATCGCACCTGCGAGGCGCTGCACCGGGGCGACCCCGAGCGCGAGCTGGAATGAATCGCCTTCTCGGTTCACGACGATGAGCTTGGTGCCTTCGCTCATCGCGGTGAAATCGGCGCTCGCATTGGCATTGATGTCGGCAGCCAAAGCACGAGCAATCTGCGCCAGCGTATCACCTTGGGCGACCAAGTAGGCGTGGCTACTCAGGAGATTGCCAGCGCCGTCGGTCAATTTCACCGACCAAACTTCGCCCACCACGGCCGTACCTGTTAGATCGGTGCTGGCCACGTGCGCGGAGGCCGCGTCAGCCGCCAGGGCGCCGACCGTCGTGCCGTCGGCGCGCGAAATTTCAAGTCGCGTGCGGAATGTTTGTCCGGCGCGGTTGACGATCAGCAGCGTCGCGCCTTCAGTCGTAGCCGTGAAATCGGCCGCTCCGTTGGCGTTGATCTCAGCAGCGAGCGCCGTAGCGACGGACGCCAGAGTGTCGCCGATCGCGATCGCGTGACTGAACGTGCTGCTGTCGGCGCCAACGCTGAGCAAGACATGCCACACTTCCTCGGCAACTAGCGTGCCACTCAGCGTCGCCTTAGTTGTCTTTGCCGCTGTCTCCACCGCAGCCGAACCGGAGGGCGCAATTTGGAAGGCGGCGGTAAAGGCAGAATTCGCGCTCGCGCGGTCGACCACGATCAGCGTGGTTCCTGCCAGGAAGGCGGTGAAGTTCGCCGCCTCGTTGGCATTGATGTCCGCGACCAGCGCCGCCGCGACGCTGGCGAGTGTGTCGCCGCTGACGACCACGCGAGTATGAGCGGTCGTGGCTAAGCCCAGCTTGATTGTCACTTTCCACGCTTCGCCGACGACCGGCGTCCCACTGAGGGCGGTCGACTTCGCGCTACCTGAGTCGATCGCGTAGCGGCTGCGCGGCGTAATCACAAACGTCGGCGTGAAGGCATTGCCTGCGCGATTGACGATCAGCAATTGACTGCCTTCGGTCGTGGCGGTGTAATCCACCGGCCCGTTGGCGTTAATCTCGGCCGCCAGCGCGCCCGCGAGCGCTGCCAACGTCTGATTGCCCGCGACGAGATGGCCAACGGTGATGCCGCCCAGCGTCACAGCCCAGAATTCGCCCGCAGATGGCGTGCCGCTCAGGGTTAAAGATCGCACCGCCGGCACCGCCGCATTTTCCGTCAACGTACCCGCTGGCACGACTGCGGCGGTGAAATTACCCGCAGTCAATTTCACGATCACCAGCGACGCACCTTTGTCGGTAGCCGCAAAATCAGCGAGCGCGCCATCGCCATTGATCTGAGCGGCGAATACGCGAACGACATCGGTGAGGCTGGCCACCGTGATTTTCAAGCCGTTGATTGTGTAGCTCTGGCCGATCGTGACACTGTGGATCGCGTTCGCTACATTAACCGACCATGTTTCACCCGATTCGACCGCGCTCGCGAAGTCAACCGTAAAAGCCGGGCTGGGTGAGTCCGTCGAAATCGCGCTGGCTCCGGCTGGCGCGGTAATCTCGACGGCGGCGCTGAATGTCGTTCCCGCGCGGCTGGTAATCAACAGCGTCGCACCGTCGCCCGCCGCAGTGAAATCCGCCGGCCCTGTCGTATTGATGACCGCCGCTAAGCCGCTGGCGATCTCTGAACGCGATTGTCCGCTAGTAACGGAATAACTGAACGGCGTCGTCGTCCCGCCAAGAGATAGCCTAACCGTCCATTCCTCACTCGCACGTGGAGTGTCGTTGAGAACGGCAATAGCCGTCTTGGCCGTATTGGCGCTAATCGCGAACGCGCCGGCTCCGCCTGGGGTGATGTTGAACGCGGTGGTAAACGTCCCGCCGCTGCGTTTGACGATGATCAGCGTCGTATCTTCGGTGCTTGCCGAGAAGCCGGCGGCATTGGTGTCATCGGAGTTGACCGCCGTAGCGAGCGCTGCGGCAATCTCACTTAGCGTGTCGATGGTCGCGTTAACCGTTACCGCGTAGGCGTTCCCGTTGAGCGTCAGGATCCAAACTTCACCGTTTCCCGGCGTCCCTCCCAACGTGACCAGCGTTGTCGTTGCGGTGAAACCAGCCGGCGTGATCGTGAGGTTGGTGGTGAAGCTGGTATTCGCATTGTCGGCGCGGTTCACCACGATCAGTTGCGGCGCGCCTGTGCTCGGCGTCCGCAACGCCGCCGAGAAATTCGCCGGCGTGCCGGCGTTGATCAGAGCCGCCAGGCTCGCCAGGATGGTCGCTCGCCTGTCATCGGCGGAAACGATGTGACTGAAAGTATAAGTGACTGGATTCGGATTGCCGGTGATTGTTACGGTCAACGTCGCCGTCCAGACTTCGCCGATGACGGGCAGCCGAGTCGCGGGCGTCACGGTTGTAGTCGCATTGGGAGTAGCCGTAGCGACCGAGCCCGCCGGCGCGACGCTTAGCACCATCGTGACCGGCGTGTTCGTCCGATCGATCACGATTATCTGGCTACCTTCGTTGGTCGCAGTGAACGCAGTCGGCGCGCGCGCGTTGATATCGGCCGCCAGCACGCTGGCGATCGCCGCCAGCGTCTCGCCCGCCAAGACGGTGTGGCTATGTGTGCTCAGGATCGCCGCGCCGGCGCCGTCCTTCAGTTGTAAAGTCCAGACTTCGCCGATACCCGCCGTGCCGCCGAGCGTCGCCGACCTGGCGAAAGCGTTGGCCGAACTCGCGTTGATCGTGCTCGTTAAAGTCTCCGCCTGTGACTCAAGGCTCGCGCTGCTCGCCGCTGCCGTGATAGTGACCACAGCGGTAAACGTCCCCGCTGTGAGTTTGACGATCACCAACGATTCCCCTTCTGCGGTGGCGGTGAAATCCGCCAAACCTGGGTCATTGTTGATCTTCAACGCCAGAGCCGAAGCAACCTCTGCCAGCGTTACGATATGGTCATTGTTGGTGTCGATTGTGTTGTCGGTGGCATCGATCGTGATGCTGTTGACTCCACCGGCCACGGTAATCTGCCAAACGTCATTGGCAATCAGAGCGCCGCTGAGGGTAATGGTCTTCGCTTCGCCCACGCTGATGAAGCTCACCGGACTCGTGGCTGTCGGCGAAGTCACCGCGAAGCTGGTCGTGAAGGCAGTGCCGCTGCGATTGATGACGATAAGCGTCGCGCCTTCGCTCGTCGCCGTGAAGTCGGCGGCGTTAGCGTCTACATTGATCGCCGTGGCCAGAGCCCCGGCGATTTCCCCAAGCGTGTCGATCACTGTCGAGACCGTGCCGATGTTGTAGCTCTGGCCGACGATCAACGAATAGATCTCAGAGCCCACGGTCACTCGCCAGGTTTCGCCGTTCACCGGTGTGCCGCTGAAAGCGACGGTGCTGGTCGCCGCCGTCACCCCATCGATCGCCGCCGCGCCGGCCGTTCCCGTGGCGGGCGGCGCCAACGTAATGGCAAAGCTGGTAGTGAAGGCCGTCCCGGCCCGGTTGACGATCACAACCACCGCGCCGTCCGCCGCCGCGGTAAAGTCGCTTGTAGCGTTGGCATTGATCTGCGCCGCGAAATCGGCGGCGATAGCCGCAAGGGTGTCGCCCGCCAACACAGTGTGACTATGCGTGCTCAAGGTTACCGTCCCGGTCTCATTCCTGAGCTCCAACCTCCACACTTCGCCGGCGACCGGAGTGCCGCTCAAGTTCGCTGTCGTGGCCTTGGCGGTTGTCTCCACGCTGCCAAAAGCGCCACTCGTTGGCGTCGCGAGAAGAAGTTCAAAACCGGTCTGGAACGAAGTTCCAGGGCGATTCGTGATCAACAATAAATTGCCTTCAGCGGCCGCCGTGAAGTCCGCCGCCGCTTGACCGTTGATCGCCGCCGCAAGACCCGCGGCGATATCGTCCAGTGTCGAGCCGCTCGTCACGGTGAAGCCATGGCTAGTCGCGTTGACGCCGATGGCGAGCCGCACCGTCCAGCGATCGCCATCTTTCGGCGTGCCGCTCAGTAAGGCGGTGCTCGTGGCCGCGTTGGTCGCCACATTGATTGGCAAGGCAACCGGAGCGCCACCCGTCGGTTCTCGTTTGAACGCCACGCTGAAGTCGACGCCTGTGCGGTTGAAGATCACTAGCGTGGCGCCATCGCTGATGGCGGTGAAAATCGCCAGAGCGGTGCTCGCGTTGATTCCGCCGGCCAGCGCCGCCGCGATCGACGCCAAGGTAGTTCCCGTTGCGCCACTCACCACTGCGGGCGCCGCCACGTTAGTTGTGCTCCCGTCAAGCGTCACATCGACCGACCAGACATCACCGCTCGTCAAACTGCCCGCCAACGTCGCGACCCGCGAGGTAACGTTGGCTGGCGCAGCGATCGCCACGGTGCCTGAAGTGCCGCCCTTGTTTGCCAGCGCAATTGCGAGTGAAGTTGCGAATGCATCGCCCGCGCGATTGATGATCAGCAGCGTCTCGCCCGTAGCGATTGCCGTAAAGTTGGCCGCGTTGATTTCATCGCTATTGATCTTGTTGGCGAGAGCTGCCGCGATGGCCGCGAGCGTATCGCCGCTCACGACCGTATGGCTGTGCGCGCCACCGCCGCTGAGCGTTATCGTCCAAGCGTCGCCGACCACCGGCGTGCCGCTCAGGGTCGCTATCGTGGTCTTGGCGCCGGTCGAATCGATCGCCATCGTTCCGGCGGCGCGCGTAGAAATAATTTGGAACGTGGTACCGAAGGCAGCGCCGGCGCGGTTGACTAACACTATCGTCGACCCGTCAGCCGTCGCGGTGAAGTCCGCCATCAGCGCCGACGAGTCGTCGTTTATGGCTGTCGCCAGCGCCTGCGCGATGCGTCCCAGCCACACTTGCGCATCAGCTCCCAACAGATCGGCGGCGACCACAGTGTGGGCGAAGGTTCGCGATTGACCGCCGATCGTCAGCGTCAGCTTCCAGATATCGCCAGCCACCGGCGTGCCGCTCAGCGTCAACAGTGTGGTCGTGGCCTTGGTCGCGTCGACGTGATCGTCATGGATGCGCAACTTATAGGTGCCGTCGGCCGCCTGGACAAAGACCGTTTGAATCTCCGACACCGTCGGCATGTCGAGACCGGTCAGCGTGTTGCTGGTGAGCGTGCCGACATTGCCGTTGGCTTCGTTTCGATCATCGACGTTGAGCACGTCGCCCGTTGCGGTCGCCGTCACCAGATGGCGGAAAGTATATGTGACGCCGCCCAGAGTGATGCGCACGGTCCAGATTTCGTCTTCGACCGGCGCGCCACTCAACGCCAACGTCGCGCTCGTGCTTGGCGTCGACATGGCGCTCGCCGGCGTGATCGTGCCGGTACCGCTGCTGCTGCCGATGCGGCGAATCTCGAACTCGACGGTGAAAGCGCTGCTCGAGCCGAGCTGCAGCACCGCGCCGCTGCCAGTCGCCGTATCGGCGCCCAGCCGGCTATTGATGTCCTGACGCAGCGCGGCGGCAATCTGCGTCAGCGTCTCCACTACGCCGGTGTCGTCGCCGCCATTGATCGTCAACAGCGCGTTCACCGGATCGACCAGTAGATCGGCGCTGCCCACGTTGATCGTATCGGCATCGGCACCGGTGTTGATCGTGGTGTGTCCGGCGACGGTTTTGACGTTGATGGTGTCGCTGCCCTTGCCGCTGTTGATCACGGTACTGCCGTTATGCGTGCTCTCGATCGTAATGTTGTCGTTGCCGCTGCCCAGATCGATCTTCACGACTTCCAGATCGGAGTAGGTGATCCCGCCGGGCAGCGTGCGGCCGCTGATCACGACGTCGCCGCCCATGCCCAAACCGGTCAGAGTGCTCTCGGTGAGCACGCCGATATCGTTCGACGGGCTGTTGCCATGGAACACGTGGAGCGTATCGACCTGTACGGACTCATCCACCCGCGTGTTCAAGTTCACCGGGCTGTAAAAATATTCATTGCCCGGCTGCGGCTGTTTGTATTTGCGATTTTCGATGATCGAGATGTTGCCCACCGGCGTGACTTCCACAGCCGTGAGGAAAGCCTGTCCATTGCGATTGACGATGATCAGCGCGTCGCCTTCCGTCGTAGCCGTGAAAGCGCCGGCCGCGGTCCGGTTGATGTCTTTCGCCAAAGCCAGCGCCACGTCCGCAAGCGATTCGCCCTGTATAACGGTATGGCTATGCAGGCTACGGATCTGGCCGTCGTCTAGTATCGCCGTCCAGACTTCGCCAGCTATCGGCGTGGTGAACAGCTTGACCAGCGTAGTCTTGGTGCTCTGATTGATCACAAAGGAATTCGCCAGAGTGAAGGCCGTGCCATTGCGGTTGACGACAAAGAGCGTCGCACCTTCTGTGGTCGCCGTGAAGGCGGCGCCGGCGTTGATGTTGATATCCGCCGCCAGCGCTCGGACAACGTCCACCGCTTGATCGCCGTTTCGCACTTTGTAGCTGTGCAGGCTCGTCTGCCCATCGGCAGTCAACAGCAGGTTCCAAACGTCATCCTGAGTCGGTTGGACGTTATCGGTCGCGGCCTGGACGGTCGCGTTGAGCACCGTTGCCGCGACAATCTGGCTGCGCGCGATCTGTGTCGGATAGGCGTCCTCCAGCAGCATGCGGTTCAAGCGCGCCAAGCCGGGACCCGTTGGTGCCAGCGCATTCAACGCTTGCGTCGTCGCCGAGAGCGTGATGCCCGTGAACCGCTGCGCGGTGTAGATCGAAGTCCCGCCTTCGATCACCGCGTTGAGCGCGTCGACCAGCAGAGTTCTCTTGGTCTCCAAACTCGTCGTGCTGCTCAGCAGCTGGGTCTGCGTGCTCGACGGGATCATGCTCCACAGGAACGCGGATAACGAATTCGCCGCTCCCGTGCTGAGCGCCGTGATCAAGCCGGCAACGTTGGTCAGCTCGCTCGTGGTCAAGAGCGCCGTGGCGATCGGCCACTGTCCGACCGTCAGCGTAAAGGCGCCGGCGCTGCGCTTGATCACCACCATGTTGTTGTCCTCGGTGGTGGCGGTGAAATTCGCGGTGGCCGCGCTCGCGTTGATCTCCTCAGCCAACGCCTGAGCGCTCTGCGCCAGCGTCTCGCCCGCTTCGACGAGGTGCACGAAGACCGTACCGTCCACCTCCGCGCGCCACAGCGTGCCGGCGGCTTGCGCGCCGTTGAGCGCCGCCACCTTCGCGCTGGCCGCGGCCGGCGTGTGCGCCGTCAGCTCGAACGTGCGGTTCGGCGTCACGGTGAATGACGCGACCAAATCTGCGGTGGCGTGATTGACGATGATCAGCGTTGCCGTCGCGCCACTCTCCACCGCCGCCGTCAGATCGCTCAAGTTTGGATCGCTGTTGATCTGGTCGGCCAAGGCCTGGGCGATCTCGGCGGGCGTATCGACGACGACTGAGTTGATCGTCTCGCCGACCGTGACACTCACGGCTCGCTGGTTAAGAGTCGCCCGCCACACATTACCGACGACCGGTGTACCGCTAAGGGTCGCTTGTACGGCGACGGTAATCACATCGAGTACGGACACCAGCTGACTGCTGGAATTGAAGCGCGCCAATATCATGCTGAATGGAGCACCGGTTCGCCGGACGATCAGGTTGTTGCCTTCGCTCACGGCGGTGTAGGCGGTCGCGTCGGCATTGATAGACGCCACCAGGGCGCCAACGATGGCGGCGAATGATTGGCCCGCGGTTACCTGGTGGAAATAGAGCTCGACGGCGCTATCGAGGAAGACGACCCAGAAATCGCCTTCGACGACGGCTTGCGCATTGCCATTCAAGTCCGTGCCCGCGTTCAAGTCCACCGCCTTCGCCGTAGTCGTTTGACCACCCACCGAGAAAGTGAAAGCAGACGCCGGCGGCGGCAGGATCGCAAACGATGTCGTGAAGGCGCCGCTTGTCCGCTTGGTGATCACCAGGCTGTCGCCTTCGCGCGCCGCGGTGAAATCAAACGCGTTGGCACTCGAGTTGACCGCGGTGACCAAAGCCGTGGCGATGTCCTCCAGTGTCTGGTCGGCCACAACCGTATGACTGAAAGAGGTCGAGGCCGCGCCGACCGTCAGCGTAAGCCGCCAGGTCTCACCGGTGACCGGTATGCCTGCCAAATTGATCGTTGCCGAGGAAGCCGATGTATCGTCGACGATGGTTAGGCCGCCGGTGTTTTCCGGCGCCGGCGTGATCCTGAAGGCGGCGGTGAAAGTACCTGAAGTCCGCTTCACGAGCACCAGGGTGTTGCCATCGATCGCCGCCGTGAAAGCCGCGAGGGCGCTGTTCGAGTTGATAGCGGCCGAGAGAGCAACGGCAATGCTCGCCAGCGTGTCGCCGGCAATGACGGTGTGACCGATGGTGATCGGTGTGCCGCCATCGATGGTCACGGCCCATAGTTCGCGCGTGTGCGGCGTGCCGCTCAGGTCGATGGTGATCGCTTGTGCGCTGTCATCGACGAGCGCGTCGCCCAACGGCGCAATTGTAAACGACGCGGCGAACCCACCTGCCGTGCGCCTGATCAACACGACCGCATTGCCTTCCGTCGCGACCGTAAAGTCCGCTGCGGCTTGATCGCCCGCGAGCAACGCGCCGATTACGTCTTTTAGCGACTCGCTGCTTGCGACCAAATGCGAGCGCCTGCTGCTGCGCTCTACGGTGAAGGTAAATGCTCTGCCGGCGGTATTGACGACTTCCAATTCTGCGTCATTGCTCGTGGCCGCGAATTGCGTGGTTGCGTCGATCGCGGCAGCCAGCACCGACGCTACAGTGTTGAGCGTCGCGCTGGTGGCCACGGTGTAATTGAAGGTGCTCACCACGCCGTCCAATGTGACGCGCGCCTGCCAAACTTCATCGGCAATCGCCGTGCCCGTCAGCTTCGCCGTCGCGGTGCTGGTCAAACTGGTTTTCGCGGAGTTCGTTGAACCAACGACGCTCACCGTCAAATCGAGCGTCCAACTGTTACCAGCTTGCGGTTCTTCTGGCATCACCGCTACCCTCGCGCTGGCGTTGGTCGTATCGATCGCGAAGCCGCTCACCGGCGTGGTCGCGAAGCTAAGCGCGAAGGAAGCGCCCGTGCGGTTGACGATGAACTGCGTCGCGCCGTCCGCTGCTGCGCTGAAATCCGCCAGGTTCGGGTTGTTACTGACTTCGTAGGCCAATGCCGCGGCGATCTTCGCCAGCGTATCGGCCGTGACCGCGTCGTAGGTCTGGCCGACCGTCACCGGAACGGTCTCGCCGTTGATCGTGATCTTCCAAGCTTCACCCGTCGCCGGCGTGCCCGTGAGTGCGACACTGGCCGCCCTGCCAGCATTCGCCACGTACGGATTCGCCGGCGTGATCTCGAAGCCGGCCGTGAACGCGCCGCCGTTGCGCTTGATAATAATCAGCAGCGCGCCTTCAGTCGTGTTGGAGAAGTCCGCAAGGTTAGCATCGGCATTGGCGGCCGAGGCCAGCGCTTGGGCAATGTCTGCCAATTGATCTGAGGCTGCCACAATGCGGCTGTGGACACTGATCCGCTCTAGAGACGTGGTGAAGGCTTTGCCCGCTGAGTTCGTGATCGTCAAGTCAGCTCCAATTGCCACAGCCGTAAACCCAGCGGGGGGGTTAGCCGTGATGATGGCAGCCAAGCCGGCGGCAATGTCGGTCAAGAGATCGAGAGATGGCGCATCATTGACCATGTAGCTGAATCTCTGGGTACCTCCATCGACACTCAGTAGCACCGTCCACAGGTCGCCGACCTGCGGCGCACCCGTCAATGTCATTTTGCTGTTGGTCGTGAGACCCGACGCGATCGCGTTCACGGGTGCAATCACTGGCAGTGTTAAACTCAAGATCCATTTCTCGCCGGCTACCGGCGCGCCGTTGAGCGCAATCGTAGCGGTCGAAGCAACCGTCGCGTTGATCGCCGTAGTTCCCGCCGGCAGGATCTGGAATGCTGTGGTGAAGCTCTGGCCGGCGCGGTTGTAGATCACCAATTGGCTCCCGCTCGCCGTCGCTAAGAAATTGGCGGATGGATCGGCGTTGATAGCAGCCGCCAACGCTGCGACCACGTTGGCCAACGTCTCGCCGCTGGTCACCGTATGGCGGAACGTTGGAATGATCGTCTGGCTGATCGTTGGCGTAACTTCGACGCTGGTGAGCGCCACCTGCCAGGTTTCATGTTCGACCGGCGTCGCGCCGCTCAAGGTTGCCGTCGTGCGCGTCGCGCTCGTAGCACCGCCCGTTTGCACGGCACCGACCGCGGCGACGGAATGGGTCAGAGTAAACGGGCTGCCGCTGCGATCGACGATGATCAGCGAGCTGCCCTCGGTGAACGCCGTGAAATTCAGCGGCGCAGCGGCGTTGATGTTCGCCGCCAGCGCCGCGGCGATAACCGGCAAGCTATCGCCGACCTGCACCATGTAGCTGTGCATGCTGAGCGTGACCGTGCCGGCGCCATTCCTCAGTGCGAGACTCCAAACTTCTCCTGCCGTCGCCGACCCGCTCAAGTCCACCTTGGCGGTGGCGGTTTCAGTTATAGGCGTGCCAACTGTGGCGGCGCCGGAGCTACCCTGAGTGATTGAGAAAGTCATCGAGAAGGGGTCACCGTTTCCGTTAACCACGGTCAATACCGGACCCAGCGCTGTGGCGGTGAAATCTGCCAAATCTGGGTCATTGTTGATCTTCAATGCCAGAGCCGAAGCGATCTCCGCCAACGTCACGATATCGTCATTGGTCGTGTCGAGTGTGTTGTCGGTGGCATCGATCGTGACCCTGTTGACTTCACCAGCGATGGTAATCTGCCAAATTTCGCCGTTCGTCGGTGTGCCGCTAAAGGTGACCGCCGTCGCGACGCTCGTGAGCACATCGATGGCAAAGGCGCCGGCGGGCAGCGTCGCTGGAGTCGTCGAGAAGTCCACTGCGCCGGTGCTCTTGCTGACGATGATCAAGGTATCGCCTTCGGTCGCCGCGGTGAATGCGCCGCCGGTGGCGCTGAATTGATCTGCCAGGGCCCTGACGATCGCCGCACGGGTTTCACCCGGCGCCACGATATGGCTGCGCGTGCTCGCAATATTATTAACAATCAGGCTGATGCTGTAGATCTCGCCGGTCGCTGGAGTGCCGGTCAGCGTGGCGGTCGTCGTCCGGGTCACTGCGGTTTCCGCGCTAAAATTCGCGCTGGCGCTGCCGTTGACCGTATACACCGGCGTAAATGCAGTGCCGTTTCGATTGACGATGAATAGCGTGAGACCGACGCGATAGGCGGTGAACTCGACCGGCGCAGTGTTGTTGAGGCTCGTCACTAAAGCGTTGGCGATGTCGGCCAGACTGTTGCCCGCCTGCACCGTGTAGCTGTGATTGCTCAGCGTAACCGTGCCGGCGCCGTTCTTTAGTTCCACCGACCAGATTTCGCCCGCGCTCGGCGTACCGCTCAACAGGGCAGTCGCCGTCGCAGTCGCGCTCTGATCGAGGCCCACTGTCAGCGCGCCCGTATTCGCCGTGGCTGGGGTAAATTGCGTGCTAGTGGTAAAGGCGCCAGCGCTGCGCTTGGTGATGACGACGACGTTGGCCTCGCTAGTCGCAGTGAAATCGGCGGCATCTGGATCTGTCGAATTATTGATCGTAGTCGCCAAGCCCGCCGCGATGGCAGCCAGAGTGCTTAAAGGATTACCCAGAACGGTGAAGCTATGCGTGCTCGGACCACCGCCGTCCAAGGTGATCGCCCACTGATCGCCCGCTACCGGCGTGCCGCTCAGGGTGACGGTGGTTGTCGTCGCGCTCGTGGTATCCGAAGCGAGCGTTCCGGCAGCAGCGACAACAGAAGTAAAGCTCGTGAAGTTGGCGCCGACTTTGTTGACGACGATCAGCGTGTTGCTTTTCGCAACGGCAAAGAAGCCGGTCAGCGCCGCATGCGTGTTGATCTTGTCGGCCAGCACGATGGCAATCTTGGTCAGCGTATCGGCGCTAATGTCAGCCGACCCGACCATGTAAGAATTGCCCACGATGAAGCTGATCGCCGTGCCGTCGACCGTCACCGTCCAGGTCTCGCCGGAGCCCGGCGCGCCGCCGAGCACAACGCTGGCGGCAAAGGTGCTGCTGGCATCGTTCACCAGACTGCCGCTCGGCGCGACCGGCGCAATCGGCTCCACCGCGGCGCTGACCGTGTAAGCGCTCCCGGCGCGGTTGACGATCAAGAGCACTCCACCTTCCGTGGTCGCCGTGAAGCCATCGCTCGGCGCATTGATCAAGGCCGCGACCTGGGTGGCGATATTGGCCAGTGTTTCCGACCCTTGCTGGACTTTGTACGCATAGGGCGTGGTCACTCCGCCCACGGTCAAATCGATCCGCCAAGTTTCACCCACCACCGATTGACCGCCGAATGTAACGACGGTGGTGCTCGCCGTGGCGGCATCGACCGCGAACGAGTTGGTCAGCGTGAACGACGTGCCGGCGCGGTTGATGATCACCAGTGCATCGCCGTCGGCTGCCGCTGAGAATCCGGTGGCGCTGCCGTCATCGTCGTCCGCATTGATCGTCGCTGCGAGCGCAGAAGCGATCGTTGCCAACGTGTCGCCGTCAACCACCCCGTGGCTGTACGTGGTCGTCGTGCCATTAATGGTAAGCAGGACAGTCCAGTCGCTTCCGGCGGCGGGAACTGGACCCGTCAGCTTCACAACGGTCGCGTTCGCGGTCGTCGCATCGATGACAAAGCCGCTCGCCGGGGCGATTTTGAAGGTCGTAGTGAACGCCGCTCCCGCACGGTTGACGATTAACAGCGTGCTGCCTTGCGACGTGGCCGTAAAGTCTGGCGCGGCCGGCTCAGCGTTGATCAATCCGGCCAACGCCTGCGCGATTTCGGCCAGCGTGTCACTGGCGCCGTCAATCGTCACCGCGAAACTCAACGCGCCGATGTTCAACGTCCAGACTTCGCCGATGACCGGATTACCTTGGAGCGCAACTGCGGCAGTCGTAACGGTGCTGCCGCTGACGGTCGCGGGCTTGATTTCAAAAGCCGCGGAGAAAGCGCCAGCCGTGCGTTTGACGATGATGAGCGTATTGCCTTCCGTCGTTGCGACGAAATCGGCGCTCGCATTGGCATTGATGGAAGCCGCCAGCGCGCTGGCGATGCTCGCCAGCGTGTCATCGGCAGCCACGGTGCGCGTGAAGAAGCTGGTTTCCGTTCCGACGTCCAGGCGCACAGTCCAGACCTCGCCTGTAATCGGCCGGCCGCTCAGCATGATGACTTTGGTGCTGGGATTGGTCGCGTCGATGACGTAGCTGCCGGCCTGCTCTACCGGGGCGTTGGCGATCTGGAACTCGGCCTTATCGGTGTTGCCCGCGCTGTTGATGATGACCAACGACACGCCGGCGCTGTTTGCCGCGAGATTTCCCGCCGCATCGGCGTTGATCAAACCCGCCAACGCCGCGGCGACCGTTTCAAGCGTGTCGCCCGTTGTAACCGTATGGCTGAATTTCTTCTGATTGCCGCCGAGAGTGAGCACCAAGGAGTAGACTTCGCCGGCCCGCGGCGTGCCGCTCAGCACCACGGTCGTGGCAACTTCCGATGGCCACGGCGACTTGAACGTGACCGAGTAACCGGAAACTACCGGCAGGAAATCGGAGCTGATCCGATCCGCGAGATTGAAAGTAAGATCATCGATGATGTCGCCGCTGGCGATCGTATAAGTAGCAGCCAGCGCGCCGCCCAAGTTCACCTGCCAGCGATCGCCGACCTGCACCGAACTGATGACTTCGAAAGCTGCCTTGGTCCACTTGGTGCCGGCGCTGAACAGCACTGAGCCGTAGCTTTGCACCGGCGTGCCGGTCAGAACGATGCCGCCGGTGCTGGCCTCGGTCTTGTCGAACTTGACCTTGAATGGCGTCCCTGGGATCGCCGAGCTGACGCGGATCTTGCTGTTACCGAGAATATCGACCAGCGCTTCCGCCTTGAAGATACCCACCTGATTGATCTTCGCCGCCAACGCGCGCGCGATGCGCGCCAACGCGACGCCGTCGGCAGTGACCGGATGGATGTAATCGTAATCCGTGCTGCCGCTCCGCAGTGTGAGCTGCCAGCTCTGCCCCGCGCTCGCCGTGCCGGTGAGGCTCACGACGACATCGAGCCATTCGATGCTCTGGTTCTTCGTCGTGACCACGTCGCCGGCGAAGGTATCGAGCTCCGGCGTGCCGCTGAAGCGATTGCGCTCGGCGAGCTGCGCGTCGCTCAAGGCGCTGCCAGACGCCGGCGTGATGCTCAGGCTGACAGCGAACGGATCGTCTTTGCTCACCGAAAGAATTTCCTTCGACACGGACTCGACGTCGAGCTGGACATCCTGTGCCGGACCATTGAGCAACGTGAACGCGAACGGGAAATCGTTCATGCGCGGATCGAAGCCCGGCCGCTCGCCGTACAGTCCGTTGAAGTGGAAAGCCTGTGGATCGTTCAGCACAGCGTTGCCGTCGAGGTTCGTGGTCGCACCGGCGAGCCGGCCGTCGGCCTGCGGCTTGTTGGTTTCGCCGGGCAGGCGGAACGGATCGTTCAAAAAGCGCTCTTCGCCAATCAGCGCGCCGCCGACGATTTCCAACGGCCCGCGGATCGAGTTGACACGCTCTTCGAACGGCGGGAATACCAGCGCATCGCCGCCGTCGACCACCTCGTCGTCGATCGCCATGACATTGACGGTGCGCGGCATGTTCCATTCGCCGACTTCAGCGACACCGTCGCCGTCGTCCGGCGTGAACTTGACCTGCGGCGTGATGATGGCGCCGCCCGGGCTGTCCGGACTGATTGTCACTCGCGCGGCGATATCTTGCGTCTGTCCGCGCGTCGCATTGCTGACGGTGATCACCCGGCCGCGCACGATCACATCGTAAAGCAGATTGTTGTTGCTGTCTTTCAGCAGCGCCAGGTCGGCGCCCAGTTCCTGCGCCGCGCGGGACAGATCGTCGCCAAACTCGGCTGTGTAGCTCGCCTCCGCCGGATCGCCGAAGCTGGTGCTGTGCAAAATGTCGCGCAGATCGATGCGCCAGGTTTCGCCCGCCGTCACTCGCCCGGTGAGCTCGATGGCGACGCTCTGGAACACATCGTCCTTATCGCGCGTGACTTCGATCGTTGCGCCGCCCGCCGTGTCCGGCGTGATCGCGAAGTCGGTGTAAAAAGAGCCGGTGGCCGCGCTCGCTTCGATCAGCAGCTTCGGTTGGCTGCCGGATGTGAGGGTTACCTTGTAGCCTTTAGCCTCGATCTTGGTTTTGAGCTGCCCAGCAACGTCGTTCAACGTCGGCGGCGCGGTCGTCGGATCGTTATCGCCGTCGGCGTTGAGATCTGTGACCCGATAGAAAACCACATCGCTGCCGTACAGGGCGATGTAATCCTCATCTAAGTCGCCGTCCGTCTTTAAGTCATCCACAACGTATTGCTGCAGCGCTTCGATACTGAGCTTCATCATGGTGTTGATCGTCGACGGCGTCGCGACCGTGAATTCGGCGGTGGATTGGTTCGCCGCTCCATCCGCGATGAAGCTGTTTGCGATGAAGTTCAACTTCACCCTGCCTGAGGTATAAGCGCCGGTGACAAAGTAACGATACGTATTGCCGCTCACCAGCATGGGTGGCCGCGTGCTATCGAACGTTACGCTGAAATTGTCGCTGGCGGTCGCGGGTTGCAGCACGAACTCTGGCGCGAGGTCGGTGACACTTGCCGCGTCGAGTACTCCTCCGGGCAAAGTGACATCGATGTAGCCCAGTCCATTGATGGAGCTTAACGTAATGACCCAAATATCGCCTATCCGCGCCGAGCCGGTCAGTTCGATCAGCGTCTGCGGCGTCGCCACATGCACTTGCACGGCTTTGTTTTCGCCGAAGGCGGCGTCGGCGTTGAACGCTTCATCCGAGTTGTATGCGCGCGTCAAGGTCGGCACGACGTTGACGGTTACGTTCGCCGCCGGCGCTTGCGTCAGCACCAGCGTGTAGTCATCCGTGATCGGCGCCGTTCTCAGATAGCTGTCGTAATCGGGGAAGTTTGGATCGAGCGACTCCACCGAAAGCCGCGTCGTAATCTCGTACCGGCTGGTGGCGTCCGGCGTGACATTCCATGCACCGATCGGTCCTAGCGAGTAAGTCTTATTTTCGGCGTCGTAGCCGGTAATGACCGCCGACTGGCCTTTACCCGCGCCGTCGACGATCGTCAGCACCTTGTTCTTGAGATCGATCGCGGCGCGGTTCTGTTCATGGCGCTGCACCGAAGCGATCAGATCATAACTCACGTCGCCATAGACGCCCGCGAACCGATGCTGCGGGAACAATTTGCTGTAATTGATCACCGAGCCGATCCGGATCTGATACCGGTCCGTGGTATTCGCGCTCGGCACCGAATGGATAACAAATTCGACGAACGAATCGTAAGCTGTCGCGCTGCCGATATCGATGGCGCGCGGGTTGATGGTGACGTTGCCGGCTCGGCCCGGCGTACCGGCCGGTATGCCGAACCAGTCCGCCGCCAAGACGTTGCCCGCGCCGTCGAGCAGCTCGATGGTCGGGCTGATCACGTAATTGACGGTTTCGACGATCGGCCGGATGCCGTAAATCGGAAAAATGCCGAGGAAATAACCGACAACCACTTGCTCGAAACCGGTGACCACGGAAAAGCTGCCGGTGACAAGCTTGGTCTTATCGATATCGAGGACGACATGGACGGAGCCGCCGCGCACTGCGTCAAAGGTAAAGGGATCTACGCCGTCCTGCGCTGGGCTGCTCATAGGGGCGCTGACGGTAATCTTGTCAGCAATCGTAATTGTTGTGCCGCTCGCGCTTGCCTGGTAAACCGAGCTTTCACTGTTGATTTTCGCCGCCAGATCGCGCGCCACGGTCAAAAGGTTGCGCTCGCCCAGATTTGTGCCCCGCACCAAAGTGCTCGGCGTGTTGTAAACAAAATCGACGCCATTGATCGTGACCTTGAACTGATCGCCGGCGGCCACTTCTTCCAACTGACCGTTCAAGGTGTAGACGACCTGGAAATAGTGCGTCCGGCCGTCATCGACTTTCCCGTCATCGAAGGCCGTCGAGTCGTACGGCTTCACCCGCGTCTGCCTGAGATTACCGACCGTCGTCAGGTCGCCGCTAGAGGTTGTGATGCTGACCTTGTTGCCGGCGGCGCTTGCATGCACTAGCGATTTAACATTGTTGTCGGCGTTGATCGCCGCCGCCAGGCCGGCCGCGATGCTGCCATCGCTAGTGGTATTGACGACGTAGCGCACGGTCGCCGTGCCGATGGTCAGCGTCCAGACATCGCCGCTGTTGAAATTATTGTTCCGGTAAAGTGTATCGAGATCCGGCGTCACCTCCATGGTCCAATTGAGATCGGTTGTGCCGCTCACCGTGGCGTTGCTAGCGATCGCCGGCGTAGCCGCCGGCGCGATTGTGAACGCCGCGCTGAACGCGTTGCTGTTTGACCGGTTGATGATGATCAACGTGGCGCCTTCGGTGATGGCGCTGTACACGCTGGCCGCGGCGTTGATCTGATCGCGCAGGTTTTCCGCGATCGCTTGGGGAGTGTTGTAGGTCGTGGCATCGGCTGCCCGTGACTTCGTCAAGGAAGCCGCACCGCTGAGGGCCACTTGCCAGGTTTCGCCGGCTGTGGTCGCGCCGCCGAGGGCCAAGCTGACGAATTCTGCGTTGGTGCCGTTCAACGTCTGCTTGGTTACCGCCGTGACAGCAGGCGGGCCGGCAACCGCCGGCCTGACCACGGTCAAGACTGGGCTGAAGGTTTTTGTTTGGCTAACGATGATCAGCGTCGCGCCGCTGAAGGTTGCCGTGTAATCGGTGCCATGATCTGCGTTGATCTTGTTCGCTAAAGCGATGGCTAAGTCGCTGGTCGACAGTCCCGGCGTGCCGTCTAAAGTTTCCAGCGAGGCGCTCACCGTCACTAGGTTTGGTAACTCACTCGCCGGCGGCCCGGTTTCATGCAGCGACAGAGTCCACTGATCGCCGACCACCGGGGTTTCCGTCAATGGCAAGTACCATGCTTTGCTATTGGCGGTCGAAGCGATCGGCGCGACCGCGGGGATCGCCGCCGTGCCGTTAATCGTTCCCTTGGTGCCGCGCACGATCGAATATTCCAGCCGGAACTGGCTGCTGCGCTCGATCGACACCACCGCGCCGCTGTCCGGCGTCGCCGGTTCAGCCGTATTGTTAATAGACGCCTGCAGTTTGTCGTCGATGGTCGAAACCGTGTCGGTAGCAATCGCCAAGTAACGATAGGAAACCGGGTTCGTCCCGTCGGCATTGCGCAGAGTCACGGTCCATAGATCGTTCTCGTTGACCGTGCCGAACAGTTCGAGGCTCGCGCTGACCCAATTGATCGCGTTGACGGCCACGGATGAACTGCTGGCCGGTTGGCCCGCCGGCGTGCCGCTGATGCTCGCGCTCCCCTGCGGGTTGATGGCTTCGATTGAAATGGTAACGGTGAACGCGCCGGTCCGGCTGACGGTGATCGCCGCGTCGCTGTCGAGGGTCGAAGGCAACGCCGTGCCGTTGATCAACGCCTGCAAACGGTCATCGAAAGAATTGACCGTGTCGCTCGCTGAAGTGGTCAGCGTGAAAACATCCGTCGTGGCAGCGTTGCCGTCGTTGATCGTGACGGTCCATTTTTCTCCCGCCCCGACGCTCAACAGCGTGATCGTGCCGGTCGCAAAGCCGATATCGGCGCCTTCAATCGATACCGACGCGGTGAACGCGCCCGACCGAGTGATGGAAATCACGGCGTCGCTGTCGAGCGTCGTCGGCAGCGTCGTGCCGTTGATCAACGACTGCAACCGATCGTCCAGGGTGTTGATGGTGTCACTTGCCGATGCCGTCACTGTGAAAACGTCGGTAGTGGCGGGGTCGCCGTCGATCACGGTCGCCGTCCATTTTTCTCCTGCGACAACGCTCAACAGTGTAATCGTGGCCGGCGTGCCGCTGATACTGAAGGTGCCGGTTGGTGATGCCTTCGCCGTCGTCGTGCGCGTAACCGTTCCGGCCACGTTGACATCCTGTTGCAGTCCATCCACGCTGGTGGCTTCACGGCCCTGGAGCGCGAAACCTTTGGGATTGGCGATAATCAATCGCACCGGACTGTCAGCGGCACCGCTTCCGGTGACCTCAACCGTGTATCCCTGAATCTGATTCGCCGTGTTGGCGGCCCGAATCTGGTTCGCCAGCTCATCGGCGACTTTCCTTAACCCATCGCCGCTCAATACGGTGTAGGAGAAGTCGCGATAACCGATACCGAGTTTCCAAACATCGTCTTTTGTGACCTTGCCGTTCAACTGCAGGACCACCACGGTGAAGTACGGCGTGTTGGCGTCTCTTTGAGTCGCCGTACTTCCCTGATCCCATGCCGTCTTGTCCGCCACCGTGCCAAGGTTCACCGTGCCCGAATTGAACATCTCGGGGGTCACGTCGAAGGTGTAGATGTCGTAGCTGAAGTCGCCGCTCCCCTGGACGCGCGCGTAGGGCGTGGTGAAATCGATCGAGCCGCCATGCGCGCTATTGCCCACCGCCGGATCGAACAGCGTAAATAAATTGATCCCCGGATCATCGTTGCTGCCGCGCGGGTCGAGATCCTGCCCCGTGTTGTTGGCGATCTCGTTCTCGTGCACCGGCTGCGGCGCAAATAGGAAGGTGTCCTGCACATGCTCGGCGAGCGACACTTGGAGCTGGTAATCCACTCCCGCCGGCACGCCGTCGCTGCCGAACGGGTACCACGCCGTCACTTCGATGTAATAGGTGCCCTCCTCCTGGAAATCGTACTCCAGGCGATCGTCCCAGTAGAGCGTCGAGCCGGGATCGAGCAGGCGCGAGAAGCCGGCGCCAGTCTTGAGCAGCGTCTCGACCTTCGCCTGCGTCGGATCGAGCGGCTCCGCCAGGGTCCAGAGTCGGAGTAGGCTCGCCCACGGCGTCCTATCGCCGCGCTCGAAGCCATGATCGATATCGAAGAACCCCTTCACGCCGGCGAAGCCGACATCGCTGCCGTTATGCTCGGCTTTATACTCATCAAGGGCATCGGCCAACATCTCCTCGGTAATCTCGAAGGCATAAAAATCGGCATTGCCATCGCCCGTGCCGAGAATCGTCAGGTGCGGCAGCGTGGTCGATTGCTCGATCTCCGGACTCGCATTGGCGTTCCATTTCGCGGTGTCGATATCCTGCGCCGTATAGATCGAATCGTGGATGCCCACCTCGCGCGCCGTCGAAGTGCCGAAGTCACCGATGAACTTGAGGCCGTTCGCCGCGTTGCTCGACGTGATGAAAATGCTGAACAGCGTGGTACTCTGGACGACACGCAGGAAGTTGCCGGACGACGACCAGGTGGCCGCTAGACTGCCCTGATGGCTCGCGCTCGCCAATCCCTCCGCAACCACGCTCAACGCGGTGCCGTCGGCCGGCACGGTGTATTGCGCCGCCAGTGTGTCGTTCAGATAGACGCGCCAGATGTCATCCTTCAGCGTGACGCCGGTGAGCTCGATGCGCGCGTCATTGACCTGGCTGACGAAGCCCGATCCGAGAAATACCACTTCGGTGGGCTCGATGACGTTGGTCGAACCACCCGACTGGCTCACCAGCACGCCCGGTGTGTCGTTGTCGATGATCCGCACGTCGAGCGAATCGGGCGCGGTCACTTCGCGGTTCGAGCCTGCGACGTAGTTGTAGGCCACGGTGGAAGTCGTCTCCTGCGCGTCGGCCTTGCCCGCGGTGGCGGTCTGGCCCGCCGCCGGAGTGATTTGGAACTTCGTCGTGAACGCGCCGAGGTGGCGGATGGTCAGCGTGCTGCCGGCGGTCGAAGCCGAGAATCCAGTCGTGGCAGTCGTCGTATTGATCGAAGTCGCCAAAGCGCTGGCAATGTCGTCCAGCGTCGAACTCGCGCCCACGGTGAAACTGTGAGTCGTCGTCGAACCGTTCTGCGTCAACTGGACGTTCCACACTTCGGTTTGCGCCGGCGTGCCGCTCAACACCAGCGTCGTCTTGTCCTCCTGGTCGCCGAACGTGAGCGTCCAGGTTGCGCCCGCGACGATATTCTTCGAATCTCGACCAACCGTTAGCACGCGCTTCGCCCAATGCGTCCCGCTGGCTGTGCTGCTGCTGGTGACGACGGCACCGCCAGTCGGCAGTACGCGGGTTTGCGAAGCGGTATCGGCGCGCCGCAGATCCACAGTAAACGGCGCATTCCCCGTCCGGTTCAGCACGATCAGCGTATCGCCACCCGTAGTGCCGGTAATGGTCGCGCTGCTCTGCGGCGTGGCGCTTGTGAGCACGATGCTCACCGTGAACGGGGTCGTGTTGCTGATAGTGAAGAGGGTATCTGTCAGATTGCCGTTCGTGACCGTAAAGGCGGAGAGCATTCCTGCTTTTGTGGCCAGATCGTTAATCACATCGACCAACGTCTGACCCGATGCCACGTCGCTATTCACGGTGTAAGTGGTGTCTCCGACCTTCAAAGTCAGCGTCCAGCGATCATCTTTCAGGGCCGTACCGGTAAGCCGGAGATCGGCACTGGTGTATTTGGCAATGAACCTGCTGCTACCTTGATTGATCGCGTTGGCGAGGCCGGCGGCGACCGCGCTGCGCGCTTGCAGTTCCGTCAGGCTCGTCGTCGCGTTAGCGGCCTCGTTGGGTTGCAGCGTATATTTGAACTCTTCGTCGTCGAGCGACAGCGACCACACGGCGCCGGCGTTGTTGACCGCGCCGCTCACCCGGATCGCCGCCTGAGTCCAGGCGGGAACGCTGTTCGTGTCATCGAAGCTTACGCCGGCTCGATCACCCGTTATATTGGCCTGGTCGGTCGACCCACCGGATGCCACGAACGAAAGCGTGAACAATGCCGCACCGCTCAAGCTGAACTGATTGTTGGTACGATCGCTGTTACCGATGGTAAATCGCGCTCCAGTCAACGCCGTGTTCAACCTGTCCGCCAAGCCGTTGGCGACCGCGCTCAACGTATCGCCCTGCTGCACGGTGTAAGTATAGAGCGCGCCGTTGACGCTCAGCGTCCAGTTTTCTCCGGCCAGCGGCGTGCCTGAAAGTGTGATCGTCGCGCTGGTGAACGGCGCGCTGACTGTGCTGAGGAATGCCGGACCACTCAAGATCAAGTATCTGGCCGGCGTGCTGCCGGCGGGGGTCAAGAGAGCCGCGCTGACGCTCGGCGTCGCGCCGCTATCCTGCGCCAATGCGACTTCCACTTTCAGCGTGAACGGCGCGCTGCTGCTCAGGTTGAATTCATTATCGCTCGTGACGCCGTTCGTCACTGTGACGCCTGCCACGCTGATGCGCGACGCCAACTCATTGGCGACCTTGCTCAATTGATCGTTTGTTTGAACTTCGTACGTGGCAGCGGTCACGCCATTGATCGTCACGCTCCAAACATCGCCTGGGCTGGCGCTGCCGAGCAAATTGACATCGACATTCTTGTAGCCCACCGCGGCTTGGTGCTCCTGCGTCAAGTCTTTGTTCAGTGCCGCGGCCAAACCGTTGATCACATCGTCGGTGGTAATGCCGAGGAAATTGTTTAGCGTGGCCGGATCGATCTGGTGCGTGATGCGCGAATAATGGGTCGCTTCCTTGAGCGTATCGTCGACCGCGGTGACCTTGATCGTCTTGGCCTGGTTCCAGTTCGAAGTTGTGAAGGTCAATCTGCCGCCGGGGATGATCGCGCCGCTTTCATCGCGCACAATAATCTGTCCGTCCAGGCTATTGCCGTTCGCGTCGATGCTGTTCATCACGACGACGACATCCCCGGTGGGTTTCTTAGTGAGCACGACCTTGTAGGTGTCCGAACGCAAGTCGGCCGGCGCGCTGCTGCCCTCTGCGACCACGGTGTCGAACTCGTCGCTGATCACCGGCGCACTGCCGTCGTCCGTGGCTGGGAAGATCAGCACCTGCGCCGCGTCATTATCGATCACTTCGGCGAGCACGCCGGGCGCGATCAGCCCATCGTAAGCGCCGCCGTCCTTGGCGCTGCGGCCTTCGATCACCGTGTGTTGAATATTAATAAAGCGCCGCCCCTCGGCCAACAAATCTCCCGGCGCGCTCACCGTGATCCTCTGCGGGATAAACCAGTTGCTGCGGTTGAACACCAACACGACGCCGGTCTCGCTGCCGTTCAGAGCGATCCCTTTGCCGCCGGCCCGCTGCTCGCTTTCCCGTAGCGGGATCGGTGCCGCGGTCACCTGCACATCCTCTTCGGGCGAGCGGGTGAGAACGATCAAATAGCTGGTCACGAATCCGGCGATCACGCTCGCTTCTTCGAACACGCGGTTCGGTCCATGGTCGAGAGTGACGACAATGCCGGCCTCGTCGTTATCGCCGACATGGGCCGAGACGCTTTGCGTGAAGACCGCCTGGTAAGCCGGATCGGAGCTGCTGGTGGTCTGGATGATCAGGCCGCTGTGGCCCTGCAAGTCGTTGCTCACCACCGTGACTTCGCTGCCGTTGCTGCCGCCGACGTTGAAAGTATCGCTGCCGAGACCGCCGACGATCGCGATGGCGACTTTCTCGCTGGTGCTGGAAATAAAGAAGCGGTCGTTGCCCTCGAGCGCATCGACCACGACCTTTTCCAAGCCGACGTAAGTCACGAAGAGGCCGGCGCCGAAAACGCCATTAGAGGTGACCACGAAATCGTCGCCGAACTCCGTGCCCACCACCGTCAGCGTGTCGAAGCCGTCGCCGCCGTCGATGCGCACCGGCGCGTTGACGGTGAACGAAATGAAGTCGGCGCCCTGACCGCCGTTGATGTTGGTGAACGGCGCCTTGGGATCGTTGGGATCGACCTTGACGAAGGCACGCACCAGGAAGCTGTCGTCGTCTTCGTCGCCGAACAGGAACAACTCGGCCTTGTTGCTGTAGACCGTGAAACGGTCGTTGCCAACGCCGCCGAAAGCCGTGGTGTTCTGGCTGATGCCGTTGCTCAAGAAGCCGCGCGTCACCTGCGTCGTCTCGAAATAATCTTCCTCGGCAAGGCCGTTGTCGGGATTGCGGCCGTCGCGGAACGATTTATAAACTTGCCCGAACTGGAAGGTATCGGCGCCGGCGTCGCCGAACAGCACCATCGGCGACAGGTTGTCGTCGAGCACAAAGGTGTCGTCGCCGCCGCGACCGTAGACCTCAACCGCGCCGTTGATGTCGCCGTCGTAGTTGACTCGCTCGATGGTCCCGCCCTCCACCGGTTCGCGATTTTCATCAACTTCAATCGCCGCCACCATGCCGCGGCCAATCTGCTTGTTGGCGCGAATCAGGAAGAAGTCGGCGTTCTCGGTGCCGTAAATTTTCAGCCGGTTGACGCCGATGTCGCCGTTGGACTGGTCGAAGACGTTGATGCGCGCCGAACCGTTACCTGCCAGACCGATCTCGTAGTTGTCGCTGCCCTGCTGGCCGTGCAGTGTCAGCTCGCTGGCAACCCCACTGCGGAAGGTCTGCTCGCCTTGACGGTCATAGTTGACCCGCACCCGATCGTTACCCTCGCCCAGGTCGACGGTGGTGGGACCGGCGATCGAATTGATATCGACGACATCGTTGTCCTGGTTGGTAATCGGATTTTCATCGCCGGTGTCGATGATGGTGGCGCCGCGGTGCGTCGAATCGATGAAGAAGCCGTTGTTGCCGTTGCTGAGCCAGAGTTTTAATACTTCGAAGCCGTCGTAGGCGATGCCTAACGTCATGCCGAGACCGGTGATCTCCGTGGCGCTCAGCTCGCCGTTTTCATTGGAGTTATCGCCGCTATCATAGACCTTCAACGTGTCGGTCGCACCGCTGTCGCCGGCGAGAGTCAAGCGCGCCGTGATCAAGGCGGTGGGGCCTTGGTTCAACTTGCTGTCGGCGGGATCGAGCAAACCGTCGATGGCGCCCACCACGCCGGTGCTGCTGCCGACGCGCACGGTATCGCTGCCGGCGCCGCTGCTGATGCTGGTGGGCCCGGCGATGGTTTCGATATTGATCACGTCATTGCCGGTGCCTGCGATGAGCGTCGTCACCGCGGGGTTGGCGTGGGTGCTTTCAATGGTAAAGACATTGCCCGCCGAGCCGAGGCGTATGTTGAGCGTCTCGAAGCCGCCGTAGGTGATCCGGCCGTTAACGCCCATCAAGAGCAAGTTGTCGCCGCCCGCCACACCGTTGCGAATGGTCATCGCGGTCAGCGTGCCGTAATTCAACATGCCGACATCGTTGGCATCATCGACGTTGAGGACATCGCGATTTCCAGGTCCCTGGCCGTTGATGATCAGTTGCCCGTTGATCCCGTTCAGTCCGGGCGCGCCGCTAGAGCTCGGGTTGCCAACGTTGACGGCATCGTCGCCGTTGCCTGTGTTGATGGTGATTTGCGTCTGCGCGGCGCGCACTTCAATGCTATCGTTGCCCGCTCTGGTGTTGATCTCAACGAACTCCACATTGCGATGGCTGATGCGCGTCGTCGCCAGGCCGCTGGCCACCACCGTACCGTTGGCTCCATCCACATCGAGCGTGAACTGATCGGCAAATGGCGCACCGGTAACGACCAGCCGGTCATTGGTTTGGCTGCCGCCGTCGACGATCGTAATGGTGCCCGAAGCGCCCTCTGGCACCGCCACCAGGTAATGCTCCGGATAGAGGCCATCGCTGCCGCCAGTATCCAACGTTGCTTGGCCGCGCCAGTTGGCCACGGTGCGCGTCGCCGTTCCGACCCCCACGCTGTTATCCAAGTCGTTGACCACAAAAGTGTTGTTGCCGGCGCCGCCGCCGATCTCGGCCCGCTCGAACAGGTTGTTGAGATCTTCCACGACGGCATCGCCGGCGAAACGATCGCCCGCGTCATCGAGCTCCACGGCGCTGTTCTTGCCTTGCGCAAATGGCGCCGCACCCTGGCTGTTCAGCAGCGTGCCGACAATGAAGGTGTCGTTATACAAGCCGATATCGGAGTTGAAAGTCTCGACCAGCGTGTCGATTTCGTTTTCATCCGCTTCATCGATCCGCCCATCGCCGTCGTCATCGGTCTTGTTCGACGCGCTCGGGCTCGCATCTAGGAACTGATCGCGGCCGAAACCACCGGTGAAACGGTCGTTGCCCATGCCGCCGTCGATTACGTCATCGAAGCGCGAGCCGATAACCGTATCATCGCCGCTGCCGCCCGCCAGCGTAAGCGCAACGCGGTCGACGGCGACAGCCGAAGCGTTAATGACGTCGTTGCCGCCCAAACCGTCGACCTTGAGCGCGTCGCCGTCGGCGCGCACGCCGCCTCTGACTACGATGTTGGAGGCCACCGAACCGCCGGCGTCGCGCAGTTCAACGCTGACTTCCGAACCGCTGCCGCTGAGATTGATCGTATCCGCCGCGGCGCTGCCATTGACGTTGACCACATCGGCCGCGCCGCTGCCGACGTCCAACAACACCCGGCGAACCTGAGCGCCGCCGAGATAGTTGACGGTGAAAGTATCGGCGCCGCCGGCGGCGTTGATTTCAAGATCTTCCAGATTGCTGGCGCTGATCGAACCAATCTCGCTGCCGCCTTGGAACTTGGCCACCCGCACGGTCAGCGGCGCGGGCGAGGAGATCACTAGCTCGTCGTTCGCCGGAGTGAAGCTGATCACCAGTACATCGCCAAGGATGCTCGCCGTCGGCGCATCGCTGCCGCCGTTGACGTTGACGCGGGCGTTGCTCTCGAAACTCCAGTTGATCCTGTCGTTACCGGCGCCGCCGTCGATCGCATCTGAACCGCCACGGCCGGCGATCAAATCGTCGCCCGCGTCGCCGAAAATTTCGTCGGCGCTCGCACCGCCGGTGATGGTGTCGTTGCCGCCATCGCCGTGGACCACCGCGCGGCCGTTGCCGTTGTGCACGATGATATCGTTGCCGTCGCCGCCGTAGAGGACGGCTGCCGTGCTCTGCGCGCCAGTTTGCAGGATATCGTTGCCGGCATCGCCGTAGAGCGTCGCGCCGCCCGAGCCATTGTGGATCAACGCGTCGTTGCCGTCGCCGCCATGCAGCTCCACCGGCGACTCGACGCCTTCCATGATATAGATCTGATCGGCGCCCCTGCCGCCGAAGGCGACGATGCGCCGCACGCCGCTGAAGCGCTGCTCGCGCCCGCTGAACTTGACCACGACGGTTTCGCCGCTCTCGTCGCTGCCGGCATGTTCGACTTGATAAATCTCGTTGGTCGCGCCTTGACCGATGCCGCGCAGCGCATTGCGCTGCTCACCCATGTTCAGCACCAGCACGCCATCGCCGTTCGAACCCGCCCATGCCCGCGGGTCGCCGGTGGCGTTGCCGGCGAGATAGACGATCGTCGGCAGTTCGATATAGCCGAGAGTGAACTCCATATCGACGCTGACCTCGAAGAAGAGGATCTCGAGAGTCGCATGAGCTTCGACAATGATCGGCACCCGGCCGCTGCCGGCGGCGGTGACGTCGAAGCCGATCTCGATGCCGGCGAGGGTGATGCCGAAGGCGCGCAGCCTGGCCGAGCCGCTGGCGCCGACGTGGAAATAGTACTCGGTGATGCCCGCCGGCGCGCCGGCGACCTGACGCTCGCCAAAGCCGACGTTGAAGTGGAAGCGAGCCACCAGGCCAAAATCATTGGTGCCGAGCGTAATCCCGCCGTCGAGGGTGATATCGAAATGACCCCGGCTGTTGAACCAGCCGGAGGCGGTCATCGTCGCCAGACCGAAGAAGTCGAGGCTGGCGTGGAAGTCCACTCGCCAGTTGCCCTGCCCTTGCGCGCCGCCTACTTCGACTCGGAAGCCGGCCTCGAAGGTGAGCACCTCGAGGAACGACACCTCGCCGTTGACATCGAGCAAGAAGCTTCGGGCGGCGATGGTGATGCCGGCGAGCGTGCGGCTGCTGCTGGTGGTGTTGATCTGCAGTTTGCCGGCCGCACTGACTCGGATGACCTCAAATAGATTGCCTCTGAATTCGACGTCGAGCAGCAGCGCCATGCCGTCGCTGTAGATACCGGCGCCGCCCGCCGCGCGCACGTCGATCGGACCGAGGTGCAGCATGACGTTGAACTCGATGGTGAAGCGGTCGGCCAGCAAAGCGACCGTCACGCTGCCGGACGCCTCGGCAAAGCCCAAGAAGGTGACCGAGCCGGCGATCATAAGCTTGAACCCGGATGCCAGCGTCACGGTGCTGCCGTCGGCCTTGGTGAGGGTCTTGGCGTTGCGGGCGGTATTTAATTCCACATGGGCGGTGGCGCTGAAGGAGAGACCGAGGTTGGTGCCGAATCCGGCCGACACATCGACGTTGATAAAGGCCGCCAAGCCGTCGCCGTCGATGCGCAGGACGCTGTCGATGTTGAACTGGCCGATGCCGAGCAGGCTCATCATCGCCTGGACGCGGACGTCGATGGTGAAAGGGTTGGCGACAAAGGTGAATTCGAAGTGGCCGCTGATTTCCAGCACTGGGCCGATGACCAGTCGGCCTTCGAGCACAATGCGCAAGCCCGATCGAATCGTCACGTCGCCGATCTCGATCAAGCCGGTGACTGGATCGAGGGCGAGAATGTTCGGCGCGTTGCCCGAGTATAAAGGATTATGCTCTTTATTCATCTGGAAACTTTCGATGATGATGTCGCTGCTATAGGTATTGATTTCCAGCAGGAACTGGCCGCTGAGCACGACTCCGGGAATCGCGCCGCCGTCCGCGATCGCCAACGTCACTCGGCCGACGACACCCGGTCCATTGCCGGCGTTGTCGATGAAGAAAATCAGATCGAGGCTGCCGGATAGCGAGCCGATGTATTGAATGTTAGTGCTGACCGCGCCGGAGATTCGCACTTGTCCCTCGCTCGCGGTGAAGCCGATGAAGCCGCTCAGCGTGATTGTATCGAACAATGTGATGCTGCCCTGGATATTGGCAGTGATGTAAATGTTCCGCTGCGCGCCTGGCTCGGTGGAGCGCTCACCATTCAGTTTCGGCGCATTATCGAAAATCGTGATCGTAGGCGGCGCGCCAGCGGGCAGCAACGGCAGGAAGCTGTCTGGTATCCTGAAGGTCTGATCGCGCTTGGTGGTATTGAGCATGACCAGCACTTCACCCGTCAGTCTGAAAATGCTGCCGTTGCCGATATCCGAGACCGAGCCGCGGTCGTCGGCCGGAGCATTGGGCGGCGGCACGCCCACCGACAGCTCTACATTCAACATCAGCGCCACGCCCGGAATGCCGGGGCCGGCGGTGCTGGCATCAATAATCAAAAGACCCGTTGCTTGCCCAGTGAGACCGAGCACGGGTATGCTCGCAAACGCCGTGACGAAAATTTCAAACCGCTCCGGCGTGATTCTGAGGAAGAAGCCGCCGGTCAAGACTACCCAATCTTCGGCGTTCGGATCCGGCGAACCGTTCGCCTTGATCTTGAGCGAGCCCACGATCTCGATGGAGAACGATTCGGCCGGCAGCACGAACGTCTGCGTTTCGCTGCGCAAGTTGAGATCTAGTCCGCCGCCGGCTTCATTCGACCGCTCGCGTTGGAGAAAATAAACCGGCCCGCTCTTGGCGGGATCGGTCGCATCCTTGGTAATGATCTTCCATTTCTGACCGCGCACCACCGTCTGAACTATCGCCCCGGCCAAATTGATCGTCTGGATGCCGGCTCGCACGGGATCGACATCGATTTGACTTAGATCCCAAGTCGGAACCCCCACCTCGCCCAACACCGTATCCGAAAGGGACGAGAGATCTAGGTCCAGATCTTCAGCGATGAGATCCCCCGGCACGCCTTCCAGAGCGATCTTCTCGGTCTTTGGCGTCGGCGTGGTGTTGATCTGCAATAGCGCGCTGCCCTCGGCGAAGATGCCGTAGTTTTTCAGGAAGTCGAGGTTGACCTGAATCTTCGCTACGCCCCAGAACTCGGGGTTTCCGGTCACCGTATCGCCGGTCTGCAAGATGAAGCGGGCGCCGATAGAGCCGATGTTGCCGAGCTTGATGATCTTCACCGTGCCGCTGGCGTCGAGGGTGAAGCGGGTGATCGTCTGGCCGTTGGGCGCCGGGAAGTTGCCGATCTCGAGCACCACCTTGCCGCGGATGTCGATGATCGGCTCGTCGGTGAAACCCAAGCCCTGGAGTTTTACTCCGCCGGAGATTTCGATGAAGAAAACTCGAGGAGCGGGCTGACCCGCCTCGCCCAGCGGCACGGCTTCGATGAGCTGGAAGCTCTCTTCCGCACCGATTTCTGTGGCCGCTCCGAGATTGCCCGCTTGATCGACCCAGGCGCCCGCCTGGAAGTTAACCGACACCTGGCCGACGCTAAAGCCGCGCGTAAAGTAATAGCGATAGACGTTGCTGTCGCCGAGGCGGCTTGGCGCGACACTGCTTGAGAGAGCAGCGCTGCCGACGCCCTCGCCGCTCAGGGTAAATTCGTTGCCGTCGATGCTGGATTCGGCGAGTTGGGTCGCGCCGACGGTGTGGTATTCGATATCGAGGTAGGTAAGGCTGGCGTTGGGCGCCACCGTGAGGTTACGCGTGTTTTCCACGCTGGAGGCAGCGCCGGCATAGGTCCAAGCCGCGGCGGCGTAGCTGATCACGATGTTATCGCCCGCCGCGAGATCGCCGCCGCTCACGGTGAAGCGATAGGATCCTGGCGGGCCGCGCTCGGTGGCATTGGAGAAGGTCAGCCCAGGGCTCGAGATATCGCTGCTCGACACCGAGCTGCGATCGAGCGTGAGCGATTGACCGAACTCCAGGACGACGAACAAGCCGCCGCTATCCTGCTGCACGGCGACTTCCTGATCGGCGAAGTTGCCGATGCGCCGGCCACCGGTGTCGAGGTAGTAGAACGAGTTGCCCAAAAAATGCAGCGTCACCTGGCCGTCGGTGAAGCTGCCGGTGTACCAGTAGCGGAAATTGTAAGTGTTGTTGGTCGAACCGGTCCGGGGTAAGAGCAGCGGCGTTTGCTGGTTGTCGAGCTCGAAGGTCACGCCGCCGCTCACAGTGACGGTGAACTCAGGATCGAGATCGGTTACCGACGCCACGTCCAGGCTCGCCGCATAACTCGGCAGCGTGAACGGTACATCGATAAAACCGCGCTGGTTCAAAGCATTGCTGTCCAGCGTGCCGCCGTTAACCGGGTCGACGAGATCGGCAGTGAGATTCTGCACGGTAAATTTCTGCGTCGATGACAAGTTGCCGATGCCGTTCGTCTGCGCACCCGGCAAATCCTCAGCTACGGACTGGAATGTATCGGCGAGGAAATTTACGCTGACCTCGCCCGCGGCGAAATCCCCCTCGACGAAATAGCGGAAGGTGTTGCTGCGGGTCAGACGCACCGGCTGATTATTGGTCGAGAGTGCGGCATTGCCCAGGCCGGGGCCGCTCAGCGTGAATTCGGTCGGATCATCGACAATCGAATCGGCATCCAGCTCATAGCCGCTCACCGGCTGATAGGCGATATCGATATAACCGATATTCGCCGTCGCCGGATTCAGCACGTTGGTGCCGTAAGCGGCGTTCTGGGTGCCGCCCGTCGTCACGAAGCTGTTGGCGACGAACGTAATGCTCACATCGCCGCTGCTATAACTGCCGATCACCCAGTAACGGAAAACGTAGCTGCTGCCATTTACGCTCCGCAGCACGGGTATTTGCTCACTGTCGAGAGTAAGGGAATAATTCGCGCCGCCGGCCGGCGCGTCGATGGTAAATTCCGGTTCAGCATCGAACACGGAATCCAGGTCGAGCGTCTGACCCGCCGGCAGGCCGATCGTCACGTCGATGAAGCCGCGCTTGTTCAGCACAGCGAGGCCAATGCTGCCGCCGTCCGGCGGCGCCGCGATGGCGGCAGTGGTTCCCTGCACCGTGAAGCGCGCCGTGATGCCGGCGCGATTGACCGTCCCGGTCGAGTCGGCCCAAGCGCCGCCATTGAACGCGACCGTGACCCCGCCCAAATCGAAGTCGTGATCGATCACGTAGCGGTAAACATTGTCGCCCAGATGGACCGGCGCGATGGAGCTATCCGGTTGGGCTGTCAAATTCTGCGTGCCTGCCGCGTTCTTTAAGACGAACTCTTTTTCCGTCGCGCTGCTGCCCGTATCCGTAATCGTAGTGCCGTTGAGCGTGGGCGCGCTGCCCGCCGTCGGCGCAAACTTCACGTCGATGTAAGTGCGCCCATTGGTCCCAGAAGGATTCGTAATCGGTTGGTTCGGGCCGTAGGCGGCCGCGCTGTTGCTGACAAACGACCACGCCTTGTCGGCAGCGGTAAACACTAAAGTCACCGTTTCGTTGCCGGCGATCGGATTGATCGTGGTGGGCGTCGCTACCGTAAATTCGGCGGTCGATTCATTGGCCGTGCCGCCAGCGCTGAAACTGCCGGCGATGAAGTTTAGCTTGACGCTGCCCGAGGTGTAACTGCCGGTGACGAAGTAGCGATAAACGTTGCCGCTCACGAACGTCGGTGCCCGCGTATTGTCGAGCGATACGCTGAAATTGTCGCTGGCGCCGGCCGGTTGCAGGACGAATTCCGGACTGAGATCGGTGACGCTCGCCGCGTCCAGGGTTCCGCCCGGTAAAGCGACATCCATGTAGCCGAATCCCTTGATGCGATAGATGAAGCTGTTCGTGTCGCCTACCCGCTCGGGCGTTTCGCTGTTGAGCACTTCGATGATCTTGCCGCCGGCATGGGTAATGGCCAACTCCGCCCCGGCGTCGGTGATGGACGCCGCATCGAGCGCGTAGCCGGACGGAATATTGTCGAAGGTAACCGTCACATGGGTCGAATCGGTCAACGTCGCTGAGGTCACCGTCGGCAGCGGCTGGGTGTTGGCCTTGAACGACCAAGTGCCCGCGATAAATTCGACCGTCACGTCGCCGTCAATGAATTCGCCGCTGACCCAGTAGCGCCAGACCTCCCGATTCTGATTTTGTACATCCGGCCTGATGAACACTGGCGCTTGCGCGCCGTCGACCCGGATGGTGCCGAGGCCTGCGCCGCTCAAGTTAAACTCAGGCGTGAGATCGGCCACGGAAGCTGGATCGATGCTGTAGCCGGTCGGCGCTAGTGGGAAAGTGACATCGATAAAGTTGCGGTTGTTGAGCTCGCGGATGTCGACGTTGCCGCCGTTGCTCGGCCCAGCAAGCACCGCCGTTGGCCCTTCGACAATGAACTCGCGCGCGGCCGTGTCCGCCACGCCGGCGTTGCCGGCAGCATCACTCCAATCGGAGTTGAACTGAATTTGAATCGTGCCGGGCGTGAATCCGTTCGTGTTCAGCGCGCTGTCCGTAATGAGGTAACGGAAACGCGTGATGCCTTCCTGGGCGAGGTATTCGCTCAGCGTCAGCGTGCTGTCGCTCGGCAGCGTGACGATCGTGGGCTCGAGCACGAAGTCGTCGTTGAACTCCATGGCGATCGGCAATGGCGCGTCACTGACGCTCTTGGCGACGCCGTTGACGGTCAGGGAAAATTCATCGCCCGGATCGTCGAGGATCGAGGCGTAATCCAGTCCCGCGCCTGGTGTCGGCGTGAAAATTACATCGATATAGAACTGCCCATTGAACTTCTGGGCGTTGAGCACATTAACGTCGATGGACGGCCGGTCAGCCGTAAACGGACCCACCACCTCCACCGTCGGCATCACGACCTTGAAGTGAGCCGTGGCCGCGGTGTTGTTGTTTTGGTTGGCGGTTACGCCAGCCGAATCTTTCCATCTCGCACCGGTGAGCTGAACCGTGTAATCCCCTGCCACAACCGCGCCGTCGAGGAAGTAGCGGAAGGTCTCGCTGCCGAGATACATCACCGGCTGCGAGGTTCGCAAAGAAACCGCGCTAGTTGCTTGGCCAACCTTGCGCTCGATGCTCAGCGCCGCCGCGCCCGCCGCCAGAATCGAGTCAATGGCAGCTTGGTTGATCGTTGCGCCGATGCCCGGCACGTAAACTACGTCGATATACGGCGCCAGCACCCACATGACGTTGAGTTTATTTTCGGCGACGTCGGTGCCGACTATATTGCCGTCGACATCCTCGTAGGCGCCTCTGGAAGTCCCATTCAGTTTGTCGAACACTTCTTCGCCGCTTGCCGAGGTCAGCGACCAGGTTTCTTTCATCAGCACGATATCGAAGCTGGCGTTCGTGTCGAGCACGCCTCGGGTCCAATAGCGGAAAGTATTGCCGGTGTCGCCTACACGGACCGGTGCCTGGGTATTGTCGAGTTCGAGGGCGCTGCCGCTCGGCAGCATAAACTCCGGCGCCAGATCGGTGACACTCGCCAAATTCAAATTGGCATCGGTCACGGTCGGGAACGTGACGTCGATATAGCCCCGCTCGCCCAAAGTGCCGACGCCGATCACGCCGCCGTCCATCGGTCCGGCCAGTTTTGCATAAGGGTTGGCCTTCTGCGGGTTAACTGTTCTGAAAGTGACCTCCTCGCCGCTGGCGTTGCGGAAGCCCATCTTGAACTTGCCGTCGATAGTCAAGAGCTGCACCTGGTCGGGAATATCGGCCAGGAACAGCACCGTCGCTTCGCCGCTGGCGATCCTCGACAAGTTGGCGTAGAGCTTGCCGCTGATGCTGAGATTGTCGTTGGCGAAATTGAGCACGCCGCTCATCAGGAACTTGCCGTCGGTGCTGAAGCGCACGACCACCTGACCGTTGAAAACCTCTTTCGAAGTATAGATGGAAAACAGCTTGGCGCTGCCGGTGATCAACATCGGCGACGTGAACGCAGCGCTAAAGCCATTCATCGATGGATTGGCTTTGATCTTGTTGTACTGCGTCACCACCTGCTGCTTGACTGTGGTCAACCACTGATCCACCGGTATGGTGGTCGGCACGCCGAACTGCGGCCCGCGCAGCTGCTCTGGCTGTTCGATCTCCGGCAGTGTCTTGAAGAACTCGACGCCGGCGACGAAGTCGTTAATCGAAAGTCCGGTGGTGGGCTCGAGCAGAATGCCGCCGGGCACCGACGCCTCAATCTGCACGGTCAGCGGTCCCAGCTCGGACATCGCGAAGCGGATCGACAGACCGCCGATACCGGAGAATGAGAACCCGCCTTCGACGCCGATGAAGAACACTCGATCCACCACCGGCGTGACGATGTCGAAGGTATCGATTAATTGGCCGCTAGCGTTGAGCTTCAAGATGCCGCCAATTAGCGCCGCGTCCAACTCGCCGCCGAACAGATTGCCGTGGATCGACACGCCGATCGAAGCGATGTCGGTGATCGGGAACTGGCCGTCGAGCAGTTTGCCGATATCGATCTTGACGCCTTCGATGGCGCCGGAGAACTCCAACCCGCCCAGGCCCTGCAAGCCGGTAACCGCCGCCGACAGCGTCAAGACGAAGTCAGACGGGTCGGCCTGAATGTTAGGCCAGCTGATACCGATCTCGGTGATCCTGATCGGCAGCCAGCTCGGCCACCGGAAGCTCTCGCCGGTGGCGCCGCCAACGCTCAGAAAAACTCCGAAGCCGGGCTTGGTCACGAAATTTCCGTTGCCCCGGAAGGCAAAATTTCGGCCTTCGCCGCCGATCACCAGCGAGCCAAGTCTGACTTCCGCTCCGATGGCGGCGATACTCACGAGTTCCTGGTCGTCGGCGGCGCCGCTGTTGATCGTGATATCCCGGCCGGTCAATACGAGGAACGAGCTGAGATTGATCGTGATCGTGTCGACGTCGAAAATAAAATCTTTGACCCGGCCATTTTCAAACACGAGGCCGACACGTATGGCTTCCGTGTCCGGGATCCCGGTGGCGATGTCCGGCTCCGCCGAGGTGCGATCGGAAATCGTCGCCGAGACCGGTTTACCGGGCAGGAACTTGGCGCCGCCCGAGGCGATAAAGATGGTGCCGCTGAAGTTGGTGCTGTCGCCGAACGTGACGCTAAAATTCTGCACGCCGATGCGCAGATCGGTAAACTCGAGGATCGTCCCGAAGCGAATCGGCCCAGAGTTGGCGCCGCTGGTTTGTGTCGCCGGCGTGCTGCCGGGAACTGTCGTAGTGCCGCCGTAAATTAGCAGCGCCTGGCCAAGCGAGAAGCCGTTGTCATAGACCACCAACCCTGGCCGGCCGCCGCTCGGCAATATCTGGCCGCGCAGGCCAAAGCGCTCGAACGTCACCGTCGCAGTCTGCAGCGTCAGCAGCTGCTGGGGCAAATTATTGTTCCGCGCCGGGTCGTAATTGGGATCATAGCTGATGCGGATGCCGCTACCGGTGATGGTGACGACGCGCGGGATCGTGGCCGTCAAGGTCGCAATATCGATGGCGAACTTGCCCGGCACGCTGAAAGCCGCGCCGAAGTCTTGGGTCACCGCCATCAGATCGACGCTGATGTCGAAGGTGCCGAGCAATCCGGTCAAGACCACCGACACGCCGCTGTTCGACTGAGCGGTCGTCTGCCCCGTTGGCTGCGCGGTCGATTGGCCGGTCGTCTGGCCGGTTGTTTGACCGGTCGTCTGGCTGCCCGGGCGGCTGCCGCCGAACTGAAGCGACGCGTTCTCGACGCCGATCGCCAGGCTCAAAACCAATTGTCCATCTTTGAATCCCATCTTGGCCAGGCTGACGGATGGCGCGCTCAGGCTGAGCGGGCCGACGTTGATGGCGTTGCTCGCCGCCGCCGCGTCTTGCACCTGGCTCGAAACGGTGAAGACCTCTTTGCTGCCGTTGTTGCCAAGCGCGGCGGCGCCCGTGCCAACCCTCCAGCTATTGGCGACGATTTCGACGGTTACTTCGCCGTCAACGAAGGTTTCCGACGGAGCGATGTTGGTGCGCGGCGTCAGCAAAAAACGATAGCTAGTCGCAGACAACCGCTGCACAGTGGTAAGCGCAGTGCCGTCCGTATTCACGGCGATGTTGGCGGCGCCGGCGCCGGTGAGTTTGATTTCATGGCCGTCGAAAGTCGCCTGATCGGCCAGCGCACCGGTCGGGCTGACGATCGTGATGTCGATGTAGCGCTTGGCGTTGAGGCTGGTTTTGCTGACCGTCTGGCCATTGAACGGACTGGCGAGGATCGCGTAGGGCGCATCCACCGCCGGCTGGACGTTTTTGTAAACCGTGAAGCGTTCCAGCTCGCTCGCGTTGTTGGCGCCGCGGCTGTCCGAGAAAGTGTTCGCCAGGAAGTTGATTTCAACCGTCACATTGCCGCCGTTGGCCAGCGCCGTCTGCAAGCCCGCAGTAATGAGCGGATAACGGAACGTGCGGTCGTTGTTCACTGTCGTGACTTTGGTCACGTGGTCGTTATCGACGCTGATCGTGACGGGCGTCGCCACGCCGTTGACCAATCGAGTCGCGAAGATGGCGAACTCCGCGCCGCTATCGAGAATCGACTGGTCGTCCAGTCCGACCCGATTGACATCGTTGAACATCACGTCGATGTATTGCAGGCCGTCGAGGTTGACGAAGGAGCCGAACACCGGCCCGGCGAGATCCGCGGTGGGCGGCCGCAGCGCCGAAGCCGGCGTCGGTATGGTCGCGCCGACGCCGAAAATCGAGTAACCGCTGACGCGCAAATCCGACAACTGGAAGCCCTGGGTGCCGCCGAAGAAGAATCGCGCCGCGCCGCTGATGCCGAAGGCCTCCTGGACGCCGCCGTTGCCGTTCGGGATGTTGACGGCGATCGACGCCCGTGGCAGATCGACATCGACCCGACCGTCCGGCAAGCGCGTGAAGCGCACCGCGCCGGAGATCGTCACGATGTTGGCGGCGCTGATCGTGACAACCGAGTCTTCGCTGATATTGCCCTGTTCATCGAAGCCGGCTTCGAAGATTTCCGTCTTGGCGGTGCTCGTGAAGCGCACGCGAATGGACGCGGTCTCGCCCGCTTCGTCGATTAGCCCGTTGCCGTTGTTGTCCTGGCCGTCGCTGCCCACCGGCGCCGTGGCATTCGGATCGGCCGGTAAAGTAATCGTCCGGTCGATCGCCTGGCCGGTGTTGTTGATGCGCACCGTGATCGTCGCGTTGAGTGTCAGGCCGGGCACGCCGATCAACTCGGCCCGGCCGAAAGCGTAGACCGCGATGAAATCGTCATTGGTGGCCGGCGTCGAAGTGCCGAGCTTGACCACGCCCAAGGTCGCATTCGTGACCAATATGCCGATGGCATCGGACTTGATGCCGCCATTGGCGTCGCGGTGCAAGCCGCCGTCGGGGACGAAGCCCAAAAACAGCTCGACGTTGCGCGCGCCGTAAACCGTCTCGTTGCCGCTCGATTGAGTGGTGAAGTCGCCGCTCAGTTTAAAGAACGGCGGGAACTCTATGGAAGCGTTCAGGATCGCAAAGCCGACGAAGCGCCGCTCGTCCACGCTCCCCAGTGTGCCGTCGGTGAACCGGATGGCGATGTTTTCACTGCCGACGCTGATGCTCTCGTTGACCGCCGCGCCGGTGGTGTTGATGCGCAAGAGCACCGTGCCGCTGGCCGACAGACCGACTCCCGGCGAGCCAGCGTCCACATGCATCGACATCACGCCGGCGATGCCTTGCGGTTTGAAAATGAAGCCGCCGCTGCCGTTCGACACTGTCACGCCCAGCACCGTCGCCGAAACGTTGTTGGCGCCGATGCGGATGACCCGCGGCGCCGGGATCGCGTCGTTCGGGTTGGCGTCCGGCAGCGTGATCTGCTCAAAAGCAAAGTCGCCGATCAGTTCGAAAGCAGGACTAAAGCCGGCGCTGCTCAGGTCGAGCCGCAAGTGTAGGCCTGTCGCGCTCAAGCGCAGGAAGCGGCCGGTTTGCGTCAGCGCCAGGGTGCGGGTGCGGTTCGGGTCGCCGACCGGCAGGTTTTCGTTGACCACGAAGGTCTCATTGATCGGCTGCACGCTGGTCTTGATCGCCAGCGAGAAGGTCGCTTCAAATCTAAACACATCGCCCTCGGCGCCAAACCTGACCGGCACGTCGAACTGCGCCGCCATGCCCTGCGGCGTGATCAGTACCAGGCCGCTCGCATTGGTAATCGACAGCACCGGCGGATCGCCCAGGCTGAGATTCATCTGGCTCAGCGCCAGCTTGATAATCTTGACGTTGTTGGCGCGGGTGGTCTGCTCGAATGAGATGAACGCGCTCAAGCTGATTTCGGGCTGACCGTTATTGTCGAGGTCGAGGGCGAAGGTGATGTTGCCGGAAGCGGCGAGGAGGCGAGTTCTGAAATTGATGTTGACGAAGTCGGTGGTGGGATCGTTCCCGGTCGTGACGCGCAGTCCGTCCGGGTTGCCGAAGCTGGCTTGGAAATCGATGACCGCGGGGGGCGCCGTCGCGGTCGCGCCGCCGGTGGCGGGCTGGCTCGCCGAATTGATGTTGACGTCGATCTGCGTTGCCGCGATCATCACTCCGGTCACGCCTACCAGGGCGATTTCATTGGCGCTCGCGGTAAGCGCGAAATAGCTTGTCCGGTCGGTGACCGCCGTCGGCTTCATCAGCGCCATGCCGAATTCGAGATTGGTCAGCTTGAGACCGATGGCGCCGTTGGCTGCGGGATCATCGGCGCTGTCGAATTTGCTGTCGCCGTTGCTGTCCGGATTGCCGGTGCCGACGAACACGTTGACGTTGGTCGCGCCGACGGTCATGACGGAAACCGACTTGGTCGGATTATCGTCATTGTTCGCCGGCGTGTTATCCGCGAGCTTTATCGTTCGGGTATCGCCTTTCTCAAAGGCGAACCGGCCACTCACGTAGACAAAGCCGTCGATGATGAGCGTGACCTCGCCGCGGGCGCGCAGCAGCGGCCCGGTGAAATCGAGCACCACGAAATCGGTAGTGGCATTTTGCCCAGTTTGTACTTTGAGGCCGTCCGGACTTCCGAAGGCGGCCGGCGGGTTCGCCGTCGTGCTGGTCCTGAAATTTACCGCCGGCGGGATGGCGGGCGCGACGATCGCCGGATTCTTGCCGCCGTTCACTTCTACGGTCAAGTTGTTGGCGCGCAGGGTCAAGCCGTCGACGCCGACCAGCGCCACGCTGCCGCTCGCCTTGAGCGCGTAATAGCTCTCGGCCGACGGCGGTTGTCCGGTCGCCACCACCGGCTTCATCAGCGCCAGGCCAAACTCCAGATTGCTCAACGCCAACCCCATCGCGCCATCGGCGTTGGGCTTGTCGTTGGTGTCGATCATGCCGTCGGGCGTTCCCGGCGTGATTACCCCCGCAGCATCTATCTGGGCGGGATTGGCCGCACTGCCGTTATCGATCCAGTACGGTCCGCCCGTGCCAACGAAAGCGTTGACGTTTTTCGCCCCCACTTTCATCATCGTGACGCTTCTCGTACTGCCGTTGGACAAGGTAACGGTCACGGGATTGGTGCTCTTGGAGAAGGCAAACTGGCCGCTCACGTGGACAAACTGATCGATGGTCAAAATGACGTAGCCGCTCACCTCGAGCACGCCGACTTGATAGTCGAGGACCACGAAATCTGTGTTCGGGTCCGTGCCGGTGATAATCTTTAACCCGTCAGAGCTGCCGTACGCCGTCGGATTGAGCGCCGCGCTGGCTCGGAAATCCACCACTGGCGCCGAAGCGGGATTCGTCAGCATCGTATCCTTAGCGCTATTGATGGCGATGTTGAGTCTGCCCGCCAGCGTGAGCGTCGGCTCCAGTCCGACCAACGCCGCGGCGCCGCTGCCGTTGAGCGCGAAGTAGCTCTTGGTCGACGCCGGTTGTCCAACCGCCACCACAGGCTTCATCAAAGCCAATCCCAGTTCATCGATTCTAACCGTCACGCCCAACGCGCCATCCGCCTGCGGCTTATCGAAATCATCGATCTTGCCATCCGGCGTTCCCGCTGTGACCACGCCCGTCTGCGCGTCGCGCGTCGCCGGACTGGCCTCACTGCCGTTGTCGATCCAGTAAGGTCCGCCGATGCCGGCGAACACGCGCACGTCACTCAAGCCGATCGCCAGCAAAGAAACGCGCGTGGTCGTGGTGCTGCCCACGGTCCGGACGAACAGCTCGCGTTTTTCCAGCGCGAATTCGCCGGCCACAAAGACAAAGGAATCGATGCTGATGATCACCCGGCCGCTCGCTCTGAGCAATTTTCCATCGCTGCCGTCGAAATCCAAAGTTGTCGATGGCGCGACCCGCTCGCCGTTGCCATCGGGATCGGGTCCGGTGATCACCGTGAGCGCGTTGCTGCCGCTGAAGTCCACCACCGTGGTGTTGGCCACGCCGTTTCTGGTGCCGGCGCCTTGATTGATCGCCACCGTCAAATTCTGGCCCACCAGCGTCAGTCCATCGATACCGACCAATCTCGCCTCGCCCACCGTCGCCTTGAGCGCCGTCCAACTGCGCAGATCCGTCGGCGTCGGCGCTGCGGCGCCCGGCGTCGTCGCCACCGGCGCCGGCACTTTCATCACGGCAATCGCAAAACCCACGTTGGTCAATGATAAACCGAGCGAAGCGTCGTTGAGTTCGTCCGACTCGTTGGCATCGATGATCGTGTTGCCATTTTCATCGATGATGGTGTCGTTATCGTAATCCGTACCGTCGATCACGCCGTCATGATCGAGATCGCTCCAATACGGTCCGTTCACGCCGACAAAGGCATTGACGTTCGAGCCGCCGATGGTCAGCAGATTGACCGTCACCGGCGAGGCAACGGCAGTGTTGGTCGCCGTGTCGTAGAGATGAATAGACTCGCTGCGCCGGCTGAACGCGATGTTACCGCTCAAGAAAACAAAGTCGGCCACGCCGATGGTCAGTTTTCCCGCCGCCTCGAGTAGAGTGCCCTTGCTGCCGGCGAAGTCCAGGGTCACCGACGGTGCGGGATCGGGGCCTGCGGGATCAGGTCCGGTGATGATCGTCAGCGCGTTGCTGCCGCTGAAATCCACCACTGTGGTGTTGGCCACGCCGTTGTTGGTGCCGCCGCCTTTGTTGATCGCCACGGATAAGTTTTCCGCCGCCAACGTCAACCCGTCGATGCCCACCAGGCGCGCGCCGCCCACCGTTGCTTTGAGCGCCATCCAACTGCGTAGATCGGTGGCCGTCGGCGGCGTCCCTCCCGGCGTCGTCGCCACCGGCGCTGGTATCTTCATCAACGCGATGGCAAAGCCGACATTCTCCAGCGACAAGCCGAGCGAAGCGTCGTTTAGCTCGTCCGACTCGTCCGCGTCAATCACGCCGTTGGCGTTGGTGTCGGCGCCATCGATAATTCCGTCGTGATCGAGATCGCTCCAGTAAGGGCCATTGACCCCGGCGAAGGCTTGCACGTTGGATGCGCCGATGGTCAGCAGATTCACCGTCACCGGCGTGGCCACCGCAGTGTTGGTCGCCGTGTTGTAGAGATGAACCGTTTCGCTGCGTTTGCTGATCGCAATGTTGCCGCTCAAGAAAACAAAGTCGGCCACGCCGATGACCAATCGGCCCGAGGCTTCGAGCAGCTTGCCCTTGCTGCCGTCGAAATCTAAAGTGACCGACGGCGCGCTTTGCGCACCCGCGCCATCGGGATCGGGACCCGTGATCACGGTGAGTGTGTTGGCGCCGCTGAAGTCTACCACCGTAGTGTTGGCCACGCCGTTGTTCGTGCCGCTGCCTTGGTTGATCGCTACCGACAAGTTCTCAGCCGCTAGTGTCAAGTCGTCGATGCCCACCAAGCGCGCGCCGCCCACCGTCGCTTTGAGCGCCATCCACGAGCGCAAATCGGTGGCCGGCGGCGGCGTCCCTCCCGGCGTGGTTGCCAGCGGCGCTGGCACCTTCATCAGCGCGATGGCGAAGCCGACGTTTTCCAGTGACAAGCCGAGCGACGCGTCATTCAATTCATCCGATTCGTTGGCGTCGATCACGCCGTTGGCGTTGGTATCGGTACCGTCAATCATCCCGTTGTGATTGAGATCGCTCCAGTACGGTCCATTGACGCCGGCGAACGCTTGCACGTTGGATGCGCCGATGGTCAGCAGGTTGACCGTGACCGGCGCAGTAACCGCGCTGTGGGTCGCTGTATCGTAGAGATGGATCTGCGCGCTGCTCTTGCTGATCGCGATGTTGCCGCTCAGGAAAACAAAATCCGCCACGCCCAGGGTCAACCGCCCCGCCGCTTCGAGCAAGTTCCCCCTGCTGCCGGCAAAATCCAGAGTCGTCGACGGCGCGCTCTGTGAACCGGCACCATCAGGATCCGGGCCAGTGATCACCGTGAGCGCGTTGCTGCCGCTAAAGTCCACCACCGTAGTGTTGGGCGTCAACGGTCCTGTGGCGCTGGTCTTGGTCCCGCCGCCGCCTTTGTTAATCGCCACGGATAAATTTTCCGCCGCCAGCGTCAAGCCGTCGATGCCGACCAACCGCGCCCCGCCAACGGTCGCTTTGAGCGCCATCCACGAGCGCAGATCGGTGGCCGGCGGCGGCGCCGCCCCAGGCGTGGTCGCGACTGGCACTGGCACTTTCATCAAGGCGATGGCGAAGCCGACGTTTTCCAGCGACAAGCCGAGCGATGCGTCGTTCAATTCGTCCGATTCGTCGGCGTCAATCACGCCATTGGCATTCGTATCGGTGCCGTCGATCACGCCGTCCTGATCGAGGTCCATCCAGTATGGCCCGTTAACCCCGGCGAACGCTCTCACGCTCGATGCGCCGATGGTCAGCAAGTCGACCAGTTGCGTGCCCGCCGGCCCGCGCGGCTGGTGCGTGGTGGCGTCGATCGCCGTGTCGTACAAGTACACCGTCGCGCTGCTCTTGCTGATCGCAATGTTGCCGCTGAGGAAAACGAAATCGGCTACACCCAGTGTCAGTCGTCCTGCTGCCTCGAGCAGCGTGCCCCGGCTGCCGGCAAAATCCAAAGTCGTCGATGGCGCGCTTTGGCCACCCGTGCCATCCGGATCCGGTCCGGTGATCACCGTGAGAGCGTTGCTGCCGCTGAAATCCACCACCGTGGTGTTGGGGGTCAACGGTCCTGTGGCGCTGGTCTTGGTCCCGCCGCCGCCTTTATTGATCGCCACCGACAAGTTTTCCGCGGCAAAGGTCAAGCCGTCGATGCCCGCCAAGCGCGCGCCGCCCACCGTCGCTTTGAGCGCCATCCACGAGCGCAGATCGGTGGGCGGCGTCGGCGGTGTCGTCGGCGCCGGTCTCGGAGCTTTCAATATCGCGATCGCCAAGCCGACGTTTTCCAGTGACACGCCGATGGCCGCGTCGTTGAGTTCGTCCGACTCATCCGCGTCGATCACGCCATTGCCGTTTTCATCGAGGATTTGATCGTCATCATAATCGGTCGCGGTGATGACACCGTCATGATCGAGATCGCTCCAATAGGGTCCGTTGATGCCGGCGAAAGCGCGCACGCTCGACGCGCCGATCGTCAAGAGACTCACGTTATGCGGCCGATTGGCTTCCGCCACCGCGCTCTGAGTCGCCGTGTCGTAGAGCGTCACTTCGCTCAAAGTTTTCTTGCTGAACGCGAAGCTGCCCGACGCGAAGAAGAAATCCTGCACGCCGAGTGTGACCGTGGCCGCTGCCGTCAACGCCGTGCCATCGCTGCCGCGGAAGCTCAACGTTACCGACGAGTCGGGACCGGTACGCACGTCCAACGGCGCCGCGGCAAAGTCCACCACCGTGGTATTTAGTGTCGCGAAGGTCGTGTCGGTAGGATTGGTCTTGATACCACCGCCACCTTGGTTAATGGACACCGAAACGTCTTCGATCGCGAGCGTGAGCCCGTCGACGCCGACAATGCGCGCCGAGCCGACGGTCGCGCTGAGCGCCGTCCAGGTGCGGAAATCGGTCTGCGGTGGCGGCGTCGTACTCGGCGGCGTGGCGACTGGCCGCGCTACCTTCAGCAGCGCCAGGGCCAATTCGATATTGCCCACCGCCAAGCCGACGGCGTCGGGATTGAGCTCGGCCGATTCTTCAGTATCGATAAGGCCGTTGCCATTGGTGTCGTCGCCGGTAATGTCGTGGTCGCCGTTCAAATCGGTCCAGTAGGGACCATTGACGCCTGCGAAGCCGTTCACATGGCTCGCGCCGATGGTGATGACGTTCGCCATGACCGTCGAGCCGTCGCTCAAAGTGATCGACTGCGGATCGCGCGTCTCGAAGGCGAAGCCGCCCTCCAGCGCGAAGAAGTCGGCGATCTTGACGCTCCCTTCAACAGTCAAAAGGAATCTCGGCGGCCCACCGCTGAATACGTCGAACGGCTTGATGGTGAGGACCATGTCGCCTGCCAGGCTGAACGTGTCGCCCACGAGCGACCCGCTGACCGGCAGCGTCGCGCGCAGGATTCCCCGCGGCGTGAAGGTCAAGAGACTGGTGATGTTGCTCAGCTCGTTAAAGCGTAGTTTGCCGTCGCCATCGGGGTCGGTGATGCCGATTCTGAGCCCGGCATCGAGCCCGATGGTGCCATCGTGCAGCGTCAGCGTGCCGGTGGCCCCGGCGAGGTCGCCGCTGATACCGAGGGTGAGGTCTTCGACGGCGATCGACACCTCGAGGTCGGCGCGGTCGACTCGGATAAACACATCGTGGTTGAGATCGATCGGCTGACCCGCCAACAGGTTGGCCATATCGAGACCGAAGGAAAAATCCAATGCCACCCTTAGACCGAGCACCACGCGCGCGCCGCTATCGGGATTGAGACCGAGGGAGCTCAAGTCGCTGCCGAAGTCGAGGTCGAATTCGAAAGTTTTCCGATAGTCCAGTTCAACGTCGAAGCGCAGCTCGTCGCTCTCGGGGAAAAATCCGCCACGCACCGTGACCGGTCCGGCGCCGAAGCTGCCTTGCGCGTTCGGTCCGAGCGCGCTCAAAATCTGCGCCGCGATCGCCTCGACGATGCCTTCGACCGTCGGCAGCTCTTCTTCCGGCGTGTTCGGATCGTCGACGCCGGCGAAATATTGCTCCACCGCGTCGCTCAGCGACAACAGCGCCGGGATGTTGACCAAACTGCTGAGCGGCACCGGACTCGACTTGACGATCGGCAGCGCCGTGTTCATCAACTCGCCGCCGCCGGCCGCGCCGCCGAGCGCCTGTACCCGGCCGAGGCTGCCCTGCAATCCGCCCTTGACGTTGTTGACTTGCTGTCGGGCGACGGTTCCGCCCGTGGTCGCGGGACTGGCGTTGCCGCCGGGGCTCGTCGGTGTGGCGACCGACGCGATGTCATTCCATACCAAGTGCACACTGTCAGTGCTGGCTGACCCGGGCTTGCCCAGAGCAAGCTGCGCGTCGAAGACGACATCCGCAATATTCGCATTGGTGGTCGACAACTCGACGCTTGCGAAATCATCGGCTTCGGCGGAGAATTCGATCTCGTATGGACGCAGCAAACCGTCGTTCGTCTCCGCGAACGGATCAGCCTCGGGATCGAGCAGGTTGAACGCGACTTCTAAGGTCGGATTGATGCTCAGCGTGCCATTCGCCATCGCTGCATCGAGAAGGCCAAAACGGCCGCTGATTTCCGGCGTGCCGATTAATTGCAAATTGCGCAGCATGATCTCTGGGCCGGCACCGCGGGTATCGACAAAAAATCCCTTCTCGTCGACGCCAAATAGCAAGTGCAACACGACGTCGACGCTGAACCCTGCCGGCCCTCTGAGCTGCAAGCCTCCGTTCATGGCGTCGATATTGACCTGCGCCACGCCGGTCACGGTCTTGACGACGGTCATATCGAAACGCGCCAGCGCACCTTCTTGTTCGAGGCTCACATTGCCTTCGATACCATCGAGGTCATCGAGCGCCTGCTGCAAGGCGGCGAGGTTCGAGATCTCCAAGTCGCCGATTGCGTCGAGCACGAAACCGTCCTCGCCTTCGCTAAACAGCCGGCTGATAATCGTCGGGAAGCGTCCCTCATCGCCCTCGAGGCCTTCGTCCTCAGCCTCTTCACCGGCCAAGACGAAATCAGGATCACTGTTTGCCTCAAGCTGCCTGCCGGTGGCGCCATTGATCGCATTCACCAAGGCGCCGCCGACCAGTGGCAACCTTGCGAGACCCTTGTTAAACGCCTCGTTAATACCTTTGAAGGTTTGGAGAAATTCCAAACCGGAACGCAGGCCGCCGAGCAATTGCGTCAGCAAATTGTCCGCGCCGCCTTCGGGAAGGCTGGTCTGTACAGCATCGGTATCCGTAAACCGAACTCGCAGCGTGGGATCGCTGGCGCCCAGCGCGCCGCCGATCAGAATCGATCCGCTGCGATTTACTTGATTGACGCTCAGCAGAGCATCGCCGGCGTTGCCGAGGATGATCACGCTGTTGGTGCCGTTACCGCCGTTGAAGACGATGTCCAGCGGCACGCGCATCCGGCTGTCGATCAATAGCCGGTCATTACCGCCGAGGGCGTCAAAGCGAATGCGTTCAACCGCCGCCTGCGGCACGGTTGTAACAACCTCCTCCGGGTTCTGATCCGTCACCCGCACCACGTCGATCCACGGCTCCAGCGGCTCCGGCCGCGACGCGTTCAAGCGCAGCACGAACTGATCGTCGTTATCGGTGCCGGGCAAGACCAGCTCGCTGGTTTGCCCGATGGTCGCCGTCACGTTGCTCAGCTTCCAGGTGCCGCGCCCCAGCGTCCCCACTACGAGAACGTCACCAGCGTTGTTATTGGCGACATCTTTGCGCCGCACGCCCATGGCGTCGTACAGCGCCGGCATATAGGTGAGGTTCGAAATGAAGGCGTTCGGAATCGACGGACCATATTGGGTCCAGCGCGGCGCGCTGACGCCGGTCGTCGCCAGCGTTTGCTTCCCCGCCACCGTCAGCAAGCCATTGCCGTTGTTGGCGGCACTGCTGTCATTGGCAGTGCGCGCGATGGTGAAAAGTTTCTTCGCCTCACTGTTTTCGGCCAAATTCAGCGCCGCGATCAGATCATTGGCCGTGCTCGTCAAACCGATGTCGAATGTCAAAACCTTGGAGTCCGCGTCCCAACTGATCCGCTCCTGACCTCTGGTTCGGCCGGTGCTGATAAAGCTGATCGTACCGTTGAAAGCATCCCCCAGCGCGCCCGGTGTGTCTTGGGCCGCGGCCCTCGCGTTGATTTGCAGATCGTTGTTCGCGCCGGGAATGATGACGGTCGCCCGGGCATTGGCGGTATGCTGCAAGACTCCGCCGGACAGCTTGTCTTCGGAAACGACAACCAATCCCTGCCCGTTGTTGTTGGTTTCAATGCTCCTGTCTCGTTCGGCCTTGAAGATGTCTTTAGTCTTGGAACTAGTGTTCACCAGGTTGATAAGTTGGTCGGCTGTCACTCCCGAACCGACGCGGAAAACCAAGGTGCCGCCCTTTTTCTTTCCCGGCTGCCATTCGACGGTCAAGCGGCCTGCCGTCGGACTGGCGTCGAGGCGAATCTCGATATCGTTGTACTTGGTGCCGCCGTTCTTTGCCGTAATTTTGATATCATTGTTCGCCCCGGGAATTTCCAAAATCGCACTGGCGGCGTCGCCAAATTGCACCAGTTCGGAGGAGTCTTTGCCGATCGTTCCTTTGCCGTCGCTGATCGTTGCTGTACCGCTCTGTCCCTGCGCGCGGGTGACATCGAAAAGCGCGCTGACTTTCTTGTTGCCCCTTAGCGCAGTGATGACTTGATCTACCGTCGATCCGCTCGGATAGCGCACCGTCAGCGTGTCGCCCTTGAGCGAGACGAAGCGCTGCAAAAGCGTCGATCTTTGTTTGATGACAATATTGATGCTTCGGTCATTCCCCTCCTTATCCACCAGCGAATCGGCGACTTTTTCGGTAAATGTGATGCCGCTGACGGTCTGCACCAGCCGCGAATCGTTTGTCCCGTCTTTAGTAGTCGCGGAAAATTTGAAATAGCGCGCGGCGATCGGTTTGTCCAAATCTACCGTCGCATCGGTGGTCAGATTCGCCTCGCGCACCGCGACTTTGAAGTTTCTCTTGATAAAATTATCTTTGCTCTTGTTTACCAGGTCCAAAATCACCTGGGCCGAAGTATTTTCCGGCACGGTGATAACCAAGGTCCCTTTGGGTCCCTCATCGGCGCGATACTCCACCGTTTTTTTCGACCCGGATGTGGCAAATTGAATCTCGAGATCGTTATACGTCGAGCCGGGCTTCTTGGTTTCGATAACCAGCTTGCGCGTGCCGCTTTGCAGATCGAACGAAACCCGCGCTACGGACCTGTTTGTTACACCGTCGATAAGTCGAGCTGGCTGGAAAAGCACCGTGCCGTTGCCGTTGTTGCTGGCGGGGCTGCCCTCTGGCAACAGTGCCACCGTGAACACCGCGCCGGCAACCTTCACCAACGGGTCTGTGCCTTCAAGGCTGTCGCGATCCGTAAACGTCGTCGTCGCGCGGTCGTTAAGCGTCGCCAATAGCCGGAACATGTCTCCATCAGCATCGGTTCGATAAATGCGGCGCGCGACGGTATTTGCCGGCCCTTGCGCAATGCCGCTCAACACGAGGCTAGAATCATCCTCGGTCACCGTTACTTCGAACGTCTCCGAGAGTTGGCTTTCAACGCCGTTGTCGTCGACGAAGCTGATGCGATATTGGTAACTCCCGGACAGCAGCAAGCCGTCATCGCTCGTCGGTGTCGCCGTGATCTCCGCGGTGATCACGTCTGGCGCCGGGGCGGCGGCGCCATCAGCTACTCGGTCGGTAAAGGTCTGCGTTACATTGTCGTTGATCGTCCCCACCAGGCGAAAAACCGCGCCGCCGGCGTCCGTGCGGTAAATCCGCCGCGCCAGTGTGCCGGCCGGGCCGAGCGAGAGATTGCTTAGATTGACCCTATGGCCGGCCGGCAAATTGTTGACCGCGGGTAAAGTAAACGGCCGGCTCTCGACGCCGTTCTGATCGACGAAAGTGAGCCGGTAAGTGTAGTTGCCGCCGCGCAGCTGCTCGCCGGCACCGCCGTCGGCCGCCTGGCCAGTAGTTGGCGCCGCAGCAGTCGCTGGATCCGCGACGCGGTCGACGAATTCTTCAGTGGTATTGTCGTTGAGCGTGGCGATCAGGCGTAGATTCGCGCCGTTAACGTCGGTGCGATAGATCCGTCTGAGAACGACATTCGAGGGAGCGTTGGTATCGATCGGCAGGTTGGTCAAGCGCACCGCTTGATTCGGCTGTGTGACCGTAGCGGGAATCGGATTGGACTGCGCGCTTTCCGCGCCGGTATTGGTGACGAAGGTGATGCGGTATTGGTAATTGCCCTGAGCCAAGCGCCCGCCGGCGATCGCCTGCGCTTGTGAGCTCGAAACATTCGGTGCCGCCCCGCCTGCTATGCTGCCTAGATCCGTGAAGCTGGTCGCCGTGTTATCATTCAGCGTTCCGACGAAAACATAAGCGCCGGCAGTGCCGGGGCCCTGGCGGTAAATCTGCCGCGCCACGGTGTTTGGTGGACCGCGCGGGATCTGCGTCAACGTCACCAACCGATTTGGCGCCGCGACATTGGCGGTGTTGGTCGGAGCTGAGGCGTTGCTCTCCAGTCCAGTGTTATCCACGAAGGTAATTTTGTAAGTGTACGCGCCCACCGCGAGCTGGCCGCCGGCCCCAGGAGTGGCCTCGGTCAACGGCGCCGGCGCCAACGTGCGCGCGCCGTCGTAAACCAGTGGATCGAATACGAGATTGCTGCCGTCGGTAAATGTCGTGGTCAGGTTGTCGTTGAGGGTAGCGATCAGGCCGAACGTCGCGCCGTTGTCGAGCGTACGATAGATGCGCCGCGCCACCACGCTCGATAGCCCGGTCGGAATATCGCTGATCTGTACGCGGCTGTTATGGGCCGCGACATCGACGAAGATGGTCTCCGAAGGGTTGCTTTCGACGCCGGTGCTGTCGAGGAAAGTGAAGCGGTATCCGTAAGTCCCTGCCGCCAATTGGCCAACGCCCGTCGCGACCGCGCCAGAGGTTTCGAGCAGCGCCACGTCCGGCGCATCGCGCCGCGCCTCATTGGTAATGGCCGGATCGAAGGCGCCAGGACCAAAATCTGTGAAAGTCCGGGTTGTTCTGTCATTGATCGTGCCCACTAGCGTATAGGGATGATTTTGCGGCGCGATTCGCACGCCTTTGGGGGATAAAGCCGACAGCGGCGTATTTAGATCGGGGGGAGAATTCCCTGGGAACTGTCGCGGGTCGCCATTGATTCCCACATTGTTGCCGGTCTTGATAATGCCCAAGTCCGCCCCTGCTTGGGAACCCGAGACGGCAGCAACTTGAAAATTTTGCGCGCCGCCCATTTGATCTCGCAATTCGATTTGCCCCCAATCAGGAAAACCGGCGCCAAACGGAGATGTAATGCTGACAATCACCCTGGGCGCGCCGCCGGAGATAATCGATTGCGCTTCGATCAATCTCTTAACATCGCCGATTGTGCGCGCGCCGTCCAAGCTGACCAAAAGACTCGCGCCATTACTGAGCGTGATGCGCAGGTCTGGATTGACGACAGCGCGATAGACTTTTCGCGATCCGGTATCGTTCAAACCTTCAGGGAGGTTGCTCAAACTTATTTTGCTATTATCCGCGCCTGCCTGGGCAAAGATCTGCGGCGAGAGATTTCGCTCAGCGCCGGCGGTGTCGACAAACGACACTTTATAGGCATACATCCCCGCCGACAGCGTACCGCCGGCGGCAGATGCCATCGTGGCTCCTGTCACGCTCGGGCCGTTGAGCAGGGTGAGCAAGTCGTTCGCCGTCGTCGTCGGCAACACATCAAAGATCAGCCGTTTGCTGAACGCGTTCCAGCTCACGGTCGCCGGAGCGCCGTCGCCGGCGTCGACAAGTTGGATAATCGCGTCGTTCAAATCGTCGCCAGGCTGCACCGCGGTAAACTGCAGATCGTTGTTCGCGCCGGGAATTTCGACGTTGATGACCGCGATCTTCGGTGTCGGCAGACTTGGATAGGTGCTATCGAGCTTTTGCGGGTTGCCGATCGGATTGATCAGACGATAGAGCCCTTCCGAGCCGCCGACCAAGAGCACGTCTAGATGACCCGGGGCGCGCTGCACACCCGTGGCCCCGCCGATCACCTGCAAATCTTTCAACAGCGTCGCGCCGGTAAACGCGGCCGGGAGATCGTCGCCGGTGATGGTGGTCGCCGCTACTCCAGGCTTGTCCAAACCCAGCATGGCCGCCGCCGGCCCATTGAGCGCGTGAATTCTAAAATTGTCAGCGGTAGCGACCACACTCGCAGCCTGGTTGACGACGAAATGATACGGCGCGGCGGTTGGAATGGTGACCGTCACGCGCGGCGCGCCGCCCGCGACCGGATCGATCGACTGCTGTTCGATCCAGGTCTTGATGTCGCTGACAGTCTTGGCGCCCCGAAGTGTCACCGTAAAAGTCGCGCCGTTGCGCAGCGTCACCTCGAAATCAGGCGCGTCAACCGGTATGAGTTGTACCGTCTGCAGATCTTGCCGTGGAAGACCGCCACCCACCGCAGCCGCCGGCAGCTCTGACCAGTTGGCGCCACCATTGGTCGTGAACCACACCTTGCTGCCAGCGACAGCGTAAGCCACCCTCCAGTTGAGAGGGTCCATAGCAATGCTTTGGACTATAGGCGAACCCGGCAACAGCGTCTCCGCTCCCCACGTCAGACCGTTGTCCTGGCTTACTCGAATGTAATAGGTGCGCGCTCGATAGATAATGCCCGGCTTGAGTTCCCCGCTCGGCTCCTTACCACCGTAGGCCAGGACGTTCAGGTCATGAGCAGCGGAAGTGGCAGTGCTGTCATTGTTGATCGCTGTAAGGGTATCTCCATTATCGGTACTCCGATAGAGCTTTTTGTAGCCAAGGAGCAGGTCTTTATGATTCACTGCATTGATAACAAGCGGATGGAGCTGAAACCCGGCGCCTTGGCGTTCTACTGGATCTAGACCCTGAAGGCCAACGACAGCCGTCGCGGGGAAATCGACGGTCGGCCCTGTGCCAATTTTTTTAACTTCCAGCAACCGCCCGTTGGCGTCAAACTTCTCCCGGACAAGTGAACCCAGGTTATTCGAGAGGCTATAGTGATAAAACTCGGTGAACGTATCGTTCCACGCCACTGCTTCGCGCCCGCCATCGCCGCCGGTCAAAGCGCGCCAGTTAAGACCGTCAAGAGCACTTTGAACCTGGGCGCCGGTATCCTGCGTGCCGATGAGGATCACCCCGATCCTTGGATCGAAAGCGAGCGAGTTGACCTCTGAAATCTGCAGATTGCCGATCAATGACTGCCAACTGCCGGTGCCAGGTTTGTCGAGGCGATACAGACCGCCATCGTCCGCTTGCAACAAGCGGCCTTGCGCATCCACTAGCATGACACGCGAGTCGGCATGGGGCGCCGTGCCCATGGTGGCACGGGCGCTGGGAACTGCGGGCACAAAAGCATTGGGGGTCGCCGTTGTATCGGTGTATTCGCGCTCGGTGTTATTTAGGATTTGCGCGACAAAACTAAAACCCTCGCTAAAATCAGTCCGCCCCGCAGCGTCGGGACTGCGGTAGATCCGTCTCTCCTTTGTCCCTGGAGGTCCGAGCGGCAGCTTCTCTAGCTTGATCGCGTTGTGAGCGCTTTCCTTGACCACCGCGACAATCGCCTCCGACATCGAGCTTTCAACCCCATCGGCGTCGACGAACGTAATCTTGTACCGATACTTCCCTTTGACCAGACCTCCGGCCACCGCATTGACGGCCGTGGTAACCACGCCGCTCACGTCGGGTGTCCCGACATCCGGTACCGCCCGGCCCTTGAGGGCAACTTTCAGATCCTTGTCCGGCTTGTTGTCGGTAAACGACGCGCCGCCGGAGCTCGCCACCGAGTCCACCAAGAAAAAGTCGCTGCCATTCACTTTGGTCCGATAGATATTGCGCCGCAGCGTCTGGCCTGATTCAAAGCCGAGCGGCAAGTTCGTCAGCTCGATCTTGTAAGTCTGCCCGGCGGGCACCGTGACCGTCAGCGCTTCCGACGGGTTGCTTTCCAAACCGAGCCCATCGACAAAGGTGAACTTATACTTGTAGACGCCGGCGCTAAGCTTGCCGGCGTCGTCAGCGGTGGGATTTGCCGTCACCGCTCCCGCGGCGTTTTGCAACAGCGGCGCCGGCCGCGGCGCGTTGGCGCTCACCACTTGCTCGCCGCGCGCCTTGTCCACGGTGATCGCCGCAGTGGAACCCTTGATCAGCGGCCGGTAATCAATCTCGGGGCTGGCGTCGAGCTGAAAGATGCGTGCCGTCCAGTCGGGATTCTTCACCGCTGACTGACTACCCGTCGTGTGCTGCCTATCGCCGCCAAGATAAATTTTGTGCGGCACATCTTGATCGGCGGCGATGGTGGTATTCTTTGCGCCTTGCCTGCCGGCATGCAGTTTGTGAAAGCCGGTCGTGCCATCCTCCGAGCCCGGCGAATCGACGACAAATCGCCAGCTCTGCCCAAACGTCTCGCTGGCGAAAACTCGCTGCAGCTCGGACTTGTCGCCCCGTTCTTGAGCGAGGTTCGTCCGATTGATCACCGCGGCAAATAGGTTCACGGCTTCGAGATACGGCACGCTGACGTCGCGGAACGAACCCAGTCGATCGGTGAAGGTCGTGATCGTGGCATCGTTGGGCAGCGTGGCGATTAAATGAAATTCCGCGCCGTTCGCCGCCGTCCGATAGATGCGCCGGATCGAACCGGTCGGTATGTTGGCCAACTCGACCTTGTGCTTGGCCGGAAGATTGAGCACGAGAACTTCATTGGACGGATTGCTTTCCACGCCCGTCGCGCTCACCAAAGTGATTCGATAGCGATAGGTTCCGGCCGCCAACTCACCGCCCGTTCCGCCGTCGGTTGCCGTCGTCGTCGCATTCGGCGCCGCCACGGTTGCGTCTGTGCGATTGCCGACATCGGTAAAACTGGCTGTCGCGTTGTTATTCACCGTCGCGACCAATTGGAATGCACCGCCGCTGCCGGGACCTTGCCGATAGACACGCAAGATCGTCCCGGCCGCTCGGGTTGGCAAATTGGCTAGTGTAACGCTGCCGGTGTTCACGACATTTGCCGCCAGCACATCCACCGAATGGGCGCTCTCGATACCGCTAGAACTGAGGAAGGCCAGGCGATAGAGATAATTGCCCGCGCTCAGTTGGCCGCTCGCCGCCGCGCCGGCTGTCGCCGTCGTGCCAGCGCTAATCACATCGGGAGCGGCGCTCAGGCCCGCAGTCGGCAGCGCTACGTTGCGGTTGTCGCGCAGCGTGTCGGTGAAGACCGTGGTCGTGTTGTCGTTGATCGTCGCGACCAGTCTGAAAGTGGCTGTCGCGCCGGGATCCTTTCGATAGATGCGCCGCGCCAAGGTGTGCTCCGGTCCGAGAACCAGGTTGGTGAGCAAAATCTGGTGATTGAGCCCGACGCCCTTGACGATGATATCGGCGGAAGCGTTGCTTTCGATTCCCGCAGAGGTAAGCGCGGCGCCGTTGTGAACGAATCCCGCATCGGTGAGGAAGGTTACTCGGTAGACATAATCCCCCGCCGCAAGATGTCCGCCGCGCCCGCCGTCCGTTCCAATCGCCACCGAAGGCGCCAACGGCAAATTAATCTCGTAGTGGGTACCGACAGCCGGCGGCGTAGCCCAGGCACTCTCCAGGGTGAGTTTGTCCGCTATATTGGCGGTGATCTTGCGGCTTTGGACGACTTTGCCGCCCAACCCATCGAGCAGGTTAACGGTAAGCCCCGCCAGGGAGTTAGACGCGAACGCGGTGAAAGCCCCAGTAGTTTTCAGTTCGTTGGCCGCGGCGCCCGCTTCGGTGGTGCCCGTTTTTATAGGATTGTTGGTCGTGACGTTGACGACCGCGCCGACCTTGTCGATATAAGTCCTAGTTGAATTATCGTTCAGGGTAGCGATCAAGCGGAAATCGGTCGCGCCCGGACCCTTGCGATAGATCCGTCTGAGAACGATATTGGAGGGAGCCGGGGTATCAATGGGCAAGTTGTTGAGGGTGACCTGATGATTGTCATCCAAGACTTCCACGGGTATATCTGCCGAAGCATTGCTCTCCCTACCGTCCGCCCTGAGAAAAGTAACTTTATAGATATAATCGCCCTTGGCGAGTTTTCCACCCGTGCCGCTGTCGACGGCTGTGGTCACCACCGGAGCTGTCGAGCCTGCTGGTATCACAACCGAGGCATCGACAAAATTGGCCAGCGTGTCGATGAAACTCCCAGTCGTATTATCTTGTATCGTGCCAACCAGTCTGAAAGCCCCGCCACCCGGATCCTGCCGGTAGATGCGGCGCGCCGCCGTATCGGAATTGGCGGCGCCAAACGGCACGCTGCTGAGCTTGATGCGGCTATTGTTCGTGCCGACAGTAACCTTTACCGGCGGGTCGGAGCGCTCACTTTCGATCCCCGTGCTCGTGAGCGTCGTGAATTTGTAAAAATAGTCGCCACTGCGCAGCAGCCCGCCAGCCTCGCCCATACCGCTGGTGGTTGCGGCACTGCTGCTCGGCGCGGCCGGCGTCGCCGGATCGGCGACGCCGAAAGTATCCGTGAAAGTTTGCTTCGCAGTCGTAGCCAGCGTCGCGATCAAGCTGTAAGTGTTATCGTTGGCGCCCGTCCGGTAGAGCATCAAGATCAGGCCTTTGGGCAAAGCCTTGAGCAAGATCTGGTGCTTGTCGCGCTCGACTTTGACTTCGAGAGACTCGGACAAGGCGCTCTCGATGCCGATCTCGTTCAAAAAGCTCATGCGGTATTTATAAGTTCCGGCGGCGACCGATCCGCCAACGCCGTCGTCCGATGCGCTGGTGCGCGCCGCCTTCATGTCCGGCGCCGGCGGCGCTTTGGTCGCGACGGTATCTTCATAAGGAGGCGTCGGCGCCATCGTGCCGTCGTCGTTTACCGTACCAACCAGTTGGAATGCCCCGCTGCCTTTCGGCGCTCGATAGATGCGCAAGCTGCTGCCCGCGACGCGCGGCAGATTTCTCAACGTCACCTTCTCATTCGCCAATACTCCGGTCACTTCCACCTCGCCACTGGGCGCGCTTTCCATGCCATTGCCGTCGATGGCCGTCACCTTGTAGACGTAGTCGCCGGCCGTGAGCTGGCCGCCGGCGCCATGGACCGCGGTGGTCGGTGTCGCCCCAGTTACGCTCGGCGCCGCCGGTAGGCTCGCCGCGGGCGCGGCGACATTGACCGCAACGCCCAGCTTGTCGGTAAAATTGGTCGTCGAGTCATTGGCCAGCGTCGCCACCAAGGTATAAACATCGTCGTCTTTGCCCGTGCGGTAGATGCGCCGGATACCGCCCGTCGGAAGATTGCCGAGCACGACCTTGCTGCTCGCAGCGGCGACTTTCACCGCGATCCCTTCGGATAGCGCGCTCTCGATCCCGTTCGCCGTTACCGTCGAGATCTTGTACTTGTAGGTTCCGGCTGCCATCTGGCCGCCGGCGCCGTCGTCTTTCGCCGTGACCACCACGGGAGCGGCGGGGCGGTTTGCATCCGCGGCGGCACTCGGATCGATGGCCGGCCCGAGGATATCGGTGAAAGTGGTGGTGCTGTTGTCGTTGAGTGTGGCGATCAGCTTGAAGTCCGCCACACCGGGATCCTTGCGATAGATGCGCCGCGCGATCGTGTTGGGCGGACCGAGCACGATCCTGTCGAGCTTCACCTTGTGGTTAGCGGGAAGGTTCTGGATCGTCACTTCCGCGGAGCCATTGCTCTCGTTGCCATTGGTATCCAGGAAGGTGATCCGGTAGCTGTAATTCCCAGCCGCCAACGTCCCACCCGTTCCGTCATCGCTCAAAACCGCGACGTTGGGCGCGAGCGGCAGCGCGGCATTGGCGGCGGCGCCCGCATCGATGGCGCTGCCAATGGTGTCGGTGAAGGTAGTCGCGCTATGATCTTTGACGGTCGCGACCAATTTGAACGCAGGGTCGTTGCCCGGACCTTGCCGATAGATCCGCAAAGTCTTGCCCTCCTGGCGAGTGGGCAGCATGTTTAAGTTCACTTTGTGGTCGGCGGGCAGATCGCGCAAGGTGACATCGGCCGAAGGGGAGCTTTCAATCCCGGTCGTGTCGACGAAAGTAAATCGATAACGATAGGTTCCCGCCGCCAACTTGCCATTGGCTCCGCCGTCCATCGCCGTGGTTCCAGCGCTCAGCACGTCGGGAACCACCAGGTGAATCGTCTGCAGGGCCAACGCAATGCGCTCGGGGAAGGCAGTCTCGAAGTTGTAATTGCCGCCGACACTATCCGACGCGTCGATTCTCGTCCAAGTCTTTCCGCCGTCAACGCTCCGATAAAGACCTGCGCCCACGAACGGATTAACATGCTGGCCGGTGGCGTTGAATCCGGAGATAACGCCGCTATGCGCGGCGATCAGAATGGGCATCCCCATTAAATTGCCCGGCTCGGCTACGGGCTTAATGTCCGTCACACTACCAGGCGGAAGTCCGCTGACCGGCGCGGTCGCATCCTGATCGCTCACCCGGGTCCAGGTCTCGCCGCCGTCTTCGCTCCGGTAGAGCCCGCCGCGCCGGTTCGGATCGTCGTTCTCGCCATAGGCCGTCGCCACCAAAAGCACTGGTTGGATCACCGGACCGCGATCGACGATCTCGACGCCCGCTGCGTTGTTATCGACGACATGCGCCAAGAAGAAAGTTTCGCTGTCGCCCACCGCGCGGTAAATGTAGCGCGCCCGGTTGGTCGCCGTCGCGCCGGCGGAATTATCCGTCGGCAGCGAGCGGAGAGTGATCTGGTTCTGCCCTGGCCCAAGCGTCACATTGACGGCATTAGAAGCTCGGCTCTCCTCACCGGTCAGTTTGTTGACGAAACTGACTTTGTATTTGTAGGCACCTTCGCTCAGCTGTCCGCCCACCACCGCACTTGCTTCCGGTGACAGTCCACCCAGAAAAGGTGCCACGCCTGTCAATCCCGATTGCGGCGGGAGGAGCCTTGGGCCTGCAACCGTAATCGCGGTAACGCGCAGGCCGCCCAGTTCGGTGAGCGCGCTTCCCATTACGGTCCAGGTCAGTCCGCCATCCGTGGTCTTGAGCAGACCGATGGGGTCGCCGCCTTGTCTACTGTTGCTGATATTTCCAGTGCCGGCGTAAAGAGTCCTTCCGGTGGGGTCGGTGGGATCGAAGATCAGATCGGTGATGCTGAGCGAATCCAAGTCGTCGGTCAACGCCTCCCACTGCGGAAACGGCAGCGTCGTTGTCGGCGGATCGGTGAGACTCGCAGGTATACTCGAAATCACCGTGTTGTCGGTAAAACTCGTTGTCGTGTTATTGTCGAGCCGTTGCGCCGCCGGCGCTGAGGTTGACATCGGCAAGCGCTTGAAAGTCGAGCTGCCCGGATCGCGCCGGTAGAGTCGCCGTTCCGTAGTCCCTTCCGGTCCGATCGGGATGTTGCTCAACGTAATCTGACGACTGGCCGCGGTGAGATTGACTTCGATGCCGGCCGAGGCGTTGCTCTCGGTGCCCAAAGCAGAATTGAAAAACGTCAGCTTGTAGCTATAAACCCCTTCGGCCAAACCGCCGGCGCCGCCGTCGATAGCGGTGGTCCCGAAGCTCTGCACATTTGGCGCCGCATCGCGCAGCGGATCGTTGACATCGACCACGCTCACCGTCCGCGTCGCCTCGATATTCGAAGTCTTCCAGATGCCGCCGTTGGGCGTGCCGATGTACACTTCCAGCGGATTGAAAGGGTTGACCGCCACCGCCGTCACCGCGCCTGCCACTGGCTGACCGGGGATACCTTCCACCTGGCCACCCGAGGCCGACCCACTAGACGCCGCGCCGCCGGGCCCCTGCGGACTCGTGCCATCGCCAATCACTGCCGGCGGCGCGCCCGATGTCGCTCCCCCCGAGCTGATCACCGCCGGACCCTGCGGCGTAAAATCCGGCGACCCATACAGCAGGTCATAACCAGCCGCCGAACTGTCGAGCCCCCAGCGCCGGCTGAGCGGCAGACTCTCGTCCATCAGGTCGGTCCACGGCTGGTCGACACTGGCCGTATGGCCGTAGCCCAGCACATGGCCGATCTCGTGCATCAGCACGGTGAGGAGGTCGACCTTGCCGAAAGCCTCGCTGCTCCCCAGCGCATCAAGCCGTGTGGCGCTGAGCGCGAAGTTAAATTCGGCATCGTTCTCCGGCGTCGCGTCGATGAACCAGCCGTAGCCGCCAGCGTTGATGTCGAGAGAAATTGTCGCGCCGTCGGTCTGGCCGAGGATTCCGTCGGGGAGGTCGGTGATTTCCATATTGATAAGATCGAGATTGTCGATTTGTTCCGCTGTCAGTGGATAATCAGACCAGCGTTCGAGGGCTTCAAAATAGACAGAAAGGAGATCGTCAACAGTGAGCGCACCAATATTGTTCCCTGCTTCTGGTGGGGCTTCACTGCTGTCGATGATGAGGTTTTGCGCGGAGTTAGCGGAATCTACTGATGATGTCGGGGGTCCGTTGGCCACCTTGAGTGTTTCAGTTAATTGCTCGATGAGAGTTGATTGCCCATCAAAACTGGTTTGCGAAAATCGATCTTCAGCGGTCGTCTCCGCTGGCGGCAAACTCGTGACGCCGGAGCGAATTTCCGACTGCGCCACGGTGCTCACCGCGTCACTGTCCGCGTCGTTCTGAAGCACGCTTTCCTGCTGAGCCAATTCGGAATTGTCTGTCGGACTGGGCTCGATGTACCAATCAAAAACTTGCTCTGCGGAAGCTAAGGTTTCGGTTGTCGCATTTGCGCTGTCGAGGTCGGCGGATTGAGTGTCGAGGGTCGAGGATTGAGCGTCGGAATTGTCAGGTGTCGAGTTTCCGGTCTCGGATGTTTGGTTTTCAAATGCGCTCAGATCGATGGTGCTGTTTTCACTCGGCTGCTGCTCTTGAATCAATACGATCGCGCTGCTGTTCTGGTCTTGGGGTGACGCCGCGAGATCGGCTTGCGGCACAAGATCAGCGCTCAGCAGGATGCGCGGCTCGAGCACCTCGACGCGAAATTGAGACGCGCGATTTTGCGTCGCCCGCGTCTTCGCATTCGACTCGGTTCGCTGCCGCAAGCTGGCAACTGCGGTGCCTATGTTTTTTAATAACCCCATATGATCTGGGATGTTTTAGCTCATAGTCCGGATTTCTCAGACGTCATGATTCCAGCCGACCCGACCAGAAATCTTATTCTGCTAATAATTTTTAATCGCTTTGGAACTTTATGGAGTGATTGCTGCATTTTGACCATTCTAAAGAATTTTTGTGCAATTCTGCCCCTATAGTAAAAGCGCACTTTGGAGTCAATAGAAACAATGTGAATTTTTGAGACAAGGCTAGATCATCTTTGCCTCTATCGTGACCAGAAGAACACAAAGCTGTCCATTCCACGACAACTATCGACAAATCATGACATCTGTTGCGGCACTTTCCTGCGGTCTACGAATGCGGCGCTAATCGACAATTCTACAAGCGGGCGATTCGAATTTCACAGGACATCGGACCAAGTATGACTTGTGCAAAGCCGCAAAGAGCGCCAAGGAATAAACGGATAAAATCGAATGGTACGGTGATATGGATTGCCCATTTAAAATGGTCCCCGCAGCAAGCTGCGGGGAATTATTAGCATAACAACGTCACCCCGGATGAAAAGCTACCAGAGGATGGCCATCCTGATTAGAAATAATATTCAACAATTTGCTAAAGGCTGTGTGTTCAACGAACCCCTCAATGACAGCACCGGGCGGCGTTTCGCAAACGCCGAACCTGTTTACATTGACACGCCGGAGACGATTCGATAAGGCAGGGCCTGTGAAGCACGCGAAGCCCAATCACCGGGACACGGTGGGCGGCGGTTTCGGTCAACGGCAAGTCGATCGGCTGCGGGAGGTCTTGAATATTTGCCGGCGCATGAGCGCGCAGACCGATCTCGTTTCGCTGCAGGCTCTGATTATCCGCGAGGCGAAGGATTTGCTGCAAGCCGACCGGGTGAGCATTTTTCTGTTCGATCGCGACCGCTGCGAGCTTTGGTCGGCGATCTCTCAGGAAGGAAAAGTCATGCGCTTCGATGCCCGCTTGGGCATCGCCGGCGCGGTGGCGATGACCGGCGAAACCATCAACGTCGCCGACGCTTACGAGCATCCGTTATTCTACAAAGAAGTCGACATCCAAACCGGCTACCGCACTCGTAGCCTGCTCGCCGTGCCGCTCCGAAGCTTGAATGGCGCGGTCATTGGCGTCGGCGAAGCGACCAACAAACTTGGCGGAGAATTCACCGACCAATTTACCGACGAAGACGCCGAAGTTCTGACCACATTGGCGGCGCATCTTACCGACATTATCGAGAACACACCGATCGCCGCCGAATTGAAGACGCAACGCTCCAGGCGGATCGCCGACCCTGAGGCGCCATCCGGCAGCGATTTCGTGACCCAGCGTATCGTTGGCATGAGCCACCGGATCCAATCGATCATCAGGCTCATCGATCAAATTCGATCGACCTCGGTGGACGTGCTGATCCAAGGTGAAAGCGGCACCGGCAAAGAATTGATCGCCAAGGCGCTGCACTTCAACAGTCCGCGCGCAGAGCGGCCATTGGTGGCGATCAATTGCGCCGCGCTGCCGGACAGTTTAGTCGAGAGCGAACTGTTTGGGATCGAAAAAGGGGTGGCCAGCGGCGTCGAGCGGCGCATCGGCAAATTCGAAGCTGCCGACAGCGGCACGCTATTTCTCGACGAAATCGGCGACTTGAGTCTCACCGCCCAAGCAAAAATTCTCCGCGTCTTACAGGAGCGCTCGCTGGACCGTATCGGCGGCCGCCATCCGGTGCCGATCGACGTGCGCGTCATCGCGGCGACCAATCGCAATCTTGAGTCGGTCATGAAGGACAAACAATTTCGCGACGATCTCTACTATCGTCTGAGTGTCGTCCACATCCAACCCCCGCCGCTGCGTGAGATTCCAGAGGATGTGCCGGTTTTGGCCAACCACTTTCTGCAAAAACATTCAGCCGCCATGGCGACGGAGCTGAAACATTTCACGCCGGCCGCCCTCGACCGGCTGGCCCGCCATGACTGGCCCGGCAACGCGCGCCAGCTGGAAAACGAAGTGAAGCGCTTGGTGGCCTCAGTGCGCGGCAAGAGCATCACCGAGGACCAGCTAATCTTGCAGCCTATGCGCAGACAACATGACTCCGCTACGCCTTTTCAAGAGAAGAGCAGCCAGACTCTTGACCAAGCCGTGGCGGCGTTGGAGCGAAAGATGATTGAAGAGGCGCTCAACGAAGCCGACGGCAATAAGCAGAAAGCGGCTGAGCTGCTTGGGTTGAGCCGCCAGGGACTGTTCAAAAAAATTAAACGCTTCGGGTTATCGTCCGGTTAGCGTAGTGACAATGCGTCAAAGATCCCGCTGCTACGAATGAAACCACGTCACGGCCGCGGTTTTGAACTCACCGCGAGCTAATGAGTGCAACTGATGATTCGCGTCTCCATACTCGAGACCCTTCGATACGCTCCACGCGAGCGGCTCGGCTAACGGAAAACACCGAAAGGCAAAGAAACGCAGGGCCGCCCGCTACCCCAACTTCCACACTTAGAAGGTCGGAATTCTGGAAAATCAACATGTTAGTTCTTCAAGTCGCCACTACATTTTCGCCACAGCGGGTGGGCGTAGCCGCTGTGGCAGGGTAAGACCGAGACGT